>FPIC01022479.1_pt1 | contig 25333 bp, 19 predicted proteins | sample 1504481 | NCBI WGS metagenome assembly FPIC01 (sample SAMEA4475357, study PRJEB15587) | soil metagenome | biome: Soil; feature: Field | place: India | collected 2015-03-11 | depth 0 m
GGGCAGGTATTTCAGCAAGGGGCTATGGGGTGGGGCTACTCTTTCCTGCTGATCGAGGCTTATGCTTACCAGCCGGTTGCCCTTGCCTGTTTCTGCCTGCACCATAATACCGGCAGTATCTGTGATAATCAGGTCCGGAAAAGCAAACTTACCGTTGGGGTCTATCTCAGTCATGTATAACTGGGGAAGCTTCTCTTTTACCATTAAGGTTACCTTACCGCCTTTAACCGGCTTTTGGTTGTGCATGTGCGTTACCGTACCCGAAATAATATATCCCTGCTCAATTAAATGGTTTATGGCCGGATACTTCTCCTGCAGCAGATCCTGCCAGGTAAAGCGCCTCCAGCCCTGGGTCATCATCAGGTTATCGAGTGCTTTGGCTGCCAATGGGTTTTGCCCAAAATAAAAGGTGGGGTCTTCTACCTCTCCCTGCAGGTCAGATTGCAGCAGCAGGCTGGTAAGCAGGGTAGCAGGGCCTGCATCTGGTTTCAGTACCTGGCCAGCATCTACTACTGCTACCGAAAAGCTTGTAGCGGCAGGCTCTCCCTTTGGGGTCAGGGCATTGATGTGCAGCTTTACCTCTTCCCTGGGGGCATAACTTTCTTTATCGGGTGTTACCGTAAAGGTTAGCTGCTGCTGGTTGTTTATAAATACCAACCGTTCTGCCCGGGGCATGGCGTTATTATCAAACACAGTAATCTGTAGTATACCATCAGGCAGTTGTGCTTTGGGTATATGTATAATGGCTGCGTTGTAGGTAAACTCTCCTTTTGCCGAAAACTGAACCACCCCTCTGCTTTGTGCAATCAGTACAAAGCCATTTTCCTGGCTGGCAGGGCCTGCCAGCAGCAGCTTTATTTTTATGGTTTCTTTGGAGGAGTTATCGGTAAACAGGGCAATGCCACCAGGCTGGGCAGCCGGCAATTCAAACCGATAAGTGTTGCCAGCCTTGCTGGTAACAGTAGCAAAGTAGCGGGCATTGGGTTTTGGCGCCAGCATAAAGGCACCCATGCCCTTGTGTACACTTTTAAAAGTGCTTACGGTAGCACCGCTCTCGTCCAGTATCTTTCCTTCTACCTCTTGTGTAGCGTCTTTAAACTCTGCCTTAAAAGCAACCTTATTGGGCAGGCCGGCTACGAGGTTGCCTCCTTCGGGGAAAAAGTGTAGCACTAGTTCTTCGCCCGGGTGTGCAGGGGCAGCATCCACAGCAGCATCAAGTCGTTCGGGGTTCCAGATGTTAATTTGCTGGGTAAAGAAGTAAGCCTGGTTAAAGTTCTGCATCCAGCGGGTATAGCTGCGCAGGGTATACACGCCCTCTTCCAGCATTTTGGGGAGTTCAAACGCGCCATTGGCAAGGCCTTCTTCTACCCGCAGGGTGCTTTCTTTTACAATGGTGCCTTTAGGGCTAAGCAATTCTACATACAGGGTTTTGCTGATAGGGGAAGGCTGGTGGTAAGAGCCTGCTACCAGGTAGGCTGCGTACCAGATGGTTTCCCCGGCTGCATAATAAGGCTTGTCCAGGTGCAGATGTACTTTTTCCTGTGGATACTCTTCTGTATATACCTTAAGTTGTTTTACCAGGGTGCTTACCAGGGCTTCGAGTGGCTGCTTACTGTGTTTAAAAGAGGCTGCAGAGAGGATAATGGCCAGGCCTGTAAGCAGCAGGGTAGCGGTAAGTAGATGTTTCTTCAAGGGCTTGAATATTAAGTGCTAATGGATAGAGGTGCAGAGGCAGGACTGTTGCAGGCTATACATTATAAAAGTGCACAGGCTGTATCAGGCAAGATATTAAAAAGCTATAAAATATCATGCCAGGTTTATATTTTGGATAATTAATATTGGCGAAATGGGTAGGAATTTTTTTAAGTAAGGGAAAAGCACAGGACAGCTTCTGTAAACCAGGACTACTCACCTGCAAAGTATCTAAATCTACCATTTTTGCCGTATAAGCCTAAAGAGGGGTTGGTTTGTAGTGTTACCTTGCTGTTATAAAAGGACATAACATTTTTTCAAGGCACATCTTTTTTTAGCCCCCGCAGTTTAGTTTCCACACATTCTAACTTTATGCAACATTTATATCGCTTTTGCCTTAACTGGGCAAGCATCTTTATACTCATGCTTTTTTCTGCAAGCTGTTTAAACGCAAGCAGAGTTACTTACAATGCCGAAGAGGTAAACAAAATCATAGAAAAAATAAAAGACCTGGAGGTTAAAACGGCCAGTACGCTTGGGGTGTGTATTGTAAATACCCAAACCGGCGAACGTATTTCTTACCGAGGTGAGGAGTCTTTTCCTATGGCAAGTGTGTTTAAGGTGCCCCTCGCTGTGCAGTTTCTAAAGAAAGTTGACGAGGGTACATTATCACTTACTGATACGGTATCCATAACATCAAAAGACCTGAGGCCTGGTTCTGGCTGGCTGGTAGAAAATGTAAAACCAGGCGACACCCTGCAGTTAAGTAACAGGCAATTAATGGAGCTTATGCTTATTAAAAGCGACAATGCAGCCAGCGATAAGATAATGGATATGGTTGGTGGGCCTGGAGCTGTTACAGCTCAGTTAAAGAAAATGGGTGTTAATGGTGTACGTGTAGACCGTAGTATAGCAGAAGTAATGCTTGATTACTTTGGTGCAACTCAGCGGCCCGAACTGGATACATGGAACTACGATCTGATTTGCGATATGTTAGCTACCGTTAGTCAGAAAGAAATTGCTGCCGGCTTTAAAAAATACCTGTCAGATCCCCGAGATACAGCCACACCAGATGCCTATGCAGATTTGCTATTGCTTATTTACAAGGGAAAAGCTTTAAAAATAAGTTCAACCAGGCTTTTACTGGAAACACTACACAATGTAGAAACCGGAGAAGTACGCTTAAAGGGTAAACTACCCATAGGCACCCAGGTTGCCCATAAAACAGGAACAGCCGGAAGCTATAAAGGAGTTAACGCAGCCACCAATGATGTAGGCATAATTAGCCTGCCGCAAGCAAACGGGGCTATTATTGTTACTGTATTCATTAAACAATCAAAGGTAGAGCTTGCCAGGCGAGAAGAAACCATGGCAGAGATCGGGCGTTTGGCTTATGACTATTGGGAAGGGAGCCAGATCAGGTTGACCAAAGATTAATATCCTTCAAATCCTAACCATTCAAATTAACCAACGGCTGTATTCAACGTAGCATTATCAAATTAAATGCTATGGAAGTAAGAGTAAAACACGAACAAAAATATCAGCAGTTTACTATTTCTTTTGAGGAGGAAGATGCTGAACTAGCCTACTCATTGCCTGCTGAAGGGGTAATAGATTTTACCCATACCTATGTGCCTCAAGCGGCCAGGGGAAAGGGGATAGCTCAACTATTGGTAAAAGAAGGCCTGCAGTATGCAGATGAAAATAAATTAAAAGTAATAGCCACATGCCCTATGGTATCTACCTTTATTGAAAGAAACCATGAGTACCAGCGTTTGTTAAAATAAAGGGTGCATCTTATAAGTAAAAAGCCTCTGCTATGCTAAGCAGAGGCTTTTTCTTTTATTTTTTGCCTGGGTAGCCACCTTCATAAGCCTGGCTGCGGCTATAATTTTTCATTAGTGTGTTCCGATCCGGAGCATCACCTGCTACATTTGCCTTCTCTCCGGTATTGTAGTTTTCTTTTTTGTTACCGTAGTTAATGCCCTGGGTGTTCCAACGGTCGCGGTCCCTGGTGCGGTAATACTGGTTAGGGGTATTCGCGGCATTAGAATACCGGTCATATCTATTGCTGGCTGTGTTTGTTGTTTCTTTGCGGGTATGCATCAGGTCTTCTACCTGGCTGGCAATGTTATCAAAAAATCCTTTCCGGATCAATACAGCAGCTCCTATAATGGCACCTGCCAGCCCAACACCTATGGCAAAAGTTTTCTGTAACTTTTCTTTCTCCCGATCTTCTTCAGTAATCCAGCCACCACTTATAGAGCTCCATTGTTTCATGGGCTCATACAGGTTTCCTTTGGTTGGAGGCATTGGGTTTTCGCTAAAATGCTCGTCCAGGATTTTATTACGTATTTTTTTGTCAAACAGGGCAGGGGTAATAGCACGGGCTACTTTTGCAATAGGGCCCATACCACCTACCATTATCTCTTTTTTAGGTTTAAGAATTAAGCCTACAATTGCCTCAGCAACATCATTTGCTGGTAAAACAGGCTTGGGAGCTTGTACCTCCTTACCCATATAATTGGCAGCCTGGTTAAAAATAGGAGTATCGATTACGGCAGGTAGTACAGTACTTACATGTATGCCAGGTACATCGGCAAGCTCCTGCTCCAGAGATATGCTAAGGCCCCGTATAGCAAACTTGCTGATAGAATATGCACTGGTAAAAGGCTGGCTTGTTTCACCTACCATAGAAGCAATATTGATAAGGTGACCATGGCCTTGCTCACGAAAATGAGGGATAACTGCTCTTGCACCATGTATGTAGCCAAATAAGTTAGTGTCAATAACTTTTCTTATATCTTCAGAAGGCATTTCTTCAAACCTTCCAAAAGCGCTAACGGCTGCATTATTTATCCATACATCAATGCGGCCAAACTTTTCAATAGCTTTTTGTGCCAGTAGGTTTACATCATTTTCGTTGCATACATCTGTGGGTACAGCAAGTGCCCCGGCACCCAGGTTGGTGCATATATCGGCTAGCTGGTCAAGGGCTTCTTCACGGCGGGCGGCTAATACAACATTTTGTTCGCGGCCTGCAAAAGCAAGGGCTGTGGCTCTGCCTATCCCACTCGAAGCTCCGGTAATAACAACTACCATCTTTTCTTGGTTTTCCATACTGTTAGTTTTTAGGTTTGTACTATTTTAATGGTACGCTTTGCAAGTGTGGTGGTTACGGGGTATGTTGTATTATAAAATACTTTTGCTATTTAATTCATATACAGATAGATACATGGGGTTGGTGCCGGTTGGGAGTTCAAACGCATGGCATCAAATTATCGTATAATATACTTTGGCAAGTGCTTGGAATAATATTTCAAAATTTTACTATATCTGAAATTATGTTTCTAATTTTGTAGGATATTTTATATAAAATTCGCTTCAATTATCCTTTATGCAAAAGAAAATGACCTCCTTCTATTACATTGTAATAGTTGGCATATTTGGCATTTTAATCTGGCTGCTTATACAGCAGGGTTCTTTGCTGCAAGTCAATAAATATGCCGGAGCAGAAAACAGCGGTAATTCAGCTTTTTCTTTTACAGAAGGCCTAGCACTTGCAAAAAGTGAATTGTTACATAACCTTCAGCATCCCTTGGGGATTCTGATATTGCAGATTTCCGCTATAATGATAGCTGCCAGGATACTAGGCTTACTTTTTTCTAAAATAGGCCAGCCATCTGTAATTGGTGAGATTGTAGCAGGTATAATTTTAGGTCCCTCGGTAGTAGGGAGCCTCTTTCCGGAGTTTTCTGCGTTTCTTTTTCCTATAGAGTCGCTGGGCAACCTGCAGTTTTTAAGCCAGATAGGGCTTATTTTATTTATGTTTATAATAGGTATGGAGCTTGATGTAAAGGTGCTCCGTAACAAAGCGCATGCGGCAGTTATTATCAGCCATGCAAGTATTATCTTTCCATACTTTTTAGGCATGCTGCTGGCCTACTTTCTATACCAGAACTATGCGCCAGACTCTATTTCTTTCCTGGCTTTTGCACTGTTTATGGGTATAGCTATGAGCATTACTGCTTTTCCTGTGCTGGCCAGAATTATACAGGAAAAAGGACTTTCTAAAACAAACCTGGGTATAATGGCCATTACCTGTGCTGCTGCAGATGATGTAACGGCCTGGTGTATACTGGCAGGTGTTATTGCCATTGTAAAAGCTGGTAACGTTTCGGGAGCCGTGCTTACGTTTGGTCTATCCATAGGCTATGTTGGTTTTATGCTTTATGTAGTACAGCCTTTTCTTAAAAGATTAGGGAGTATATATGTATCGCGTGAAAATCTTAACAAAACAGTAGTAGCCTTTGTGTTTCTTTTGCTGTTGCTCTCTTCTTATCTGACAGAAATTATTGGCATACATGCCTTGTTTGGTGCTTTCTTAGCCGGGGTTATTATGCCTCATAACTTAAACTTTAAAAGACTTATAGCCGAAAAAATTGAAGACATAAGCCTTGTGCTATTGTTGCCTCTCTTTTTTGTATTAACCGGACTTCGTACGCAAATAGGTTTATTAAATGAAGGAGGGCTCTGGCTGATTTGTGGCCTTGTAATTCTGGTGGCCGTAATTGGTAAGTTCGGAGGAAGCGCCCTGGCGGCAAGGCTTGTCGGGCAATCATGGAGAGATTCTTTATCAATAGGCGCCCTCATGAATACGCGTGGTTTAATGGAGCTAGTTGTGCTAAACATAGGGTATGATTTAGGTATACTGAGCCCCGAGATATTTGCTATTATGGTGCTTATGGCTATCACCACTACCTTTATGACCAGCCCTATGCTAAGCCTTATCAATTACTTTTTTAAGCCAGGTACGGACTCTGAAGAGGTTAAGCCCAGTTTAGAACATAAGCATAAAGTGCTGATTTCTTTTGGTGCACCTAAAATGGGGAGTACATTATTAAAGCTGGCCTGCCATCTTAATGCAGATGCAGGGCGCGAAGTGAAGTTTGTAGGCTTACACATTTCACCGGAATCATCTTTAAAGCCCCAGGATGCAGCACTTTATGAAAAAGAAAGCTTTGCTCCAATAAAATCTACAGCACACGACCTGGGTATAAAGCTTGTAACTAAATACAAAAACTCATCTGATGTTGAAAGGCAGATTGTGCGTACTACGCATAAGGGTAGATACAATATGCTTTTGGTGGGAGGAGCCAAAGACTTGTTTTCCAAAAGCCAGACAGGTGGAAAGATCAAAAGCTTTTTACATGAATCGAAATGCATGGTAGGTGTGCTTATTGATAATGGCTTTAAAACTGCAAATTCTGTTTTAATATTGGTATCCAGCCCGGAAGATGAATTTCTGGTTCAATTAGCCCGGCAGCTAGTAAGTGCTCCAGCCACCCAAGTACAGATAATGAGCATGGGTGCTATCAACAATAATTTAAACTACCTTATGCCTGGCACAGAGGCATATCCTGTGCATGAACGTATTACTATAGTAAATGAACGTCAGCTTGAGCCTCCTTTTTTAAAGCGGTTTGACCTGGTCGTGCTTTCATTGACCCATTGGGAAATATTAGATGGTGATGGATCAGAGTGGACCCAGTACAGCCCCTCTATCCTAATAGTAAAGCCAGCTGAAAATGGTGCTCCGATAGAGGTTGTGCCCCAAAAGCAGGTAGCAGCAGGCTTATAAACAAAAAAGATCCTTTATTTTAAAGGATCTTTTTTGTTTATAAGCCTGAAAAGACTTAAGCCATTCTGGTACCTTTAAGCCTTGTAACGGCAAACACAAGACCAGCAGCCAATACACCTACGGTAATAATCATTTGTGTACGGGTTAATTTGCTGCTCATTTTTTGTATCACTTGGCTACCTTCTTTCATAAGCTGTGGTAGTTTATCTACACGGCCTTGGTATACATCAACTGCGGTTTTGGCAGCACCACTCAAGTCTTGTGGTTCAATGCCAATTTTATTTCTCATGGTTTCTTTGATATTCATAGCTGGATCGTTTTAGTCATTATTAATTTATATACTATTTCATACGCAAGCCTGTGTTTGTGGGATATTACTTTTTGCAGACCTTGTTGATTTAAATTAATAAATTGTACTTTTTACTTGTTAAAGCTTATTTAATATCATGAGCAGGCGCCTTTGAATTAAGAAATTGCCTGGGCTTGTACATACTCTTTTGCCAAAGGCGCAAGCTGTGGAAGTAAATGCTCAATAAAATCTTTTTCTTCTTTAGTCCAGATACGGGGTTTATGCCATAAGGCTGGTTGTAATATACCCCATAACTGGTCATCAAGCAGAATATGGGCATGAATCAAGGCCCGGTGCCCAAAGGTTTTTTCTTCAAAATCCTGGTTAAGTACGTGGGAGGGCGCTAACAATACATCGTCTACATATACAGAAGGCTGCAGGCTGATGGCCGCCCCAAAAAGAGGGTCTTCTTCGGGTAGGTCCAGGTCATATTGCCAAATATATTGTGTAACGTCTGGAACATCTTTGTGTGCACACCAGCAAAATTCTATGCGGCCTTTGGCTGCCTCCGGGTTGCGAAGGTACATAAAGCAACGTTCGGCCTGCAGGAACAGGCCGGTAAGTCGAGTAATAGCATAAAGCTTTTCTTTTACAGGATTTTCATCGTGTAAAGTGCGGTATATCTGTTCTATTGTTGGTTCGTTTATCATAGGTGTATGCCCTTGAACTCTTTTACAGATACACCTGCTGCTTGGTTTAGTACTCAGTGTTTAAAAAGTAGCTATTAAGCAAGTTGTGCTAATAAATTATAGTTTATCATACCAAACAAAGTAGCCACGTTTTATGTACCTCTGGTTTTCTAAACAATTTCATAACAAACTGTACTTGCAGTTTTATATGGATAATGCCTAACTTGCAGTGTGAAAAAAATTATCATCATTCTCTTAGTAGCTGTTTTGGGAGTAACCTCAGCTACCGCCCTGCGTGCCTGGGGGTTCTGGGGGCACAAGCGTATCAGCCGGGTAGCAGTATTTACGCTTCCCCGCAAAATGGCAGCTTTTTACCAGGCTCACATTAATTATATTGAGGAGCAATCTGTGGATGCCGACAAGAGACGTAGCCATGATAAGCAAGAAGCTCCCCGTCATTATATTGATATAGACCATTACGGGGTAAGCCCTTTTGACAGCATGCCTGCAACCTGGGAAGCTGCCAAAACTAAATACTCTGAAGATACACTAAAGAAATGGGGTATTTTGCCCTGGACCATCGAAAATGTAATGAACGAGCTTACTCAGGCATTCCGAAATGGAAATGAAGCTGAAATTTTGAGACTTTCTGCAGACCTGAGCCATTACGTAGCCGATGCCCATGTGCCTTTACATACCACAGTAAACCACGATGGCCAGCTTACAAATCAGAAAGGCTTGCATTCATTCTGGGAATCGCGCTTGCCAGAATTATATGGTGATGAATACAATTATGATTTCCCTAAAGCAAAATACCTGGCCGATCCTTTAGCCGAAAGCTGGAATATAATAAGAGCCAGCCATGCTTGCCTGGATTCTGTACTAGGGCAGGAGCGTTTGCTTAGCAGTACGTTTGATCTGGAAAAGAAATATGTTACCATACAGAGAGGCGATAGGTCTTTTCAGGGTTTTTCAGATGAATATTCAAAGCAATACCACCAGCTATTGAATGGTATGGTAGAGCGCAGAATGAAAGCTACCATTGCTGCGGTGGGTAACTACTGGTATACAGCATGGGTTAATGCGGGCAGACCTAACCTGGGGAAAGTAGCCACGGCTAAGCTGACCAAAGAGCAGAAGGGTAAGATTTCTGAAGAGAAAAGCCGCTGGAAACATGGACCTGCTACGGTAGCGAAAGCAAAGTAGTAGTTATGACAGATATCATTTATTAAATAAATATATTTAAATACATTTAGGCCCCGTATGTAAGCTCAAGCTTATGTACGGGGCCTATTTATTTAGAAATTTACTATAACCGCTTTGTCTATGTTAGATGCACTTAATCAGACTGTAGAGTTTATTCAATCTAAAATAACACGCATGCCCGAGGTGGGCATTATACTCGGAACAGGCTTGGGTAAGCTGGCTCAGGCTATAGAAAATGCAGAGATACTTTCCTATGAAGATATACCGCATTTCCCTGTATCTACAGTTGAGAGCCACTCAGGGAAGCTTATTTTTGGCACTCTTGAAGGTAAAAACGTAGTAGTAATGCAAGGTCGATTTCATTACTACGAGGGATATAACCTGCAGCAGGTCACATACCCGGTGCGTGTAATGAAGCTACTAGGTGCTAAAAAACTTCTTATTTCCAATGCCGCCGGAGGTATTAATCCTGAACATGAAATGAGCGACCTGATGGTGATAAACGATCATATTAACCTGCTGCCTGAAAACCCTTTGCGTGGTAAAAATGATGACCGCCTCGGGCCACGTTTTCCGGATATGTATGAAGTGTATGATCCTGCCATGATACAGCAGGCACTTGCAATTGCCAAAGAGAATAAGTTGAGAGTGCATACTGGCGTGTATGCAAGTGTTGCAGGACCAAACCTTGAAACCAATGCAGAATACCGCTACCTGGGTATTATAGGTGCAGATGCCGTAGGCATGTCTACTGTGCCTGAGGCTATTGTAGCAAAGCATATGGATTTACCAGTATTCGCTGTGTCTGTAGTTACAGATCTGTGCTCTCCGGGCCGTATAAAAAAGGTTTCACTTGCAGATGTAATAGAAGCAGCTACCAACGCAGAGCGCAGTCTTGAAATTTTATTCAGAGGTTTAGTTAAATCTGTATAACCTAAAGGCTGTTTTAATCACTACAGGCTGGTTTTTGTTTGTAAATAACAAAAGTCAGCCTGTTTTGTTTGGTATTATGGTTATAAAGTTTTGTATAAGATACCTAAGGAGCTGGCTCGAAGTTGCGATATGATAACAAATATCTTTATTAAGTTCTGCCAGGATCTTTGTGCAGTTGAGGCTGATAGTTAGTATATGCTTTATAATCTTACACCGCGTGGTGTACTTACCAATGGTATTAAAACAGGAGATACTCTTCTGTACAAATTTTTAATTGCTACCTTTGTAACCTTATTTTTACAGGTTTATGTGGATTCGTATTGCTGATTTTATACTTAAATACAGGCTTTTTCTTATTTTTTTGCTGATTGGTTTTACTGCCTTTATGGGCTACCATGGCCGAAAGATAGAAATGACCTATGACTTCTCTCAGGTAGTTCCTTCTGACGATCCTGATATGATCTATTTCCAGCAGTTTAGAAAAACGTTTGGTGAAGATGGTAATATGCTGGCAATTGGCGTACAAGACAGTTCCCTGTACAATTACGATAAGTTTACTAAGTACAAATTTTTTAGTGATGAGGTTGCAAAGCTGCAAGGTGTAACAGAAGTAGTTTCACTTCCGCGGCTTATAAAACTGGAGCGCGATACCGAAAACCAGCGCTTTACCTGGCGCCCTTTGTTTGCCACCCTGCCCGAATCTCAACAAGAACTTGATAGCCTTTTGGATGAAGCCCGGCGGATCCGTTTTTATGAAGGCCGGGTAACCAATGAAGAAACCAATGCCAACATTATGTTGGTATCGCTTGATAAAAAAATCCTTAACTCAGAAGACCGGGTGAGGCTTATGGGCGACATTATGCAATTAGGCGACCAGTTTACAGAGCATAGTGGCATAACCCTGCATTATGCAGGGTTGCCGTATGTACGAACGGTTATGTCGGCAAAGGTCAAAGAAGAGTTAAAAAACTTCTTGATTCTTTCGGTATGCGTAACAGCAATAATTCTCTTTATAATGTTCCTCTCATGGAACGCAGTGGTGTTCCCTATGTTGGTAATTGGGGTAGTAGTGGTAAGTACTATGGGTACTATAGCCTTGCTGGGCTATAAAGTAACCATCCTTACAGGCCTTATACCGCCCATTATTGTAGTTATTGGTATACCCAACTGCATCTACCTGCTCAATAAATATCATCAGGAATATATACGCCACAGAGATAAATTCCGGGCGCTTAATTATATCATACGTAAAGTAGGAGTGGTTACGCTGCTTACCAATGTTACTACGGCAGTTGGGTTTGCAGTGCTGGCGCTAACAGATATATCTATACTCAGAGAGTTTGGTATTGTTGCCGGTATCAACATTGTGGTGGCCTTCTTTGTAAGTATCATTCTTATACCATCTGTATTTGCTTATTTGCCCAGCCCTAACCCTAAGCAGCTAAAGCACCTGGATTTTAAGCTGGTTAACCGGATAATGGATAACCTGGATCTGCTTGTGCACAGGCATCCGTTGGTTATATATATAGGCATGGGTGCTATAGTGGCAGTTTCCTTGTTTGGTATGACCAAGCTAAGGGCAAACAGTTTTATGGTAGACGATCTGCCGGATGACAGCCAGATACGCAAAGACCTTGCTTTTTTTGAAGATAACTTTAATGGTATTATGCCACTTGAAGTAGTAGTTAACACAGGAGAGCCTCGCGGAGCCATGAATAGTGGTAACCTGCGTGTAATTGATGAGTTGGATGGCTTCCTGACCAGTCAGCCCGCTATTTCAAGTTCTGTATCTATGGTAAACCTGCTAAAGGCTGCACGACAGGCATTTTATAATGGTAATCCTAATTACTATAGCCTGCCTACCAGCCTTGACAGAAGCTACATTTTAACTTATCTAAGTAATACGCAGCAAGCGCAGGAGGGTGGCCAAAAGCAAATGAGCCTGCTCAACTCGCTCGTAGATAGTACAGGGCAGCACTTAAGGCTCTCTTTTAAAGTAGCCGATATGGGCTCTACCAAGCTTGATTCTATGTTGGTAAATGTTGTGCGCCCCCAGGTAGATACAATACTGGCTGGTACAGGTATGGAGGCAGAAATTACAGGTACAACCCTGTTGTTTGTAAAGGGCAACGATTACCTGATCCAGAACTTAAAGTCCAGCCTGCTGATTGCCTTTGTAATAATCTCGCTGATTATGGCTGCCTTGTTTGGCAATTTTCGGATGATCATCATCTCGCTTATTCCAAACCTTATTCCTCTTATCATAACTGCTGGATTAATGGGCTATTTTGGCATTCCGTTAAAGCCTAGTACCGTGCTTATCTTTAGTATTGCTTTTGGTATTTCTGTAGATGACTCTATTCACTTTCTGGCTAAATACAGGCAAGAAACTCGTATGCATAACTACTTTATACCTAAAGTGGTGTCATTAAGTATTATAGAAACAGGCTCTAGTATGTTATATACTTCTGTTGTGCTTCTGGCTGGTTTCCTTGTATTTGCCTGGTCAGATTTCGGAGGTACAGTGGCTTTGGGTATACTTACATCGGTAACATTATTCTTTGCAATGCTTACCAACTTAATTCTTTTGCCCCGATTATTATTAACTTTCGATACCGGAAAGCGTAAAGATGACTTTGAGCCGCTAATAGAGCACTACGAAGAGTTTTATACCGAGGATCAGGATGAAGAAATTGACCTTGACTTGCTGATTCTGAGTGAAGAATAGGGAGAGAAGGAATAGAGAAAATAAGTAAGCACCCCCTCGGGAGGGTACTTCTTATATAAAGCTAATCAAGATTGTTTCCAAATAAGTGATTTCTGTAATAGTATGCTTGCATACTATTACAGAAATTCTGTATTTTAGTATCACAAGCAAATAAACCATTTAGCAAACCCTAATGAAATACTTACTTCAACATAGCCTTTTAAAACAAAAAAACCCGGCTCGTAAGAACCGGGTTTTAGAAGGTGGTGATGAGTGGGCTCGAACCACCGACACACGGATTTTCAGTCCGATGCTCTACCAACTGAGCTACATCACCTTCTTTTATTGTGGCACAAAGGTATAGCATTTTGTTTTCTCACCAAATAGTAAACCTTAAAATATCTAAAGTTTTTTAACACCAATTTCAAAACCTATTCATTATGAATTATTTACAGTCGATAATTTTTTTGCTTGTTTTTGCGGTTGCAGGCTGGGCGATCTATAAAAGGGCGTCACGCATCAGGGCTAACATCCGGATGGGCAAAAAAGTAGACATGACCGACAACAAAGATGAGCGCTGGAGAAAGGTACTGCTCATAGCTTTTGGTCAGCAGAAGATGTTTGCAAGGCCTTTGGTAGGGGTATTGCACTTTATTATTTATGCTGCTTTCCTGCTTATAAATATTGAGTTTATTGAAATACTGCTGGATGGAGTATTGGGCACACACCGTATATTATATCCCCTTACAGGTAGTTTCTATACCTTCCTCATTAACTTCTTTGAAGTACTTGCTGTAGCAGTAATTGTAGTTTGTGCTATTTTCCTAATTCGTAGAAATGTGCTTCGTATTAAGCGTTTTCATGCCAGGGAGCTTACTACATTTCCAAAAACAGATGCCAACCTTATTCTGATTGCAGAAATTACCATCATGATAGCCTTCCTGACGATGAATGCTACAGATGCTGTTCTGCAGGCAAGGGGGGAAATTCGTTATGTACAAACAGGCCGTTTTTTCTTTAGTAGTTTGCTAATGCCTCTTTTTGAAGGGATGGAAACAGGTAGCTTGATTTTCCTGGAGCGTTTTGCGTGGTGGTTCCATATTCTGGCGATCCTGGCGTTTAGTATCTATATTACCTATTCTAAGCACTTGCATATCTTTATGGCTTTCCCCAATACGTATTTCTCTCGTTTGAGTGCGCAGGGTAAACTAACCAATATGCCTGCTGTTACTAAAGAGGTACAGTTAATGCTTGGGTTGCCTGCACCAGAAGAGGTTCCAGCTTCGGCTGATAATATAGTAGATGAGGGACCTGGCCGTTTTGGTGCTAAAGATATTAATGACCTGAACTGGAAAAACCTGATGGATGCTTATACCTGTACAGAGTGTGGGCGCTGTACAGATAACTGCCCTGCCAACAAAACAGGTAAGTTGCTTTCTCCGCGTAAAATCATGATGGATACCCGCGACCGCATGGAAGAAGTAGGTGCAAGCCTTGAAAAAGGAGGCCCTGGCCTGGAAGATGGCAAGTCATTATATGGCGACTATATTTTAAAAGAAGAAATTATGGCATGTACTACTTGTAATGCCTGTGTGGAATCTTGCCCGGTAAATATTAACCCACTGGATATTATTGTAGAGGTTAGGCGCTATATTGCAATGGAAGAAGCCAAAACACCTGCCTCATGGAACTCTATGTTCTCTAACATGGAAAACAATTTTGCGCCATGGGCCTTTTCGCCAGCAGATCGCTTTAACTGGGCAGAGAAGCTAAACAATGAAAACAAAGCATAATACCTAATTTAAAATATCAAAGCTGATGCAATGCAGGTTTTTTAAATACAAAGAAACTCTGGTATGCTCAGTTCTATAAATTACTAAACCAATGAACGAAGTGGAAATGAATCAAAAAGTGCACACCATGGCCGAAATGGCTGCTGAAGGTAAAAAGCCAGATGTGTTGTTTTGGGTGGGCTGTGCCGGTTCTTTTGATGACAGGTATAAAGCTGTAACCATTGCTTTTGCTAAAATATTGAATAAAGTAGGTGTTAGCTTCGCAGTATTGGGTACAGAGGAAACCTGTACCGGAGATCCGGCCCGCAGAGCAGGAAATGAGTTCTTATTTCAGATGCAGGCGGTGGCTAACATACAAGTGCTAAATGGCTACGAGGTAAAAAAAATAGTAACCGCATGCCCGCATTGTTTTAACACCATTAAAAACGAGTATCCTGAGCTTGGCGGTAATTACGAAGTTATACACCACTCGACCTTTTTGCAACAGCTTATAAACGAAGGCAAAATTAAGCTTAAAGGTGGTGGAGAGTTTAAAGGAAAACGTATTACATATCACGATTCCTGTTATTTAGGTCGTGCCAATGGTATTTACGAAGCTCCACGCGAGGTGCTTGAAGCCCTTGATGCCGAACTGGTAGAAATGAAACGTTGCAAAACGAAGGGGCTTTGCTGTGGTGCAGGCGGTTCGCAAATGTTTAAAGAAGCGGAACCAGGCCATAAAGAAGTGAACATTGAGCGAACAGAAGAAGCGCTGGCCACTGGTGCCTCTGTCGTTGCTGTTGCCTGTCCCTTCTGTATGACAATGCTTGCTGATGGGGTAAAAAATAAAGAACGCGAAGCAGATGTAAAAGTACTTGACCTAGCCGAGCTAATTGCCAGGTCAGAAGGCCTTTAAGCTTTATTATAAATTATACAATAAAAGGTACGGCTTTACGTACCTTTTATTGTATATAGTGGTTATACAAGTGTAGCATAGTAATGCTACCTGTAGTTTGTTTCCTCAATCAATTCCTTAAGTATATGTTTATTGATTTTAATACCTTGGGCAACGATGCTAAAGTATGGGTATACCAAGCCAACCGTGCCTTTTCTGCAGAAGAAAAAGAGAAAATAGCTACCCAGCTCCGTTCATTTACCGAGCAGTGGGATAGCCATGGCAGAGCCTTAAGAGCATCATTTGCTTTGCCCTACAATCACTTTATTGTTTTAGCCGTATATGGTGAAGATGCTGCCAGTGGGTGCTCCATAGATAAATCAGTAAGAGCTATAGAGCAAGTGCAAAATGCTACAGGTATTTCTTTTCTTGACAGGAGCCAGGTAGCGTATAAGGCGCAGGATAGTTCAGTTGTATTAGCTCCCTTGTCCCAGATTGGCAAACTTATTGCGCAAGAGATAATACAACCCGATACCATTATTTTTAATAACAGCATAAGTACCTTTGGCGCGTATGCAACCGCCTGGGAGGTAAATGCCGGAGATTCCTGGATGAAGCGGTATTTTAAGAAAGCTGCTTCCTCGAATGCCTGATAAGGACATTGCAAGGATTGATGATAAATTTAAAGAAAATAATGATTAGATTGCCACTGTGATATATTAAGAATTATTTCCATCTTATGAATAAACATACTTTTTTAAGCCTGATCGTGCTGGTCCTTTTTTTAGGGGCATGTAACTCAGCCAATAAACTTGTTAAGAAAGGCAATAAGAGGTTCAACAGGGGCGAATATGCATTTGCAATAGAACATTACCAGGCAGCCTTGGGCAAAGGGGCCGATAAAGCCTTGGTCAATGCCCAGATTGCCGAGTCGTACCGCCTGGCCAATAACATACATGATGCTTCGCCTTATTACGCTAAAGCCATACAAGCAGGAAATACTGTAGATTCCGTGCTTTTTCATCATGCATTTGCCTTAAAAGCCGATGGTAAGTATGCAGCTGCAGCTCAACAGTTCAATACTTATATTTCTAAAGGTAGTAACCAGGCCTATATAGCCCGTGCCCGCGAAGAAGTAAAAAACCTGAAGGAAATTGAGCGGATCATGGCTAAGGAAACGCCTTACGAAGTAAAAAACCTGGATATTCTTAATACCAATGCTGCCGAATTTTCTCCCTTACATGTAGGTAATGAAATGTACTTTACATCTAACAGGGGGGAGGGCAAAATTTATGCAGCCACTGGAACAGGCTTTACTAATCTATATAAGTATAAGTTTGATGGCTCTGAAGAGTTTAGTGGTGCCGTAGTAGCCATGGATGGCAAAATCAATACTCCTAACAAGCACGAGGCCAGCGCCACAATTTCTAAAGATGGTAAAACCATGGTATTTGCCCGTGGTAACGATGGTCGTAAGAAAGGAGACCAGGACGTAAACCTTTTTATCTCTTATTATAAGAATGGAGATTGGACTGAACCGGAAATGATGAGCATTAGCGACCCTAAAGCCTGGGATAGCTCTCCTGCCTTTTCGGCCGATGGTAACTCTTTATACTTTTCTTCCAACCGAGAAGGGGGGTATGGTGGTAATGATATTTACCGTGCCACTAAAGACACCCGTGGCCGCTGGACTAAAGTGGTGAACATGGGTGATAAGATCAATACCCGGGGAAATGAAGTGTTTCCGTATGTATCAGATGATGGTAAACTGTACTTTTCTTCTGACGGGCATCCAGGCCTTGGCGGGTTGGACCTTTTTGAGGCTACCCGCGAAAAAGGCGTAATTACTGTAGTAAACCTTGGAGTACCTGTAAACTCTCGCTGGGACGATTTTGGAATTTCATTCCGTACTCCTCTTGAAGGCTTCTTCTCTTCCAACCGCGAGGGCGGCAAAGGGGATGATGATATCTATTACTTTAAAAATGTTAAAGGTGATATTAAAAACATCAACTATATCCTGGCGGGTATTGCTGTTGAAAGAGATGATAATGGCAAGGAACATGTGCTAAACCAGGCACGTGTAAAGCTACTGGATAGCGATGGTAAACTACTGGGCGAGCAGGTAACTACTGCCGATGGCCGCTTTAATTTTGAGCTTGAGAATGCCCGTAACTATACCCTGGTAGGAGAGAAGCAAGATTACTTTACCCGCCGTGATCCTTTTACTACTTTTGGTAAGTCTATACCACAAGATCAGTTAAAGGCAGATACTACCATTACCATCAGCCATGTACTCAATCTTAACAAGATTGTTATGGATAAGCCTATTGTAATGGAAAACATTTACTATGATCTTGATAAGGCTGATATACGCCAGGACGCAGCCCTGGAGCTTGATAAGCTGGTAGAAATACTGCAGGATAACCCCAACATCAGTATAGAGCTGAGCTCCCATACCGACGTGCGTGGTTCTGACGATCACAACATGAAACTGTCACAACGCAGGGCTGAGTCTGCTGTAAATTATATCATATCAAGAGGTATTTCCAGGGACAGGATCAGGGCAAGAGGTTATGGTGAAACCCAATTGGTGGTTCCAAATGCACAGACCGAAGAAGAGCACCAGACCAACCGCCGTACTGAGTTTAAGGTTATTAACATCCGCTGATAAAATTCTTAAGATCTATTTCAAAAAAGTCTCTCTTTACCGGGAGACTTTTTTACTTTTGTGCCACCATACAACCTGTTTTTTAAATTGACATGGAAGAAAGATATAGCCAGAGGGGTGTTTCGGCCTCAAAAGAAGATGTACACAATGCCATAAAATTTATAGATAAAGGCATTTTTCCAAAAGCGTTTTGCAAAATTGTACCCGATGTGCTGGGAGGAGACCCGGATTGGTGTAATATCATGCATGCTGATGGAGCCGGTACAAAATCTTCTTTAGCGTATCTGTATTGGAAAGAAACCGGAGATCTGGGTGTATGGAAAGGTATTGCCCAGGATGCTATTATTATGAATGTAGATGACCTGCTTTGTGTAGGCGCTACTGGCAATATGCTGCTATCTTCAACCATTGGTCGTAATAAAAACCTGGTACCGGGAGAGGTTATAGCAGCCATAATTAATGGCACAGAAGAAGTGCTTGCAGACTTGCGCCAGCATGGCATCGGTATTTATAGTACAGGTGGAGAAACTGCTGATGTGGGTGACTTGGTACGTACAATTATTGTAGATAGTACTGTAACGGCAAGGATGAAGCGTAGTGAGGTAATTTCCAACGATACTATTGCCCCCGGGCAGGTAATTGTGGGGCTTGCTTCTTTTGGTCAGGCTACGTATGAGAAAGAATACAATGGAGGCATGGGTAGTAATGGGCTTACCTCTGCACGGCATGATGTATTTAATAAGCTTTACGCTACCAGTTACCCTGAAAGCTTTGATCCTCAGGTGGCAGATGCCCTGGTATATGCCGGGCAATATAACTTAACTGATACTTTTGAAGATCTTCCTGTAAATGTTGGTAAAATGGTGCTATCGCCTACGCGTACATATGCTCCTGTACTAAAAGCGGTACTAGAAGAACACCGTACGCACATTAAAGGCCTGGTACATTGTAGTGGTGGTGCACAAACCAAGGTAATGCATTTTGTAGAAGGTGTGCATATTATCAAAGATAATCTCTTTACAACCCCACCACTTTTTCGCATGATCCAGGAGCAAAGCAAAACCGATTGGAAAGAAATGTATAAAGTATTTAATATGGGGCACCGTATGGAGATTTATACAGATGAAAAAACAGCTGAGACAGTAATTGCAATAGCTGCTTCTTTTGGAGTTGAGGGTAAAGTTATAGGTAGAGTAGAAGAGAGCGTTCCTGCTAAGCTAACCATTACCAGCGAGCATGGTACGTTTAAGTGGTAGTTGCTTAGCTTAAAATGTCCTGCAGTACTTGCACAGAGCGCACTTCACCAAAATCTTCTACATGCAAGCCATAAAACTTAAGCAGGTGCAGCAGTAAGCTGCGCCGTATACTTTGGTTTATTTTATAAGCAGAGTTATAAGATAGGCCCAGCATGGTTTCCAAGGCTTCTGCTTCAGAGGAGTCAATAATGCGGCTCCAGCCGGTCTCGTTTAATATTTCGCTATAAAGGTTGCCTGCAGATGATGGGTAAAAGCCCAGGAAGCGGCTAAGTTTGAGCAAAAATAGCAAATGGAAGTTTTCATAATCCTGTTGAAGCTCATCAAGGGTTATAAGAGAGTCATACAGAAAGTTAAAAAGGTCGGGATGAGCCTCCTCTTCTTTAAGCGTTTTGTTTAAAACCTCTACAATAAACATAGCAATCGATATTTTTCGGAAGTCTGTAGTAAGGCTAGAGTAAGGCTGGCTGCAGCGAACTTCCGAAATACGATTAATGCTGCTGTTATTGTTTTTTCGGTAATATACTACAAGGTCCAGTAAGGTAAGAGGTTGGTATAAGCCAATTTTAGATTTGGTACTTTTACTGGGAGCCGAGCGGACTCCATTTACGATATAGCTTTGCAGGCCGAATTCCTCGGTATAAATACGGCATATAATAGACGATTCGCGGTACTTGATAAAGCTCAGTACAATGCCTCTTGTTTTCTGCAACATTATTCTATGATAGCAATTTTGCCTACAAACCCTTCGGTACCATCTTCATTTGCACTAAATACCAGGTATACACCGCTTGCTGGCTTGCGGCCATTGTAATCCCTTCCATTCCAAGCCATTGTGCCCCCGGTTGCCCTGGCTTCGTACACTAGCTTACCGGCTATATCTGTAATTTTAACCCAGGCATTGGCAGTTAGTCCTGAAATTGCAATAGTGCCCGTATACTCTGGCCGTACAGGGTTTGGAAAAACTTTTACCTGCTCAAATTTTTCAGAAGCTGTAGTGGCAGTGCCCCGGTAAGACATAAGCCCTTTGTCTGTACCTATAAATACTTCGCCACTGGCTCCGTTAATAGCGATATCTATAATTCTATTAGATGGTAGAGGACTATTACGCACAGTAAAGTGATGTATTTGCCCGCTACCATCAGCAGAAAGAAGGTACAGCCCATTGGTTTGAGTGCCAATCCATTTACGGTTGGCTGCATCTACGGTTATACTGGTAATCATTTCATTTTCCAGCAAGGGCGTTAAACGATTATCTCCAGGTATACGAAACCATGGTACGATAGCATCGCGGTATTGCGGGTCAAAAATGAGATGTGGGGTATAGAATACAGCAAGCCCATTTTGGGTGCCTACCCATACCTCTCCTTGCTGGTCTACGGCAATACTGCTTACGCCGTCATCGGGTAAGTTGCCACGGCCTGCGCCTGAAGTTAAACGTACTCTGTTGCCGGTTATGTCATCAAAAACCAATATGCCTCCCCGATCCGCAATCTGTACCCACTTAAAGTTATTTTGGTCTACAACTATGTCTAAAGGTCCCCGTCCTGGTAACTCATTGGATGGATCAAAGGTATAGCTCGTCCACTCTCCGTTCGGGCTGATCTTATGCAGCCTTTTTGTCTGGTTTGGATTGGACAGGTTTGACACCCATACATTATTGCGTAAATCTGTAGCAAGTCCTGTAAGGCGTACAAAAGGCATATAAGGTGTTGCGTTGGGTATACTGTTTACCAGTTCTCTGCTAACAGGTATGGTTTCATTGTAAATGTTGTGCTTACCTTCTGCAGTAATTTCGATCAGGCCATAGCCATGGGTGGCAATATAGGTATGTCCATTGGCGGGATTGAAAGTAATGTCGTTAGGGTCTTCAAAATAAACCGGAAATGTTCCTAGCCAACCAGAGTATACATTCCATTCATTTTCATCATAGGTATAAAACCCTGTAATGTTATTGCGTTGTGTATAGGTATGGTCATAGCCACCTGTCATTACATAAAGCGTATTATTAATTACCTTCAAGCTTTGCAGGGCAATAGAGGGAGGCCCAGAGGGTTTAAATTCTTCAATTTCATTTCCGTTTCTGCGTCTGAGCCCAGCATGGTAATCAGCTATCCAGGCAGTATTGGTATTATCTATTACCAGTGCTACAGGTTCATTTATAGGTAAAGTGCGTACGGTTAGATCCTGGTCTTTGTACTGCGTATCCAGGAGGTATGCATAGGGCCCGGAAACTACGGCCAGTTTGTTGTTGTAAACCCTGAAGCTTCTTAAGTCGCCAGCTACAAATATAGGAGTGTGTAGCCACCGGGAGCCATCAAACACCAGTAACTGGCTGTTGTTAGAGGCAAAATGCAGCTTATTATTAAAGGTAATTACCTGCCCATTTGTAAATGAGTGCAAGCCATGCGTAGTAGTATAAACGCGCCAGCGCGAATAGTCATTAAGGTTATCCCTGAGAGAAGCAGCCCTTACTTCGCCGGGAGTGCTGATATATATACTATCATTAAGAATTGCGCTGGATAATACTTGTATCTGCTGTGCCTGAGATCCTATATTCAAATAGCTGGCTCTTATTTCGTTTCTTTTTAAATCAAGCACCAATAATCCAAAGCCACAGGAAAGGTAGGCAAGGTTTTGATGAAACTGCACGTGGTTTATTCGCCTGGAACCCCTAAGGTTAGGAGACCTTACAATATCGCTTATGTTGGTAATCCTGTTGTCCTTTACAAGATCAATATTGCCATTTTCATAACCAATGAATAGTGTTTCAAGCTCTTTATGATATCGTAATACGCTTACCCCTATATCAGAAAAGCCATCTATTTTGGAAAGTGTACGTAGGCTGTTATCTTCTGTATCATAGCTGTAAAGGCTTAGGGGAGTAGCAGCATAAATTACAGGTCCAGCGGCTTCGGCTTGTATGGTGCCGCTATAAGACGCATAACTACGCCACTGCCCAATGGCTGTAACACCAGGTTGTGCCTGTAAGGTAGCTGTAAAAGAAAAGGAGCCTATAAAAAGTATAGCCAGGATTGTAGCAACAGTAAGCTGTATACATCTCATCATACAATAATACAGATTTTTAAACTTTATGCATAATCGTAATTATCATGCATAAAGCACTATTGCATACTAACGCTAAACAGGCATTTATCGTGTGTGCTTACTTGCTTCCTGGCCTTCGGTAAAGCATTTACGGCAGCGTGCTTCATACATCTGGGTTTCGCCCAGTAACAGTTTATCTTTAGATTCTACCAGGCGATAGGAGTACGAGGCAATGCCCCCGCATTTCATGCAGATGGCGTGTACTTTGGTAACAAATTCTGCCACCGACATAAGTGGAGCCATAGGGCCAAAGGGGTTTCCCTGGAAGTCCATATCCAGACCGGCAGCAATAACCCTGTGCCCTTTATTTGCCAGCTTAACGCAAACATCTACCAGTGCTTCATCAAAAAACTGGGCTTCATCAATACCAATTACATCACAGTTACCGGTCATCATCAAAATTTCCTGTGCAAACTGTATTGGTGTAGAGCGAATAAAGTTATCGTTATGCGAAACCACATTTTCGTGATGGTAACGTGTATCAATGGCAGGCTTAAAAATTTCTATCTTCTGGCCTGCAATTTTGGCGCGCGTAAGCCGGCGAATCAGTTCTTCTGTTTTTCCAGAAAACATAGACCCACAGATTACTTCTATCCATCCACTTCTGTTGCTGGTGTTATGTGGCTGGGTTCCAAAATGAGGCTCAATAAACATAGCTGGTAATAATTAAGCGAGATAAAGATTGAAATAATTTTAATGATGCAGTGGGGTAAAGCTATACTCAAAGCTAAGGGGTAAAACTGAGAAAACCATTATAAACTGATTTCGTACTACCTAATCTGTATAGCGCATATGTGGCAACTTACTGGATTCAGGCACCAAACCTACAACACTTCCATGACAAAAGCACTGGCAGGTAAGTCTTTCGTTATCTTTTAGCCTTCTGGCTTCCAAAAACTTTTTTTCCTGATTGCTATGCGGGCTCAAATATTCAGCCCCTTCTACCACAATAATTCTACAGGTAGTACAGCGGCCTTTTGCACCGCAAGCAAACATCCAGTCTATACCAGCCTGATGTATATGCTGAAGTAATGTTTTAGATGAATCTCCAATAGCAATTTCTTTGCTGTTGAGATTTAGTATGATTAATTTTGACATGATTTAAGGGTACAAAGGAAATAAATATAGAAATGGAGAACAAATTAAATTACCAGGCCATAGAAGAGTACGCCAGGGCATTTGCCCGGAAAGAAAGCTCTTCATTTTTTAGCAAGCATGATCGTATATCCGGAGAAGAGATATTGGCCCTTTCGCCCTTAAGGCAGGTAAATTTATTTGTATTAAGGCGCCTGTACGAGCAATGGCAAAAAGAGGCAGCCCGACTGCGTAGTCCTTACTTTAATTATGAGCATGCTCAGGTTAAAGAAGCAATGAAGCAGTTTCTTAATACGCTATCCAAACACATCCTTATTGGCCGTGACGAGTTTGAGCCGTTGCTTGCAAAAGCAGTAGTAGATACCCTGGTTCTTACGCTTGCACCTGTAGAGTTCTTTTCTAAAGAAACAGAACGTTTTGCAGACCCGATGGTAGCGCTGGCCAAGCTGAAAGAGTTGGGTAAATATATTACAGTGAATAAAATTCTTATACAGGCAGTAACTACCGAAATGGAAACACTGCGTATGCATGAGGCTTTTGCTGGCGAGGTAGTACGCTTATTTTATAATGCTCATAAAGATCATAAATTTAAAGTTACGGACTGGTATGAGGTAATAGAGCAGTTAAGCACTGTACATCCTGTTACGGTTAGTGACTTGTTGATTGAAGAAGAACTTGTAAAAGTGCCACCGACCGTCAAAACTACAGAGGAGGCTCCTCTTTACTTGCGTAGAATCAGAGAAGGTGGATTTGGAGGCACACATGCTAATGAAGCAACAAGGTCATCTGAAACAAAGCCTTATCAGCAGCCGGAGCCTGAAAAGAAAGAAGACGATAGGCAAGGAGAAAGCCCTAAAGCCCATTGGGAAGAAGAACCTGTAAATACCTTTACTGAAGCAGCACCTGTAGAAGAAAAGAAATTAGAAATTAAAATACAGGAAAGGGTATCGGTAGATTCAGAAAAGGCACATAAAAGTATTATTGTTGCAGACACACAGGAAAATAGCCCTGCAGATGTGCCATTATACGAAAAGTTTGTTACTGAGAAAAAAACTTTAAATGATAGCCTGGTACAAAGTAATGCAACCCTGCTGGATAAGCACCAGAGCTCTAGTATCGATAATATTCGCAATGCAATACCTTTAAACCAAAAGTTTATGCTTATTAATGAGCTTTTTGAGGGCGATAACATTACATGGAGCATAGCTATCAAGGAGCTGGATGCTGCACAAACAGCAGAAGAAGCAAAGAGCTTGTTATTGAGTAAATGGGCTGTTCAGTATAATTGGGATCTTGAAAATGAGAACGTACAGTTTTTACTTTCACTGATACAACGGAAGGTTTATTAATATTAGCATTATCTATAAAATAAGAAAGCCAGGCTT
>FPIC01036024.1_pt1 | contig 25240 bp, 11 predicted proteins | sample 1504481 | NCBI WGS metagenome assembly FPIC01 (sample SAMEA4475357, study PRJEB15587) | soil metagenome | biome: Soil; feature: Field | place: India | collected 2015-03-11 | depth 0 m
GTCAAGACGGTAGAGAGCGGACGCTTACGCAATAGCGAGGTGACTGAACGCTCAACTAAACAGCGAGAAATTATTGCGGCCGCAGATTGCGCCTTCGCGGTAGGTCCGTTGCTGCAGAGCAACTTCGCATCCGCGCGAAGCGTCACGCATCGACCTAGATCGCCTGTGAGACAGTTGGTACCGGGCGTAGACAAGGTCAAATTGCAGACTCATAACCCACGCATGGATCTGCGAATCTTTATCTCGGGTCGCCTAAACCGAGACGATGATCCTATCAAAAACTCTATTTTGGCTGTCCACGGGCTAGCCGCAGCTTACCAGCGAGGACGTGTAGGCGAACTTCCAGAATGGCGCATGCGTGGGCAGCTTTTCGCCTGGGGAGTAGACCCTCACTCTGACCAAGGCGTCATAGAGGAATTGAGGGCAATTGCCAGAAAGGACGCTGCATTCACTCTGCACGCAGAACCGTTCTCTGACGATCAGGAAGCGTTGCGTCAGTGTCTTGCGAATTGTCACATAGCACTGATGCCCTCGTGGCACGAGGGGTTTGGTTTAAGCGGCTGGGAGGCACTCTGCGCTGGGGTTCCCCTCGTATGCTCAGGTCAGTCGGGGCTTGCCACGCTGATCGAAGATCTAAAGCAGCAGTTCCCAGCAGGGCCTTTCAGCAGCGTCAAAATCGTTAACATTGGTGGCAGCACGGCCTCAGGTATACCGAGCCATGAGGACATCGACAATCTGGCCGATGCATTACTGGAGATGACGACCAATCTTGAGGCGCGTAAGCAGAGCGCCATTGATCTTGCTCATTTGCTTAAGCGTGAATATAGCTGGAAGCGTTGTGCTTCGGATTTGCTCGATGGCACTGATTGGTACTTACCTGGATCCGTGCACTGGTCAAACCGACAGGCCGCAGGGCGGAAGCAGGAGGAGTCTCGCCACGTGCTAGAGCGAATCCTCGACAATCTGGTACATCTGGATCTTGAAGAGGACTGGGGCGATTTGACGACAGCATTCAACAGTTTGAGTGATGCCGGAAAAAACGCAGAGCTGCAGGACAGAGCCGAACTGCTTGAGAGACTGCGCATGATCGGTTGCACGATCGGTGAGCGCTTGTCAGCCGCAAGCCCGATCGATGAGATCGCGAGAGAGTCGGGACGCATGGACGTGTGTTGGCGTTTCATGGCGGCATGCGCCAGCTTATGCTTAAGCTTCCGGGAGTTTTCACAGTCGTTTCCAGAGGCTATGTTGCAGGTAATCTGGAAAGACACGTTTCTTACGAAGGAGTTGTTGTACTACTCCTCAATGTTTGCAAACGAGTTCTCGCACCAAGCGAACGAGATTGCTCAAAAGTTTTTCGAACCCACGCAGCTATCGCGTGAGACGACCTCATTTCCTACTCGACTCGCACGCCTTTCGAGCAAACATCCCGAACTAATAAAGCTCTTTCCGAAAATAGAAAGTGACTCGGATTTCGCGGGCGAGCACGCGCGGTGCGTTCAAGTAGCGCGACAGGCGCACGACATTGCGCAAGCCATTGCAAGTGAACACGGACTGGCATCGACGGCGTTGGCGTTAATGGCCTTGGGCTTAGAACCGGCACGGCAAGTCGCAGATCAGACGGTCAGCTTCTTTCGTACCTACTATCCCGACGCGGGCAAGATTAAAGGCCATTGGCGTGGTGACAAGCGCGTATTCGCTGCGCTCGCTACGGCTAGTCTCTCGACGCAGGTGCTGCTGAAGGTTTTGCGCTGCATGGCCCTTGATGAGGATGAGAGTATCCGTTGGGCTGCACTGCATCTCGCATTCTCACCCATATTGCGGCGCCGGTTGGAGGCTGCCATCGCTGCGGGGAGTCTTGCCGTCGAAGGGCCTCTTAACGAAGAGTTGGGCAGGGTTGTGGACATGGCTGTCAGCGCAGATCAGGGCCATCCATGGCTTCATCGAGAGTTTCTAACTCATTATCTGGAGGAGCGCGCTTCACCAGCAGAAGACGATAAGCCAACGGCTTTAAGCGTCTTAGATTTTCCCGTGGCCAGATGGTTGATTGGTCCGGTCGTGGGTGAGACAGCCCCTCAACTTCGCGGTCGGTCGCACCCGGAAGTTGCCGTTACACGTGCCGATACCCTACAAGTTGTCAAGCGCATACTGCTTGTTCTGCCCCCCATCGAAATTGACGATGATGCATCAGGTGCATCGCGAACCAGCACCCCGGCACTGGGTCTCGGTCTGCTCGCGTCCCACCTTGCTGCGCAGGGCCACGATGTGCAGGTTGCAGACTGTCACCGGTTCCCGAAGCTACGTGCCGAAGTGCTGCGCTTGGCCCGAACATTCGATTTGATCGGATTCAACACAGTGTTTTCCACCATCCAATCCACAATGAAAATGCTCGTCGATATCCGCAATCGGACACAGAGCACGACGTTGGTAATTGGAGGACCGGCAGCCAAGCTAGATGCCTGGCAGTTTTCTACGGTTCACATGGCGGAAGCCCAGGCAAGCTGGGACTTTTCCGTTTCGAGTGATGCAGTCGAGAATCTATCCGCGCTGGTGGCGAGTTTGAGAACTTCAGGGCCGTGGCCAACTGCACCGGGCATTACTGCCAACCTACAAAGCTGGAACGTGGTGGGGCGAGGTATCACGCAACGCACAATGTTGCAGCAACCATCGCTGCAGTCACCGGAGCCGGCATGGTCGAAAGTATTGCTTGATCGTCGGATCTATCGCATCGGCGATAGCCAATATGAGCCGGCTCGAACAAGATCGAAGTCGCAGACATTCCATGAAGCCCATGTAGTCATGTCGCAGGGGTGCGACTGGAACTGCGCCTTCTGTACAGAGCGTAGGGACAAGAGCGGAGGCGAGCAACGCCGTGAGGTCAGCCATGTCCTCAAGGAGATTCGCTGTTTAGTTTCGCAGCATGAAGACCTTCGAATTCAGTTCATCGACGATAACTTGCTACCGCAAATCGCGTCCGATGCGAATAGGGAAACGGCCAAGTATCTTGGTCTCGCATGGGCTAGCGAGTTTCTCAATGGGCTAGCAGAGATCAAGGAGCAGGCGGGCGATTCATTCGGCTGGCGCGGAATTTTCCGTATTGAGGACTTCTTAGCCTACGACGCAGAGTTTGCCGGAAATTTCTTTACGCTATTGCAACGTTCAGGCTGTCGCATGCTCGCCTTTGGCATTGAGCACGGGAGTGAGGAGCGGCGCAGAAAAAACAAGGCAGGCAGTGATGTCGTCACCAATGCCAAAATTTTAGAACTGTTCCAGCGACTTCGGTCGGCAGACATTCTCACGAAGGCATACTTCATGCTTGGCGGCCAATGGGAGACGCAGGAAACCGCGCAGCAGACCATTGAATTTGCCGTTCAGAGCGGCGCGACGCTTGCGTATTTCGCACTGTATAAGGATTTTGCCAAGGCCACGAGCGTGCTGAGTAAGGAGCAGCATTCTGGAGATCCCAGAACCGAAAGCTTTATTCGTTACAATAGGCTGACGCTTAACTGGGATGAGGCGTTTGCCAACGCACCAGGCTGTGATGACTATGAGAGTGGGAGCTGCGCTTTGGCGAGTGGTCCCATAACGACGGCGGAGCTGGAGTGCTACCTTCAGCTGTCAGCGCTAGGGTTCCAGTTTACCGACTTGGTCAAATATAACGACTTTCACAATGAGGATGCAGATGGAGGCAATCTCCTTCGCTCTATGACCTGGGACTCACCATCTGAGTACTTCAAGATAGTTGAAAAAGCCTACCGACAGTTTTATTTACGACAGACCTTCGTGGATGATTACAGCGCGCTATTGGCACACGGCTACTAAGCTTGTTGGATGAGGTTTGGGCCTTCACTCTCAAATGGCCTCGCAGTCATCTTCACCGCCCCCCCCCCCGGGAAGTCCACCACATACTGAAAAAGCAATTTTCACCTGCTATGTGTTGAGCAACTGATCTGGATGCGACTGAGAGACCGCTAATGGCCGAATGCGGGCGGATGCTGCCGGAAATAACTCAGTTCCTTTTCTCCACGGACTGGTTCTTCAGAGCTCAACAAGCCATTGCAGGAATTCGGGGGCGATGTTATCCAATACCGAGCGCGCGCCTGATAAACGTTAAATCCACGTACCCAATCGATTGACTCCAGACGTCCTGTGTATCCCGAAGATACTGGCTTAACTGATCCACATCAGCCTGAGTGGGAAATTCCAGCAAGTCTGCCAGGCGGTGTAACGTCTGAATGGGAATCCCGATCTCCTCCAGGGCATTGACGCCTGCTGGTAGGTGGAAGCTTTCGAACGCCATTTTGACGTGCGTGTAATCGATCTTGCTGCGGATACTTCGCTTCAACGCTTGGTGCTTGACGACATCCTCCATCAAGCTGAGCAGCTTGGGTAGCGTGTAACCGAAGGTATTGGTAATGATCTTCAAATCATTGTTGAGGGCGCCGGAAAGCGTGCGCTTCTCACCTTCTGTCACCCATTGCCGTGCGTAATCAATCTGGCTTTTCAGGTAATCCGAATAGCTCGACGCGTTGAGGTAGCCAGCGAGCTTTGCGACCATAACGTCCGTTGGTTTAATCGTGACTCCGTTGCGAGTGAACGTTTGGGGTACCAGCCTGGCGATAATCTTTGCGAAGGTCTTGAGGAAATTCGTCGCAGGGGCCCAATGAAACACCAGAGAGGCGAATTCAGTGTCGTCCATCATCTCGACGATGCTATGCAGCTCTTCGAACTGCTCAACGCGGAAGTACGAATGCTTCTTCACTAGGTCAATAGAGACGCGATCGCTCGTGAAGACTTCATCGAAGCGACCCTGAGAAAACTCGGACAGATGGTCTGGCTGAACGCTCGCTAGGAGATTGATCGGAGTTTCGACGTCTTGAATACCGAGCGGTATCTCCACCTCTTGGTTGAGATTGTCCTCCGGAATTTCCTCCAGGCAGAAGATTTTTCCCACAAAGTGAACGCCCATTCGCCCGGCGCGCCCCTTGATATTTCCGTGGGTAAATTTGTCGATACTGCGAGTGCCATCACGGTTGTCGTAGATCACGACATTCTTCGCGACGGTGTTGACGCCTTCGATGATAGTGGAGGTGCAAAGCAAGAAGCGCAGGTTTCCCGCATTGAACTGGTCCGCGGTGTATTGCTGAAGCGCCCTCGGCAGCGCACCAAAATGCAACCCAATGCCGTGTTTTAGGGCAATGGTGTAATCCCAATCGGCATCGAATTCTTCGCTCACCCAATCGATATGAGGACTTTCAGTCAGCGTGCCATGTCCGAGCCTTATCAACTCGCGTGCCACAAGCCCGGCCACAGTGGGCGACTTGCAGTAGATGATCGTAGCGCCGACACATGCACGCGCAATCTCTGCCAGCGCACTGAGTTTCGCTTCATCCTCGTTCGCTTTGATACCAAAGGTCTGGACATCGAGTGCGACCGTGTTGAAGTCGGTGGAAATGAAAGTGTGTGGGTAACCTAGTTTTTCTAGACCGCGAATGCTGTTGACGAACGGCCCGGTCAGGTAGAACTGCTTGGAGACTTTTAGCAGCTTGCTCAGCGCGATATTGAGCTCAATAACTCGCTCATCCTTGTAATCCACTGTGCCATTTTTTAGCTCTCGGAATGCCAGCTTGTAAAACTCGTCGATGACGAAGAGGTCGATATCGGCAATGTCGTTTCGCTCGTTCACCCGCTCCTGCGTCAGGACGTAGACCACCCGATCGGAATGGCACTCTTGCGAGCTGTGGTGAATGATCTGGTAACGCTCGCCGAACCGCACCTGCAAGCGGCGACGAGTTTCGTCGGCAAGCGCCACGGTCGGAACGACCAAGACGAGCCGCTTTAAATCACCCAGGCCGAGCAACGAGTCCACGATGGCGCTTTTTCCCATGCTTGTAGGCGCGCTGAGCACCACATTCTGGCCAGCCTTAAGCAGATCGAATATGTGGAATTGCATCGAGTGAAAAACGTAACTGTTCGAGAACGGCGTACGGTACAAATCCAGAACCCTCAGTTCTTCCGGCGTAAGGTCGGAGAACTCCTTTTTCAGGTACGGGAACAGGCCTGCTTTTCTCACCATATTTTTCAGGAGGATTACGTGTTCAGAGAAGCGATCGCGCGCATCGAGGGCACGTACGATTAGGTCTCGGCCCAGGTCGTACGACACAGGGTTGGACAGCAACGTGTTGATCGCGGACAGATACCTGAACGACGAGAAATCCTCACTGTACAGGCTGTGCTTCGCCTGGTCATACACCTGCGTCATACCACCGCCCTTACTTTGTCCTCGACCAATTTAGTTAGCCGCTCAAGGCTCGGAGCGGGGTAGAGAAATACGTGGACGCACAGATCCGCGAAGGGAGATTTCTCCGTGAGGTCGGCTGCGAATTGCTCAAATAGCGCTGCCGTTTCCCCCTCTAATTCATCTTCGTGACCCAGCGTTTCAGGGTCGGTGAGTAGGTGAGAGTCATAGCCCACGAATAGGACGAAAGTGAAGCGATCAAGGTGGGCATCAAAGGGCCGGCTGCCATCAAGGATTTCGTCGATATCATGGCGAAGCAGGTAGTCATCGTCTTTGACGTCGAGGATCTTGCTGCGCGCAGAATCGAAGCAATCCGAGATATCCTCGTACAGCCGATCCCGTATCTCCGGCAACCGGACAGCGACGTCAATATCAGTCACCAACTCACTGAAGCCAATCCAAAGTTGATCACCTTCTGGATCGCGGCGAACGATATGCACGTTTTCAAGGATTTTTTCTGGCCCTGATCTTTCCACGTGCAGCATGCAGGGTATGGGCTGGCTTTCATGGTGCTGGCGGATCGTGGCGTGCAATAGCACCCGGCCCAAAAACTCCCCGACATCGTGGAGCGATTTGAAGACGGACGTTCGCAGCCGCTCGCGCTTTTCCACGAGCGTCAGCTTGTGTATATCGGCCATTTCTTTAGGCCGAAGAAAGATCTCATCCAGCCATTGGCAGACGTTGTCCACTATGTGTCTGTAGCGGTATCGTTTAAGCGAATACTGCTGATATAGAACCTGCCCCTTACGCTTAGCGCAGACCGAAGCCATAGGCGCTCCGAATGGCATAAGGATGTGCGGCAAGTCCCGCCTGACGTAGATCTTTCGGCCTGAGCGAGACTGGTCATCCTCGACGCGCAACTTGAACCAGTCAAAGAGATCAGTCCGTGTGTAGGACTTGTCATCAACACTGTGGATCCGTCGTGAATGCTCGCCCTTGCGCGTCACGGTATCGAGGATACGGAGCCATATGTCTTCGGCGACGGTTTCGGAACTGAGAATAACGCCGTGCAGATCCTGGGATGCCATCCGTATGTTTTTGATCCCCAGAAGTTCTAGTTCGCGCACGGTGTGATAGATCTGCCAGCTTGCAGCGTCGACCCAGTCGGCGACGGTGACGCCTGACGGAGTCTGGTAGCCCTCCGTGCGCTTATTGAGGTCGTCGATCAGTTCCTGCCGTCCTGACTTGCCTGCCCTGGCTATTGAGCTGATCGTCAGGTACTCCAAGGTTTTGTTCACCTTATCTTCGGTGACGATCGAATACCTTCGGGACAGGCCGAGGCTGGATTTGCACTGCATCGACTTGTGCAATATTGAGCTGCAAGGGATTGTTTTTTTATCGGCCCCCTTGGAATTAAGGACGATGTCGGAAATGTTCCAGCGCGTTTTCTCGGTACTTTTCACCTGCACGAAGTCGACGTGTCCGTCAGATAAGATGTCTATATCGTCTGTGACCTCGCAGCGAACACTGCGGATAGTCTTATCACGAAGCATTCGGGTTACATGGTATGCGGCTACACAGTCTTGGAATAGGAAACCGTGCTTGGCGGCAACACCGCCCGAATCATTTGATTCCATCTCGACGTCCGTGACAATTTGCCCAGAATCTAGGGGATTCCGACGCCATAGTCCATGCAACGGCGGCATTTTGCCACCTGAATGCCGAGAGGCTGAGCACTGGAATGTCCGATTACGGCGGCTCCGGAAGCGGATTACCGTTATTGAGTTGAATCTACTCAACAATCGCCTTTAAAAACGCGTCCCTAGCATCCTGATAAAACTGAATGTCGATCTTCGTCGCCATGTCATCAGACAGGTCATAGAGCTGGCGCCGGCAGGTTACCGGCATCAGGAGCGCACTAGCCCCCTTCTCCACCGCTAATTCGGCGATGCTCACCGGGTTAAGCACCGGCTCGATGGACCCACCCAGGTTGATCTCGCCCACCACAATCAAGCCGCCCCGAACAGACTTCTTCAGCAGACTGCTACACATCGCAATCAGAGCGGCGACACCGAGCTTGGAGCCGCGCTTGGCGGCGTCGAAAGCGCGCAGCTGGACAGTGAACTCATGTGCGCGAGGATCCCGATCACCAATCAGCTGGGAGGCACGAGCGTAGAGATTTTGCTCGGCGTAACGCACCGACTCCTTGAAGGCTGGTGGCACTGGATTGTTGAGGATCTTCACTCCAGAACCTGGCCCTTCGTTGACCTCAATCCGGTACAGGCCCGCGTTATCATCAATTTCTGCCCCGCCCTCACTGATTGTCCAGATCTGGCCAGGCTCTAGGGGGTCATCCCCGATCTCGTTATCCGCCCGCAACTCAGGGGTCGCAACGAACTTCTCGACGCCGTCATCACCAATGAAGTAACTGAAGTGGGTGTTTCGAAACTCAGCAGAACCGATACGCTTTTGCTGCTCTTTGACCCGACGGCGCACCTCAAGAGCGAGGCGCGTTGCCCACTCAAGGTCTTCATCTGAAATCGTCTGAGATGAATCGGGATAGAGCAGCTTGAGAAGGCCGGACACCGTCTTGTTCACCGCATTGGTATCTCGGCCGCTCAAAGCGCCGCCCAGATGGACTCGGTTCTGCAGCGCACTGACCCTGCTCTCATAGCGGAGACGGCTCAGGCACTCCGAGAAAAAATCACTCACTAGCCCGAAATGATCGGTGGTCAGCTCTCGATTCATCTTGGGCACATCCCAGCCTGGTAGGAAGCAGTGAATCCGATCCATCCAGGCGGTGTCATCACGCATTTCCTGAGGCAGCGGCCCAAACAGATGGCCCACTCGCTGCTGGTGCTCAACGTCTACATCGAAATTTCCCACGAAAACCAGCGAACCATCGGCACGGATACTCTCCTTGCCGCGGCTGAATTCGCCAGACTCCATATACCCTTTCATGATGTTGATGCCTTCCTTCGAGTCGAAGGAAATGCCGCTGATCTCGTCAAAGCAGACCACGTCGTATTGGCACACCAGACCTCTCTGGCCGCTGGCGTTATTGACGAACATCTTGGCAATGGTGGCCTTGCCGCCAGAGATCAGATGCGCATAGGGGGAGACCTGCTGAAACAGATGGCTTTTACCCGTACCGCGGGGACCCAGCTCAACCAGGTTGTAGTTCCGCTCAACAAACGGAACCATACGAAGCAGGAGCGCATCCTTGGCTCGGGCATCTAACCTCTCAGGTTCAAGGCCGATGGACCTCAGCAGAAAGTCCTTCCACTCCTCACTGCTGAATGTTTTTCGCGCCTCGCCAAGGGTGTCGAGCACGTCGCGCTTCGAAAGCTGAATGGGCCGTAGATCCTGCACGCCAAAAGGATTACCGCGCTCCTCCGCTATCGCGGGATCGTATTCCAACGTGATTTCCGCATAGAAACCACCAGTGAGCAGGCGCTCGTTATCGTCCACTAACTTATCTGCGATACGAACGTTTGTGAGCTGCACGCTGGGCAGGCTTGCGAGATAACCGTTGTCTTTCTGGCTAAAGCGCGCACTTACAAGATCAATCAACTTCACCGTGCCGTTCTTGTACGCACGTGCCTTGAACAGCTCCTCCTCGCCGGCCTTGACGGTCCGGGAGGAAAGCTGACGTTCTACGATCTCGATACCCTCTTCGATCTCATCGGGATCGGTGCTAGCGCAGTATCGACCCAACAAAAACTCGACAACATAGGTCGGCACAGGGAATTGCCTGGCAAAGGTTCTGACCAGATCCTTGCGGACGATATATCCCTCAAAGGCTGCCGCAGCTTTCGAGTCAAGAGTATCCAATTCGATCACGCTTCATCTCCAACCAAGGTCGCCTGCTTAGCGAGCACGTTCCCAGCGCTGTCCAGCACTACTACCACAACTGCATCTCCCTCCCGGTCATCGTCCTCCACCGGCAGGCTGCACTTGCCCCCCTTGAGGTTTTTAGTGCGCACAAGCGAGGTTGTCGGATCTGCAGGGCTGCTGCGCAGATCGACAACCAGATCGGTAGCACTGCTTTGCACCTCAACACGACAGGTCAAGCCCAACCACTGCACCTTTGTGATAACCGCAGCACTTAGCTTCATCGACGGCGCAGATGTACTGAGCACTTCGATGATCGACGTCAAACACTCCTGCAGGCTCAAGCCGCCGTGATCATAGTGACGCCCAGCAAGGAAGGCACTGGCTCCAGGTGCAACGGCAATGGTTTGCTCCGGATTCCAGTGCCAATTGACGGTTGGTAGATTGGTTTGAACGGTGCCTTTGATTTCAGCACAGCGAGCCCAGCGCACCTCTGCAAGGTGCTTGGGTAGATCAACTTTAGCCATTGGCTGTGGCGTCAAAAGCCAACCGTGATCCGTGACGATACGGATTTTTCGCCAGCCGGCCTGCAGTAGTTCCTCAATGCGCAGGTATACGTCCTGCAGCAGAGCATCAATCCGGCCTGCCAGACGCAGATTGTCTGTGTGGCCTGCTTCATCGATATTGCCAGTCTGCACCCAGGCCAATCCTTGAGGATCACCATTCTCCTCAGCCCCCAGGACCTGCCAACCGCCCTCCTCCATTAACTTTCGGAAGTAATAAGCGCTCAGCGGCTTGTCTTCACTCTTCAAGCTAGGCTGGAAGTCGGTATCGGTTCGGCGTCCCGTTACCTGCTGATGAATCGGCATGACGGCAGCTTTGGCCGTGGCCGTCACGGAAGGCAGCGCTGCCCAGTTTGACTGCTGTCGAACCTTTCCCAAGCTTTGCAGGCGACCGACCAAACGCTGCGCCACGTCATAGCGCAGCCCATCGACAAAGAAAACGACCTCACTGGAGGTTTGATAGGTGGCAACAGCTTCATTCACGCCGTCGCTCCCCGGATAGCCTTTCGCTCTCACCAGCTGCTGGAAGTTTAGCGCCGTCTCGTGCAGCCAGGGCGTATACAGGCTGTTGAGGATATCCCTCACCAACAATTGCATTGACGGTTCTCGGACCATCGCCAGGGCCCGGAGTTGAGCATCGTCAACGACCCAATAATGGCTCCGATAATGCTCGGCCATTTCCTCGGGAGAGTTACCGGAAAGACCACTATCTCCAACTGTTTTAGCAATCAGTACCAGCGGTTCGAGCAACTGGGCGATAGGAGCCGAACCCATTTCCGCCCACACCCATGACCGACGAACGCCATGGTGGACGTCAAGATCAATCAGCCCTTTACGCAGCTCATTGCTACCGCAAGTGGAAAGCGAACGCAGCTGCGCCAACAGATCGTTTTCCTGCTGCTGGTTATAGCTCGGATAGGTCGAGACATCTGCTGCCAGATCTGGCTGACAGCGCATCAACACATTGGGCAACCGTGAGAAGGCAGCCGTGTTTTCCGTGAACCGCTCCCAGACACGAGCCCAAGGGCCCAACCGGGCACACAGCTTCTCCGCCGCGACCAGATCCCCATCTTTCTCAGGATGGACCAGAAACTCGCCATGACAGATGCCGACGAAAGCTTCCCAACGCGCTCCCGCCCAACTTGCCTGCACACCCTTGCTATCACACAGCCAGGTCAGCACATCCCGGACGCTGTCTGTGCTTAGAAGCTGGTTGAAGTCACTGGCCTCCAGTCGACGCCCTTGGAGTTGCGAGACGTCGGTATCGAGCAATGGCTCGAGCGCGCGTAGCATCGCAGTTTGGGTCTTCGCGTCCTGTGCTACATCCAGTCCTAGCCCACCAGCGCGGGAAATTAAGAATGCATTGGTCGTCCAGTCTTTGGCGTTCACCTGGCTCCACAGCACGCCCCGATACTGCAACTCGGCCAAGGGCTGCAGTTCCACAGGGCATGCAGTGATCGCCCGCAAATCCTGCCGGCTCACACCCGGCAAATAAATGATCGGGGTCTGGCCAACCGGAAGGGAAATCTCAGGCAACGCATCTGCGATTACACACTTGAGCCATATGGCCGGGCCTTGCCGGTGATCGGGCTTGTAGCTTCCGAGCGAAAAAAGCTCTGGAAGCGCACTTTTGAGTTGACCAAGTACAGGCAACCACTCTCGATCCTTGTCAGGCCAAAGGATCGCTGTAGGTGCAACCTGGGAACTGGCGTTGTACTGCGCTGCTGCACGTAGACTCGCAGCCAAAGCCTCAATTACGGTCATCGCTTCTCACTCAAATCTTGGGATTGCCGTAGCCGCGCAGATGCTCAGCGGAATCACATGAAGTACTGCCGGTTGCGGCTTCCGGAACTGCCGGAAAACCATCTGCCGGCAATTCCGTACCGCGCTTAAAACACCCCATTCTGCCTTAAGAGGAGCATGGCGAGTGCCAGACCTGCCAGCGCAACTCCAGCCAAGCTGGAGCTTGCCACCACCCACTTCGCCAATTTTGTTTGCTGTAGGGCCAGCTCGCCATTGCGCTGCTCAAGCACGCCCACTCGGTGTAAGACAGGAGCGACAAGCTGGTTGATCGAGCTTTCGATCTGCTGCGGTAACGCTTCCTCGAAGCGAGCCAAGCGCCCCTGAAGCTCTTGCTGCAGCGCTGAGTGGCTCGCAAGCTGATGCTCATGCCCTTCGATTAACCGAACTAGCTCGTCACCACGTGACTCGAGGGCCGCCACCGCCAAAGCCTGGGATGCACCAAGATCATTACGAACCTGGTTGAGATGCTCCTCGATCGCTACCAGGAGCTGACGGTTGACCTCCGAAATCCGCTCCTCTGCCGCCTCGACCCTTTGCACACAACCGACCAGGTTGCGCGCTTGTTCGGCAGTAACACCCTTGGCCTCCATCAGCTCTTGGTTCGCCTTTTTAATCTCGCCCTGTTGGATCTCAAGCGCGTTCTGCTGATCGAGAATTTCCAGGTTCTGGTGCTTAAGCTGAGCGGCCTGTTCTTCGAGAATTTTTTGCTGACGAAGCAATATATCCTGCTGATCACATAGGACTTTAGAAATAGCAGTGTTGAAAATTAGCAACTGAGATGAATGGCGATTTAGATTAGAAATTGTTGTAGTAAGATCAAGCTGAGCGTCTTTAATCTTATCTTCTGTATTATTCCACCACCTTGACACTGCGTTCTGCGAATCTTTTTCACTGCGAGCAGCCTGCAACTTATCGTTGGCGACTTTAGTCTGTTGCTGTGCGCCAACAACAGCCCCAACTAGTTCCTTAACGCAACTATTACCAATTAGTGCTTCCGGCAGATCCGCTGTTGATAGTGCAGTAACGATTTGGATTTCTTTACCAGTCAAACTGCTCATTCCGTTGCCTTCTTACCAAAAAAATCATCTAACAATGCATTGGTTTCGTCGAGGTAGGAAATCATCTCCTTCGTCTCGGTCACTTGCGCCTTAGCACTTTCGACAGCTTGCGCAAGGCTGGACACCACCGCTTGTGATGCGCGCCCAGCCGCGCCCAACAGCTCACCAGTTTTTTCGTAGCTTTTTATCGATTCACCGTATTTCGCGATAGACGAGAGTGACGCTTCGGAAGCTACTACCAAGTCACCCGCCATTTTCTCGGTGAGCTTGGCATCGGTAGCTATCGCATCGAGGAGTTTTTCGTCGTAGGCGTACCGGTAACGCGCGAAAACGTTATCCAGCTGATACGCCAGGAAAGCGGAAAGCAACCCCGTCATGATGCCAATCAATACCCCGGAGACCGCATCCGCGACAGGAATGAGAAAAGGCAGCGTCTTCAGAAAGGTCGCCACACTCTCCTGCAGCAGAAAGCCAACACTGGTCACCACAACGGCGGTCAGAACCTTCAATCCTTCTTGCAGTGCCTCGCTGGTTGTCATGCCTTTAGGTGGGAACATGATCATCTTGAAAGCTTTGACCAGACCCAGCAGCCCCTCGCGGATGATGGTCACGAAGCGCTTGGCCGTGGACAAGAAGTTGTTGATCAAGAAGGTAATCAGGTTGCTCATAAAGCCACTGACACCGCCCTGAATCGCTTGGGAGGCAGCCGCAGGGACCTTTTTGACCACAGAGGCGATCACACGCTCGAGACGCTCTTTGATTTCCTCGAAGAGCGTCTTGCCTGCCTCAACGCCAGCCTTGATCAGTACTTTGAATTCGTTGAATAGACCATTTACCAGTTCAGTCAACAGCAACCCAAGCGATTGCCTGAGGCCCATTAGAGCAGCCTGCTTGCCACCAGTTTGTAGCAGCTCTGTTGCTTGTTTCTTTAGAAGAGCGCTATTTGCCGTGTTCTCAGCATGAGCCCTAGCTTTCGAATAGGCCTCATTAACCAGCTTATCGTCTAACCCAAACTCTTCTGCGTTAGTCGTACCATCAGCCCTCTCCCTACCAGCCCACTCCTTGAGATCATGAGCTTTCTTAGAGCCGTTAGCTGGCTTATTCGTCAGAGCCAGGTTGTCATCGTGATTCACCATTTCTCGAATGCGCGAAGTATCAACCACCTGCTCACCTGTTGCGCGATCGGTAACAACCTGACCTAGAGCAAGATGATTCTTCGCAGTACTGTGAGTTTCGCCAATCGACACAACATGGTCGAGCTCAGCATTTACCACTTCACCGCTTTTAACTTTAGTTTTTCCATCTGATGAAACAGCTGCGCCAGTGTACTCATCCACACCTAACTTTATTCTATCAGCGCGCTTTTGTTCCCAAGTCTTGCCACCCGCATTCTTGGCTTTTTTTTGTGTGTCTACCTCGTAGAGTGACCTCACATCTTCGTCATACTCAATTTTTGAGTGCGCATGAAGTGTCTTATCTGACTCCGTCGCGACATAGATGTCGTCATCGCGCGAGAAATTACGTAGCGTCGTAACGTTGCCCCCGTTCTTGTCTTCGAACATGGCCATGGACAGGCCAAAGGGGCCAATGATCTGCCCAAGCACTTGCTGCTGACAGTCAGCAAATAATTTCTGCAGGCGCTCCTCGCGCAGCTCGGTAAGCGTTTTTTCCATATCGCACCTCAGCAGCCGACTTTGGTTTTCACAAACGACTCAAACCACTCAGAGAAACTCGATGCCTTCAAACGCCTGGAGGGCAACTCACCTGAATACTTGATGACTTGGCCAGGTGTGCCCTTTGAGGAAGGCGCAAGATCCAGGCAGAGATGGTCGCCACCACCACTGGAAGTAAACGGCACCCAGCTTGGGCTCCACCACTCAGCAATCACTTCAGGATCCGGTTTTGCGGCCTCTCCGTCGAAATCACCACCTTTAAACAGCCGATTCAAGGTCGCCCAGTCCATCAGAATTTTCTCAATTGAGAGAAACTCGTGCCCCTCGAACAACCAGTCTGCTTTGCCCTTTTGCCCATTGTGAATTTTCAGGCAGGCGACAAAATCGGCAGGCAGTTGCACGCCTATGGCCTGTTCAAGCTCACGAATCTGGGCGTCGGTGGCCGGGGGGTTTAGGTCGGCAAGCAGCTCAGGGTTGTGAGTGCTTAGATGATTTTCCAGTTGCCGCCAAAGCTGTTTCATCTTTCGCCTCCTGCGATGCATAGGCCCTGCCAGCGGAAAGCTGGCAGGGCTGCAGTTTTATTGTTGTGCGGCTTTTTTCTTGGCCAGGGTCAGGTGGTGGTCGTTGATACGGGCGCCTTCTTTTTCGCCGTACTCGAGGCCCAGGGTGTACCAAGGGGCACTGGGGACATCGTTGCCGCGGTCTTTTTTCCACTCGATGTTGAGCTTTGGCTTTTTGTTGTGGCGCAGGACTTCGGCGGTCATAAAGGGCCGGATGTTGAGGCGCACACCGTCGTTGAGGTCGGGCTTCCAGCCAATGGGCTGCTGCTCCAGAGGCTTCCAGCGTACGAAAATGTCGTAAGGGGCTTCGCCTTCGAGGATACGTACCAGGCGAACTTTAAGATCCTGCGCTGCAGCCAGGCGGGCATCGGCGCCGTCCACCTTCTCACTCGCGGCACGCTGCTGGTTGCTGATCCAGGTGTCCAAGTAGGTGTATATCAGCCGTTCCAGGTTGTTGCGGTCGAGCTTGTGGTAGTTGACCAAGGCGCTAAAGCCGTCCTTGAGGCCATCCCAGATCTGCCAGATAAAGGGGCGGTGATGGAACAGCTTGCAATGCTGCTCGAAGAACTTGTCGCGCAGCCAGGCGTCAAGGCTTTTGGCGCCGACCTGCTCCAATAGCTGATTGCGACGCTGCGGCGTCCAGGCCGCACCGAATGCCGCGTGCAGCAGGTTTTCCAGCTGATCAGCAGCAGCCCTCTCGCCGCGCAGAGGCGATAGGCAGACGATGCCATCGTCGTCGGCGAAAGCATTCAGCGCAGCGCTACGAGCGATCCAGGCGCGAGCCTCATCGGAGAGCTCCATCTCGGTGTCCAACTCAGCCGGCCAGTGGTAGCCGAGCAAACGGGCGACAGCAACCTGCAGTGGCTCGGTGGCGGGCTGTGGGTAGCCATGGAAGAGCCATTGTGTCGGATCGTCGGAATGCGGCCTGGGAAGTCCATCTGGGTATCGCTCAGCTGCAACTCTCTGCCAAAACTTGAGATCAAAAGGAACTTTGACAAGGGTGGCATTCGCAACAATTATTTTCTTGTCTAAAGCTCGAATGTCGTCATGAAAACCCTCACTAGAGCAATAGCACCAGATAGCCAGCAGAAACTCTTCTTTTTTAGGAACCAACACCGCCTGCGACTTATCATAACGTGCACCAGAATACAAAGACGCCTTTAAATCCCCACTCAGCGAGATCGAAACGCCAACCTTACCCCAAGCTTGCTGTCCACTTTGGTCCTGATTATGAATCTGAGCCTGGTGTAGGCTATCCATACCGCGGACTCGCCTTAAGCTGTTATTCCAAGCGACTAGATGGGATAACCCTTCATACACTCCATGCTTTAGGGGAGAGCATTGAAGCTTTGTCCAACCCATTGGCGTAGCACTTGCTAACTCCCAAAAATTACGACCAAACTTAGAGAAATCACCAGTTCCCAGCCCCAAATAAGAATCAGCATATGTAGAAAGAAGTTCTCCTCCACCTTGGATTTGAAGAGAAACTCGGGAGTCCGGCTTAGCTAACTGACTCACTTGGGAAACACTAAGAATCCTTGAGGACCTTAAAAACTCTGCCTTTTCCGAAGGCGTCTTCCTGGCAGTGGTGTCAATTCCATTTATCAACCCCCTCTTCACCCCACAAGCTGGGGCATTCGAAAGTGTCAGCAAACAAACTCCAACAGCGTTTCCTGGACCACACTCAAAGGCTTCCGCTCCACCTCCCAAATTCACAAGAAAAAGCCAATCCATATCTTTGAGAAGTCTTTTTCTTTGATCCGTGTACGTATACAAAAACAACCAATTCTCGGGCATTACAACTTGTACACACCCTCCTTTCCCTGCATACGCCAACTCCGAGCACCGCTCAAGAAATACGTTTGCCAGGTCATTTTTTGCTTCAGGATAATTCACATCACAAAATTCCCTGAGCCGCTCTATTTGCTTGCCCCTTCCCAAATAAGGCACGTTGGTAATTACCAATTGATAACGTTGACCAAGCAATTCAGCTGCATGAGCTAAGCCCTGCGCTGTAATGGTTGCCTCGTGGAGGTCTTCATTCCCCCCCTCACCAACGGACAAAGCCTTAGCGAGAAGTGGCTGCACCTCGGACCAATCTGCAGTGAGCATATCTCCTTTAAGGCTGCGAGCGGGATCGATCAACGAACCAAGAGTTGGAGCATCGCGAAATGTGTCATATAGACGGGCCATACCCGCCTTCAGCTCTGGATTGTCACCCGCCAAGGCCAGCCATTGTTCACGCGGCGTCTGAATTCTCTGTCCTACACAAGCAATATTCAGCGTCGGCAGGCAGCGATAACCGCCAGCACCCTCATAGCGCCAGGCTTCTAGAGCTACAGCAAAAGCTGCGAGTTCGACGCAGCGCTGATCAAGCTCCAAGCCATGGAGATTCTGGCTGATCACTACGTCGATAGCCTGATCTGCTGATAGGCCTTCGGCGGCCATGCGCATGGGTACCAGCATCAGCAAGGTGGCCACCAGGAAATGGCCAGAGCCGCAGCACGGATCAAGCATTTTGAATTCGGCAAGGTGCTGCGGCCAGCCATCGTAGGTTCCGGCAACAGGAAGCAGCACGTCAGAATCATTGGAGGATAATTCCGCTCCAACAGAAGCAGGTACGTCGCGCAGATAGCTAAGCGGTAAAAGATTCCGGTGCTGCGGGTAATGGATTACCCACCAGGCACCCAGGCTGTTATCCAGCAGGGACTGCACCATGTAAGGTTCTGTAAACAGCTGCGTGACTGGCGAGAGTTCGTCAGCGCCAATTTTTACTCCAGAATCGTTGACCTCCTGCTTTTTCTTGGTTTGCCAGTACTGATAGACCCAACCGAGGCTATCCGCGGCCTGGAAGGTGGCTTTATCCAGAGCCGCAATTAGCTTTTCCAGTTCACGCACATGGTTAAAGGCCAGCGATACCGCCAAGGCTGGCGAGTCTGCACGAAACACCTGGGGCAACATGCGCGAAGCCAGCTTGCCGGCCAGCTCCCAGCCATTGGCACAGCCTTCATCCGCTGCCAGCTCCTGGCACTCCTCCAGGGTAAGTGCGGTATGCGGGTCGTACATCAGCAGATGGTTTTGCTCCAGGAAGCGCGCGAAGAGCATTCGGTGCCAGTGCTCGTAGGCAATTTCCACACAAAGGCGCTGCGTTTCCTGCTGGCCGGTACGGGCATCACGCAGATCCCCCAGCTGGCGACCATGGGCACGCAGGCGGTTGCGCAGCGCGCGCTGCTCGTCATCCAGGTAACTGGCTGGGCTGGCGTCGCCAACACTGAGCCGGGTGAGTGCCTCTTGCGCAGCCTGCTCGGCGATATCGCGCGCCTTGATGACGGTGGATTCCAGTTGCTTGCGAAGCTTTTTATCGAGGAACTCGCGCATGGGTACGTCCTTGCCACAGCCAGTGCTGGGGTATTCAGTCGGCCTGCCCTATCAACCTGCAAGCCAAGTAATCATTTATTCGGTTTTTTGGCACCGCTTGGGTGGGTTACGCCGCGCCGCAGCCAACCCACCCAATGGGCCACTGTGCTGCGGGTGTCATCAGACCATCACGGGGCCTTCCGCCAGCTTGGCCAGCAGCTGAGCCTCGATTTCCGTTAACCATTGGCGTAGCTGCGCTTCGTTTTCGAAGGTGCGCTTAGGCAAGCTGACATGCTGAACCTTGGGTTGCAGCAGCTTGACCGCTTCTTGACGAGCGCTTTCAAACTTGGCAGCCAGGCTATCTTTGCGATCAGTCCACTGTTCCAGACTGGTGGTTTCCAGACTATCGATAACTTCTTCGCGGCTACCGAGGTTCAGCGCTTCAGGCTCAACCAGGCCTCGGCGAGCCAGTAGCTCATTCTGCTGGGCAGCAGAGAGCTGCTGCCAGTGACTGTCTGCCACCAGCTCAGCCTGGCGCTTTTGGTATTCGGTTTGGAAGGCGCGGAAGTGGTGGTTGATCGCCTCACGCAGCTGGCTGACGGTGGTGCTGATCAGACTCTCGAGCGGATTGGGCTCGGCCAACAGACTGCGATTACTCTTGATGGCATCCACTTCGCCACTGAGCTTCTCACCGAAGGCCATGCCCTTGCTGAGTCGCAGTAGGGTTTGCAGCAGGTCCCAATCACTGCGGCGAGAACGCAGCTGCTCACCCAGACTGCGCCAGGTATCAAGCAGCGGCTTGATGGCATCCTTGTTATCCAGCACCAACTTGAGCTGGGTATTGCCACTCTCCTTGGCGATCTCATCAATCAAGCTGGCGTCCGGACGCGCAGGCGCCGGCGCCTCACCGCCTGCCGCATGGTGCAGCTCGCGAGCCAGGTTGATCAGTGCCGGCAAACGGGACTGCTCTTCACCTGGCGGACAGTCGATACCCGACGAGCTAATCAGGCCACGGATCTTGATCAGATCCACCGGACGGATCGTCACAGTCTCAGGGCGGAAGGTGCTTTGGGTAAGTTTCTGACGTTCCAGGCTTTGTGCCGTCAGCGCATTGCCGCTGACATCGGTGGCACGCAGTACACCCGCAGCAACCAGGGCGAACAGTGCGCCATCGATAGTGTCCTGCTGCCAGCCGTAGGGGGCTGCAGCAAACTGATCGCGGATCTCGTTGCCTTTCTTGGAGGGGCCGATGTAACGCAGGAGCGAGGCACATACCGGGTGCTTTTCGGTATCACCACTGAAACCCACAGCCTCCAGGGCGTTCTGACCGCCGTCCTTGCGGGCACGGTCGTAGACCTTGGCCCAATGCGGGCTGTCGGCCATATCGAATTCGCGGTAGAGACGCACTACAGAAGCTTGAGCAGCAGTTTGAATACGCTCGGCAATACCGTTGCCGTCGACTTCCGCACCTCCGGCTTGCAGTACCTGTACACCCGAAAGGATTTCCTTAAGGAGCTGGTCAACCTGCTTCTGCGCATCGCGCTGGCGGGTTTCCATGGCCTTACGAGCATCATTGCCTGCTTCGGTATTGGGCATGCCGCGCAGGCTCAGGGTCGCATCGGCGGCTTCCTGGTGGATGATGGCGTTGTTCAGCTCGGAACGATTGCGCGCGGGGATGTAGAGGTACAGCGTCGGCAGATCCGGGTTGGCTTTACGCGCCTCTGCAAGGAAGGATGACTCGTTCAGGCTCCAGCCGTCCTGTACCCAGAGGTAGATTTTCTGGTTGGCATCTTTGGGCACCTCTGCATCGAAGCAGGCGATAACCTGGCGGTTCTCTTTGCACGCCCCCTGGGTGACACGGACCTTGGCCAATTCGGACTTGATTTGCTTGTGCAGCAGGTCGATCCGGAAATTCTCGACACGTTGCATATTGCCGCGCAGGTCGGCCTCTTGCTGGCGGAAGGTGTCGTACCACTGAGCACTTTCTTGGGTTTGCAGACGGTACTCGACACCGGCACTGGTCTCCATGGCCATCAGTTGACCATTCTTGGCCATGGCCTCCAGTTGAACGGGGATGCGCGCACGGAGCTCGTCTTTGCCCTGGTTGAGGTTATCTACCAGAAGGTCAGCCAACATGTCGGCGGTGGCGCGGACACCACAGTCGGAAATCGAGTCTGTCGGCAGCTTGCCAATCAGCAGAATCAGCGAGAGCAGACGCGATTGCAGTTGCTGGTCGCTATCTCCAGCGGACAGCTCAGCGATACGTTCGTAGTCCTCCTTAGAGATGACGCCGGTCTGCAACAGATTGGGCGCGATCTGCTGGTAGATAAAGTCGCCGGGAACGATATTGCCCAGCTCTTTCTCGGCCGTGGCCTTGGCGGCCTCGTGGATGACTTTGAGTTGGTTACGCAGCTGCGAAACAGTGCCAGTGGTATCGACAATACGCAGCACCTTCTCCCAGAAACGACGGCGCACGGGCAACAGTGGGTAGTCGGCCAGCATGACCTTCTCGTCATCCTGGTGATACTCCACCTTGGTGCCCCGCAGATGACGAGAAATCTCGCCGAGGTGCTTGGTCAAAAGCGCCTGCAGCCCGGCACGAGCGGTCTCGACCTTCTGCAGAATGACCTTACGGATGACCGACTCGACGTCGGTGTCGCTGAGCATGATAGGAATCTGGAAACGGCCCATCAGACGCATCAAGTTCGGCATCCCGGACAAAGCGTTCTGACCGGTTGCAATGAACAGCAGACGATTACCGAAGGCAGAGTGTTTGCAGCAGGTCTCGACGACCTCCTGGATCATATGCGCACGGTCTACATCGTTACCCACGTATTGCTGGACTTCGTCGAGCACAACCAGGGTCAGCGGAAATTGACCTTCGCGGTCCAGCGCATCGGAGATGGCCTGGACCATTTGGTCGTTGGTCACATCGGTGACTGTCGGGAATTGACCTTTGAGCAGTTGATGCACGCCTTGCGTGTCGCTGGCCATGTCCGGGTAGGCCTGGAGCAAGGCATTGGCAATCAATGGCGAAACGTACAGCTTGCTCAGCTCACGCTCCCAGGGTTTGCCGGCATCTTCTACTGCCTGTTTAACGGTATCGAAGTAGCCTTGCTCTTTCAGCCAGAGGACAAAACGAGCCTGGTGGTACTGCTCCGGCAGGCCCGCCGACTTGAAGATGATGCCCAACAGTGCGAGGCGCACATTGTTGTTCGCACCAGCACCGAGCGTGCCGGATGCAGCATGCAGGCCGCCATAGCGACGCGACTGAATGCTCAGTTCTTTGAATGCGTCTGCGACGTTCTGCGGAAGGTTGGCAATATGACGCGCGGTAAGGCCGTCCGGGAAAGCCTGATCGACCCACAGGGTGCGCAGCATCTTGGCCATGTGCGACTTACCCGAACCAAAGAAGCCGCTGATCCATACACCCGGCTGCTCATGATTGCTGCCCAGGTTGCGCAGGTAGGTGGACAGGATTTTGTCCATACCGGCCTGGTACTCACCTTCACAGACGAAAGTCTTGAGCTCATAACGAAGGGTGTTGAGTGCCTGCTCGGACAGATCGTCCTTCACTTCGGCGACACCGTTGTTGGCCAGGCGGTTTTCCAGCGGATCGTTCAGGTAGATTTCGCGGTTAAGCATGTCAGTCCCTTAAGCAAAACAGTCAGTTGTCAGCCGTCAGTGGCGTGGCGTGGTAGCCCCAGCCGTCACGGGCGTCCAATAAGCGATAGGTGTAGTCGATGTATTCGCCCGGGAAGAGCACCAGCAGCCTTCCAGGCACATGTGCAGAGAGGGATTTGACGAAGCCCGCGACTGAGCCAAAGCCAAACAAGGTGCCGCTGCCAATCAGCGCTACGAGGGTGTTCTCGTTAGCGTGGTCACCCAGCTGCTGTCCCAGTCGATCCAGGAGGTCCTGAATGAAATCGGGGTAGTTACCGATCAGGTCACTGGGGTCAGTGAAATAGGCATCCCGGTACTCTTCTGCGGCCATCCACTCGGGAAACGCGTTGGTGATATCTAGCGCCAGCCAGGGGTGGCCTGCGCCTTCCGTGGCCACTTTGAATTCTTCGATTCGCGCACGCAGCTTAAGCTCGTCTTCCTTGTGATAAACGGCAAACAGAACGCGCTGCTCATCTGCCAGGCCCACTTGCCAAGGCAGGCTGATATGGCGAGCGTAGTTTTTGATGAGCTTATTGAGGCGACTACTCATGGAGCCAGGCCTTCTCAGTGGCGGTGAGGAAGTCGGGGAACCCAACTTCAATGACTTCACCCGATTGTTTGAATGTGATCAGCCCACGCAAGGATGCCGTACGTGCAAGCTCTATAAGGCGCTCAGCTCGGCAATCCAGCAGCTTGCACCACTCACTGGAGAACAAGCGCTGCCCGCTCAAACCGTTGAGGTAGGCCTGAAACAGGGCGTAGGCGACGTTCACCTCGGTTACCTGCGGCTGCGCCCTACTCTTTTTGATGCGCCCACTCAGAAATCCGGCCTGAGTCCAGCTGCCGTTGATGTTTTGGGCATAGGACTTGAGCGACGCAGGACTGAAACGATTGGGATCTTGAGCAGCCAATACCGCCTCAGTTTGCTCACGCTGCAGAGGCTCACCGGGCTTGAGCTCCAACATCAGCGGAACAGACACACGTAACAGTGGATCACGAGCCACCGCTAGTTGCAGCGCGAGCAATGGCTGCGCCTCAATGCGCACATCCCAAAGCTGGCGAAAAATGCGAAACAGTGGGATATCAGGTGACAGACCGTAGAGATCGACCAGATGCCCGACCGTGAGCTTGCGCGCTCGGCTAGTGGGCTTGTCTAGGCAGTTCAACTCCGTGATTTGCTCACGATACAGCGGGCGACTATCGGTAAATTGCGTGCTGGAGAAAAGGCGACGCAGCTCCGGCAACATCATGGTGCGGGAGTCATGCGCTCCGCTTCTGCCGAACTTGAAGCCGAAATTGATCAGAGACTGCTGATTGGTCATGGCATCACTTGTGGGTTCCCAGCTCACAGCACCCGCTGAGCGGGCGTTGAGGGACGGAATGATCTGCAAAGCTGCCATTATCTCTGACTATCCGATGTTGGTCTTGCGTCAATCCGTTAATCGTCAAGCTTGATATCAGTTCGACATCAGCCCGCATCCTGCCTAATCAGACAGTAATTGTCATCTTCAACCGTTCAAGCTGCTTCGTGTTGCCGCCGACGCCTGTGGTGGTGAGCTGGCGCTTCGACAGGCCGATGGAAGGCATTCGATTGCTCTCCCCCCTGCGCTATGACAACCCATCCCGTTTGACTAGGCATCCGTTCCAGTGGCTCTATCCCGCCCATACAGTGGGCATGCCGCAGGATATGTCGCCGAACTAGTCATACCAATGGTGTACTTTCATACAGGTCAAGTTTTCAGGCAGGTTGCCGGAAGCGAGTCGCAGATCGTGTCGAAGGTGAAGGCTGTGCCTATCAAGATCTAAACAGCTCTCCGATACCGCTCGCAATCGGCCGCCTCGTTAGACCCACAAGCCTTTTTAAACGTCTTGCAGAAAATTGGAAGGCCTTTTAGGGCATCGTAACTTTCCGCGTGATAGCGGCAGAGATAGCAGTTCTTAATTGGCACGTTCCGGTTTGCAGCGAGCTCAACCTGTTCGATAAATAAACGGCCACCCTCCGCCTGGTTCTCAAAAGGAGACTTTGCTCCCGCATTGGAGAAAAATAAATTACTATAAATAAGCTTATCTGATTTACGCGCTTTTGAATGCACCACTCTCAGCTCGTTAAACTCCAGATTGGCTTTGCCACTTTCGTACACAAAAAAAGCGTAACACTTCCTACCTGCGCACTTACACTCGGAGTCAGTGATAGCTTCTGTTGCGTGATTAAAACCAATAAAAAGGGCGTCACTTGCCGACAAACTCGATTTTCTAATTTTATTGATATCTTCTTCTGTCTCTATAGGTATCTCAATTACTCGATTTCCAGAGCTTTCTTTTCGCTCCGACATGAAATGAGTATGAGCTATTTCAATGTATATTTTTTCAGAAGGCCTGGATTCGCTAGAAATCAACACATCTGGAACAAATTGACCATCCCGCTTTTCAACCTGAATGTTGTGAAAGTATTCCGTCAGGTCATATTCCTTCTCAACACAACCCAGATCACAAG
>FPIC01012549.1_pt1 | contig 25159 bp, 21 predicted proteins | sample 1504481 | NCBI WGS metagenome assembly FPIC01 (sample SAMEA4475357, study PRJEB15587) | soil metagenome | biome: Soil; feature: Field | place: India | collected 2015-03-11 | depth 0 m
TATTATATTATATATGCAATTTATGGAGTTAATTTGTTATCATACTTATATAAATTCTGGGGAGAGCGAGGGGCTCCCAATGGCGGTAGCGCGTTCAAGGGGTAGAAGCTATTAAAACGAATCACCTCACTGAAACAATAAAGGGTACTCAAAAGTGAAGAAATTTGATCACGGGGATTACAAAAGCAGGAGGTTCATATTTAGATGAGTTTCTTCTCTCTAAAGGGTATGAAGTTCACGGTATTATATGGAAGGCAAGCATATTTAACACACAAAGGATAGATCACATACATGTTGACCCCCACATAACAGAGGTAAAGTTTTTCCTTCACTATGGAGACTTTTCCGATTCGGGCAGATTACGAATCTTATCTACAATATCTAGCCTGGTGGATATACTACCTTGGTGCACAAAGCCATATCTATGTTTCCTTTAATACCCCCAAATATACAGGTGATATCACAGGTATTGGTGCAACAAGACTCCTTGAGGCAATCCGTAGAAGTGGTATCAAGGCAGCATCTTCATCAGAATTATTTGGAGCCTCTTTATAATGATTGAAGCACTGAAATTAAAAATCAATTCTTTTAAAAGTGCCTATCTTCCTGCCGGCTCCCTCCGTGCCCGTTTTGCAAAAGGGGCATTCTGGTCTCTTGCAGGTGCAGTAATATCAAGAGGGTTAAATCTTGTTTCATCCATCATTGTTGCCCGTCTTCTTGGCAAGGTTGGCTACGGTGAACTTGGCATAATTCAAAGCACGGTTGGGGTGTTCGGTGTATTTGCAGGCCTGGGCTTAGGGATGACTGCTACAAAATATGTGGCGGAATTTAGAGAAAAAGACCCGCAAAAGGCAGGACGAATAATTGCCCTTTCATCAGTTGTAGCATTTTTCTCAGGAGGGATTGTTAGCATTATTTTAATTATCCTCTCTCCCTGGCTTGCATCAAAAACACTTTCCGCACCACATCTTTCCGGGCTCTTACAAATCAGCGCCGGTCTTCTATTTTTTGGAGCAATAAATAGTGCCCAAACAGGTGCCCTTTCTGGCTTTGAAGCATTTAAGACCATTGCCATTGTTAATTTGATTTCTGGAGTAATTTCTTTTCCTTTGATGGTCGCGGGTGTCTGGTTTTTACAACTTAAAGGTGCTGTGCTTGCACTTGTTGCCTCAATGGTTGTTAATTATTTTCTAAATAAAATTGCGATAAAAAGAGAATGTAAAAGATACTATATTAAGCCCGATGTCCGGAACAGTGTTCAGGAAATTCCGATATTATGGAAGTTCAGCGTTCCTGCATTTTTATCCAGTGCAATGGTTGGTCCAGTTACCTGGCTTTGCAATACAATGCTTGTCAATCAACCGAATGGCTATGCAGAAATGGGCATATTTAATGCAGCTAATCAGTGGTATAATGCATTATTGTTTTTGCCTGGCGTAATGAGTCAGGCCGTGTTACCTGTATTATCTGAGAGAATAAGCATTCAAGACCGCGTTAATTCAGCAAAAGTTTTAAATTTTTCAGTCAAAACTAATGGGATTAGCATTCTTGCAATAGCAATAATCGGTTCTATTATGAGTCCCTTAATAATGCAATTGTATGGCGAGGGTTTCAGGTCATCTTGGCCTACACTTGTTGTTGTATTAATAACTGCATCACTTCTTGCAATACAGATTCCAGTTGGAAACATTATAGCAGTATCAGGGAGAATGTGGTTAGGTTTTCTTATGAATCTGGGATGGGGAATTGTATTTATATTTTTTACTTGGTACCTCATTAAATTTGGCGCGTTTGGTTTAGCTGGAGCAAGATTAGGGGCATATATTATTCACGCAGTTTGGACTTTTGGCTTTGCTTATTTTTTCCTTAAAGAGTCTAAAAAATGAGAGGAAATATAATTAATCCTTTCAATCGTAGCGGATTAGCATCCCTTTCAGATCTGACAACTGAGGAGTGGCGTGCAATGTTTAAACTGCTTGAGAATGAACAAGAATTGTTTCTCAAAAAAGAAAAATATTTTCGCAGCCCAGAATATAAATGGCCAAGAGACCCATTACATACTTGGAGTCGTATTTGGGAGTACCCCTATGTTTATTATCATTTAAAAGAATGGAAAACGCAGTATAAAGGCAATGGCTTACCCATCGTTGTGGATTTTGGAAGCGGTGTAACATTCTTCCCTTTTGCCGTTGCAAAATTGGGTTATCATGTGCTCTGTGTGGATAATGACCCTATTTGTGAAAGAGATATGAAGCACGCAATATCATTTGTTCCCCATAATCCAGGGAAGATTGAATTTCAGTTAAACAATGGGTTAAAAATTCCTTTAAATAACAAAGAAGCTGATATAATTTATTCTATAAGTGTATTGGAACATATATCTAATTTTACTGATATTATTTTAGAAATGGCACGGGTGCTAAAAGATAATGGTGTATTAATCCTAACTATTGACCTGGATTTAAGAGGTGACCAGGAAATGGGAGTAGAGAAATTTTATTTACTTAGAAAAGAAATTTCAAAGTATTTTGAATTTCTTTATCCAGAAATTACTATCCATCCTTCTGATATTTTAACATCAACCAATGGACCTTATGGATTTAGAAAACCAGAGAGATTCAAATTATTGAAATTCATTCTAAAAAACAAAATCATCAAACCCCTTCTCGGCTTAAAACCAGCACCAATGATACCATTTTATTTGACAGTGTTGGGGATGACGCTGCGGAAAAAATAACTGGTAGGAAAGTTTCAATATAACATCAGAGTATTATTTCGATTATGGATTTAATCATAAGCAATTTAAACATTTATTTTTGCTCGTCTCCTTGGCCAGACTAATTGGAGGCAAGTAGTTTTTCATAAAAAGGGTGAAGCTATGTAACATTTCCTGACCTGCTGAAGGAAAGAGATGTAGCATATAATAATAGGCTCTCATAATAAAATATGATTCTGGAGCGTTTGTAGAGTGAATCTAAAAATAAAATATGTTATAAAGGTAAGGAAAAACCCATTCAAAGAAAACAAAAAAGTCACAGAAGAGGAGAAATGAAAGAGAATAATAGGGAAATATATTGGGGTGAGATAAAAAAATTCTCCAGACACATCGAAAAAAAGGTTTGTATGATTAGTAGAAAGGAAGTCCGTATTTTCCCCCCAATTATTAATGAAGGGATTTTTCTTGCTAGGCAAGGGTGGACTGTCCACCTTTTAGCCCGAGAAGGTGAAGGGTTACCAATGTGGGAAAAAATTGAGCCTTTTTTTGTTATTCAACGGTACAAGCTTTTTACCCCGCGTTTCCTTCGGGCGAATATTTGGAGACCAATACGGCACTTCGAGTATATACTGAAAACTGTTTTCTGGGGACTGCGCCAGAAGGCTTCAATATATGTTGCCCATGACTTGGAGGCTCTATTGCCGACTTACATTGTTGCAAAATTATGTGGAGCCAAAATCATTTATAGGGCTCATGAGCTATGGACTGAATGCCGTTTAGGGAATAATATTTGGTGGCGAACTGTAGAGAAATTGCTTTTCTCTAAGGTAGATGCGGTAGTAGTTCCCAATGAGGAACGGGCTAACTATTATTCACAAAAATATCCAAACGCAAAGTCTTTAATATTAGTGGTTGGAAATTACCCACCATACTTTAAACCTACGAGCTCTGATCGATTACAAAAATATTTGGAAGCGAAGGGAGTTTATCAGCCCAAGATAGTACTTTATAGTGGGAGTTTCAGTCCCGATAGATGTAGTGAAGAATTAATAGAAAGTGCCAAATACCTTCCTGATAATGTAGTATTAGTATTACTTGGTTGGGGCGAGCCAAATTATGTAACATATCTTGAAAAAAAAGCTTATAGCTTGGGGCTTAGTAAGAGAGTTTTCATATGTCCCCCTGTTTCTTACTCTGAAGTAATGGAATACATTGCTTCAGCAGACATTGGTGTTATCGTCTATAAAAACGTAGATCTTAATACTTTTTATGCCGCCCCAAACAAGTTATACGACTATATGATGATGGGTAAGCCGATTATTTGTAGCGATTTCCCCCATCTAAAAAAGCTAGTGGAAGGGGAAGGGATAGGGATTTGTGTTAATGCTAGTTCTGTGAATCCAAGAGAAATTGCAGATAAAATCATCGATCTGCTAACTGATGCTAATAAATATCAAAAGATGAGCCAAAAGGCTTTAGTTCTTGCCAGGACGAAATTCAATTGGGAAATAGAATTTGTTAAACTTCACGATCTTTACCAGAGGCTATTTAAGGATGTAATTGGGGATCATTTTTTAGTTGAATTTATTAAGTATTATTACTATCTGCCTTCTATGGCGCTTTGGAGAGCTATTGAAGCTACTAACTTATTAGAATTCAAATCGTATTTTCGAGAACCGATACTTGATTTAGGATGTGGTAATGGAACCTTCTCATCTATCGTGTTTAGCTTGGGAGCCTACTACAATATAGTTGGGTGTGACATATCTACCGAAGCTGTAAAGGAAGCAAAATCTAAGAAAATTTATAGGGACGTAACGGTATGCGACGCAACAAACTTGCCATTTAAAAACGCGTCCTTCTTTACTGTTCTTTCTAACTGTGTCCTTGAGCATATACATGATGATGAAATTGTTCTTAAAGAAGTGGCGAGAGTTTTAAAGCCAGGCGGAAAGTTTATTTTCACAGTACCATCTATTCATTTCGTTAATTATCTCTATTACCCAAATATTTTAAAATATGAGAACGATCATAAAAAGGCTGAAAGCTACATAGAATCGTTAAATAAAAGGTTGGCACATCACCACTATCGAAGCCTTTCACACTGGAATTCGCTGCTTAAAACGGTAGGGCTAGAAATTATACATGCCAAATATTATTTAACTTCTCCTGTTTGTCAGATCTGGGATAGGCTAAATTATTGGGCGACAAGAAAAATTGGTTTTTGGGAACTTCATATTATCTTATCGTCACGAAAACTTAGGCCATTGGTAAAGCACCCTTTGAAGAAAATTTTTGTTCCGCTTTTGCGAAAATATTATAGATTAGAGCAAATAAATCAAAATAAAAAAGAAGAGGGAGGGGGGTTGTTGATAATCGCTGAGAAAATTCTTGAAAATACGTGAGCAAAATCCACATGAATGATAAGTTAAAGATTGCTATATTCCACAATTTGGCTTTTGGGGGAGCCCTGCGAGTTGTGTTTGAACATGTACGGTATCTTGCTCAATATTACTCTATAGACTTGTTTACTTACGATTTTAGATGTAAAAAGTGCAATATCTATCTATTTGAACAAAGTCAAATTTTAAATATAGAGAAGTATTGTAACCATATTTATTATTTTTTGCCGCCGATTATTGACTGGCCTAAAATTCTGATATCTCGGTATACAAATCCATACCTAAAAGCTATAGATTTACTGAAAATCGATAAAAGTAGCAAAAAACTGGCTGAATACATTAATCGGCAAGGTTATGCCGCTATAATAGTTCATCCAGATCGAATAACACAAGCCCCTCTCTTTATCCGCTATTTAAAAGTCCCATCGGTTTACTATCTTCATGAACCTAACCGTTACATATACGACGTATATCAACACTATGAATTATTTAAGAGAGCCAACAAACGTTTTCTTGGAATAGAGAGACTAGCTAAACTATGTGTCCTTTATCCATATCGAAAACTGCTCAAATACTTTGATTATGTAAATACCGTCCACGCATCCCTACATCTTACTAATTCAAAGTTTTCAAAAGAGTTTATCGAACAAGTATATAGAGTAAATTGCAAGATCTGTTACCCTGGGGTTGACATAGAGACCTTTCGCCCTCTTAGTCTTCCCAAAGAGGACCAAGTTGTTTTTGTGAGTGCCCTATTACCCAGTAAAGCCCAGGATTTTGCAATTCAGAGCCTTGCTTTGATACCAAAATCAAGGAGGCCTAAACTAGTACTTTGCTATAAAAGAGCAGAAAGTCGTTTCCTTGAAAAGTTAAAGAGTCTTGCTCAAAGGACAGGGGTGAGGCTCAAACTAATTGAGGGTGCAAGTGATAAAGAGATCGTAGAAATATATAATCGTTCTCTATTTGCGCTGTATCTTCCTATTAGGGAGCCTTTTGGGCTAGTGCCATTAGAGGCAATGGCTTGCGGTATACCAGTTGTGGGCGTTAACGAAGGTGGAGTAACGGAGACTATAATTAATGGACAGACCGGTTTTTTAGTAGATAGAAATTTAGAAAAGCTCGCTGAAACCATAGACATATTAATTAAAAACGAAAACCTAAGAAATATGCTTGGTGCGAACGCGCGAAAACACGTTGTGGCAAATTGGACATGGGATAAAAGTGGAAGCGCACTTGACCAAGAAATTCGTTTGCTTTTAAGCGGCAAAGAGACTTAAGTCAAAAAATGCTCCTATGGGATTTGATGAATGAGTGGCCGAGTGTATTTATAATTATTCTTAACTGGAACGGTGCGGAGGATACAATAAACTGTGTTAGGTCATTTAGAGGTCTTCGGTACCCTAATTATGAGTTGGTCGTCGTTGATAACGGTTCGACGGATAGCTCAGTGAATAGAATAAAAGAAAAATTTCCTAACATTACTTTGATAGAGACTGGGAATAACCTCGGTTATGCAGGTGGAAATAACGCTGGGATCAGGTATGCAATAAATAAAGGTGCTGATTATATTCTAATAGTTAATAATGATACAGAATTGATAAATCCCAATTTTATAAATGATATGATTGATAAAATGGAAGAAGAGCCAACAATTGGGATAATAGGGCCGAAAATACTTAATCCAGGTGGAAAAATACAAGATTCCATACTTTTTACTCCCACACTTTTAAATTCAATAAGGGAATCTCTGCTTTTTAAATTTCATAGGAGAAATAAAAAGAATTATAGTATTCCCCAGCAAGTTGAGGCAGTTTCAGGTGTTTGTTGGCTGATTAGAAAGGAAGTTGTTGAGAAAATTGGACTAATAGATGAAGACTATTTCATGTATGCTGAAGAGCAAGATTTTTGTTATCGAGCTAAGAAAGCAGGCTGGGGAATTATGTATTATCCAGTAGAAAGTATTTTGCATTATAAGGGCTCAAATGATGAAAACAAGAGCCGAAATTTTAGACAATATATTTACGCAAGAAGAAATTTAGTCCTATTTCTTAAGAAACATTTTAGTTTCTTGCAGGCAGTGCTTCTTGCCGTTTTATTCCTTTCAAGTAATATTTTAAAAGTTGTAATCGCCAGGCTAACGGGGAAAGAAAAAGATTTTTACAATGTGTTCCTTTTGTCAACATTATTGCATGAATTCACATATATTTTAACTAACAAAGAGAAATTAAGTAAGTAACTCTTACCTATGCTTAAACCTTCAATCTATATAATATTAACAGCTTTCTTAATTACTTTGGAGATATATAGGATTCAAACTCCTCTAGGTTTAACTGTAGCTTTTTATCATATATTTCTTGGTTTAGCTCTTTTTATGGGTATACTCTCCTTTTTATCAGGACGGCTAAGAATAAAGATTGAAAGAGATACTAAGTCTCTTCTCTTAATATTGCTTTTGTTTGCAAGTTACAGTTTTTTATCATTTGTTAGGAATATTAGTATAATAATGCATGAGAGTATGTCAACCTATTTCGCAGAATTAGTTGGTTACTCTATGGTATTAGCAATTCCTTTTTTAATAATCAAAATATCAGAACTAAAAAAGTTAACAAATGCATTTTTAGCATCAGCTTTTTTTGTTTATATAGGCTCCTTTTGGCATATTTATAACTTTGTAATTTTAGGTCAATATGTTATAGGAACACCATTCTGGGGGGAATATACAAAATCGGAGCACGTAATGACTTACCTGTACGCTCAAGCACACTTTGAAGGGTTTCCACGCTTCAGACTACCATTTTCATCTCCAGCAGGTACAGGCCTGTTTTTGAGTTTAACAGGGATTCTTTTATTAGCACATACCTTACATCATATTGCAAATAGAAAAAAAAGAAGTTGGATATTGATTTTGCTTAATTTACTCAACTTTTTTTGTCTTTTGGGAACATTTGCAAGGGCAAGCTGGGTTGTTTTTGGGGTAGGAAGTCTATTTACCTTATGGTGTTTCATGAAATTAAATTTAATTAAGTTTGGTAGGTTAAGTTTAATTTCTATAGCTGTAGCTGGGTTTTTTTACATTCTGCTGAGCTTAACTCCAATTGGTGATGAATTCTTCTATATGATTAGTTTACGTCTTACTCCTGGATATACCGAGACGAGCGACATCGGTCACTTAGAAAGTAGACTACTCGCTCTTGAATATTGGACGGAAAGCCCTCTTATTGGACTAGGGATTGGCGGATTTTTCCAAAAACCTGGTGGTGGAATACATACTCATTCTACATATTTTACTATACTTGTCGATAGAGGATTTGTTGGACTTATACTATTTTTAATTTTTCTGTTTCAACTCTATAGGACACTGAGAAGAAAAATACCAGGATCATGGGAATGTGCTGACGAAATGATGCTTACATATAATATTGGATTTTTAGGAATTCTCATCGGACTTTTTATAGGTATGTTTCTATATGAGATGTCTTCTGAGACGGTATGGATGCTGTTTGGCATAATGCTTGCTTTTGTAAAACTATTATCCTCAAAGAAAACCACCAATGAACAAAGATTAGCTTTGCGGAAATAAAAGATTAGAAGCAATGGTACGACAAGGCAAAAACATAATAAATCTTAAGTTAAACCTCGGTTGTGGACTCATAGCACCAGAGGGATGGATTAATATTGATAATTCCCTCAATGCTTGGTTAGCAACAAAACATCCTGTGCTTAGAAGGCTTTTAGGAAGCCTCAAAATTCTTCCAAAGAGAGTTGTAGAAATCCAATGGCCCAAGAATGTTTTTATTTGGGATCTTAGAAAAGGCCTTCCGTATCCCGATAATTCAGTAAAGTATATTTATTCATCACATTTGCTGGAACATTTATCAAGAGCTGAGGCGAGAAATCTTTTAAAAGAATGTTTCCGAGTACTGCTTGTGGGTGGGGTGATAAGAATCGTAGTTCCAGATCTTCGGATATGTATTGAGAAATATATAAAAGCCCTTGAGGGATGGAACGAAAATCCTTGCCAATTACCCCCAGCAGAAATATTTTTGGAAAATCTTGCTATGTATGACCCCAGTTTGGAGGATAATCCTTTCTATATTAAAATTTACAAAAAATTTTACGACAAAAATACACACAAATGGGCTTATGATGAATACCCCTTAGCTAATTTGCTTAAAATGACTGGGTTAAAAAAATTTGTAAAAGAAAATATGGAGAAAGCCTTATCGAAGATGTCACAAAACTGGATATACCTGAGCGCTTTGAAGAAAGCATTTGTCTAGAAGCCATCAAATAAGTAAAGTTATTAGTAGAACTTATGAATGAAAAAGAGCTTTATGAAAAGCAGTATGGGGAAAAGAGGTTAATAAGCAGAAATTCTTTCCCCGTACTGAGAAAATTTTTCAAAAGGTTTGATCTTCATCGTGAGGATTTGGCATTAAGTCTTTTGGATGGCGGTGAAAAGCTTCTTGATGTGGGATGTGGTAGCGGGTCATTGATGTTTAAAGCAAGGGACAGGTTTAAAGAAGTCTATGGGATAGATATTTCCCCAAGCAGAATTAAGGAGGCACAGAAGTCTGCTATTATGAAGTTTGGAGAAAGCAATAACCTCCGTTTTCTGTTATGTAATATCAATGAGAAAATTGATTTACCTGATGAGATGTTTGATACTGTGACCGCAATCGCAGTAATTGAACATGTCTTTGACCCTTATTTTGTGATTAGTGAAATAAATAGAGTATTGAAACAAGGTGGGTTATTTATAGTAGAGGTTCCCAACATTGCTTACTTACGCCACAGAATCCATTTACTTTTTGGGAAATTACCAGTTATATCTTCCCCTTCTAACTGGAAAGAGATTGGATGGGATGGCGGGCATCTGCATTACTTTACTAAAAAGACCTTTTGTCAATTGTTAAAGGAATGTGGATTCGAGATTTTGAAAGTATCTGGAAGCGGTTTATTTGCAAAGCTCAGAAATTTTTATCCGTCACTCCTTACTGGGGATATTTGTGTTAAGGCAAGGAAGGTGAAAAAGTTAAATGGATGAGAATTTCAAGCAATATTTAAGTGGGGAAAAGTTATACGGTGATGATTTTTCACCTGAGCAAATATTGGAGTGGTACAAAGAAGAAAAGAATGCATATTATAAATTAGGGCAAAAAAGCAGGGAAACTTATCAATATGGTTATCACGCTTTAAACTTTGAACATGGATTTGCTTATCTGCAAGGGTTAGTTTTCCGCCGCGTTTTAAGTATTGGAGGAGGATATGGCGATGAATTGCAACCAATTTATCAATACATTGAAGAGATTGTGATAATAGAATCTGCTGTTTCATTTTTAAAGGATAGCATAAAAGACCCAAAAATAAGCCTTGTAGAATCTCATGCAAGTGGTGAATTGCCTTTTAATAATTGCCAATTTGATTTAGTCACATGTTTTGGAACATTACATCATATTCCTAATGTAAGTAAGATTATAAATGAAATCTATCGTGTTTTAAGAAAAGATGGATTTGTTCTTATGAGAGAACCGATAACTTCAATGGGTGACTGGAGAAAACCAAGAAAAGGACTTACAAAACAAGAAAAGGACTTACAAAAAATGAAAGAGGGATTCCCTTGAAAATTTTTCGTAGAATTATTGCTTCTGCTGGATTTAAGATTATAAAAGAAACTAAATGTATGTTTTCACTAACAAACCAATTGCAACGGATTTTAAGGAAACAGGTTTATAATTCAGAAGCGGTTGTAAAATTAGACAAAATATTGTGTAGAATATTTGGGTGGAATACAATCTACCACACAACCTTTCCATTAGCAAAACTGAGGCCGACAAGTATATTCTACATATTGAAGAAATAGTCAAGAACAATGAAGAACAAAGAATTAAATAATTTAAGGGTTGTTATCCTCCACAATATAATCTCTCCCTACAAGACTTTATTATTTAACGCATTGAATAAGGTAATGGATGATTTTAAAGTTCTTTATATCTCTGAAACAGAGCATAGAAGGGAGTGGGTAATAAATAAGGATGAATTGAGGTTCCCCTATGAGGTCATGTTTAAAGTGCCGGCTGATGAGATTTCAGCAGCCAAATTATTTAAAGAGACATTGAGAAGGCTAAACAGGTTAAAACCAGAGATATTAATAATAGGTGGATATAGTTATGCCTCGTGCTGGGCAGGTTTCTTTTGGGCAAAATTCAATAGGAAAAAGATAATTCTCTGGTCAGCCTCAAATGAGGAAGATAGAACCAGACTATTTATAAAAGAGAAAATCAAAAGTATTTTTATTAAAAATTGTGATGCTGCTAATGTCTATGGAATAAAAAGTAAGGAATATATAGTAAAACTCGGGATGAATAAGAACAGGATTTTCATTAAAGGGAATACTTCTGATAATGCCTTTTATTATAATGAGACAATGAAGCAAAAAGTGAAAAGGAAACTTTTATGTGACCAATTTGGCATTCCTTTTCGTAATTTCCTTTATATTGGCAGGTTTTCTCCAGAAAAAAATATTTTAACACTTTTAGAGGCTTATAGAAGATTAAAGGCGGACGGGAGTGACTGGGGATTGATCTTGGTTGGTAACGGTCCCCAAAAAAGCGAGGTAGAGAGCTACATACAGAGGCATTCCATAAAGGACGTTTTTTTACCTGGTTTTAAGCAAAAAGAAGAAATTCCAGTTTACCTGGCAGTAAGCGATGTCTTTATTCTACCAAGTATCTCTGAACCCTGGGGATTGGTTGTCAATGAAGCGATGGCAGCAGGTTTGCCTGTTTTAGTTTCTAAAAGATGTGGCTGTTACCCTGATTTGATAAAAGAAGGTTTTAATGGTTTTTCTTTTGACCCCTTTAACATACAAGAACTTTATATACTTATGAAAAATGTGGTAGAAGGAAAATATGATTTAGAAAGCATGGGTAAAGCTTCACTCGATATAATCAAAGATTACACTCCTGAAAACGCAGCTAAGATTATAGTAGAAACTATAAAATTTGTTATAAATAGCAAGAAATGAAAGTATTACACATTTTAGCAAATCTTTCTCCAGAATGGGGGGGTCCAGTAACAGTTGTTAAAGGACTTACAGAGGCTTTAGTAAAGAGAGGTATAAAAGTTTCTATTTTTGCCTCTATCGAAAAGGGAAAAGAAGGAAATGTGCTTCTACCTGAGGGAGTTGATGTGAGACTTTTCCCACAAGATATCATTTCTAAACTCTGGAGAAGTTATTCATTTGGATTAAAAACAGAACTAAAAAAAGAGATTGGCAAATTTGATTTAATCCATATTCATGAAATCTGGCATCACCCTCATTATGCTGCATATAAGACAGCAAAGCTTGCAAGAAAACCTTTTGTTATAACTATTCATGGTGCTCTCGAGCCATGGTGTCTAAATCATAAGGCATTTAAGAAGAGGATTTATACAACCTTAATCCAAAGAAGAATTCTCAAGGAGGCTTCTGGACTTCATGCTATCACAGAGGAAGAGGTTAAAAATATATTTAATTTTGCTAATAATAAAAATATATTTCTTATTCCCAATGGTTTAAATCCAGAGGATTTTAAAAACCTTCCTGACAGAGGAGAAATTGAAGTATTGTATCCTCAATTGAAAGGGATGAAGGCAATCTTATTTTTAGGGCGTATCCATCCCAAAAAAGGTTTAGACCTTTTAGCTAAAGCGTTTGGAAGAGTTGCCAGAGAGCATAATAATATCATACTTTTGATAGCAGGACCTGATAACGACGGTTACAGAAAACAAGTAAAGCAGATGTTAGAAATAGAAGGTGTTATAGATAAAGTAATTTTTACAGGGAGGTTAATTGGGCATAAGAAATTGGCTGTGTTGAGCAGAGCCGACATATTTATATTGCCATCTTACTCAGAAGGATTTAGCATGGCTATCCTAGAAGCGATGATATGTGGTCTTCCTGTAATTATTACTCATCAATGCAATTTTCCTGAGATAGAAGAGTATAATGCAGGAATAATTGTTAATAATAATGTTGAAGAAATTTCTGAGGCAATAATTAAGTTAGGGGAAAATGCCGAACTCCGTCGTGAAATGGGAGAGAATGGTCGTAAATTAATAGAGGAAAAATATAATTGGAATAAGATTGTAGAGCAGTTGATTATTATTTATGAGGATATTTTAAATAATAGATTCACATCTCCCTGCTGGAGAATATAATGAGGGCTTCTGGTATCGGTTTCTTGTGGATGCGAAAATTTACGAGATTGAAAAGCGGGCGAGGGAGGAAAGGAAGCCAGTCCAGGAGATTATTGAGGAATTTCTGGCAGGAATGAAACAGAAATGAAACAGGTTGATTAGAACAAAGAAGATGAAAGATACAAGATACGAGATTCAAGATTCAAGATAATAAGGAAGATCATGATACATGATGCATAATACAGGATAATAAATGAGGACAAGCGATGCTGAGTTATAAGGATTTGGAGATCTATAAGAAGCTTGCTCACAAGCTGGCGGTGGAAGTGCACAAGATGACTTTGAAAGAGTTGCCGAAACATGAAATGTATGAAGAGGGTTCACAGATCAGGCGGTCTTCAAAATCTGTGGTAATCAATATTGTGGAAGGTTTCGGAAGAAGGAGGTATAAACAAGAATTTATTCAGTTCTTGACTTATAGCATTGCTTCCTGTGACGAGACAAAGGAGCACCTCGAACTCCTTTTTGATACAGAATCTCTACAAAGCGAGGATTTATTCAACTACTTTTTAAAAAGTTATGAGGAATTAGGTTCGAAAATATCAAATTTTATTAGATCGGTTGAAAAAGGTCATTTAGTTAAAAAATCATGAATCTTGAATCCTGTATCCTGAATCTATGATTATTTTAGGACTAAACGCCTATCACGGTGATTCCTCAGCCTGTCTTGTAGCTGATGGGAAGCTTATTTGTGCAATTGAGGAGGAAAGAATCAGGAGAATAAAGCACTGGGCAGGATTGTCCACAGAGGCAATAAAGTGGTGCTTGAAAGAGGCAAATGTTGAACTTAAAGACATAAACTATATTGCAATTTCAAGAAATCCTTATGCAAGGCTTCATAAGAAGGTTTTCAGGGTACTCAAGAATTTATATAATCCAAGATTTATCAAAAACAGGTTGCAAAATGTAGCAAGAATAAGAAGTATAAAGGATGAAATAGCTAAAGCACTTGATGTGGACCCTGAAAAAATCAAGGCAAAGGTGCATAATGTTGAGCATCACAGAGCCCATATTGGTAGCACTTTTCTTGTATCACCCTTTGATAAGGCAGTATGTGTGAGTGTTATGAGAGGAGTTGGAGAGGGGAACAGGATAAAAATTATTGATGTCGTTGAATATCCCCATTCCCTTGGAATTTTTTATACTGCCTTTACACAGTTTCTTGGCTTCTGGAAATATGGGGATGAATATAAAGTTATAGGTCTTCCTGCTCTTGGTGAGCCTGTTTATGCTGAAGAGATGAAAAAAATAATCAGATTAAAAGAAAATGGGCTCTTTGAACTGGATACCTCATTTTTTCTTCATGACTCTGAGGGTGTAGAGATGACATGGTTTAATACTGAACCCAAAATCGGAAGAATATTTTCAGATAAATTTATTGAATTTTTTGGAAAACCAAGGGAAAGTGATGATGTAAAAGGGAAGTATGCAGATATTGCCTCATCAATGCAGAGTGTATATGAGGATGTTTTCTTTCATATACTAAATGATATTTATAAAAAAGGGAATAGCAATTTTGATAGATTGTGTCTGGCTGGTGGTTGTATTCAGAATTCCCTTGCAAATGGAAGGATCTTTGAGATGACCTCTTTTGAGGATGTATATATCCCTCCTGCTGCCCATGATGCAGGAACAGCAATTGGTGCCGCCTTCTGGGTCTGGAATGTAGTTTTAGGAAATAAGAGGGATTTTGTGATGGAATCTCCTTACTGGGGTCCTGAGTTTGGGGATGAAGAGATTGAGAAGTTGGTGAGTTTGAGAAGTTCAGAGCTAAAAGAGAGGGGGTGTGAAATTAAAAAGATAGAGGATGTAGACCAATTATGCAAAATTGTGGCTAAAGAGATTGCAGAAGGGAAGATTGTAGGATGGTTTCAGGGAAGAACTGAGTGGGGACCAAGGGCACTTGGAAATAGAAGCATTTTAGTTGACCCGAGAAGAAAAGAAATGAAGGATATTCTGAATGCAAGGATAAAGAGGAGAGAATGGTTCAGACCTTTTGCCCCGTCTATTTTAGAGGAGCATGTATCAGAATGGTTTGAGGGCTCGTATCCCGTTCCTTTTATGGAGAAGGTTTATAAAATAAAGCCAGAAAAGAGGGAAAAAATACCTGCAGTAACCCATGTTGATGGGACTGGTAGATTACAAACTGTTTCAAGGGAAATGAATCCTCTTTACTATAGGCTTATTGAGGAATTTTTCAAATTAACAGGTGTTCCAATAGTTCTAAACACATCTTTTAATGAAAATGAACCAATTGTTAATACTCCTGAGGATGCTCTGAATTGCTTCTTAAGAACAAAGATGGATGTGCTGGTAATTGGAGATTATTTTATAAAGAGAAGAAAATTTTGTTAACAGAAAAATGAATAATTCAGAAAAAAAAGAAGGTAATCCTACGATTACAATACTGTATCACTTTTTTTACCCAGACGATGTGGTAAGTGCAAGGCATTTTTCTGATTTTGCTGAAGAATTAGTCAAGCGCGGTTGGAAGGTTACTGTATTAACAAGTAACCGATACTGCCGATATCAAAACCGGAAAATACCATTAAAGGATGAGGATTGGAAAGGGATTAGAATTATAAGAGTGAATCGCCCAGCATGGAATCAGTCCAGTTATTTCACAAGAAGCTTAAATTCTTTATGGATGATGTTGGGCTGGGTTTTAAAATTATTAAAATTTCCGCCTTCAGACGTTGTTATTACTGGTAGTGATCCACAATTTTCTCAGCTTCTTTTCCCAATTTTAAAATTTCTTAAAAGACAGAAATATTTAGTCTATTGGTGTTACGATCTATATCCTGAGGCAGTAATCGCTGATAATGTGAACGGTGTAGTCAAATGGATAGCAAAAAAAATGAAGATACTAATTAGACAATGTTATAAATCGTTAGATCTTATAGTTGATTTAGGATCCTGTATGAGAAATCGTTTTAATGAGTATAACATTTAAAAGAACTATCAAGCGGTTTAGAAATCGAAGGGGTAAATAATGTTACAATTAATCCAAAATTATAAAACAGGCAAACTGGAAATTGTAGATGTTCCATTGCCAGTTTGTGGAGCTAATTATGTGTTAGTAAAAAATGTTTCATCTTTGATTAGTATTGGCACAGAACGATCCATAATTGAGTTGGGCAAAAAATCTCTTTGGGGTAAGGCTAAGGCACGTCCTGATTTAGTGAAAAGGTTTTTAGATAAGGCAAAAAAGGAAGGGTTTTTTAAAACCTTTCAGGAGGCTTTGGGTAGATTAGATAATCCAACCCCTTTAGGTTATAGTTCAGCTGGTATTGTTGTAGAGGTTGGAAAAAATGTACATAAATTTTCTCCTGGGGATAGGGTGTGTTGCATTGGTGCTGGATATGCATCTCATGCTGAGTATGTAACAGTCCCGGAAAATTTATGTGTGAGAATTCCTGATAATGTTGATTTTGAAGAAGCATCTTTTGGGATGTTAGGCACCATAGCTTTGCACGGAATTAGATGTGCTAATCTTACCTTTGGAGAGAGAATTGCAGTTATAGGACTTGGACTTTTGGGTTTACTTACAGTTCAGATTTTGAAGGCTTATGGCTGTGTGGTTGTTGGCTTTGATATTGATCCAAATAAAGTTGAGATTGCTAAAAACTTAGGGATTGATTTAGCGATAAATGATGTAGAAGAATTTAAGAATATTACTGATAAATTTACAGAAGGCCTTGGAGCAGATGCTGTTATTATAACTGCAGCAACAAAAAGTGATGAGCCCATCCATTTAGCTGTAGATATTGTAAGATTTAGAGGACGAGTTGTTGTGGTTGGAGCTGTGGATATCCATCCTAATAGAAATGAAATGTGGCATAAAGAGGTAGAAATTATTGTATCTAAGGCAGCGGGGCCTGGAAGTCTTGATCCTATATACGAAAATAAAGGGATAGATTATCCCATCGGATATGTTCGTTGGACAGAAAATCGCAATTTAGCAGAATTTTTAAGATTAATCTCGGAGAAGAAAGTAAATGTTAAACCTTTGATAACCCATAGGGTTTCCATAAAGGATTCTTTAGAATTGTATCATGATATGCTAAACAGCAAAGGGGGACCCTACATAGGGGTTGTATTAAAATATGACAGTAAAGAACATACCAAAGCTGAAATTGAGAAAACAGAAGAACACAAGGAGGAAAAAGAGACTTTAAAGAAGCAAAATCTAAAAAATTTAACCACCGATATAGAGATCCAGAGACCAGTTATGGGTGTGATTGGGGCAGGTTTATTTGGTAAAACAGTGTTGATCCCTACCCTATCAAGAGTACCAGATATAAAACTTCACACAATAGGTACCTCTAACGGTATAAACGCAAATCATGTTGCTAGAAAATATAATTTTGAGCATATCACAACAAATTATAAAGAAATCTTAAATAATAAAGAAATAAATTCTGTGGTAATTTTAACTCCCCACAGTTTGCACGCTAAAATGGTCATTGAATCTTTAAAATCTGGCAAACATATCTTTGTTGAAAAACCGTTGTGCATAAACGAAGAGGAACTAAAGGAGATCACAGAAACATATCAAAATTTAGAGAAGAAACCATTTTTGATGGTGGGATACAACAGACGTTTTTCACCTCATTCAGAAAAGGTAAAGGAGTTTCTCATAAATAGAAAAGATCCTTTAATGATTTACTATAGAATAAATGCCGGATTTGTGCCGTCTAATCATTGGGTGCATTCTGAAGAAGAAGGTGGAAGCAGAATTATAGGGGAAATTTGCCATTTTGTAGATTTGATGATCTATTTAACTGGATGTAAACCTATCACAGCGTATGCTGAAAGAGTATCTGGAAATAACAAAACAACTGTTAACGATGACAATGTTTCAATTATTATTAAATTTTCCGACGGTTCACTCGGGAATATCTTTTATTCTGCCTCTGGAGATAAGGCATTTTCCAGAGAGAGAGTAGAAGTGTATTGTGAAGGGAAAACATTAATAATTCAGGATTTTAAAAAATCCCAATATTGGCTTGGTGGCAAGAAGAGAAACTTTAAAACGCTTAATCAGGAAATAGGCTATAAAGAAGAGTTAAAACACTTTGTACAGGTAATTTGGGGTAAAGAAAAGCCAAAAATAACCTTTGAAGAAATATATTATTCTACCTTAACAGTTTTTCGCATAAATGAATCTTTAATGAAAGGAAGGGTAATTAGAATATGAATATACTTCTTATTACAGACTCTTATCCTCCAGAAATTAGATCAGCTTCCCATTTAATGCAAGAACTTGCAGAGGGTTTAAGAGATAGAGGATTTGCGATTTCCGTTGCCACGTCATACCCACAATATAACTTAACAGAAGAACAAAAAAAGCGAAATTATCCAGAATATGTCCAAGAAAATGGTATAAATGTTATCAGAATTAAAACTCCACCACATCACAAAGTGAATTTCATAATTCGTGGAATTTCTCAGTTGATAATGCCCTACATCTTTGAAAGAAAAATTAAAAACTACATAAGCAAAGCGGATGTCATAATTGTATACAGCCCACCTTTAACTCTTGCTTTTTTAGCTGGAAAGCTTAAAAAAATATATAATGCCAAATTTATCTTGAATGTACAAGATATTTTTCCTCAAAATGCTATTGATTTAGGTATACTTAAGAATCCCTTTTTAATCAATTTTTTCCAAATGGTAGAGAAAAAAGCATATAAACAAGCAGATTTGATCTTTGTACACTCGGAAGGTAATTCAGAATTTTTGAAACGAAAACATAAAAGTTTAGCTCATAAGTTTCTGGTTTTGCATAATTGGATTAATATAAAGGAATTTGAATCTGCAAATAAAACAAATCATTTTAGGAAGTTATACAACTTAGAAAACAAATTTATTATACTCTTTGCTGGGGTTTTAGGACCTTCTCAAGGCTTAGATTTTGTTATTGAATTAGCCGAAAGATTAAGGGATTTAGATGATGTTATTTTTCTCTTCGTTGGTGATGGAATGGAAAGGCAAAAGCTAGAAGGTTTAGTAAGAGATAAAAATTTATCAAATGTAATATTTAAACCCTTAGTTTCTAAGGAGGAATATCCTTATCTAGTTAAAGAGTGTGACGTTGGTTTGGTTTCTCTAACAAGTAAAAATAGAACGCCCGTTGTTCCCAGTAAAATTCTTGGGTATATGGCAGCTGGAGTTCCAGTGTTAGCCTTTTTAAATAAAGAAAGCGATGGACATCGGATAATTGAGGAAGCGAAATGTGGTTATTCTTGTGAACACGGTAATATAAAAAAGGCTGAAAACTTAATTAGAAAATTATATAACTATCCAAAGCGCTCTCAACTAGGAATGAATGGATTTGAATATGTGAAGAAAAACTTTAATAGAGATATTTGTATTGATAAACTTGTAAGTTGTATTAATAAACTAAAAATAAAATAGGAAAAGATAGATATGGACACCTATAGAAAAAGAGAAAATTTAGTTGAAAATTATTTGAGCAAACTTAAATTAGGCAGTGAATTACTCAAATATTATGAGGACAGAAATATCTTAGTTACGGGTGGCGCAGGTGCAATAGGGAGCAATCTAATTATTGCTCTTTCTAAATTGGTTGGGTCTAAAGGCAAAGTGGTGATTTTAGATAATCTTTCTTCAATAAAGATTAAAGACCCATGGAATGTTACTCCACTGCCAAATATTATGTTTGTATTAGGAGATGTTAGAAGTGACATCGATTTAAAGAGAGTATTTAAAGAGGATATCAGTATTGTATTTCACTTGGCTGCGTTCTTTGCTAATCAAAATTCAGTAGATTATCCTGAAGTTTCAGCAGAGGTTGATATAATTGGTCTAATTAAATTATTAGAATACTCAAGATTAGGAAAAGTTGAAAAATTTATATATGCATCAAGCGGATGCGCTATATATGGCTCCTATCCAAAGTTACCATTAAAAGAAGATTTTATCTCAATGCATCTTACAACCCCCTATCAGATTAATAAAATGACCGGTGAAATGTACTGTAATTTTTATTATCACCATTACGGTTTACCTATCGTTAATTGTAGATTTTTTAATTCTTATGGACCTGGAGAGGTACCTGGGCAATATAGAAATGTTATTCCAAACTTTATTTACTGGGCAATGAAAGAATTGCCTTTACCAATTACTGGAACTGGTGAAGAAACAAGAGACTTTACTTACGTATTAGATTTGGTTCAAGGCTTAATTAAAGCAGGATATTATGAGAAAGCTGTAGGGGAAAGCTTTAATCTCGCAGCTGGTAGGGAAATTTCGATAGGAGAGGTAGCTCACCTTGTGATAGAAGCTACGGGTAGTAAATCTGGGATAATTTTTAAAGAAAGAAGAAAGTGGGATACCAAGCCAAGATTGCTTGCATCTATTGAAAAAGCCGAAAATCTAATTGACTATAAACCGCTTGTTGATTTTAAAGAGGGACTTTGCACAAATATTGAATGGTTCAAAGATAATTGGGAAAAAATAGAAATGCTCGCGGATTTTCCCCCAGGAATGAATAGCGCTGTGAGATGATCAATTGGCTTAATGAATTAACCCTGTAAGACTAATAAAAATGAAAAGGATCCTGCTTATTTTTGGAACACGACCTGAGGCTATAAAATTTGCACCTTTATATCAAGAATTAAAAAAAGATTCTAATAATTTTGATATTAGAGTATGCGTCACATCTCAGCATAGACAGATGTTAGATCAAGTATTGAATTTCTTTAGTATAAAACCAGACTATGATTTAAATTTAATGAAAAATAATCAGTCATTATTTGATATAACATGTGGTGTTTTAAAGGGTATAGAAAAAATCTTGGAAGATTATAAGCCGGATCTTATCTTTGTCCAAGGAGATACAACAACTGCCTTTGCAGGAGCGCTTTCAGCTTTTTACAAAGGAATAAAAATTGCCCATCTCGAAGCAGGATTAAGAAGCTACAATAAATACGCTCCTTTTCCTGAGGAAATAAATAGGGTTTTAATTGGACATCTTGCTGATTATCACTTTGCGCCTACCCCAAAAGCGAAAGAAAATCTCACCAATGAAGGTATAAAAGAAAATGTTTGGGTTGTAGGAAATACTGTGATCGATGCATTATTTTTAGGGTTAGAAATCATAGAAAAAAATAAAGACCTAAAAGAAAAAATAGAATCATATTTTAAAAGTTTTTTTGATTTTTCCAACGATAAGGTGATTTTAGTCACAGGCCATAGGAGAGAGAGTTTTGGTGAAGGCTTTGAAAATATTTGTAGCGCATTAAAGGAAATAGCCTTATATTATCCAGAGATAAAAATAATTTATCCCGTGCATTTAAATCCAAATGTAAGGGAACCAGTAAATAAAATTCTTAAGGGGATAAAAAACATCTACTTAACAGAACCGTTAGAATATCCCTATCTTATATGGTTAATGTCTAAGTCATATTTTGTTTTAACAGATTCAGGTGGAATTCAGGAAGAAGCTCCTTCCTTAGGAAAACCTGTATTAGTAATGCGGGAAGTTACAGAGAGAACTGAAGGAATAGAATCAGGCACAGCAAAACTCGTGGGTATTAAAAAAGAAACTATTTTCGAGGCAGTTCGAGATTTAATAGAAAATCAGTCTGAGTATCAAAGAATGTCAAGATTGGCAAATCCTTATGGGGATGGACTAGCAAGTAAAAGAATCGTTGAGATAATTCAAGATGATGAATTATGTGCTAGTAATTAAACATTCGGGGGAAAGAAAGATTTAAAAATTTTATAATTTATGCTTTCTTTACTTGTTTCATTTTTAGTCTCGTTTTTAGTTTGCTTTTTTATAATTCGCTATGCTTCTTCTAACAATACTATTTCCGACCCGGTTAATGGTGGGCTACAAAAATTTCACTCAAAACCTACCCCTCGTATCGGTGGGATAGCTATTTTAGGGGGATTAATCGCAACAGGTATTCTCTTCCTTATTCAAAAAAGCGAATTCATAAATTTATTTGCTACGATTTTATTATGCTCAACTCCTCTTTTTGCGATGGGAATTGCTGAAGATTTAACAAAAAAAATTGCACCAATGGTTAGGTTCTCATTTGGACTTATATCTGCTTTACTTTCTTTCCTTTTAATAGATGTAAAAATTACAAGGCTTGATGTAATAGGACTTGACGATTTGTTGCAATTCCTTCCATTATCTCTCATTATCACAATGCTTGCAATAGCGGGTTTTTCAAATGCTATAAATCTTATTGATGGTTTTAATGGTCTTGCAAGTGGAGTATCCATGCTCATTCTTACTGGACTTGCTTATGTAGCTTTTAAAGTTAACGATATATCTCTTTTTTTTATTTCTACTATCGTTATATCTGCAATCTTGGGATTTTTTGTATGGAATTACCCTCGCGGTTTAATTTTTTTAGGTGATGCTGGATCCTATATCATTGGCTTTTTTATATCTGTAATTTCTATTCTTCTTGTTGCAAGGCACCCTCAGGTTTCACCTTGGTTCCCAATGTTACTTTTGATATATCCTGTCTGGGAAACTTTATTTTCTATCTATAGGCGAAAATTTAAAAAAGGCTATCCCTTAACTAAGGCTGATATACTACATTTCCATTCTTTAATCTATAAAAGAATTACACGAGAAAATTCATCTACATCTATTTATCTTTGGGGGATTACATTTGTAAGTTTTATTCCTGCTGTAATTTTTTGGCAAAAAAGTTTGATCCTTCAGGTATGCACTTTCCTGTGGGTTATTATGTATCTATTTATTTATAGAAAAATTGTACATTTTAAAACCCCAAAATATTTAAAATATTTTGCTAAATAACAAGAGGCATTGTAATTTCTTTTAACCTTGGATGGGGATTTACAGTTTAAAATGAAATATGGACTAACTTGCACACCTTTACTTATATTAACAAACTGTGAAGAATAGGGGATATTAAAATAACTAATATCAACGCTACAAATAAAAATCCTGCAAAGTTTACATTAAATTTTACTATTCTACATATCTTCTCAATTGCAGCTATTTCAAGTTTACTTTTAATCTTTCCCTCCTGCTCCCCAACCAAGCCATCGGGGAAAACTATAACTGGAAAAGTAATTCTTGAAGATGCATCTGATTTTTCAGGAGTAAAAGTTTCCCTATTTAACCTACCTCAGGTCGATTCCTCCATTCTACATCCCCTGAAGAACTACCCCTTTTTATTTCCCTTTGATGTAACTCTTTTTTTCTTTCCCCCTTCAAAAGGAACCCCAATTGCTCAAACATTAACGGATAAAAACGGCAATTTTTCTTTCTCAAATATCCCGGAAGGTGAATATATACTCTTGCTTCAAAAAGAGAGATACGGCTGGGATTATTTTAAAATTTCAACATTTGGACAAATTCCGAATATAAATTTAAAAAAAGAAGTTCATATATCTGGCACCTTAATTGGGCAAAATGTATGGACGAAGGGAAACTATGTGATTGATGGTGATATATTTATACCAGCAGGCTCAGAGTTAACTATATATGATGGTTGTATTGTAAGAATTAACGGAAGTTATAAAATAAAAGTTGAGGGTAAACTTACCGTAAAACCATTAACACAAGATAATAACCCTTCATTTGCAAAGCCAATTATTTTCACATCTGATGATACAACTATTACTTGGAATGGGGTATATATCAAAAATGGAAATGCTGAAATATCTTTATCAATTTTTAGAAACTCTATAACTGGAATTTATGCAGAAAATTCAAACTTGACAGTGCGCAATTCTGTTTTCATCAACAATAAAAACTATGGGATTTCCGCAAGTGGAATAAATTTGGATAAAACTTTAAGAATTTCAAACTGTATTTTCAACTCTCAACCCATAGGGGTTTATCTTGAGTTTACCGATACAACTGCTTCAATTGAAAATTCAATTCTAACTTTAAATGCTGAATCTGGAATTTATATAACGACATCTGGGGCAAGAATTGGAAATAACTATTTTTCGGGAAATAAATATTCAATAAAGGGCTACTCGAATGTGACCGGTGGTTTAATGAAAATTTACCATAACGATTTTGTTTCGTCTTCATCATATCATATTTATTTACAAGGTCAAGATTCCGAGATAAAGTATAACAATATAAATTCAAATTCAGCAGGGATTTCGATTGAAAGTAGATATTCTTTTACAATTATCAACTACAATAATTTGCAGGGGAAGAAATATCTGCTGCGACTAGGTCCTTATACACTAAATACTGATGCCAGATTTAATTACTGGGGTACAACAAGTGAGGCTGAAATAAGAAACCTTATCTTTGATAGAAACGATATTTCACCTTCCGATCGATATTACTATACCTATGGGATAGTTGATTACTCTAATTATCTTTCTGAGCCAGTAAAACAAGCCGGGATCAAAAAGTGAAGGAAACTTACAAATTTTTATTTTACTAAAAAATTTTTTTAATTTAGTTTTAAAGTGAAAAATTAAAAATCCCAAAATGCCTGAGAAGAAGATAAAAATACCGCCAGATTTAAAGCAGGAAATAGAAAAAATAGTTGATGAAAGGGTAAAAGCAATATATGCTGGGGTGCCAAGTGATTTGGCTGAATTAAAAAAGGTAATTTCACAGCTTGCGGAGGCTCAAGCAAAAACTGAGGAGAGATTAAGTGCATTTGCGAAGGCAACAGAGGAAAATTTCCAAAGGGTCTGGGAAAGCATAAATCAGCTTGCAATCAGGGTTGACCAGCTTGCAGGGGCACAGATAAAGACCGAAGAAAGATTAAATCAACTTACAATTAGAGTTGACCAACTTACGGAAAGA
>FPIC01079846.1_pt1 | contig 24946 bp, 22 predicted proteins | sample 1504481 | NCBI WGS metagenome assembly FPIC01 (sample SAMEA4475357, study PRJEB15587) | soil metagenome | biome: Soil; feature: Field | place: India | collected 2015-03-11 | depth 0 m
TGCTTGTCGGCTTGCCAGTTCCGCTAAGTGCAACTAAGGGTCACCGGTGAAGCCCTTGTCCATTCCCGGCCTTCGGCTACACAATCGTTGTGCAACATTATGATAAAACTACGGCAAACTGAGACAAAGCAAATGTCATAAATAAGTCAAGGTAATGTCGCTATTAAAAAAAACTCAATTACATACCTTTAGCATATATTAAAGCAAACACCAATGAATTCAATAGCGAAAAAAATAATCGAAACGAGAAAATTAAAAGGACTTACTCAAGAAGAATTAGCTGAGCAGTCTCAGGTAAATTTGAGAACTATTCAGCGAATAGAAAATAGTGAAAGTGAACCGAGAGGAAAAACCTTAACATTGATTTGTGATGCTCTACAAATTAATATTCAGGAACTAGTTATGGGTGACAAAAACGGTGACTCTATTAAATTAGCAAGTAAAATTACAAATGGTTTGTTTCTTTTAGCTCTTAATTTGATTTTAATGAGCGTTATTGGTTTCTTAACTTTGGACTCAAACGCTAATGTAAACAGCAGATTGGGTGCATTTTTATTAAGTATATTTATGCCACTATTTATAGTGATACTGACCAAGAAAATGAATGGAATAGAACGTATGTTAAAGTTCGGTTTTGGTTTCATTATTTATTTCTTCTTAGTAACCATAAGTAATGGCTTTCCGATAGGTTTTACGACTGGATTGATTCCATGCCTTTTGTTAGCCTTAAGTGTTTTATATTTTGGCCATGAATTGATTAGGAATAGAGAAGTGTAAACAAACGTTGCACAACAATAAACATATTCAAGCCGGGTTTTCGTGCTGCTTGTCAGCAATCGAGTTCCGCTCCATCCTTAACAAATGGTACCGGTGAAGCGCTCGACAATCCCCGGCCTAAATATGTTCTCACGTTAGTATCTATTTAATTTTGTGTGCTATTTTAAAGCGTTGCTTGTTTTATCTTTAAGTGAAGATTTTAAATAGCTACTGGTGAAATATAAAGATGATTTAAAAGAACAGAAAAGATCTGCATTTGTGATTGCTAAACGATTCAATATGTTTAGGTTGTACCTTCCTATAACTTTCTTCATTCTGGCTACCTGGATTGGTTTCATTCTTTTAAAGAAAGCGGTTCAATATCAAGCAGTAGAGGGTAGGATAGATCTGAATTATGAATCATACATTATTAGCTCTATAATAATGATAGTCCTTGCTTTCCTTTATCTGATCCTGATTATTCAATATACTGCGACAGACTATAAGACAAATTTGTATTTATACCCTGACACCAATTCATTTAAGATTTCTAATTGGCTTCATAAGGATCTTAGGGTACATGTATCTGATATACAATCTGTAGTAATAAAAAAAATAGGCATAGAACCCTACTACTTAGACGGATATACTATAATCTATCTGAAGGATAATAAACAGGTCTTATTAACATCTGGCGTGATAAGCATGTATGAATGGGATCAATTTCTAAAAACTGGCAGTAAGAAAAAAATAGTTAATAAGATCATGCCATTGTTGCCTCTAAAAAGTAATAAAAAACGGATCTTAACAACAGAATAAAGCAAGCTCCCCTGGCTCGTACCGCCATTGCTTGTGGATGTAGCAAATCTTGCATGCTTTCAGTTGAAGCCTAAGCAGAGCACCTGCTTTTTCAATGTATATCATACCGATCAGGAAAAATGAAATTGCTATATAATACCCTTATTTTTCTCTTTTTAATCTTTCAGCAATCCTGTGCTCAAGAAAACAGCTACGAAGGAAATTTAGAAGTGGCCGTTGCATCATTCAATTCTGGAGATTTTAATAAAGCCATTGAGGGTGCAGAAAAAATTATTTTGGACGCACCGAAGAACTATGCAGCCTGGACCTTGAAAGGAAGAGCTTTATTTAACGCTGGCGATGAACAAGCTGGGCTGAAGGCACTCGATAAGGCAATTGAATTAAACCCAAATTATTACAAAGCCTATGGCTATCGAGGTGTCATGTATAACTTATTGGGACATAGGGATAAGGCTCTTCAGGATTTAGCTATTGCGTTGAAACATGATCCTAAAAATCCAGAGTTAATACTTGCACGCTCAGGCATTTATTATCAAACGGGAAATTTTGAAAAAGCCGTTGAAGGGTATAACACTATACTTCTTATAGATCCTGATAATCATAAAGCCCTTTATTACAGGGGATCTGCAAGAAGGAAGTCAGGAGATTATGAACTGGCACTGAAAGATTTGAACGATGTTATTGAGCTAGCGCCCGATGAGTTTGCTGTCTATGAAGATCGGGGCTTTTTGTATTTGAAGCTTGAAAAGTATCAAGAAGCAATACAGGATTTTAGTATGTTGATCAAAACACTACCTGATGTGGAGGAGCTTGCCTCAACTAGGGCCTTTACATACAATAACAGAGGCTTTGCTTATTTAAAACTTGGTAATACTAAAAATGCTTTAGAAGATATCAATCAATCATTAGTATTATTACCTGCCAATTCTTATGCTTATAAAAATCGGGCAATGGTACACTTAAATCAAGGTAGTAAACAACAGGCTTGTTCAGATCTGTATAAGGCTGTTGAGTTAGGTTTTAGAGAGCAGTTTGGAGATGAGGTAGATAGGCTGCTTGAAGAAAATTGTAAATAAATAACTGAGGTAACCTTCAAAGAGCAATTGCTTCAAAGGCAGACTGCCCAAATCCTTATTCATAAAAAACATGGAAGAATTCTTATAAAAGGAATAAGTCTAAGACTGATATCAAGCATCTGTACTACGTATGATTTACAAATGCTTGATAACGAACTGCATCCGCTCCCTAACAGCAATTAACAAACCAAATGCAATGAGAGGAACTTATAAGACAGCAGTTGTAGCATTTACGCTATTTACATTCGCAATAGTAATCAATGTATTTAGAACTGAGCTATTTGGCATAGTGGCAGGGTCCGCCTCCAGCAACTTCGGATTCAATATCTCATTTTTTATTCCGGTTACATTTCTCTCGGTTCTCTTATCGCTGTATGTATTGGTAAGAACAGTGTTTAGCTGGAGAAAATGGCAGAGTTTGAAAATAAAGATAGTTTCCTTGGGCTTAACCCTTCCTATAGTAGTATTAGCTTTCTATCAAGTGTTTCGGATCTTGAGGAGTCATTAAAACACCAGGTAGCCGAAGCTCCTGGGCTCTCTGCAGCTGTTACTCAGTATTAGGAAACTGGAGCTGCAGATTTAGCAGCTGCAGATCCAGCAACTGCTTATAACCAAAAAGATGAAAATATCTTGAAACAAGACCAATGAAAACATTAATAAATATATCCCTGCCTTTATTTTTAGCTTTCTTCTTTTCTTCTTGCTTTAGAGAAAGAGAATATAGATTGCAAGTGACCAACAAAACAGATTATCAAATTAATAAAATGACTTTTAATGCTAATGAACAGACTGTTATATCAGTGAATCCTGATAGCAAATCAGAAGAATTTATAATTAGTATTAAATCAGCCTTTTTTTCATTATCAGAACCTTTTCTAGGTGTTAGAATAAATGAATATTCTGACACCTCTACAACATATGAAAACAAATTTGGACAAGTAATTTCAATTGAAAAACTAAATAAAAAGGATATCAATAATGTTTCGATAGAACTTAAACCAAATCCATTGAATAAAGAATATCCATTTTTGATATTTCTTGACAATTAAAAGAAAACGGCGTACAACGTGAGTGCAGCCAAAAGCCTTCCGCTGAAGCTCCAGGCCTTCGGCTGCATTCACGTTAACCACTATATAAATGAAGAAAGCACTATCTATATCAATCATATTTCTAGCTTTCAACTTAACCTCTTTTGCCCAAACAGTAGGAAGTGCTGATAGTATAAAAATAATTAGCGCAATCAATACGGTTTTTACAATTTTAGAAAAAGCAGATTATAAGGAGTTTGAGAAAATATCAACAGACAAAATTTACTGTATTTTGTGTAATGAAACTGCAAATTCAAAATACGGACCTTATATGATTAAGAGGAAAGTATTCTTTGACAAACACTTAAATTCTATCAAATCTTATAAGAGCTATCAAAGGGCATTAAAGTTAAAGGAAATAAAACTAATTAAAGAGGGTGATTTTAGATCTGATATCACTGCATTCATCACAACCTACGAAAAAGATGAGTGGGCTAAAGGACATGAAGGAGAACAACTAGGCATCTACTTTAGGAAAATAAAGGGTAAATATATGTTTGCAGGCATTGAGACAATACCATAAGAAAAATGAGAATGTGTCTAACAGCATACATCTTCTTTGCGGCTTATAATGCCGCTTGTTGGCTACTCAATATCCACTCAGTGCACCCAAGGGTCACTAGTGAAGTCTTCATTAACTCCCATACTGCATTGGTACTAATATTAGCACCAATTTTAAAGCTACACTCAACAATATAAAATGAAAGTAAGATCAATCTTCGTAAATCTTCCAATTAAAGACCTTAAAAGGACTAGGGACTTTTGGACAAATCTTGGCTTTTCGTTTAACGAACAATTTTCAGACGAAAGAGCATTATGTTTAATTCTCAATGACGGACAGATTTATTCTATGCTTATTACGCACGAAATGTTTAGCACATTTACAAACAGACCAATCACAGACGGAACAACAACACAGGTTTTGACTGCGATTGAAGTTGACAGCAGAGAACAAGTGGATAAAATCGTAAAACTTGCACTTCAAAACGGAGCGACACGATACAGGGAAAATGCTGACCATGGATGGATGTATTACGATTGTTTTGCAGACATTGACGGACACCAATGGGAAATAATGTTTACCGACCCAACTCAATTACCTCAGTAAACTATGAAACAAGAGAAAATAATAATTAGAGCAACTGTTTTGGCAGACAAGCAGAAAGTGTGGGACTATTACACGCAACCTGAACATATAATAAATTGGAATTTTGCCGATCCAAGTTGGCATTGTCCGGCAGTAACAAACGATATGAAAATAGATGGACGATATATAGCAAGAATGGAAGCAAAAGACGGAAGTTTTGGTTTTGACTTCGATGCAGTTTATACTGAAATTAATCAAGGAAAAAATTTTACGTATGAATTTGGCGGACGACTTGCAACGGTTGAGTTTATAGAAGTTAACGGACAAACAGAAGTAAGTGTAACCTTCGACCCTGAAACTGAAAATTCAATTGAATTGCAGAGAAACGGTTGGCAAGCAATTTTAGACAATTTTAAAAAATATACAGAATCGAACTATTGAAAGAAAGAAGAACTGGCGCTAACAGCCGTTTGCCGCAATGGGGCTGACGTTGTGAAACCAAATGCAGTGCTTCTATCAAAGTTTTCGTTTGGATGAAAGTGAAGTACTCTAAATTCTCCAACTGCAGCAAGCGGCCAACTATTGTTAAACTATTTCAAATCTGAAAGCCCAGAATTGAAGCTTAGTTACTACCTCAACGAAACAGAAAAGTTATACACTTGCAGACACATTATTTCTAATAAAATATTAAATACAAGAAGCTGGCATACATAATGAATATATAAAAACCGGGTTGTAGTGCGGCTTGTCGGCCAGCTAGTTCCACCAGGAGCAGCCAAGGCTTACCGGTGAAGTGCTCGTTAATCCCCGGCCTTTACTTTATCTGATGGACATTATCTTAAAATCTTTACTATGCGAAAAGTTATTCTGCAACTAGCCGTTAGCTTGGACGGCTATATCGAAGGGCCGGACGGTGAATTCGATTGGTGCTTTACGGATCAGGATTATGGAATGAGCGATTTTTTAAAGCGCATAGATAGTGTGTTTTATGGTCGCAAATCGTACGAGCTTGTTTTGTCTATGGGTGAATCTGTGGAAGGTACAGGCATGCCCGGTTTTCCCAAAATGAATGAGTATGTTTTTTCAACCACATTAACGGAAGTAAAGCCTGGCGCAATTCTTATAAACAGAGATATAGAAGCAGCAGTAAAGCAAATTAAAAATCAGCCTGGTAAAGACATCTGGCTTTTTGGTGGTGCAAGCCTTACAGCTTCATTGTTAAACCTGGGCCTTGTAGACGAAATTGCTTTGGCTGTGCATCCCATTATTCTGGGTGGTGGCAAACTTCTTTTTAGTAGAATGAAAGAAAGATTACCGCTAACCCTAACAGATACCAGAACTTATTCATCTGGGCTGGTTTCTTTAACCTACGCCCTTACATAAGCTACAACATTATTTGTTACTGCTTTGCTGTACAACTTTTAACCAGGCTGTTGCATGTATATAGTAATAAGTACAAAGTGGCAAATACAGCCTTAAACCAGTAGTATTCCTGTAGATGTAAAATTACTTTTTGCCTCCTTTACCAGATGTATTTCCTTTGCCAGGGCTGGGAGCGGGTGCAGGAGCTGGTTCTGTTACAACTATTGTTTCCTGCAGTTCTGTAGCGCCGGCTTCATAAGCTTTACCCTGTGGCCTTGTTGTATTGTAAATGTCTGTTATTACACCCCATTTTTCGGTGCTAATGCCGGCATCGTGTGCAATAGAGCCGCTTAAAATCCTGAAATTCTCTGCACCAGCATCTACAAACTTTACAAGGCTCTCATCATTAGTAGCAATGGTAGTTTCATTGCTTACTTTAACAGAAGTAGTAGATAATACAGAAGTAGCCTTGCCGGCATAGTTTACAATGAGGTTATTGGAAAGATAATGGGTTACATTTTTAGAGTACATTCTAATGCCATCGGTACCAGTTTTGTAAATCGTATTGTTTGCAAATACATAACGATCGCCAGTGGTGTAGCGGTGGTCTGTAAAAATGCCAGCCTGCGAGGTATTAACTATTATATTGTTATATACATGGTTATCGCCTATGCCAAACATTAATATGCCAGAGCCACCAACATTAACAATAGTATTATTATAAAGTTTACCCCCTGTGCCGGCGCCTATTTGTATCCCATTGTTCTGGTTGGCTGCAAAGGGGTACCCTCCGGCATCGCGTACGGTATTGGAGTATACTTCGCATCCTTTTATTGCACAGCTTACCTGTATTGCTTCGGCACCTGTATTTGTAACCAGGTTTTTGTATACTTTAAGGTCATAAATTTCATGAGGGTATACCGTACCGCACTCTTTGCTTACACCTTGCACATAAAACGAATGACCCAGGTACAAGCCCTCGCCTTTGGTATGGTGAACATAATTATCGTGGATCTTTACGTTCTGCATTAAAAAGTTGTCTCTCCAGGTAGCAGGGTCGCAGGTTGGGTCTGTTTTGGCCATAATGCCAGCAAAGCCACAATTTTGTATTTCAAGGCCTTCTACCTCTACCTGTGTAGTAAGTGGGCCCAATATCAGGCCCTGGTGGCCCCCGTCTATGTTAATGCCATACGGTTCTGTACTGCTGCGGCCAGATAATTTAATAAAGCTGCAGGCTTCTACCTTCCAGGCATAGTTTAAAGTTGTACTTACTTTAAAAGTTGTTTTGCCTCCTGTGTTAACAAAAATAAAGGGTTGCGAAGGAGTGCCTATAAAGTTTTTGATGGTAAGTTCCCGCCGTTCGCCTGCTGCTATGCCTATCACAGAGCCTACAGGTAAATTTAGCTTATTATTGTCAACTACAGTTTCGAAGGGTTGTATAGTATATGCAACCGAAACAGACTTACTGTTTTTGTACGCGGAGTTGCTCGTAAGCACAGGCTCAAGGGCAGCCATTTCATCAAGAGTTTTGCCAGGGTCGCATGCTAAAAACATGAGCATAAGTCCACCTGCCAGGAGATTGGGGATAAAGGTTGATTTCATAGCTGTTCGTTGTTGTATTGGTAAAAGTATTATGGTGTAAAAGCACCTTAAGCTAATTTAGGAGTAAGAAAAAGGTAATATGAATTTACTAAAATTATTTTGATAAAATTTAGTAATATTCTACTTGGTAAGTATGTAATATATTGAATAACAGGGTTTAATGAGGGAGGGGTGGCTTAAAGAGGGGTGTTATACAAAACAAAAGGCTTTTTGGAGTAATTACAAATAATCTCCAAAAGGTTAAATTATTTATACTTAAAAAGAGCTTGTTCTGCTTATTGATCTTTTTTGATAAAAAATTAGGATAAATTCAATTAATGTTGATATGGCTGATTCAAAATAGCCCTAAGCTGTAAATTATTTAATCTACAATAGCGTAAACATATACCTGCATTATTTTATAAAGTCTTATGCCTGCAGCGCATAGTAATGTAGTGCCTCTGCAAGCGTTTATAAGCAGATCAGCTTTTTTTCTTTTTCTTGTTATAGATGTTCTTAAGATCCTTTTCAAACAGGGTATAAGGATCCTTGTAAAATTTAATAAAATCCTGCTCGCTTGCCTGGCCGGGGTAGGGGGCATAATAGTGGGTAGGGCTACGTACATCGTTTCGCCATACCAGTACATAACAAAGCTGCATATTATGGGCCCGCATGGTTGTAAGTAATGTTTCTGTCCACCAGGTAGGGTTGGGTATAGACTCCAGCCCGGTTTCGGTAAAGGCCGCCAGTTTACCTGCTTTAACAGCGTAATCTGATACTATTTTAAGCTTGCGGGCTGCAGTTTCGGGAGCATAACGGTCGCGGCCCATATCACCATAATTGTCCATGCCTACCATATCTACCCAGGCATCGCCAGGGTAACGTTCCAGGAATTCGGTTTCTGAGTTAAAGCGGTTGTCGGGTGTAAAGGCGTAAATAAAGTTATGTACCTGAAGGCTGTCGCGCAGGTATGATACCGTAAACCTCCACAGGCTTATAAACTCTTCTTTGCTGCAATGCGCAGCACCCCACCAGAACCACTCCCCGTCAAACTCATGGTAGGGACGAAAAATAAGCGGTACCAGTTCACCATCTTTACCTTTAATGCTATGTGCCCACTCGCCAATACCGGCTAATATATTTTTGTATTCCTCATGAGCCTGCCCGCCGGGTATAATATATTTTACAGCTGGTAGCGAAACAGAATCTTTCCAGTAAAAACCGCCCCCCGATACGGGGTTGGAAAAGTGCCAGGCTACTGTTGTAACTCCTCCACGGTTATAGGTATCTACCACATTTTTACGGAGCTCATCTTTTGCTTTCTTGATCTGCTCGGGAGTACGGCCCGAAAACCCGCTAAAGTCTATTCCAATAACAGCCGGATGCGATCCAACTACCGATTTTACATCAGAGCGGTCTTCTTCGCCATACCAGCCGTGTCCATACTCAGTAGCATGCTGATGGCCAAATAAGGTGTGCCTGCGTGATAGCTTATCCAGGTTCTGAAAAAGAGCTTTAGTTTCGGGTGTAGCGTTGGCATCGATCAGCTTTTTTTTCTGTGCAAAAGCTGTAGATATACTTAAAACCAGTAAAAAAATGGCAATATAGTTTTTCATGGGAGTGGGCTTACTAATAATCTGCATCACCAATGTAATACACAGAGCGCAAGCTCGCAATAAAGTGTAGGTTTAAAGATAGTTTTAGATAATAAAGTATTATCGGGGCCCTTTAAATGTTGATATTTTTTGTAGCTTTATTGGTACTTAAAACTCCTCTTATGAATGTAAAAGCAGGGATCCTGGCCTTTTTGCTGCTGGCCGGCTGTACAGAACCTACCATAAACTATGTGCTAAAAGTTAAGCTACAGGCTCTTAGCCCAGAAACTATATACGATGCACCGCTTGTGTATGATGTGATTTTTGATGCTGAAGAACTTGACATTGACTCTCTGCGTACGGTAAGCCGCCAGCTTTTTTTACAAGGTGTAGATCAGCTAAAGAATCATAATAAGCCGGATAGGGCTGTTAAGCTTTTTAAGAATTCTATTTTAACCCTGCCTGATGCAAAAACTTATTATGAACTGGGTAATGCAATATTGAAGGCACACCTGCATCCCGAAGAAGCCATTAAAGCGTATGAAGTTGCGGAGTACCTTCAGTTTCAGCCATTGGCAAGTATTTATTATGCCAAAGCCTGTGCATACAATGCCCTTAATAAAAAGTCGCCTGCAAGTGAGTACCAGGAGATGGCGCTGCATAGTTTAGAGTATGCCCTGGTAAATGGCTTTGAAGATACCTTGTCCTTAAAAAAAGACCCCCGCTTAAAGGAGATAGTGAGGCTTCCGGCATACAGGAATATGCTCACCAATACATACGCAAGGGCGTTGTCCAACAAGCCAGAAGGACTGTTTGCCCTTTTTACTAGGTCTTTTCCGCTAGTGGCTCAGCCTTTTGAAATAAGGCTTGATAAGGTAGATATGAAACAGTATGGCCTGTCAGTAAGCTATGAATTTGCAAAGTATATACCTGAAATGCAGAACTCAAGCTTTGGTAGAGATGTATCGCATGATTTTTTTTATGTAGCACGAGTAGCCGAAACCAAAGACTATGTTGCTGTACTTTATGCCTCTGTAAGTTTTTATGAGGAAGACATGCAGCCGGTACTCACCAAACTTGCAACCTACGATACAAATGGTAACCTGATCAGTACATTGCCTTTTAGCTGCCAATGTTCTGCCGAGAAGGTTAAAAAAGGAAAAGTTGAAAACAATATTATTACTATTGAAGATTACAGGCGTGTTTGGGAGCATCCTATTGATAAGGTAGGGTTTGAAAAAAATACAATACTTAGTTATGAACTATTGTCTACAGCAACCTTTCGCATAGAAACAAATGGAAAAATAACCACGCAGTCGGCTCCAGATCAATATACAGACACAGTAATATTAGCTTCAGGCAAATGAAACTACTTCGATCAATTCTTTTAAAAACAGCTGGAGGCCTTGCTTGCCTTTTGTTGGTTGCTTCCTGTAAGCAAGACGTGCAGACAGAGCATATTGATGTTGTTGCCATGAGGCCCAGCAGCATTTTTGAAGGCGAGGAAATACATAGCTACAGGCTTGTTCATGCTGATAATAACCATCACCTGGCCATGTCTTATCTTATCAAAGCAAAGGAAAACAAAGAAAAGAATATTCAAAAAGCTATTTACTTTACCAAAAGAGCCATTACCCTGCAGCCAGATATAAAGTATTACAAATACCTTATAGAGCTTTTAAAAAGTGCCGGGCACGATAAAGAGTTAATGAGCCTGTACCGGTTATTTGTATACCCGATATATAGCGGTGGCTATAGTGATAAAAATATATTATATGTGTTAGGAGAGCCCGATGAAGAAATTCTTTATGATTATTTATACCTAAGTATTGCTAACAACAGCTATATGGCCGAAGAAATTATTTACAGGGCAAAGGAGCTTGGTATACCTGAATATAATTTGAAGAGAAAGTTGTTGGCAGATAAGCGTTTACGAATGGCAACAGACTCAGAAGACTTTAAAAACCTGATGCTTTTGTTTATGTCAGATGAGGATATAGAGAAGTTTAAAAATAGTGAGCAAAACTTCCATAACCTGCTTGGCTCTATTAAGGACAGTGGGTTTGTATACGGTGTAGATGAGCGCTCTATAAAAGAATTTACTTACAGAACTGATGAAGAGTTTGGCTGGTATAAAATATCAAACTTCTTTGTCCATTACCTGTACGAGAACCAGGAAAACCCTGATGGTTGGTATACTTATAACTTAAAGTTCAAAAGCAGGATCAGTGATGAGGTACAAGCTGTAATATATGCCATAGATACCTCGGCCAAAGCCTGCCCTGCAGACATGAGGCATATTTACTACAGATTAACCACATATGGCAAGCGTGGCAATATCATACAATCGCAGGTGGTAGCTACTCAGGCCGGAGAGCTGTTGTCTCATTTTATACTTAAGGATAATATGCTTACAGTAAGAGAGTACACCCGTACCTGGAAAAAGCCTTACAATAAAAATGACTTTGATAATTATGTGGTTAGCATACAGCAGCAGGATGAAGTTTATTATCATATAAGCCCTGATGGCCTGATAAGCAAAACCGAAGCAGAAAGTATTGAGCAATAATGTTTTACTTTTTCCTGATAAGCCACTCTGCAATGAACAAGTTGGGTAGCCAGCTAAGCCAGGCTACCCATATATACATTTCCTTACCATGCAAATGGTGGATATAAGAAAAAGCTGGGAGTATCCAGACAAAAATACGTAAGGTAATTGCCGATAATGTAAGCGCAAAGCTGCGGTACATATAAGCTTTGTGCTCTTTACTATTGCCTTTGCTAATTTTACGGTAAGCCTGCCAGGTAAAGGCCCACCACAACACAGAAGTTATTGCAAATGACAACTTAGCCCAGAAACCACCATTTGCATAAAGCGCCATTACAAAACCAGAGGGTGCACAACAAACAAGTACCAGCACCACATACACCTTACCCAATATCCTATGCACACGAGGCAGGCTTAGCAATATAGGTTTTACAAACTGAAAAAAGCCAGCCAGCAATACAACAATACTAGTGGTAATATGTATGTAAAAAGAAACTCTCCAGCTTGCCAGGTGAAGCACTGGTTGTTTGGTGAGCAAGAAGCCTATATCATACCGTAGCGATAAATAGGGTAGTGTAACCTGTATCATAAGATACACGAAAAATAAGCCAGCTATTAACAGGCAGGTCTCCATTATATACTTAAAATAAATACCCGGTTCCTTTTGCATAATTTTTTAGGGAGTGCAACCTTTTATGCCAAAACAGAAATTACCTGGCGGTGTTATTGTGCTTATAAGCAAGTGCAGAGGCCAGTTGCTTTTGTTTAATTTCATGCATGGAGAGTTATGTACGAAGGTACAACAAAGGCATGAAAATAACAGCAGGAGTTTATTTTGAACATTGGGTAAGCATATTTCGATTACCCAGGGCTTTTGCCTCCGTATACCTGATGTACCATGAAGCAGTTAAAGCAAAGCATAGAAACAAGCGAAGGCCTGAGCCCTGGCGAAAAACAGATTTTAAAGTGGTATGCCCGTAAAGGCTGGGAGCAGTTTCCTTTTCAGCAACAGATGATGGAAGCCTACTTATCGGGCAGGAGTGGGTTGCTTAATGCGCCAACGGGTAGTGGTAAAACCCTGGCTATGTGGTTGCCCATACTGGCAGAGTATGTTAACCAGCAGGCAGCCGGGCATACTGAAACCAGAAAGGGGTTACGAGTGCTCTGGTTAACACCATTACGGGCCCTGGCTAAAGATGTGCAGCTGGCCATGCAAGAGGCCTGCGATGAACTTGAAATACCCTGGAAGGTAGCTCTGCGTACAGGCGATACCACTGCCGCCGAGCGGCAGAAGATGAAGCGAAGCCCACCGGAGTGTATTATTACCACACCTGAGAGCCTGCACATGATGCTGGCCCAAAGTGATGCATCCAAACTATTTGCGGGCCTGCAGGCCTTTGTGGTAGATGAGTGGCATGAGCTGCTTGGCACCAAACGTGGTGTACAGATTGAGTTGGGCCTGTCGCGTATACGGCAACTTACAAATAAAGCCCATGTGCCGGTATGGGGTATTTCTGCTACGGTAGGCAACCTGCAGGAGGCTATGGAAGTGCTGTTGGGCGCGCAAGCCCTGCCCGGGCAAGGAGCCCTGGTGCGTGCAGGCAGCAAAAAGAAAATAAGCGTACAAACTATTATTCCGGAGCGGATCGATACTTTTCCCTGGACAGGCTATGCGGGCTTAAAAATGGCGCCTATGGTACTTCCGCTTATTGAGCAAAGTACTACCACCTTGTTGTTTACCAACACACGCGCCCAAACCGAGCTCTGGTACCAGAAACTGCTGGAACTGCAGCCTGGGCTGGCTGGCAATATTGCCATGCACCATGGTTCCATTGACCAGGATATACGCACCTGGGTAGAAGATGCCATAAAGTGGGGCCGCATTAAACTGGTAGTTTGTACCTCTTCGCTTGACCTGGGCGTAGATTTTGCCCCTGTAGATACCATTATCCAGATAGGCAGCCCCAAAGGAGTAGCCCGTTTTTTACAAAGAGCCGGGCGGAGTGGCCACCAGCCTGGAGCGGTAAGCAAAATCTATTTTGTGCCTACCCACTCGCTCGAGCTGGTAGAAGCAGCAGCCCTGCAGGAGGCCATAAAAAAAGAGCTAATGGAAACTCGCCACCCTGTAATAAAGCCCCTTGATGTGCTGGTGCAGTACCTGGTTACGCTGGCCGTGGGCCAGGGCTTTGATCAGAAAGTTATTCGGCAGGAAATTACCTCTACCTATGCTTATAAGGATTTAAGTGATGAGGAATGGACCTGGGTGCTTAACTTTATAACCAATGGTGGTAAAAGCCTGGGAGCGTATGATGAATTTGCGAAAGTAAGCCGGGAAGGTAACTTTTATAAAGTAGAGAGCAAACGTACTGCCCTGCGGCACCGCCTGTCTATGGGTACTATTGTAAGCAACCCGGCCCTGCGGCTTAAGTTTATTAGTGGTGGGTATATTGGAACTATTGAAGAGTCTTTTGTATCGCGCCTCAAGCCTGGCGATGTGTTTGGCTTTGCAGGGCGTAGCCTGGAGTTTGTACGGCTGCAAAACCTTACTGCCTATGTGCGCAACTCCAAGCGTAAGGCCACGCTAATACCCTCGTGGGCAGGCAGCCGCATGCCATTATCCAGCCAACTCTCGGCAGTACTGCGGCAAAAGGTAAGCGAGGCTGCCCGGGGTGAGTTTAACGGTCCGGAAATGCAAAAGCTGCAATACCTGTTCCGCATACAGGACCGCTGGTCCCTCATCCCTACAGAAGATGACCTGCTGATAGAGGCTGTAAAATCCAGGGAAGGATATCATGTGTTTTTTTACCCTTTTGAAGGCAGAGTGGTACACGAGATCCTGGCTGCCCTGATTGCCTATCGTATATCGAGGCATGCTCCTATTACCCTTTCTATTGCTATGAATGATTATGGCTTTGAGTTGCTCTCTGAAACGGAAATAGACATAGAAGGTGCCTTAGAGGCAGATTTGTTTAGTGTGGAAGGGGTAATGGCAGATATTGAAGCTGCCCTGAATGAGACCGAAATGGCCCGCCGTAAATTCAGGGATATTGCCTCTATTGCCGGCTTGGTATTTCAAGGTTTTCCGGGAAAACCGCTGGGCAGCAGGCATCTGCAGTCTTCTTCGCAGGTTATTTTTGATACCTTGCGCCAGTATGAGCCCGATAACCTGCTTCTTCGCCAGGCTTACGATGAGGTGCTTGACTTCCAGGTAGTAGAGTCCAGGCTGATGGATACCCTGCACCGCATCAGGAGGCAAAAGTTGCAGCTGCACTACCCGCCTAAGTTTACGCCCTTTGCCTTTCCGATTATGGTAGACCGCATGAGGGAGAAAATAAGCTCAGAGAAGCTCGAAGATCGTGTAGCGCGTATGACACTTGAGTTGGAACGCTATGCAGAAGGAGGCCTCGGAAATGGTAAAAACAGCTGAGAAGAAGGAGCTAATCGGGCTTAGGATTTGTTAAAAAGCATGCATATACAGTTTAAGGAGCAGGATTTATACCTATTGCCTCAAAAGGCTATATACTGGCAGCAGCAGCAAGCCTTGTTAATTGCCGATTTACATTTAGGTAAGGTAGCCCATTTTCGTAAAGAAGGTTTTGCTATACCTCAAACCGCTGGTTATAAAAACTTTGAGGTGCTCGAAGGCCTCATGAACGGGGCGCAGCCTGTGAAACAGATACTTTTTCTGGGCGATTTATTTCATAGCACTACCAACCATGAGTGGGAACTACTGGAAGGCTGGATTGGCCAATACCCTGAGGTAGAGATGATACTGGTTAAGGGGAACCATGATATTCTGCCGGCGCAGGCATATACACAAGGGCGGATCAAAGTGGTAGAAACATTACAGATCGGGCCATTTAGCTTTGCTCACCACCCTGTACCAGAAGAAGAAGAAGACCTGTCAACCTATACATTTTGCGGCCATTTACACCCCGGGGCCCGTTTAACAGGAGGGGGCAGACAACAACTTACCCTGCCTTGTTTCTGGCTGGGCAGGTACCAGGGTGTATTGCCAGCCTTTGGCAGTTTTACAGGGCTGTATATCATAAAACCTAAACCTGCCGACAGGGTGTATGTAGTGGCAGGAAGCAATGTGCTGGAAGTACCATTAGTTTAACGGCAGTGTTCCTGAAGAAGGGCTGTAGCTCTTTTTTCGCCCTGTTCTTCAGATAATTTCCATTCCTGGCAGGCTTTGCCTTTTTCGCCAGCTTCCAGGTAGGCTTTGCCCAGGTAGTAATGCAAATATTCAACTTCTTTGTTTATGGCTTTGGCTGCTTCCAAGTTCCAGATAGCTCTTTCTTCATTACCTTGCTCCAGATAGTAAATGGCTTTATTACGGAAGGCCCATGCGTTTTGCCCATCCATGCGTAGCGAGGTTTCTATGTCTTCAAGCCCTTTTTCAAGCTCCCCCTGCATCAGGTATACATAGCCACGGTTGTTGAGGTAATAAGGCTGGCGTATGTTTAGGCGTATGGCCTGGTTCAGGTAATTCAGTGCTTCATCATAGCGGCCTTCTGCAGTAGCAATTACCCCCATGTTGTTAAGTGCAAAATCCTGCTTAGGGTTTATACTCAGGGCTTTCTGAAAATCCTGCTTTGCGGTTTCATAATCGCCAAACGTATAATGCATGTAGCCACGGTTTACAAAAGCCTCTTCGTAGTTTGGTTCCAGGCGTATAGCTTTATCAAACTCCCGCAGGGCTTCGTTTTTTTTGCGTAGCCCCTGGTAAGCCATAGCCCTTGCATAGTACACCCGGGCGGTATCTGCATAGGTAGTGCTTACCAGCCTGTCCAGGTCGTTAAGGCTTTCTATGTATTTGCCCTGAGCCAGAAGGGTATTGGCCCGGTTATAATAAGCATCTATAAAATCATCTTTCAGGCGTAGGGCACGCTGGTAGTCTTCAAGAGCCTCATTATATTGCTGCAGCTCATAATAAGCAATGCCACGGTTATTAAAGGCTTCATAAAAGGTGCTGTCGTTGTGTATAGCCTCGTTATAAAAGCGGATGGCCGAGCGATAGTCTCTCTTTTTCAGTTCTACATTACCTCTTAAAAAAAAGCGTACGGCCGCAGTATCGGGTTGGCCCTCTTTTTTGCAGGCGCTAAAAGCAAACAAAAGCAACAGCAGGGAAACAATTTTTATGATATAGGAAGGCATATTACACAGAACGGTATTAATACTTTGAAGGAAATATGCAGCAATTTACAGCAAAATAACGGCAGAAGCCTACATTTGCACCTTCACAAGACTCATTTTTTTAAATGAAGATATCTCCGGGCATTCGGTACATGCTCCTTTCTACTTTGTTTCTGGCCTTTATGAACCTGTGTGTAAAGTTTCTTTCGCATATCCCGCCATATGAAATCCTGTTTTTCAGGGCTTTGATTTCTGGTGTGATTTGTTTAGGAATGCTGAAACGTTTGGGGGTGAGCCCCTGGGGCAATAACAAGTGGCTTTTAGTAGCACGGGGTTTTGCCGGGATAGGCAGCCTTTTATTGTATTTTACTACGTTGCAGCACATACCCCTGGCCAGTGCGGTTACTATACAGTACCTGGCGCCTATTTTTACAGCCATGATGGCCGTATTTATACTTAATGAGAAAATGCACTGGAAGCAATGGGCCTATTTCCTGGTTTCTTTTGCAGGAGTGGTATTTTTAAAGGGTACCGATGAACGGGTGCCCATGTTGTACCTGCTTATAGGAATTGGTTCGGCTTTATTTACCAGTGCCGCCTTTAATGTGGTGCGTAAGCTTAACCAAACCGAGCACCCGCTGGTAATAATTTTGTATTTTCCCCTTATAGCCATGCCGCTTATGTTGCCCTTTACCATTTACAACTGGGTGCAACCCCAGCACTGGGACTGGCTTATAATTTTGCTTATGGGCTTGTTTACGCAGGCCGGGCAGGTATATCTTACTAAAGCCATACAGGCAGAAGAGCTGTCTAAAATTACCTACCTCAATTACCTCGGTATTATTTACGCATTGGCCCTGGGCTTCGTCTTTTTTGGAGAGGTTTTTCACTTAGGCTCACTGTTAGGAATGGCCCTTGTATTATGTGGCGTTCTACTTAACCTTAATTACAAACGAAACCTTGACAGAAAGCAGCTTATTGCTTCCAGAAAGTAAGGCCGGCTTTGGTTTTTTCTGCTAAATTTTTGCAGGCTGCTTGGCTTTGTTCTGGCAGGTGTATGGCAAATTAACTTGCGCAAACAGGCATAGTGTATAAAATGTTGCAAAAACATTACGTGTTTAAGCCATAAATATTTACACTAATTTCGGCACTATATTTAAAAAATATTTAATTTTTTAAATTTTTTTCTGTTTTTTTTGAAAATTCGTTAGCAAGTGATCTGTTTTTTTATCTAATATTGTCGCTTGAGTAAGATGGTTATTTTTTTGCTGAACCACTTACTCACTACTTTTTCTCATTCTTTTTAAACTAACTATTCTTAATTTTTTTGTTCACAAAATTTTTTTTTATGAAACAATTTCTAGTTACTCGTTCTGTTTTTTTAACCTTGATTTTCCTCACCTTTTTCTCCACCTTTTCAACATCAGCATATTCACAGAGCTGCAACTGTGATTATACGATCAAATTATCAGACACCTGGGTTGATGCCTCAAAAATCAATATTAAACCAGGCGCTACACTTTGCCTGGAGGCAGGTACCCGTAAAAGCCTTAAAATTTTTAACCTGCATGGTACAGCCAGCCAACCCATAAAAATTGTAAACTGTGGCGGGCAGGTAGTTTTAGGTAATAATGATTTTGCCTATGTATTTTCGATAGAAAATTCCAGTTTTTTCAAATTGACCGGTACCGGAAGCAGCAGCCATAAGTATGGTATTAAGATAGATGGTACGGCACCTCAATCAAGCGGGCTTAGCTTTTCATCTAAAACAACAGAGTTTGAGGTAGAGTTTGTAGAAGTAACCAATACAGGGTTTGCCGGCATATTAAGTAAAACCGACCCAGGCTGTAGTGGTGATGCCAACCGTGGCAATTTTACCCAGCGCAATACTATTTTTCATGATATTTTTATACATGATACCAAAGGAGAAGGTTTTTATATCGGCCATTCTTCTTACAACGGAGTTACCCGCACTTGTAACGGGCAAACGGTACGCTTATACCCACACGACATTGAAGGTGCCAAAATTTACAACAACATTGTGCGCAATACCGGCTGGGATGGTATACAGGTAGGTTGTGCTACTAAAGGCACCGAAATATGGGGTAATGTGGTAGAAAATTTTGGATTGGGCCGCACCTATGGCCAAATGTCAGGCCTGCAGATTGCAAGTGGTACCTCTGCTAAAATTTACAACAATATTATTCGCAATGGTACCGGTGCAGGCATTTTTACAAACGGCATAGGAGAGCACCTGTACTACAACAACATTATTACGGATGTTGGGTCTGATGGTATTTTTTGTGACGATCGAAGCACCAATACAACTGCCCGTTTCCAGTTTGTAAATAATACCATTATCCGCCCTGGGTTTAACGGTATAAGAATTTACAGCCGCTTAAGTAAAGGCAACCGTGGTGTTAACAATATTATTATTGCACCTAAAAACAGGTATGTAGATAAGTTCCCTGATATTGACTGGCAGGAATCCAACAACCTGTATGCTGACAGGATTGAAACAGCCAGGTTTGTAAACCATGGGGCACATGATTTCCGTCTGCAGGATGGCTCGCCTGCCATAGGCGCTGGTATGGACCTGTCATCAATAGGTGTACTTTTTGATTTTAACCGTTTAAGCCGAACCGGTAAAAAGTACGACCAGGGTGCTTTAGCCAGCAATAGTAACAGTACACCCACCGAAGCCCCACTTTCTGTTTCGGCAGGTGCTGATAAAAGCCTGACCCTACCCGATAACAAGCTTAGCATAACTGCCAGTGGCAGCAATGGAATAAGCTCATATAACTGGAACAAGCAAAGTGGCCCTTCTGCCAGCATGAGTGGTACTACTACATCTACTCTTGTACTTAGCAACCTGGTAGCCGGTACTTATGTGTTTAAAGTTACTGCCAAAGATAAAAACAATGCCTCTGTAACTGATGAGGTTACAGTACAGGTGCATGCTACCAAAGAAGCAGAGCCAACACCTGCACCCAGCACATCAGGCCTGGTAGTAAATAGCTTTACATTGGTAAACTCAGACTCCAATAAAGATATAAGAACCTTAGCAGAAGGCGATGTAATTGATTTTTCTGCATTGGGAACCAAAAACCTGAACATACGGGCCAATGTAGGCAGCCAGCTGCCAGGTAGTGTGGTTTTTATGTTGAATGGTAAAAGAACAAACGAAAATATTGCACCCTTTGCCATGGCCGGTGATGCCAACAATGGACAAAACTATTATGCCTGGACTCCTGCACCAGGAAAATATACACTTATTGCTACACCTTATGGATCTGCCAATGGAGGAGGGGCTGCTGGCAAGGAACTTAGTCTTTCCTTTACAGTAGTTAACGAGTCGGCAGGGCAGGTAAGTAGCCCGGTGTCCTTTAACACAGAAGCCATCCGTATCAATTGTGGAGGGGCAGCCTTTACCAACGCAACCGGAGAGGTATTTGCAGCAGATGATTATTTTTCGGGTGGAGCCAACTACAGTAACAGGTCTATATCGAACATTCAGAATACATCGCAAAATGAACTGTACCTGACAGAGCGTAATGCAGGCAATGATCTTACTACTTTCTTTTACGAAATACCAGTAAGCAATGGCAACTATACCGTAAAGCTACATTTTGCAGAGATTTGGTTTAATGCAACCGGTGGAAGAACAGGAGTGTCAAACGCGGGTAACCGTATTATAAGCGTGAGTTTAGAAGGCCAGCAGGTACTAAATAATTTTGATATCCAGGCAGAAGCGGGCTCAATGGCGGCAGTGGTAAAAACTTACAGAACCAGTGTAAAAGATGGCAACTTAACCATACACCTGGGCTCCGGAGCCAACCGTGCTAAAGTTTCGGCTATTGAAATTATACCAGCTACTACAACCAGTGGTCTGGTGGCAAGTGCTGCCGGTATGGAAGCAGGCCTTTTTGAAACTGCAAACTATAGTGTTTACCCTAACCCATTTACAGATGTTATAAATGTAGCGTTAGAGGGCACCGGTACAGAGCAGCCGGTATCTGTTGTGGTGTATGACCAGCTAGGCAGAGTATTTTACCAGGCACAGCAAGTATATACAGATGCCAGTGGGCAACTTACCCTTCGCCTCTCTGATGCGCAGATTGTACCTGGAGTGTATTTTCTGAAGCTTGGGTACGGTGATCATGATCATAAAATAACCAAGCTGGTAAAAAGCTTCTGATGCTTTAGGAACCTTATAAACCTTAAAAGGCTGCCAGGAAGTAACTTCCTGGCAGCCTTTTAAGGTTTATATCAATTAAAGTACCCTAACGGGCTGTAATTTTTACATACTGGTATTTTTCGTATTCCTGCTGGTTTTCAGCAAAATCCTCACGGTATGAGGGGCCCTGTACTATGGCTTTTTCTGGCTCAAAAACAAGTTTGTCGCTACTTACACCATGGGCCTGAAAGGCTTTTACTAATTGTTGTCGGGCCTGTTTTGCCCGCTGTGCAGAAAGAGCCTCATTTTGTTTGTAGCGGGCAGTAGGCACATGCGAAGCGCTTGCTTCTATGGCAATAGTTAGTTTCTGCCCTTGTTTGGCAAGAGGAGCCAATTGCTCTACAAACTGCGTAAACTCTTTATCCTGGCGCACAATGTCTTTATCATTATACTTAAAATAGCGCACATATTCTTTTTGTATTGCAGCTGGCGCAGCTACCGGTATGGCAACAGGTGCAGGATTTTCTGCCCTGGCTACCTGGCCTTCTACAACGTTGCCTTTAATGTAAAGCACATTAGTAGGCTGGGTAGTGTTGCTTATAACCGTCAGGCTTTTTTGAAAATTGCCAGGTCGGTTGCGCGGATCGTATTCGGCCATAATAAAACCTTTTTCACCGGGTGCTATAGGCTCTTTGGTCCATCCGGGTGTGGTACAACCACACGAAGCATTTACCTGGCTGATAATAAGTGGGCCCTGGCCGGTGTTTGTTACTACAAACCTGTAGCTTACCTTACCGCCTTGTTCTGCTACTTCACCAAAATCATGAGTGGTTTTCTCAAATTGAATGTCAGCTTGCTGGGCCATAACATGCAGGCTAAGCAGCATAAGAGCAAAGAATATTAGCTTCTTCATACACTTGGTTTTTTATGTAGTAGAAAATTATTTTGAACAAAAGGGCAAAAGCCTTGCCTGCAAAGCATGCATGGTGATATGGTTTTCCCCTTAACGATGCATGCAGTATAATAGTTTATATATTAAAATGAGTTTTACACTTATATTAAGCAGGGGCTAAGGTTATGCAAGCAACACACTAAAGCGCTGCCTCTGCACAGCAGACCAGGCAGGTTGCGTATAGCCTGGTAAAATCCTATACGCACAAATAATTTGTTCTATAACCTATTTACAAGTAAATTTCGAGAATTCTATAGCAGGTAAAAGGTGGCACAACTCATTAAAGCTTAATTTTAGTGAGGAGTATGCACCTTATTCTCAAACCTGGTAATTCAATACAACCATACAACCATTTACTACATGGCACAACAGGGAAAAGGAATTCTGAAGGGTAGATTTGCGTATCTTTTATCAAAGATTGCCCCTAAAAACGCTGATATTACAATTAAGCTTAAAAATGGGCTGCAATTTATTGTAAGAGCCAGAACCATGGATAAGGCCATTTTAAAGGAAGTATGGATCAGGAATATTTATGATAAGCATGGCATATTTGTAGAGAAAGGCGATACTATAATAGATATAGGGGCACAGGTAGGTATGTTTAGTGTATATGCCTCAGAAAGAAGCCAAAGCGGGAACGTATATGCATTTGAGCCTTTTATTGAGAACTATGAAAGGCTGGCCAGGCACAAAGCCATTAATAACAAGCAAAATATTTTTATTTATAATGAAGGGGTTTCAAGTACGGAGGGCATACAAACCTTGTACCTGTCGCCAGATAATAACACCGGAGGGCACTCACTTCATCTTAAAAATCATTCAGATAAAAAAGTTGATATCCGCACCATCAGGCTGGCAGATTTTTGCGCAAGGCATAACATTAACCGTATAGACTTTCTGAAAATGGATTGCGAAGGGGCTGAGTTTGATATTCTGTTTTCTGACGAAGCTATATTACAGAAAGTAAACAAGCTGATTATGGAGTGCCATCCATTTAATAACAACAAGGTAGCCACCATGGTAGAGTTGCTGGAGCGCAACGGCTTTGCAGTTATCCGCGAGGTTAACGAAGGTACCTCAGGAGTTGAAATGCTTTATGCCCGTAAAATTGCCTGACCAATACATATCTTAGTTGCTTTATAGATGCAAGAAAGGGGTACAGCAAACATTGTTTGCTGTACCCCTTTCTTTGTGGTGCCATTTTTTACAGGGTTGTGTAAAGCTATATCAGGAACAAACCAATTGTTGTATAAAGATTTTGTTTATGTTAATTAAATTTTAAGAACAGCAGGCAGAACCTGGTGTTTGGGTAAATTTTAAATTTTATCATTCTCGTAATAGGTCAAGTGGTACTGCTTATTTAGGTTATCAGATACAGCGAGGGGTAAAAAACATAAAGCCGGTTTTAATCCTGAGGTTTATTCTATAGTTTTGCAGCGCCTTACTAAGGCAACTATAAAACAGTAGGCCTGTTAGGTGAGGCTACTGAATGAAAACAGGCTGCTGCCCGGAAACGTCCAAAGACGCCAATGGGTAGAACAGGCATTGCCGGATTAAGGCATTGCATAAGGCAGCTTCTTAAAAACTTAAGATAAGTCATTCAGAGCTAAAACTAAACGTGGGGCTAACGTCAGGATCACTTTTTATGGTCCTGTAGCTGTGCAGCCACCTTCCTCCCGAAGGTTAAAGATCCTGGCTGCCCAACACGCCTCCCTGCGCCTTTTGTTAACTTATGTAAAACAACCCTCTGCGAGAGAGGTTTGCAAGTGTGTACATAAACCCCTGAGCTTTATGCAGCCTACAGAAAACGAAGAACAATTAGAGGAGTTACAGGTACTGCTTGATACCCAACAGGTAGATGCCCTGATGGAGCGACTGGAAGAAATGCCGGCCGTAGAAGTAGCGGAGTTTCTAGAGGAGCAGTCTGTTGAAGATATAGTGAGCTTGCTCAGGCGCTTTAACCCCGAGGTAAGAGGGGTACTGCTTTCAGATTTTGACTGGGACATGCAGTATGAGCTTTTTAATGCCATGGAGCGTAGGGAGTTTGCAACCATTTTTGCTCACATGTACTCCGATAGCCGGGCAGATTTTTACCAATACCTGGCTCGTGAAGAGCAGATTGAAATATTACCTTTTCTTTCCAAGAAAATACGCGAAGACGTAATCTCGCTTTCATCCTATCCGCCCGAAACAGCAGGGGGGATTATGAATACCGATTTTGCTACCATCCTGGAAAGCATGTCTATACGCGAGGCTATTGAAAAAATACGCTGGGATGCACCCTCGCGCAAAATGCTATATTATGTATATGCAGTAGATGCCCAAATGCGTATGCTGGGCTTTATGACCTTGAAAGACCTTATCCTGGCCAAGCCCGATGCCCTGGTGCGCGATGAGCTGCGCGAAAATTTTGTAAGTGCCCAGGTAGATGAAGACCGGGAATCTGTAGCCCGCAAAATTGAGAAGTACAACCTTGTTGCCATACCGGTATTAAATGCCCACGAGCAGCTGGTAGGTATTGTAAGCCACGATGATGCAATAGATGTGATCCGTGCCGAGCATACCGAGGATATGGAAAAATTTATGGGTATTGTGCCCGATGCAGATGGAGTGGGTTACATGGAAACCGGTGCTATACAGCACTTTAAAAAGCGAATTTTCTGGTTAGCCGGCCTGGCAGCACTTGGGGTTATTTCCGGGCTTATTATACATCGTTTTGAAGATGCCCTTAATACACTTATTATCCTGGCGCTGTATATGCCTATG
>FPIC01066641.1_pt1 | contig 24891 bp, 22 predicted proteins | sample 1504481 | NCBI WGS metagenome assembly FPIC01 (sample SAMEA4475357, study PRJEB15587) | soil metagenome | biome: Soil; feature: Field | place: India | collected 2015-03-11 | depth 0 m
AAAATATATTTTGCAGGGCTTTTTCTTTTTGAAGAGGGGGGTTATTCATAATACATTACCATGGCAATATGCACCAGGATCAAGGAAGTGATAAGGCAGCTTAAGCATACATGGAGGATCATCCAGCCTTTAAAAAACCATTGCTTTTTAAAGGGTACTACCTCGTAATTAAATAATCCAAGCAGCAGGTTGCTGAAAAATAATATACTTAACACCAACAGGTAAGCATAGCCAGGAGCTGCTGCATGAAGGTAAAAGATTACAGGCGAAAGAGCACCGATCCATTTATGTAAATTCTGATGATGCAGGCTTTTTTCTGCACTTATTTTGGGGTTTGCCTTAATACGGCTAAAGTACCACTGGAATAAAATAAGCAGTAACAAGGCAATACCTGAGCTTAGCCTATACCATTCCTGCTTCTGAAGCATTAGCAAAGTGTCCCAGTGCCATTCCAGCATGTGTTGAAGCAGGTAGGCGCTAAACAGAAAAAGCCCTACGGCTATATATTTGTTTTCTGAATTTATCATTTAACGCGCTACCAATAAAAGTTGCTTTAAAGTATAAGGTGATACCCGTTGGTTTACAGAATCCATAAAAACTTCAGTAGTAGGCAGGTAATACCCTCTTTCTGGCCACAAGGTGCCAATAGTTGGTTGGGCAGTGGTTGTGAAGCTACGGGTTTTCGCCAAATAGCCTTCATAGGTAGTTTGCGCTCCGGACCTGTATGCATTGATCATTTCGGTTAGTTTCTCTACAGAAACCGAATCTTCAGGGTAAGTCCATGTGGTGGCACCTATAATATCATTTAGTTTCCAGTTGGTTTTAGGAGAGTCTTTATGGTTATTATGGCAGCTTACACAGGTAGCTACATTGGCTACATCCGGAAACATGGCTGTGTACATGCGGGTGCCTTCATCAAAGAAGAACTTCGGTTGCTTATCTTCTTTAATCTGGTTAAAATATGTTTCCTGTATGCCCTTAAACTTATTAGAGGAGCTGATCGGGAAGTCTGATCCAAGGAACAGGCCCAGCGGTACAGGGTGTTTTTCCAAAAAGGTAGCAGTACCGCGCAGAAACAAAGCAGGTAGGGGACCAGCCTCTATGCCTTTGTCTTTCCAGTCTTCCTGGAAAGCGAGTTTTACTTTCTGTCCCTGCCCTACTATTTTTTGTGTATACAGGCTCCTAACCGCATCGTTTTCTGCTGCGAGCAGTGTAAAAGCCTGCTCAATAGGTATCTTTTTTCCAGCATTGCTTTGTTTGCCATCTGGCAGGGGAGCGGGTGCGCTGGCAAAGAGGTATACGTTCAGGCTTATAAACCCTAAAACGAGTATAAGCAGCGAAAGTCTGTTATTTTCCATGGGTAGTACTTGCCTTATGGATTTTTGTGGTTGAGTAAGGATTCTGGCCTGTGGCTACATAATTTAAAATAGCTTGTACAGGGATGGTATCTTTTATAGATGTAGCAAGTGTAAGCTCGTGGTTGCCATGGTAATCATGGCACTGCATACAGGTCATCCAGAGGGCCTTGCCTACCAGTTGCTCATGGGGTATTTCTAACGGGTCATTTTTAAGAGTAAGATCACTATGGCAGTTAGAGCAAAAGCTGGTTTGGGGCAGGCTTACTACTGTACCGGTATGCTCCGTATGGCAGGTAGCACACTGGGTAGCATCCAGTGTCTGGCGCACCTCGGCAAAACGGGGCTCATTAAACCTGAATACAGAATGCTTATCTTCACGGGTATTATGGCAGTTAAGGCATTTTGTATTGTCTACATGCTGGTAGCCAAAGTCTGTATCGGTTTGCCTGAACCCTAACATAAAATTAGCTTTTGCCTGCAGTTGCTGGCGGGTGGTGCCTTCTGCTTCAATATGGCAGGAGTTACAACTTAACCCTTCATGGCCTGGGGTAAGAGGGCCCCGGCTTAACCAGTGCTCCTGCTCCGGATGGTTAAGGCTACCAATCAGTAAAGTACTCCATATAATACCAGCAGCAAAGCCCATAGCTTGTCGTCTACGGGCTTTTTTTACTTTTTTGAAGGTTATATAATCAGAGCAACTTGTAATCAGTTGATAGAATGCACGCATTATAGGCAATATTCAATTTTTACACCGGGTGTAACAGGTTGCGACTGGCAGGTTAAGATATAGCCTTCGGCAATTTCTTTCTGGGTAAGCCCACTGGTGTTTTTAGACGTTACCTGTCCGCTTACCAGCTTGGCCTTGCAAGAACTGCAGGCACCAGAACGGCAGCTATAGTTAGCATCAAGGTCTGCGGCAAGTGCAGAGTCCAGTATGCTCTGGTTTTGCTTTACCGAAATTACATGCATCTTGTTATCAAGCAGCACTTGAACTTCAGCATCTATTCCAGGTGCAGTTTGGTTGGTAGGTGTAGCATTACTACCCGTAGTAAGTAATGAAAGCTCATCGGGATTAAAGCACTCATACTTGATGTTTTTAGTGGGTACCTGCAGGCCATTAAGGGTATTGATTACAGTTTCCATATAGCTGGTTGGGCCACATAGGTAGTATTTGGCAGAAGCACAGTTTTTTACCTTCTGGGTGAGCAAGGCTTTGCATTTCTCCTGGCTCAGCCTGCCTTCAACTCCACCAGGAGCACTTCCGGTAGATAAAAAGTGCATAACTTGTAGTTTATTGCCGTACTCTTCCTGAAGGGAGCTGAGCCTTTTCCTGAAAATAACATTGTCCCAGCTTTTGTTACTGTAGAGTAAGGTTACTTTGCTGAACTTCTCTTTCTTCATGATGCTTTCGATCATGGTAATGATAGGGGTAATACCGCAGCCAGCAGCAAAGAACACATAATGGTTTATATTGAGCAGGCTGGGCTTACTGATAAAGCTGCCCTGTGGTGGCTGCACTTTAAATGTACTTCCTGCCTCTGCATGATCATTGAGGTAGTTAGAAACCACTCCGCCGTCTACTCTTTTTACAAGAATACTTAATTCGCTATCCTGGTCAATATTGCTGCAAAGCGAATAAGGCCTTTTATAGGTTTTTCCATTTACCTGTGCCTCTATGGTAATAAACTGGCCAGGATATGATTTGTATTGCTTGCGTAAAGATTGGGGTACAGAAAAGGTAATAAGGATACTGTCTGCAGTTTCTCTTGATATTTCAGATACTTGTAAAGTCTGGCTCATAGGTGTTTTTTTTGCAACGTAACTGTGTATTCCGGTCTTAGCCGGTTTAGATAGAACAGAGCCTGTTTAAAACTCTGTTCTACATAAAATAAGCAAGTGGTTATGCTACTGTCACTGCTTTCTCCTGGAAAACAATTTCAATAATGTTGTTATCCAGTTTGGTTATTTTATTTTCTTCATTAAAGTATTTGCCCATTCCTTTGGCAATAGAAATAAACAGATCGGCCAGGCCGCGTTGTGAGCTGTAATGCATCAGAAGGGTGTTTTCATCTTTCCACTCGTATTTGAAGCGGGGAGGGCGGGCATTGTCCATGTTTTCAGTTACTTCCTGGTGTATGCGGTCCAGGTTCAAAAGCATCTCTTTGGAAGAGTTGATACCCTCAAAGTATGCCGGGTAAACGGTAGGTGTATATTTGCATGCCCAGTACTCGCCAAAGGCATCGATTAGTTGCTGAAATGTAATTCCTAAAATGGCGGGCATATTACCAAGCATACGCATAGTAGTAGCTTCATCCACGTCATCATTCATCATAAATACATGGTCCTCATCCAGGCCCACAGAAGCCAGACACTCTTCCCACTTATCAAGACCAAAGCTTTCAATTACAAGCTTCTCTACGCATTTGTGTACAGTTCCTTTCATGTTGTTTGTTTGTTTGTTGTATAAATTGGTAAGTAGTATTTCGGTTAATTTTATTCGCTAATGTTATATTGCTCTTTTAGCTCCAGAAGCTGCTTGGTAAGTTTTTTTATTTCCGCATTTTTACCTTCCAGCTCTATATCAAGCTTTTCCATTTTTTCTTTAAATTGAAGAGAGCGTTTCTGTGCTTTTTCGTTGCTTGCTTTCAACTTAGCTTCCTGCTCCTGTAAGGCTTGTTTTACCTGGTTAAGCTCTTCAATTTTTTCCTGCTGCAAAGCTTCGTTTCGTTTCAGCTCCTCCTGTAGTCGGTAGCTGGCTTCTTGTGTAGCTTGTAGTTCTTCCATGTTCTGGCGCATTTCTTCTTCCTGCGCTTTAAGCTCACTGGTTTGCTCCTGCGATTCAATTAATAATTTGGCAGTGCTTTCTTTGATTTTAACAGAAGAGATAGAAGAGGCAATGCCTTCGCTCATCTTTTCAACAAACTCGATCTGGTAGGGAAGCAACTTTTTAAACGAGGCTATTTCCAGCATGCCATGTACCTCTTCGTTTAATTTAATGGGTACAATTAAAAGGCTGCCTGGTGTTGCTCCGCCAAGCCCGGAGCGGATTAAGGTATAATCCTGTGGAACATCAGTAAGGTAAAGTGATTCTTTTTCCAGAAAGGTTTGCCCGAGTAAGCCTTCGCCAATAGCTATAGTGCGCGTAAGGTGCTTCTTTCTTTCATAGGCATAGCAAGCCACCATTTCAAGGTAAGGGGCATTAGGGTTATCGCTATTGAGTATAAATATGGCTGCCTGGTTGGCATCGAGGTATTTAGTAAGCCTGGAAACGATTGCATGGCAGAGCTCAGGCAGGTTGTCTGTGCTGTTTCTCATAATTTCAGAAAAAGTAGCCAGGCCTTCGGTAGTCCAGTTGCGTTCTTTTTCTTTTTCGGCTACTACTTTTAACTGATCGCGCATGCCTAACAGGGCGGCTCCCAGCGAATGAGAGTTGTCGGTATTCAAAAGTATTTCGTTGCCTGCTTCCAGGTTGCCGTTACCAATGGTATTTATAAATTCAATGGCTTTTTCATTTTCTTCGGCCAGGGCTTTTATGGCGAGAGAGGCCTGGGTAAGCTCGTCTTGGTGTGTAGAAAAACGGCTGCCCAGAATAGCTTTACTAAGAGAGGAGAGCTCTTTTACAGTTTTTGAAGCTTTAAACACATTAAAATAAATATAAGCTATAGCAAAAAAAGCGTTTGCAATAGCATATATAATAAATGGATTAGCTAAGTCTTGCTGTAACAAGAGATAGTTAATGGTAACTATGATAATAAAGCATGCAAGTGTAGTAACTGCTTTTTTACCTTTCGTAGTTCTTATCATTTTATAGTAGAAGTTTTCCTTTAGTTCCTGCTTTAAGTACTTATTTTTTTATGTCGCCAAGTTAGAGTGTACTATATATTTAATTTAAGTATAAAGTATCGCCTGTAAATAAAACATTTTACCCTGTTTAGAGTTTTTGGGCATGTAACTTCTGATTTGCGACTTGCAAGTTGCATATAAGTAATCTATGCAATTTTGGTTTTTGCGAGCATTAATGCCGCTTGTAATATTTGTTATGGTATATGCAGGTGTTACTCTTTTGAATAACTAAAAAATCCTTATACAAAATTTAAATTCTATGTGGTAACATAGATTATTAAGGGTTTTCCCTTACTTGAAGCTGGGTTTGAAATTTATTTTTGAGGTAAGAAACTAAGGTGATTTATATTATTGTATACCTCAATTAATGTACAGTAGCCTAAACCTTATATGAGTAGTATGAAACTTTTATGAATTTTTGAGAAATAATAAAGCTATTCAACATGGGTAAGGAAACTGACCTGGGTCAATGTTAGTTTTTAGTATTTTTTATAAAAGCTCTCTTAATTAATATTGGCTTTGTTCAATATCTATGATCTTTTTTCAATATTGAAGCGTACATAAACTAACATTTTCATTATCTAGCTGGTTTATGGCAAATCGCAATATCATTGTAATTGGAGCATCTGCAGGAGGTATTGTGCCACTTACAGATCTTATTACTTTTCTGCCTAAAGATTTAAATGCTTCTATCTTTATAGTTCAGCATATACCAGCGCATTCGCCAAGTTTTTTGCCTGATATTCTTAACCGGTTGGGAGGTGTACATGCGCATCATCCCGAGGATGGTGATATGATTGAACCGGGTAAAATTTATATAGCCCCCCCTGATAGGCACCTTCTGATTGAAAAAGACCGGGTCGTGGTCCGGAAAGGGCCAAAAGAAAACCGCTTCCGCCCCTCAATTGATGCTCTTTTTCGCTCTGCGGCCTATGAATATGGTAACAGGGTAATTGGTGTTATTCTATCAGGGCTCCTGGATGATGGTACTTCCGGACTATGGTCTGTAAAAAGGTTGGGTGGTATAGCCATTGTTCAGGAGCCCGAAGAAGCAGAATATCCAGATATGCCTTTAAGCGCTAAAGAAAATGTTGAAGTAGATTTTGCTTTGCCAATATCCAAGATCAGTAAAATTCTTTCATTCCTCACCCAGGAAACAGTTGCTGACAAGCATGAAATTTCCAAAGAAGAATTAGACAGGATAAAACTTGAAGTAGAAATTGCTACTAAAGATGATGCCTTTGAAAGAGGTGTTATGAACAAAGGAGAGTTAACTCCCTTTACCTGCCCTTCATGCCATGGGGTATTAGTAAGGATCGAAGAAGGAGAAATTATTCGTTTCAGGTGTCATACAGGGCATGCTTATACTGCCAGTGCTCTTTTGGCTGATGTTACCACGAGTGCTGAGGAAATTCTATGGCAAGCCATGCGAGGGTTGGAAGAAATAACCATGCTGCTGGAAAAGATAGGGAGCCATTATAAAGAGAGAGGTAATGCAACCACTGCAGAGCTTTTTTTTAGTAAAGCAAGAGAGCATAAGGAGCGGGCCAGGGTTGTACATGACTCCGTTTTTCAGCAAGATATTATAAGTGAGGCTATACGATTCAAGAAAAAAACTAAGTAAATAACCAACTTAATAAGCCAGTGTGCTTGTAATGTAACAGTGCCGGTCACCCGCAAAGTTAGGTGGGCTTATAAGCCCTCTATAGGATTTGTTGAGGGTAAGGAGCAATGCTTCTGTTAACTCCCAAAAAAAGGCCGCCTATATAAGGGCGGCCTTTTTTTGAGAGTACCTGTTTTTGCCAGTTTATTCAATAGCGAAAGCTTTTTTCTTATTGCTTTGTATTTTACGGTCAGGTGCACTTTTTAAAGGCGGACGCTCTTTTGTGTTTTTATCAACTGAGTCCGTTGGCTTCTCATTTTCCTTCTGTATGGTTTTCTCTAACTCCTGTCTCTTTAATTCTCTGCTGTATTTAGACATACTTATCTTAAATTTAAATCAGTTCAAATGCGTTTTTTCCAGAGCTAACCCCTGGAAATAAAAATACTTACTATATGTAAGCAGAGGTATTGCCGGCTTCCTCATAAATACAACGTGTTTTAGCCTCTAAACTGTGCCTTCCCAGGCTATAAAATGCAAAACCATTCTATTAGTACAAGCCTGTATTCAAGAGGTTATAATAACACTTAATACCCATTGCTACATGATGTAATGCAAGCAAAAAAACTGCCAGAAGATAGGAGGCATTCATTGTTCACTTTTTGGAATATGAATTATTTTATGCCTGGTATAGTTGATAATATAAGATAAGTGCAAAATCTGGTTTGTATCAATACTACCCGTAATTGCGTAGTTATTAATGGAGTCTCTTTACCTGAGATCTTTTTTCTGTGAATTTAATCCCCTTACTATGAATATTATACCTAAATATATAGCGGTAGCGACATTGCTTTTTACCTCACTTTCTCCTGCTGTAGCAGTTGAAAATGAAAGTGTAAAAGGCAATGGTGTATATAAGCATGCTGTTGATTTTGTTCTATCTGATGGTACTGTAGTGCCCAGGGCATCTCTTACCAATGAAATGGTGCAGGAGGCAATGGCAGAGAAGCTTGAAAGCCTGCGAAAAAGTAAGTATTTTATAGATCGTAATATTCGTGTAGAGTTACACCAGGAGTTAGAGAAGTTCTACGAAAACCGAAACTACAGCCTTGCCTGGCTGGGAGCAAACCAACCGCTTGATTTTCATAAAGATTTGCAGCAAGCTATGGCCAATGCCTGGCGCGAGGGGTTAGAAGAAGATAATTACGAATTTGAGCAAATCACTCCACTTATGCGTGAAGTATACAATGGTAAGCCAGAGGTAGACATAAATAAAATGCTTGAGCTGGACCTATGGCTTACCTCTGCCTATATGACCTACGGTACACACCTTTTACAGGGTCGTATAGACCCAAGTAGCCTTAATAAGCGCTGGCATGCAGAGCCACGTAGTGTTGACATGGCAGCGCATTTGCAGCAGGCTATAGAAAAAAGAAATATTGAGCAGTCGTTAATGGCTTTAAACCCTCCGCATGAGGCTTACTCACAATTAAGAAACGCATTTTTGCAATATAAAGAAATAGCAGATAACGGAGGCTGGCCTACAGTGCCGCAGGATCCAGAGAATAAAGTTTTTGAAAAAGGAGATACCTCTGAAAGTATTGCTGTGCTTAGTGACCGCCTACGCACAGAAGGAGATTACAATGTGCCTGATCTTTCGGGACAGGACCCCTACGTGTACGATGAGTACATGGAAATGGCTATTGAGAAGTTCCAGAAGCGTTATGGCCTTAAAGTTGATGGGCTTGTGGGCCCTTCTACACTGGCCGCGCTCAATGTATCAGCTGAAGATCGTGCAGAACAGATTAGACTGAATATGGAGCGTATGCGCTGGTTACCTGAAGACTTTGCACAAAATGCAATTGTGGTAAATGTACCTGAGTATAAGTTGAGAGTGTATGAAGGTGGCAACGAGGTAATGGAAATGAAGGTAGTAGTAGGCCGCGAGTATAGGTCTACGCCCGTGTTTAACGACCAGATGCAATACCTGGAGTTTAGCCCTACCTGGAATGTACCCATGAGCATAGCCCGTAAAGATATTTTGCCTGCACTTAAAAAGGATCCTGGCTATGCAAGCCGTAACAATTTTGAGATTTATCCCAACTGGAACGAAGATGCACAACCCATCGATCCATATAGTGTAGATTGGGAGGCTATGTCAGAGAGTGACTTTGGTTATCGCGTGGTGCAGCAGCCCGGGCCATCAAACTCGCTGGGTCAGGTAAAATTCATGTTTCCTAATAATATGGCTATTTACCTGCACGATACACCAGCCGAGCACCTTTTTGATAGAACAGAAAGAACATATTCCAGCGGATGTATCCGTGTAGAAAGGCCCGTTGAGTTAGCCGATTATATATTAGAGGATCATAACCGGAGCCAGATACGCGACCTTATGAATGAGCCAAATCCAAAGGCAGTAACTGTAAACGGAAAAGATCTGGCTGTGCAGATTGTGTATAAAACGGCCTGGGTAGATGAAGAAGGGGTTGTTAATTTTCGTGATGATATTTACGGGCATGATGAGACCCAGCTAGCAGCTATTGAGAAAAAAGAAGATAGCATGCAATGATAAATTAATTATATATATTATTTGGAAAAGGCTTCTCTTTGCAGGGAAGCCTTTTGTGTTTTAGCTTGTTCTTGTTAAGTTTACAGAAGATGGGTACATGCAATAAAATATGTTTATAGCAGAATAGCCCATTGTTCGGTAACATATATAAAATAACCAATGTCTTGTTAGCTCCGGCTATGTAAGCGCAGTTGTGCTTATTTTATGAAATCAATAAAAAATATACTCATGAAAAAACTACTGGTAGCGCTCATGTTATGGAGCTCTTCCCTGAGTGCACAAACCCGCCCAGAAGATGTTAAGTCTTTTACGCTTAGCAATGGTATGAAGGTGTTTGTGTTGGAAGATCATTCAATTCCAAATGCCAACATGTATCTTTTCTGGAAAGTAGGTTCCAGGAATGAATACCCAGGCATAACCGGCCTTTCGCACTTTTTTGAACATATGATGTTTAACGGAGCCGAAAAGTACGGACCTAAACAATTTGACCAGGTAATGGAAAAGTGGGGAGGCAGCAACAATGCCTACACTACAGAAAACGTAACCGTTTATACCAACTGGTTTCCAAGCGCATCGCTCGAAACCATTTTTGACCTTGAAGCAGATCGAATCAGTAAGCTGAACCTGGACGATAAAATGATTGAGAGCGAAAGAGGAGTGGTTCTTTCTGAGCGCAGTACCGGGCTGGAAAACAGTAACTATCGTTTTCTGAGCGACTATGTAAAATCATCGGCTTTTATGCAGCATCCTTACCGCTGGTCTGTTATCGGGTACGAATCAGATATTAAAAACTGGAACAAAGAAGACCTGCAGCGCTATTATACTACATATTACGCACCCAATAACTGCGTGCTTGTAATTTCTGGTAGTGTTAAAGCTAAAGAAGTAGAGGCGCTTGCTAAAAAATATTTTGAGCCTATACCTGCCCAGGCTCCTCCACGCCCTGTACATACCGATGAGCCAGAGCAGAAGGGTGAAAGAAGGGTAATGGTGCAAAAGCAAACGTCTACACCTAACCTAATGATCGCCTACCATGTGCCGGAAGCGCAATCAGAAGATTATTATGCACTTGATCTGCTAAGCTCAGTATTAACCTCTGGTAAATCATCAAGAATGTACAGTTCGCTTATCGATAAGCAGGAGCTGGCTACTTCTATTTTTACCAATTACCCCATTAGCTTTGATCCTAACCTGTTTTACATATATGCAGTGGCAAACCGCAATGTAAGCACCGATGCCCTTGAAAAAGGAATTTATGCTGAAATAGAAAAAATTGTTAATGAAGGGGTTAGTGCCAGTGAGCTTCAGAAAGTTAAAAACCAGAAGGTTATAAACTTTTATAAAAGCATCGAAACCATTAATGGAAGGTCTAATAATATTGGCACGTATGAACTGTTTTTTGGAGATTACCGCAAGCTCTATGATGCCCCCAAGGCATACGAGAAAATTACTTCTGAAGACTTAAAGCGTGTAGCTGCCAAGTATTTTAAACCATCTAACCGCACAGTAGGCATTTTGCAAACTAATGTAGAGCCAACGCCTTAACAGTTTAAAAGCAAATTAAATATACTGTTTGCTCGTGCTTGCAACAGCATTTTAATGCCGGGGCTAAGCGAGCATACAAATAAAGAACAGACTCATGAAAATGAATTATAAAAAGATAGTGTTTTTAGGAGCTTCTCTGGCTGTAGCAAACTTTGGTAGTGCGGCTATGGCAGGTGGCGCGGTTGGTAAAGCTGCTAACCGTACTAAAACAGAATGGAGTGAAACTGCCGCAGAAGCAGAGTTTAAGCTTCCTGCTTATTCAAAAATGGTATTACCAAATGGCCTGACGGTGTACCTTATGGAGCAATCTGAAGTGCCTCTGATCAACATATCCGTAATATTGCCGGGCGGTGCAATAAATGATGGGCAAAGAGCAGGCCTGGCTAACCTTACTGCCAAGTCGCTGTTGCATGGTACCCGTAGCTATACCAAGGCACAGATTGAAGAAACCTTTGATTTTTATGGTGCTTCTTTAAATACGTATGCAGGTCAGGAATATGCAATGGTATCCAGTTCATTTATGAGCCAGCATCAGGATAAGTTGCTGCCTATTTTGAGTGAAGTGCTGCAGCAGCCTGTGTTTAAGGCCGAAGAGTTTAATAAAATGAAGGCACGTACACTTGTGCAGTTAGACCAGGAGCGCGAAAGCCCTAAAGCTGTAATTGACTCTTACTTTAACCGCTTTTTGTTTGGTAACCACGTGTATGGTAACACTCTTTCAGGTACAAAAGCTAGTGTAGGTACACTTACGCCAGAAGATGCCCAGGCATTTTATAAAGCTAATTACATACCTAACGGATCGGCTATTGCTGTAGTTGGTAATTTTAAAACTAAAGAAATGAGATCCAAAATCCAGAACCTGTTTAAGGGCTGGAAAAAGGGTAATACTGCTAACGCTCAGCTTGCACAGCAGCCAGTTGTAGCGCCTACGCAAAGCAGGGTATTGTTGGTTAATAAAGATAATGCTACAGAAACCACCTTTCATATTGGTGCTTTGGGCATAAGCCGCAATAACCCCGATTATGTAGGTATACAGGTAGTTAATACTATTTTGGGAGGTCGTTTTACTTCATGGTTAAATGACGAGCTACGTGTAAATACCGGGCTTACGTATGGTGCCCGCAGCTCATTTGACCCGCTTAAAAATGCTGGTACCTTTGCTATATCAACCTTTACTAAAACAGCAACTACCATAGAGGCTGTAGACCTTGCGCTGGACGTATTAAACCGCCTTCATGCCAAAGGAGTAGATAGCGAAACACTTGCATCAGCTAAAAATTATGTAAAGGGCCAGTTTCCTCCCCGTTACGAAACAGCCGGCCAGCTGGCAAACCTGCTTACCAATATGCATTGGTACCAGTTTGATGAGAATTTTATCAATTCCTTTCAGCGGGAAGTTGATAACCTGAGCCCCGAAAAAGTAAACCAAATTGTACAAAAGTATTTTCCAAAAGAAAATCTCCAATTTGTAATGATTGGTAAAGCTGCTGAGCTTAAGGATAAAGTGAGTAAATATGGCCAGGTTACACTGAAGGAAATTTCTGCAGATGAATTTTAGCAAGCTTTAAAAGGCATGTAAAACTTGAAAAAAAATAAATTTAGTTTTACAAAAACTTACATGTACTTTTGGGTTGTTAATAAAAGCGGTATAAAATAATTTGCAAACTGTAAAATCGCTTTTTTCTAGAATATAATTTTAAGCTTGTAGTAAAAGTCAGTATAAGGTCTTGTTTCTTTGTTTTTTTATAAATTATAAGATGCAGACCCCCTTAATCGATAAAGACATAAGGTATTAATTACCAAGTGTTTTTATCGATTTTTTTGTAATCCCCAAACTTTTAAACATCATTTTTTGTAATAGAGAAGCTACAGATTTCTCCTGATGCATTGAGATATCAAAATAAATTATTTGATTTGCGGCCGTGTTTTTCAAAACAGCACGGTGGGTGTTCGGGTCTGAGGAATTATTTTCTCCATAAAAATAAAATATAAACTAAACGGGAAGTATGCTCCTGTTAGGAAGAAACTTGTGTTTGCCGTTTCTTGCTGATTGGTGCAGAGCTTCCAGAGATATACTTAGTAAAATGAGACAGTTAAAAATAACACATCTGATTACCAACAGGGACAGTGCCACACTGGAGAAATACTTTAACGAAATTTCTAAAGTAGACCTGTTAACAACCGATGAAGAGGTTGATCTGGCACGCAGAATTAAACAAAACGATCAGATTGCTCTTGAAAAACTGGTAAAAGCGAACCTTCGTTTCGTGGTATCAGTAGCCAAGCAGTATCACCACAGCCATGTACCTCTTAATGATTTGATCAATGAGGGTAACCTGGGCCTTATCAAAGCTGCCAAAATGTTTGATGAAACCAAAGGCTTTAAGTTTATTTCTTATGCCGTATGGTGGATTCGTCAGTCAATCATGCAGGCTTTGGATAAGAACTCACGTATTGTGCGTATACCTGGTAATAAGATCGAAGATCTATCTAAAATAAACCGTGCCGCTTCTGCCATGGAGCAGCAGTTTGAGCGCGAGCCTACACAAGAAGAAATTGCTGAATTTTTGGGTGTAAGACCTGAAGATATCCGTAGTGCTAACACTGCTTCTATCAGGCAGTCTTCTCTGGACGCACCTTTTGGCGATGATGAAGAAGGTTCACTTCTGGATGTTATGCACAACCCGGATGCAGACCCCGAAGCTACTATCTATGATAACAGAGAATCGCTTAGAACTGAGCTAAGCAGGCTTTTGGGTACGCTTAAAGACAGGGAGCGCGAGGTATTAATGCAGTTCTTTGGTATTGGTACAGAGTATACTTTATCAATGGAAGATATTGCTGAAAACATGGGGCTTACCGCTGAGCGTGTAAGGCAAATAAAAGAAAGCGCTTTGAAAAAACTTCGTAATACGTCTGGTGTGCAATTACTGCAGCCATTCTTATCATAATGCGCCTCAACTTATTTTATATATTAAATCCGGACTGCCAAATGCCAGCCCGGATTTTTTTTGCATTTACCCTAACCGTAAGGCAAATAAAAAAGGTACCTGGAGTAGGTACCTTTTTTATGTTTAATATGAAGTAGGCTGGGTATAGCCTAAGGCCATTTCATAAGCCTGGTCATAATGCTTGCGTAGGTTTTTCCAGTCAAACTCTTCTGATGATCCCTCAACGCGGTTGCGCAGGTTAATACGATCCCTACGCGAAAGCTTGATAAAGGCAAACATATTATCTGCCAATTGGTTGGCCGCATCATCAAAGCTGTTATAACGCCTGTGTACCAGGTATACGCCCTTATCAGCCGGGCTTTCAGTGTTCTGCATTACATAGTCGCCAAAGCCTGCCAGGTCGCTTGTAATGGCCGGTACGCCACTTGCAAGGCATTCTAAAGGAGTGTAGCCCCAGGGTTCATAATAACTAGGGAAAACGCCTAAATGGCAGCCGCGCACAAACTGGTTATACTCCATGCCAAACAAGGGGTTGATCACCGATATAAAGTCTGGATGGTAAACAATCTTTACACGGTCATGTGCATTGTTTACCATGTTGGCTGTCCTTAAAAAGTTAAGGATCTCATCTTTATTATCATCTACCAGGTTGTGAGTTACTACAGGAGGCAGTTGATGGGTTTTCCACGATTGTAAGGTGCGGCGGTAGCGAAGTTTCCAGTAATCATCTACAAAATCGCGCAGGGAGGGTAATTTATGGTCTGTGCTTGCAGCAGCAGCATAAAACAACCTTTCACCAACCTGCTTTTGAATAGCTTCGCAGGTTTCGCGTATTTCAGCCATTAAGGCCCTTGATTGCAGCACCCATGGGTTGATGGAGTGGTAAGGCTGTTTGGTAATAAAAAACATTACCACAGTTATGTCTATGTTGGACTGCTGTAACTTCCAGTTGAGCCTGGCCAGTGCCTCGAGGGTAAGGTCATACCCTTTGTTACGGTACTCGTAACGCCCCGAGGTAAAAAAGTACAGGGTTCTGTCCAGGTCAAACGAATAACTCTGGAAGAAATGCGCCATTACAAACTGGTGTATTTCCTGCTTGTATTGCTGATGAAGGTTCTGCGACTCATGCATAGCCGTAAAACGTTCAATATTGAGTCCGTTTGGTAAAATAATATCAGGGTCTCTGCCCAGCAGGTGGGTGCATTCGCGGGCTGTTACCCGGCTTACAGTACTGAGTATATGTGCTCCATGTGCTGCAGCCCTTTCAATATTTACAGCTGTTTCAATGTTAAATTTCCGCGCTTCTGCAGCCCAGTCAACAAAGGGCAGATGGTCATAAAACGAAGGGTCGTTCATGGCCAGGTAACGGCCCAGCATAGTAGCATGGGTCGTAAATACAATTTTAATCGGAGAATCTTCCCGGCGCAGATCCGGGATAGGCGTTCCTACCATCCATTCGTGGAAGTGGGCAATAATCTCACGGTTGTTTTCTTCCTGTTGCTGTAGTTGGGTGAAAAATAGCTTCGCTATATAACCAAAAGCTTCTACCTGGTCGAGCAGAGGGTCTCCGTCTGGGGTAGATATTCTATGGTGCTCCCATAGCATGTACTTGATTTCACCGAGTTTAGAAAAAACAGAGTAAGGATTCACCAATACAACGCGTGGACGGCCGGTAACGAGCCAATGCCCGTAATACGCCTCAATACCCATGTCCCTGAGTTTCATGGTTGTCTGATAGAACGGATCTTCTGTGTCTTCAGAAGGCTCAAATTCTGCTGATGCATGATGCGGAAAGTAGGGCCCAAGCAAACAGTAGTTTTCTCCCCATTTTTCGATCATAGAGGGCACTTTAGACCTAATTACGGTGTAAATACCACCTACCTGGTTGCATACCTCCCAGGCCACTTCTACCAACAGGGCATCTGTAATATCGCGGCTGTCAAAGTTTTCCAGGTCTTCTTCCTGGTTTCTTCTGTTACGTCTCTTCATGAGGGTTTGTGGTTGCAGTCTAAAAGGTGCCTGAGTGCACGACTGTGTAAAATATACAATGTTGTTATGCTGCCAATCTGTAATTTTTTTGCCAGTATGTCAAGTAATCAGGGAGTAAATACTATTATTTCTCTGATGGCGGTAAAATTATAGAAGTGCCACGAAAAAAACTGTATATATGCAGTAGGAATATTTTATTAAGTTTTTCGCTGTTTTTGCAGAGTAGTTCACAAAAGGTCATACTTTTGGAATAGTTAAAGATTTTTGGTTTTTTTAAACCAAAATCAAGTTCTGTATTTTTTTGAGACTACCTTTATATTCTCCAGGTACTACCACTGGTAATGCCCGGAGGTAACGCATATTTTTACGAAACTATTATATGGACAACCAATTGCCGATTGTTAAAGCAGACCCTTGGCTGGAACCGCATGCTGGTGAAATTAAGTACAGATTGTATCGCTATCACGATACCTTGCATAGAATTAGTGAGCATTACGGGAGCTTTGAACAGTTTACAAGTGCACACCATTACCTGGGTATTAACTACGATGCCGACCGAAAAGGATGGTATTACAGAGAATGGGCACCGGCAGCGCACGGTTTATTCCTGATCGGTGATTTTAATAATTGGGATCGTGAGTCGCATCCGTTGCAGAAGGATGAGAAAGGTGTCTGGGAGATTTTTCTGGATGAGGATAGCTACCAAAACAGCTTTAAACATGGCAGTCTTGTAAAGGTACTGGTGCATAGTAGTATTGGCTCACATGAGCGCATACCTGCATACATTCGTAGGGCAGTACAAGATCCTGTTTCCTATGATTTTTCCGGCCAGGTATGGATGCCGCCCAAGCCCTATAAATGGAAAAAAACTAACTTTAATTTATCTAAAATTAAAGAACCTCTTATATATGAGTGCCATATAGGTATGGCGCAGGAAAAAGAGGGAATAGGTACCTACGAGGAATTTACAAACAATGTACTGCCCCGTATACAGGAAGCCGGATACAATGTTATCCAGATCATGGCTATACATGAACACCCATATTATGGGTCGTTTGGATACCATGTTTCTAACTTCTTCGCACCATCATCTAAATTCGGTACGCCCGAAGACCTCAAAAAGCTAATTGATACTGCACATGGTATGGGTATAGCTGTTGTAATGGACGTAGTGCACTCTCATGCAGTAAAAAATATTTACGAGGGCCTGAGCGAGTTTGATGGCACTGATCATTTGTATTTTCATGGAGGGGAGCGAGGTAACCATTCCGGCTGGGATTCGAAGCTCTTTAATTACGGAAAGTGGGAAGTATTGCAGTTCCTGCTCTCTAACCTCAGGTACTGGATGGAAGAATTTAACTTTGATGGCTTTCGTTTTGATGGGGTTACTTCCATGTTATACCACCACCATGGGTACACCAGCTTTGATCATTACAGCAAATATTTTAATGATGATGTGGATCGTGATGCTGTGTTGTATCTGCAAATGGCCAATACCCTTATTCACAGCATTAAGCCAGATGCTATAAGCATTGCAGAAGATGTGAGTGGTATGCCTGGCCTGTGCCTTCCGGTAGAAGAAGGTGGTATTGGCTTTGACTATCGCTTAAGCATGGGTATTCCGGATTACTGGATAAAGCTGTTAAGCGACCGTACCGATGAGCAGTGGGATATCCATGAAATGTGGAATATGCTTAACCACCGCAGGCGTCATGAAAAATCAATTGCTTATGCCGAGTCGCACGACCAGGCCCTGGTAGGCGACAAAACCATAGCTTTCCGCCTGATGGATAAAGAAATGTACTGGCACATGAGCGTTAATGACACTAACATTGTTATTGACCGTGGTATTGCCCTGCATAAGCTGATCCGTTTGTTTACCATTGCCCTGGGTGGAGAGGGGTATATGAATTTTATAGGAAATGAGTTTGGGCACCCCGAGTGGGTAGATTTTCCCAGAGAAGGCAATAAGTGGAGTTACAAATATGCCCGCCGCATGTGGTCGTTAGTGGATAATGACCAGCTTAAATACAAGTACCTGGCTGCCTTTGATAAGGAAATGATCGAGATTGTAAAGAAACATTCAATCCTTTCTGCCGACCCGGCTGCGCAGCTCAACATGGACGAGCTCAACAAGGTGATTATCTTTGAGCGTAACAATTTGATATTTGTATTTAACTTCCATACCAGCCATTCTATACCCGATTATCGCTTTTGGGTACCTAAAAAAGGCAGATATAAAATTATACTTAACTCTGATGCTCTTGAAATGGGTGGGCACGGGCGTATTGATGATACCCTGGAGTACGAAACCGATGACCGTAGTTTCCTGAGTGTATACCTTACCAACCGCACAGCCCTGGTGCTAGAGCGCAGGCGAGCAGGCAGGCCTAAAGCCAGCGAATCGGTAATTGAATAGGGTGTAACACCAGTTGTGCTGCAGCATGTTTTAGAGGTTGAGTACCTTATACATACCAGAAAATTACTGTTATGAAAAATAAGAAGGCCTGGACAAATAAATGTCCAGGCCTTCTTATTTTAATTATAACTGAGGCTGCATAATTTGTTTTTTGTGATGAGCTAAAAAGGAGCTTGAACCTTGCTCTTAACTCTGATTATGCATTTGCTTGCCTGTTATTAGTTTTCGTTGATTACGATCTTTTCGATCTTATCGCCCTGGCGGATCTGATCTACCACCTCCAGGCCTTCTACTACTTTGCCAAATACAGTATGGTTGCGGTCCAGGTGGGCAGTGGTAGAACGGTTCAGTACAATAAAGAACTGAGATCCACCCGTGTCGCGGCCTGCATGAGCCATAGAAAGAACACCTTTGTCATGGTACTGGTTTTCGCCAGTTAATTCGCATTTAATTTTGTAGCCAGGGCCTCCGGTGCCTGTACCGTTAGGGCAGCCACCTTGCACAACAAAGTTAGGTATAACCCTATGAAAGTTAAGGCCATCGTAAAAGCCTTTTTTAGAAAGGTCAACAAAGTTCTTAACTGTGTTAGGAGCGTCTTTTTCAAAAAACTCTACCTTCATTACACCTTTCTGGGTGTGGATTTCAGCTGTTGTCATAGGTTTTATCGTGTTAATTAGTAATCTGTTAGTTAGGCAGGTTTATACCTTTTGTACGGAAAAGCTCCGTTTTTGGGCATAGCCTGGGGCATTAAACCTACTGTTAAGCCCAAAGGTAGCAAGATGCCTCATTCTGCAAAACCTTAAATTTATTTTTCTTGCGTGGGCAGGTTGTTTAAGGAAGCCCACAGATACAGGCTGGCCAGTGTACGGTAGGGCCGCCAGGCTTCTGCCAGTTGAGTAATTTCCTTTTCAAGCTGTTTGCCTGTGCTCTGTAGTTGATAGGCCTGTTTTACAGCATTGCGTATACCTAAATCACCTAATGGAAGTACATCTGGCCGGCTCATTTCAAACATGAGCAACATTTGTACAGTCCATACTCCTATGCCCGGAAGTAGTGTAAGCCTGGCAATTACTTCTTCGTTGCTCAGGTGCTGGTAAGCCTCCCATTCCAGGTTACCTTCTTCTTTAAAGCGCGCCACGCTACGGATGTATTCAATTTTTTTATAAGACAAACCCAGCCCTCTCAGGGTTTCTGGCTCGGTACTCAGTAATAGGGAGGGGTTGGGGTAATCGCCAAAGTAATCGAGCAAACGCCTGTAAATGATACCAGCCACCTTTGTGGATAATTGCTGGCTGGTAATGGAACGTAGCAAAGCCAGGTACAAGTCCTGCTGCGACTGGTAGGGGTGCAGTGTATAACGATCAATCAGACGGGCCAATACCGGGTCTTTCTGTAAATGTGCAACTGCTTCTGGAGTATATATATTAGCGCTCTTCATAATTTTTTTGCTCTGATATAGGAAAATCAAAGAATAATTCTACTTTTGTATTTAGATGATTGTCTAAATATCTAATAATACCCCAGGCTATTGGGGCTTTGCATCAACTTAAACCAACCTGTTATGAGAAAAATTGCTTTTACCCTTTTGTACTGCCTGCTTATGAGCATTGGTGTATTTGCTCAGCAAGGTACTAATCCAGGCTTTCAATCCAAAGATATGCAGTTAGACCTGCCTGTAGGCCATGTTGCTGGAACGCTTCTGCTACCAGCAGGAAAGGGCCCTTTTCCGGTTGCGCTTATAATTGCAGGTACGGGCCCCACCGATCGTAATGGTAACCAGCCCATGATGCAGACCAACTGTTATAAATTAATGGCCGAAGAGTTGGCCCGGCAGGGTATTGCCAGTTTGCGCTATGATAAACGGGGTATTGGTGCCAGTAAAGTTTCTCAGAAAGAACAGGACCTGCGTTTTGATGATTTTGTGGCTGATGCCAGGATGTGGACTGAAAAGTTAAAGGCAGACAAAGCATTTTCTAAAGTATATGTGATCGGTCATAGTGAGGGTTCACTTATAGGTATGCTGGCTGCAGCCCAGGGCAAAGCAGATGGATTTGTGTCTGTAGCCGGTATTGCCAGTTCTGCAGATGTTGTGTTAAAAGAACAACTTAAAGCAGCAATGCCTCCGGCCTACCTGGATGAATCTATGCGTGTGCTGGAAAGCTTAAAGGCTGGCCAAACCGTTGATGGCGTTAACCCGGACCTGGCAATGTTATTCCGCTCAAGTGTGCAGCCCTACATGATCAGCTGGTTTAAATATGAGCCCTCGCAGGAAATTAGTAAATTGAATATGCCCGTGCTGGTTGTGCAGGGTACTACCGATATACAAGTGCCGGTAGAGCAGGCCAATGCGCTGGCAGCTGCTAATAAGCAAGCAAAGCTTGCTGTTATTGACCAGATGAACCATGTGTTGAAGAGGGCAGAGGCAGACCGGCAGAAAAACATAGCTACATATAACAATCCCGATTTGCCTCTTAAAGAAGAGTTTGTGCCTACTGTAGCAGGTTTTATTAAAGCCAACTCCGGGCGTAGATAACACATAGTTTAGTGTACATGCTCGATTATTAAGTAAAGAAGATGAATGGACTTTTTAAAGCCTTGAATGATCCAACCCGACGGGAAATTTTGGACCTGCTGAAAGAAAAAGATCTTTCAGCAGGGGAGATTGCCTCTCATTTTAATATTTCAAAACCGAGCATATCGCATCACCTGGACATACTAAAGCAAGCCGACCTGGTGATAAGTGTCAGAAATGGACAGCACATCGTGTATTCTATTAATATAACGGTGTTAGAAGAAGTTATACAGTGGTTTATGCAGCTTAATAACAAAAAATAAAAAGTGCTATGAAAAACGAAAAGATAGCGAAGGAAGGACTCTTGATTGGAATGGCCTTTGTGCCCTTGGTGTATTACCTAATAGTAAAAGACCAGTTGCCGGATAAAATTGCTGTGCACTGGAATCATAAAGGAGAAGCAGATGGTTTTGGCTCTCCGATGTTTATTTTGCTGATGCCCCTGGTTATATACCTGGTTATGCTGGTTGTGCCTAAGTTGGACCCGCGCCGGTCGGCATTGAAAGATTTTCCGGATACATATTATAAAATAAGGTTTGCAAGCATGTTGCTCCTTTCGGCTATAGGCATATTTGTAATTGTGCATGGCCTGGGGTATAACATTCTACCCACGCGTATTATTACGGCAGCTGCCTTTGGGTTAATGGCCTTTATCGGTAATTATTTTGGTAAATTAAGGCCTAATTGGTTTGTGGGTATACGTACTCCCTGGACATTGGAAAGTGACTATGTTTGGCGTAAAACCCACCTGCTGGGAGGTAGAATTTGGGTAGCCGGAGGTTTGATTGCTGCTATTAACGCGTTCCTTATTCCTGAAAAATACTTGGTGCTAACGGTGGTTGTAGCAGTGCTTGTGTTAGGTTTAATACCGGTAGTGTACTCTTATGTTCTATTTAAGCAGCATAAAGAAAGTAAAATTTGAGTTTACCAAGTTGTATTTACACATTTGATTGAGGCCCCGGTTTTATAAATAAAACCGGGGTCTTTAAATTTAATTTTGTCTTAACATACTGATGGGCAATATATATACGTTAATGATGAAATTGTTAATATATTATATGGCTTTTATTGTGATAGGTACAAAAAGCTTATATGATCAGGTGTGTAAAGTTACTTTGTAAGTTTTTTTTGCAGAATGAATTATTTTTCAGACTTTTACAGAAATAGTATAATTATTTGTTTTTAAAAGTTAGTTTTATTCATTTCGCTTTTGTAGTATTGTATACTTAAAACTATTTTAGAAGGCTTGTGATATGAAAATTCTACTCGTTGAAGATGATCAGGTAGCAGCCTCGATGGTAAGGAAGCAACTAGAAAGCCTTGGGTATGTTGTAGCAGGAGTTGCCTTAACCGGAGAGCAAGCTATCGTAGCAGCGAGAGAGCTTATGCCCGATCTTATCCTGATGGATATTCAGTTGGAAGGAGAGTTGGATGGCATTGCAGCTTCACGCATTATTAATTCCTCTTGCGACACCCCAATTGTTTTCCTGACTGCGAATTCAGACCTGGCTACTTTAAGTGTTGCCCTTAAGGCAGCACCGTATGGTTACGTAATCAAGCCTTTCGATATTCAGACGTTACGCGCTACCCTCGAAATTGCAATCCATAAATATAAATACGATGTACGCCTTCGCGAAAGTGAAGAAATGCACCGTTTGCTTGCTGAAAACTCCCGCGACCTGATTTGCCTGCATGAGGTAGATGGTCGCTTTATTTATGTATCTCCCTCTGCTAAAGAGTTGCTGGGGTTTACCCCCGATGAACTTTTAGGGCGTTACCCGCAATCGCTGTTAAATCCTGAAGACAGCAAAAGGGTATGCAGAGATATATACAAGCTTACCCGTAATACAGAGGGAGTACACCTGCCTCAATACAGGGTGCGTACCCAAAGCGGCAGCTTTGTATGGTTAGAAACAAGTATTAAGCTTATTTATAACGAGGCTGGCGATGTAATAAAGCTACAAACCTCCTCAAGAGATATTACCCAAAGGCGGCAGGTTGAAGAAGAACTGGAGCGTGTTGCCTTTGAAAATACCAAGCTTGCCATTGTAACCAGTAAAACAGCCAATGCGGTGGTTATTACCGATGCAGACGGACTTATTGAATGGGTAAACGATGGCTTTGTAAAGCGTACAGGCTTTACCCTTGAAGAAGTACAAGGAAAAAAACCAGGTTCCTTTTTACAGGGAGCTGAGACTAATCCTAAAACAGTTGCTTATATCCGCGAGGAGCTTACAAGGCGCCATGGCTTTAATGTTGATATTGTTAACTATACCAAGCAAGGCGAAAAGTACTGGGTAAACCTGGAAGTACAGCCACTTATTAATGAGCTGGGTGTACTAACAAATTTTATGGCTTTGCAGATTGATATTACAGATCGCAAAGAAACTGAACTGGCTCTTTTAAAAGCAAAAGAAGAAGCAGAGTCTGCCTCGAGAATAAAATCGGAGTTCCTGTCTAACATGAGCCACGAGATCCGTACGCCTATGAATGCCATTTTAGGACTAACTGAAATGCTACTGGGTGAGGAAACTTCTGCTTCTATACGCGAGAACCTTAAAATTATTAAGTTCTCTGCTGATAACCTGCTTCAGATCATTAATGACATCCTGGATTTCTCTAAAATTGAGGCAGGTAAAATTTCTTTGGAAACAGTAGAGTTCAACTTGTTTGATCTGATCCAGAACATGATGCAGATCGTGAGGTTCAATACAAAAAACAAGGCTGTTGATGTAGAGTATTTTATAGACAATAGTGTACCTGCCAGGCTTAAAGGAGATCCCTACAAGCTAAGCCAGATCTTACTAAACCTGCTGTCTAATGCTGCTAAATTTACCAGTAAGGGTTTTATACACATTAAAGTGGGGCTGGCAAAAGCAGAGGCTGGTAAGGTTAGTCTAACCTTTACTGTAGAAGATTCAGGTATTGGTATCCCTGCAGAAAAACTGCCTCTGATCTTTGATAGCTTTACACAGGCATCTGCTTCTACAACCCGTAAGTTTGGTGGTACCGGCCTTGGCTTAACCATTACCAAAAACCTGGTAGAGCTGCAAGGTGGTAAAATATCTGTAGAAAGCAACCTTGGCTTCGGCACTACTTTTACAGTAAATATACCTTTTGAGCTGCCTGAAGCAGAGCCAATAGTGGCAGAGCAGCCTCTTATTCCAGCTCCGGTTACAAAATTGCCAGAGCCAGAAAACCTGGAAGGAGTACGCATTCTGTTAATTGATGATAATACTGTAAACCAGACCCTTAACAAGCAACTATTTAAAAAGTGGAAAGCCACTGCCGATGTAGCCTTTAATGGTGCAGAAGCAATAGACCTGCTTAAAAAGAACCATTATGACATTGTAATGATGGATCTGCAGATGCCAATAATGGATGGCTACGAAGCTATTAAAATTATCAGGAACCCAGCTTCTGAAGTGCTTGACCACAAGGTGCCTGTTATTGCGCTTACTTCTGACGCGTTTTTACATACCAAGCAAAAAGCACTGGATGCTGGTATGAGCGATTTTATAACCAAGCCTTTCCGCATGGACCAGTTGTTGCAAACTATTACCCGCAACCTGGCCCGCAAGGTAATAAGAGAAGAAGATGTATTTCAAAAAGACCAGAACGATGTACTGGAAGATGACGTCTGGCACCGGCCTTCGGGTCAGCATATAATAGATATCTCACTTATTAAAGAAATTGTAGACGATGACCGCGGTGCCCTACGTGAGGTGCTCAACGAGTTTGTTGATGTAACGCCCTACGAAATGGAGCGCTTGCAGTCTGCTTTTAAGGAAAACAACCTTGAGCAACTAGGTGATATAGCCCATAAGTTCAAGTCAATTTTTATGGAATTCGGTATGAAGTCTGTAGAAACCGAAATCAGGAGGCTGGAGTCATTGGCCCGTAACAGGGGAGAGCTGGCAGAGATCGAGAAGATTATGAACCACATTGATCCGTATTACCGTAAAGCCCTGGATGAGGTAAAAGACGAGTTAAAGAATTGTAACTCCTGACCTGTATCCCTATAAAAGAAGAGCGGCCTGCA
>FPIC01016404.1_pt1 | contig 24762 bp, 30 predicted proteins | sample 1504481 | NCBI WGS metagenome assembly FPIC01 (sample SAMEA4475357, study PRJEB15587) | soil metagenome | biome: Soil; feature: Field | place: India | collected 2015-03-11 | depth 0 m
TCCTTGACCGGGCTAGACTACCGGTTGGAGTGGCCGGCAAGCCACGGCTCCCCTACGCCCGGGGCGACTATACGTAGGCTACTGTTTTTAAATTTTTCGCGGCTATTATGCGTAGTGCAGAAATTCGATGCAGATCGACGCCGCGACTAAGACAGCTACACTACCGCGAGCAAATGGCTGTGACGGGGTTGCCGGAGGGGGTGGGCCTAGGGTAAGCTTACGGGTCTCAGTGCGCCGTCTATTAGCTCGTAAAGGGTAGCTACGCTATCGACCTCCGCCGGGTAATGCGTCGTCCAGATCACGGCGCTTCCGCTTCTTGTCAGCTCTTCGATGACTGTCCGCACTGCGGCGCGCTTCTCCTTGTCGAGAAAGGCGGTAGGCTCGTCTAGTAGGGCAACGGCCGGCCTACATGCGGCGACGCGGGCTATTGTCACGAGCTTCTTGTACCCGCCCGACAGCTTTGCGGCCTTTTCTCTTATAACAGGCTTAAGTCCTAGAGCCTCCACTATCTCCCAGTCCAGACTTGGACACAGCGAGAGGTTGTCCAGCACAGTGCCTCTGAGAACCACAGGCTCCTGGTGTGCGTAGAGCACCTCGCCCGGCCGGTGCCTCCCTCCGCCCACCTCTACTACCCCCTCGTCTGGCTTCAACAGACCGGCGAGTATTTTTAGGAGTGTGGTCTTGCCAGAGCCGTTGGGTCCAACTACGGCTACCTGGACGCCTCTGGGCACCACTAGGTTCACTCCTCTGAACACCCACCTATCCCCAAACCTCTTGCCGACCCCCCTAGCGACTATCATCCCCTGTATTTATAGCCCAGGGCGTACACCACGACGCTTACAGATACCGAGAGGATGAGAAGGATAATCCCCAGCTGTATGGCGACGTCCCAGTTGCCGAGCATGGTCTCGTGGGCGATGGCGGTGGTGAGGACGCGCGTCCTGAACCTGATGTCGCCCCCGAGCATTAGGGCTATCCCCAGCTCTCCCATGGCTCTGCTAAACGCCGCCGCGGCGGCGGCTGCCAGCCCCCCAATGGCCTCCCTTACCACTAGCAAGTGGCGGCGCCACGCCGGCATGGGGAACATGCGCAGGACCTCTAGCACCTTCACGTCCACGGACCTGAAGGCTGTGGTGGCGAACGCGACGTAGAGGGGGAGAACGAAGAGGAAGTGGCCCACGACCACGGCGTTTAGGGTGTAGAGGATGTTGAGAAAGCCCAGAGGCCCCGTGCGGGCTAGCAGAAGGTAGAGGAGGAGGCCGAGGAGCACGGTGGGCATCCCCACCAGACCGTTGAAGAGTGCCTCAACGGCGCCGGCCAGACGGCCGCCTCTGGCGTAAAGAGCGTAGGCCGCCGGCGTACCCACGGCGACTGCCAGTAGGGTGGGTACTGCGGAGACGTAAAAAGTGTTTAGGATTACGCCCAGTAGCTCACTTGACACAGCTGGGTCCGAACAAGGCGTTTAAATCCTTCATCCACTGGAGGGGTTGGGGATCTGCCCTCGTTATTGGTATAAAGAGTTGCTTCTCGGCCACTGTCAAGTTGCCGATTATTTCCTGGCCCCTGGTGAGCATGTATTCAGCCATGAGCTTCGTGACCGGCGACGGCTTGACTATCTCGAAGCTGTATATGTTGATGAGGTCGGGCGCCGCCGCGACTATAACGTCAAGCGCCGGGAGCTTGTCTTGAAATCTGTACCAAGTGCCGGTGTCCGACAGGGTGTAGGCCGCTTCTTGGTTGGCCAGCTGGAGGGTCTGCCCCATGCCGGCCCCCGCTGATATGTACCACTTATTGCTCTGCGGGTCGGGCACCCTGCCTATTGCCTGCTTCCAGAGATCTATCTCCTTTAGGTTAGTCCCCGACTTGTCGCCCCTGGAGACGAACTTGGCCTTGCCCTTAGCCCCCGCCTCCGCGATTTTCTTAAAGGCATCCACGGCGCTGTTGCCCCTAGCCCCGGCGGGGTCGTCCCTAGGCCCAACCACGATGAAGAAGTTGTAGGCAATTACATCCCTGCATTTCAGAGTCCCGTTCTTCAAGTACTGAGCCTCAAGCGATGGGGCGTGGACTATGACCACATCGACATCGCCCCTCTGCGCCATTTGAAGCGCTTGGCCAGTGCCCACCGCCGTGTAGCGCACCTCCACGTCGTAGCCCCTTGCCCTTGCCCACTTCTCGAAATCCGGGATCAACACGTCGAGAAGCCCCGTGTCCTTCACGCTAGTGGTAGTAGCCATGTATACGATGTAGCGCACAGGCGTAGAGGTCTGGGGGGAAGAAGACGTAGTCTGTTGCATAGGCTGTGTGTTGGCAGAGGGCGCCCCGCCGGTCTGCTGGGTCGTGCCGGGCTCGGCCTTAGGCGACGATGCGATGAGCCAGATGAGCGCCGCTACTACAACCAATGTGGCGGCTAACCCCAGCACAGCACTTGGTTTCATGGGGGAAAGGAAATTAATCTAGTTTTTGTACACTTCTCCAAGACGCCCAGTTAACATATTAAAATGGCAAATAACCTAGAAGGGTATGGATTGGTGGTCTATAGCTCTCTCTCCTCGTCTTTGGTTTTTCCTATTGATGTTCGCGCTGTCGGGGGGCGTCTTATTGACGGTAGTTTGGTTTGAGAGAAAGGCAGCTGCGAGGGTTCAAATGAGGGTTGGGCCGTATCACGTGTCGCCATGGTCTGGGGGGTATCTGCAACTTCTGGCAGACGCCTTCAAGTTCATTATAAGCGAGCCGATTGTGCCCCGCGGAGCGCACAAGGTGCTATTTGTCTGGGGCCCGCCGCTCTTTGTAACGCTCGCCTTCGGCGCCTCGCTACTCCTCCCGCTGACTCCCGAACTTAGGCTTATAAAAGACCCCGCTCTTTTGCCCTACGGCCTTATCTTTTCTCTTGTAGTTCTCCTCCTGGTGTCCATATCTGTGGTCATCATAGGCTGGTCTGTGAATAACAAATTTGCCTACGTAGGCGCGGCGCGCGAGGCCCTTCTGGTAGCCGCCTACGAGCTTCCTCTTATACTCTCCTTCTTGGCCATGGCGGTGCTGTACGGCACGTTGAACCCACTGGAGATTGTGAACAAGCAGAGCTTGCTTGTGGGCGCCTTGTGGAACCCCCTCGCCTTCCTAGTCTTCATAATTGCCACTGCCATGGCCACAGCTAGGTTCCCCTTCGAAATCGCCGACTACGAGGGAGACTTGGCGACAGGGCCTTACAGCGACTACGGTGGGATATTTCTCGTCCTATCCTTCGCCGGCGGCACCTACTACGCCACCTTCTCCTACTCCTTCCTCGCATCTCTGCTCTTCCTCGGCGGGTGGGCCCTCCCAGGCTTTTCGGCAGGCCCCTGGCCCCAGGATATTATAGGCAATTTGATATTGGCAATATGGGTATATGTAAAGGTAGTCGCCCTCATGTTTTTCTTCGCCTTCCTGAGGGCAGCGATGCCCGTGCTGAGGCTTGACCACACCCTAGCGCTCGGCTGGCGGGGTCTCTTGCTCCTAGGCATGGCCGGAGTTGTGTGGTCCGTAGTACTGAGGCTTGTGGGGGTGGCGCCATGATGGGGGTGAGCAAGATTATAAAGGCTACTATAGACGCCATGGCGGTTGCGGCGAAGAATTTCGCCAAGCCGGAGCGCATTACTATATACTACCCCTACGAGAAGCTTGAGTACGTGAGGATGCGCGGCTGGATTGGCCTATGGACTGAGAAGTGTACGTCGTGCATGCTGTGCGCCCGTATATGCCCCACAAACGCCATCAAGATGTATCTGGCCCCTAACAACAAGAGATACCCCGGCATAGACTACGGCCGTTGCATTATGTGCCACTTCTGTATCGACGTGTGTCCCACTGACGCCCTCTACGGCACCGGGATCAAGGAGCTAGCTTGGTATGACTACAAAGAGATGATATATACTCCCGACATGGAAAGAGAGCCCCCGAAGGTGCAAGAACCGTACAAATATGTAAAGGTCGCCATTAAATACGCTGGCGGAGTCCCGAAAAAAGTTAAGGTCGATTAGTTTTTCAGTATTCTATAATTAACCTTTTAGTACATAGCCTTAACACAGTGATAATGCTTTAATAAGGCCATGTACCTAGACGTTATGATAGGTGAAATCCTCCTCTTGGCCACGTTGTTTTTCGGTGTTTTGACCGTTTACTCTAAGGATAACGTGTATTCGGCAGCCAGCTTGGCGGCCGCGGCGGGGGCGGGAGGCGCCTATTACATATACATAATGCAATTTGCCCCGGCTTTTCTACTATTTGTAATATACATAGGGGCAGTTATGTTGCTGGTTATCATGACAGCCGCCATGTACGGCGGCGCCCAGAGGAGAAGTGGGAGATACGTCCTTGCAACGACCTTGGTTTTCCTCTTCGCGGCAATCCTCGGCGTTTTGGCCTTCTATGCGCCTCCCACTGCACCGGCGTTGGTGCAGACCGGAGACCTCCTTTCTATTGTGATTATGCTCCTAGGCGTCGCAGCAGTTTCGTTAGTTGTCGGAATAGAAGTGGCGAGGAGGACATGACCCTCGCCATTTTCGTAGGTGTGGTTCTAATACTGCTTGGCCTGTACAGCATTGCAGTGACTAGAAACCTCGTGAGGGTTCTAATTTCCCTAGAGCTTATCACCGTGGGCGCCTTTGCCGCGCTTGCCGCAGTGGCTAGCGTCAACCCCACGCTGGTCTTCTACGGCGTATTAATTCTTGTCATGATTTCAGTTTCGGAGGCGTCTATCCTCGCTGCGCTGATCTACCGCAACTACGCGTTGACAGGCGAGACAGACGTATCATCCATCACCGCGGGGAGGGAGACATGATAATCCTAGCCTCTGTCCTATTACCAATGGCGCTGTCTTTGCTGGCATACCCACTGGCTAAGAGGTCGTCTTATCTTGCCGGCTACTTGTCGGCAGGGGCTTTAATCCCGCTCTTGGCGCTTTCCGCCTACGTGGTATTCTCGGGTAATCCGCTCAGCGAGGGGTCTTTCCACACGTTCGATCTCTTGGCGTTTAGGATTATCCCATTCAACGGCGTCTTTATCTTCACAGTGGCGTTAGTGGGAGCGCTGGTAGCTCTGTATTCCTCGCCGTACATGGAACACAGAGCTCACGAACTTGGCGGAGACACGGCTATTTTCTACCTCACATACGGCTTTTTCGTAGGCGGCCTAGCGGGGGCTTTCGCCGCTGCTAATCTGATCATGGTGTATGTGTTTATTGAGGTGGCGCTCATAGCCTCCCTGTTCCAGATCCTCTACTACGGCTACGGCGACAGGGTTAGGATAACGATAATGTACCTCGTCTGGTCGCACGTAGGGGCTTTGCTAGTGCTGGCAGGTTTCGTGCTACTGTATCTGAAAGGCGTTTACTACGTGCCGTTGTTGATCGATTCTGGTCCCCTCGGCGCCGACTCGGTGGCGTTTTTGTTAATACTGCTGGGCTCCCTGGTGAAAATGGCCGCCCTCGGCGTCCACATGTGGCTTCCCTATGTACATGCCGAGGCTCCCACGCCGCTGTCTGCTCTCTTGTCACCTGTGTTAGTGGGAATAGGGGGGTACCTAATAGCGGCTACGGCCATGTACGTATTGCCAGAGGCTGGGTGGACCCGGTGGCTGGTGTACTACGCCATAGCCACGGCTATTTACGGTGGGTTGATGGCCTTCCTCCAAAAAGATCTGAAAAGGCTGTTTGCTTACTCTACGGTAAGCCAGATGGGCTACCTGCTCCTAGGCGTCGCGCTGTTTAACCCATTCGGCTACACCGCCGCCGCGTTGCTCTACCTCAGCCACGGGCTCGGCAAGGCAGTCCTCTTCATGACCGCCGGGTACTTCATTATGCACCTACACACCCGCGACGTGGAAAAAATGGGCGGCCTCTACGGCTGGCGGCCTGAACTAGCCGGCGCCGCCGTAGTTGGCTTTCTGAACCTCGCCGGGATACTGTCTGTGGGCATGATATCGGAGATAACCCTCACAGTGTCTTTCGCTAAGTACTTCGGGACGGAGTACCTCGCCTACATCCCCTACGCTGTGGTTCTGCTAGTGACCGGCATATACGCGTTTAATACTATCCGCGTTGTTTTCTTTGGGCCGCCCAGGCGCGAGGATAAGGGACCTGTCGACTTGGCTCTTGTAGCGCTTGTAGTTACGGCGTTGATTTCGCTCTTGTTATTCCTCCCGCCGCTATCAACGTCGCTCGTGGACAATGTATATAATACCGTAGTTGGGGCGGGGCTATGGAGGTAGTACTTCTCGCAATTTTCTTCCCGCTCATAACTTCGATTTTATCGCTGTTCAGCGCCTCTGAGAAGTTCAAGGCGTGGGCCGTTACAGCAGGCACATTCGTCTCGGCGCTTATTGCGACGTATCTGTTCCTCAACGCCTCTCCCGGCCTCTACGGGTGGGACTGGATCACGGCAATAGGGGCAAGGATAGAGGTCAGGTTGGACAACTTTAGCCTACCGATGGGCATGCTGGTGGCGTGGCTTGTGGCAGCGATTTCGCTCTACTCCGTGAAGTACATGGAGGGGGACTACCGGCCTGGGTGGTACTGGTTCTTCTTCGGCTTCTTCGCCTCGTCTATGCTTATCATCGTCTACGCGGAGAACCTCTGGTTCCTCCTCGTCGGCTGGGAGGGGGTAGGCCTCGCTTCGTGGGCCCTCATAGGCCACTGGTACCGCGACGAGTTTGAGTACTGGGTTGGCAGAGAGGAGAGGGTGGCCGGGGTGCCGTATTGGTGGACGCCGAGTAAGGCAGGGCTCAGGGCCATTCTCACCGTGCGCTTTGGGGACGCCTTCTTCCTCGTCGCGATTGCCCTATTCTACGCGCTGGCGGGAACGGTGTCTCTAACCGGCCTTAAGGCCTCGGAGGCGTTGAGGGCTCTGGGGGTTGTGCCTCTGCTGTTCTTCGCCCTTGGGCCTCTTACGAAGAGCGCGCAGTTCCCCTTCCACGAATGGCTCCTCACGGCGATGACGGGGCCGACCAGCGTCTCGGCCCTAATCCACGCCGCCACGATGGTCAAGGCTGGGGTCTACGTGCTGATCGTGACTACTCCCATCTTCCTGCTAGTCAGGGGGGCCGAGCTCTACTTCCTTGTCGTGATGTCGCTTGGCGTAGTCACGGCGCTGGCCGCGACGCTGATAGCCCTCACGGCTATGGAGTTTAAGCTAGTTCTCGCCGGCTCTACGGCGGCTAACCTCGGCATCATAGCCGCCGCGACGGGCGCCGCCGGCCTCCTGGGCCTCCACGATGAGCACCTCCTCTCTACGTTGCTCTTCTTCGCCTTTCTGCACATTGTGGGCCACGCCGTGTCTAAAGCCTCGCTGTTTATGGGATTCGGCGCAGTCATCCACGAGGCCGGCACTAGGTTTATCGGCGAGGTGGGGCGGCTGTGGCGCCACATGAAAATTACGGGGGCTGCCATGGCCCTCTCTATGCTGAGCCTTGTGGGCATCCCGCCGTTTGTTGGCTACATCACCAAGGACTTGGCCTTGGAGAACGTGTTCGAGGCGGGGCACGCCTACCACATAGAGCTCCTCGCGCCCGTCCTCTACCTGTTGCTCTTCATAACGCCCATATACGGCCTCCGCCTGCTGGGCCTCACCTTCGTCCACGGCAAGGAGGCGAAGGAGGTTCACGAAGCCCCCGCCCTCATGTGGATCCCGTACACGGCCCTGGCAATTGCCACAATAGTGCTAGGCGCCTACTTCGCCGTGGCTGTGAAGTTCCCGCTCACCGAGGCCCTCGTCTCGGTGCTAGCCGGCTTCCTCACAGGTTTTATACTCTATATCTGGCTACCGGGCTTTAGGTCAGAGGTGTTAAGTCCATTGTGGTATTTTCTATACCGCAGGTTCTACCTGCCAGTTCTCTACGACGGTGTGTTACCCTTGCTGTATACGGGGTTTGCTAAGTTCATCTATGTGGTGTTCGACAAGGGCCTATTTGACGGGCTTTACCACAACGTGCTACCGGGGGCGTTCGATGCGTTGTCGCGGCTTGCCAGGAGACTTATCACCGGCGATATAAACATCTACGTCTTGTACGGCATGGTTGGAATATTAATTACCCTTCTCCTGCTGTTGCTATGATCTACCTGGTTTACTTAATCCTGGCGCTGTCTTTGGCCGCGCCGCTGGCGCTGAGATTTGACAGCAGATACATCGCGGCGGCAACTTCGCTAGTTTTACTGCTCATTTCAGCCGCCGCCGGCGTGCCGGTGGGCGTTGTCGTGTCCCTAGTGGCCCTTGCGTTGTCTCTAGACTGGAGGCTTGGGCCCTTCGGCCTTGCGCTGTCTTTCGCCGTAACAGCGGCTGTGACGGCTATTTACGTGTATTATAAGTCCGAGCCCGTGGTTTATGGGCTAGTTGCCCTGGCGCTGTCCACTGCAGCTGTGTACGGCCTCTTGGCCATGGACAGAGAAAAAGAGAACGTGGAGGGCGCTGTGAAGTACTTGTTGTTCTCAGGCGTCGGCAAAGTCCTCATAGTCGTTGGGTACGTGCTGGCCGTGTTGGGCTGGCATCCGGGGCTCTACGTAACAGTGCTGGGCTTTATGTTCGAGCTAGGCATCGCGCCTTTCCACGCCTGGGTTGTAGACGCGTATGCCCTGGGCTCGCCGCGCGGTGCCGCGGCGCTAGTGGCATTTAGCAAAGTAACGGCGTTGTTCGTCCTTTTGACAATTTTCAAGAGCCTCAAAGCGCCTAGCGATGTGGGACTTGTGGCGCTAATAATAGCCCTTGCCTCTATGCTCGTGGCAAACGTGGCGGGTCTCGGCGCCAAGACGCTGGGCCGGATTATGGCTTACTCCTCCATTTCGCACATGTCCTATGCCCTCGCCGCCGTGTCTCTTGTGTGGTGGAGGGGGGTCTCCAGCTCTCCGGCCGATGTCTTCGGCGTATTCATTTCCACCGTGGACTTAGCCGCTTTGGTAGTTGTGCTGGAAGCCTTGGCCTCCGGCCTTGCAAAAGCCGGGGTGTTTGGCTACATGCCGACTCGGCTCTCGGACCTGCTCCCGCCCAGGAAGAGCGTGCTGAATGTTTTGAATATCTTCTCGCTTCTCGGCCTGCCGCCTCTGCTGGGCTTTTGGCCCAAACTATTCCTGATACTGCTGATTTTGGCATATCCAGGCGCGCCGCTGGCAGCCTTTCTCGTAGCTTGGATTGTTTTAAACAGCGCCCTGGCAACGCCCTACTACCTAAGAGCTATTAGGATGGTGGCCGAGGCGCCGGGCAGAGTAGCCGATAACATAACTTCGTCGTATACGGCATTCGCAACTACGATAGTAGGTCTCACCCTCCCGTTTGTAATATACGCATTTTTGTAATTTTTTAAAAAAGTCTTTGCAACCCCCCTATGCCTATCGAAAAGACATTGGTGATCATAAAGCCCGACGCGGTTTCGAGAGGACTTGTCGGAGAAATCATCTCTCGGTTCGAGAAGGCTGGGCTTAAGATCGTGGCGATGAAAATGGTCAAGGCCGCGCCGGAAGAGGTGGAGAGGTTTTACCCCTCTTCAGAAGAGTGGTTCCGGTCAGCTGGGGCTAAACTTCTGAAGGCCTACCAAGAACTCGGCATCGACCCAAAAACCAGGTTGGGCACAGATGACCCGGTGGAGGTTGGGAAGGCTATTAAGAGGAGTCTGGTGAAATACATGACCTCGGGGCCTATTGTCGTGCTAGTGCTCAAGGGGAACAGAGCAGTCGAGGTTGTCAGGAAAATAATTGGCCCAACATCACCACACTCGGCGCCGCCGGGGACTATCAGGGGGGACTACTCAACCGACTCGCCCGACCTGGCAGCAGAGGAGGGGCGTGTTGTGTTTAACCTTGTACACGGCTCAGACAGCATATCCGAGGCTGAGAGAGAGATAAAGTTCTGGTTCAGAGATGGAGAGGTGCTAGACTAGCTGGATCTTGTAAGCCAGTAACAGAATAGCTGTTTTAGGCACCTTTTTCCTGGTCCCAACTACTGGGACAACTGCAAGAACAGGACCGTTAAATGATCTATCCAATATTCTTATTTTTACCTTCTTATTGCAGACAACTCCCTCTAACACACCGTTGTTTATTTCTCCTTCTATTAAGTGATCCATGTAGGTTATGAGGTACTCTTCTATGTCCACCTTAACTATGTTGAAAAGCGCCGCTCCCTCTTTTGTTTTTATATATGTCGCCTTGAAAGGCGGATCCGCGTTTGTGGGGAGCTCCTCCAGTCGTATTGGGAGTACTCCACAACGAGGCGGCCCCACCGCGATGTAGTAAGAGCCGCGCCAAGGCCCCCGGGCCACGGCGATAATTTCCATAAACCGCATCTGCCACGGCGGTTTTTAAGGGATAAGCAAAGTTCACGACAAAGTTGTCGTGGTGAACTTCAGTTTTTTGCGATGAACAGAGCAGAAGGGTAATGTTTATATTTAGTTCACCACGTGGATGTATGAAGTCACGGCAATTGTAGCTCTTTTCTCTCCAGCGGGGTACGGGAAAATTCCACCCTCGCAACATTGTCGTCTACGTATATTACGTAGTCGTACTCCAGCTGGTTAGGAGGAGCTGTGTAGAGATCTACCCACACGGCGCTGGTGCTTCTAAAATCTCTATACCTCCTTGGTACGTACTCCGCGTCGAGCGTAATGATGTACCTCGATATAACCCGCTCGGCGTAATGCTCTAGTCTTCGGTGTTCATATATCGATACTAGGCGGGTCTTCGCCTTTTTAAAAAACTGCATCTGGTAAGGCTTGTGTACGTACGCAACGGCGTTTAACGTATCCACCACAGCAGCCGTTATCCACTGGGAGTGCCCATACACCGCGATTTGTGCGCCGAGGGGTACATCCGACAGTAGCTGTGCCAATAAGCCAGGGGCCGGCACTCGCGAGCTCTCTAGGGGATATGAGCGCTCATTGCTCAGAAGGACGGGGCCGTTGGGGAGGATTGCCATGTACCACACAGGCTTCTTAATACTGACGCCTCTCGCCTTTTGTATCTCAACTCTTCTTATAGTGGCGTAGTCGGTATTTACCGCCCTTAATTTTATTATAACATCTGCGATGTCAGCTAGTGGGTTGTACCTTGTCTCAATGCCTATAATGCTACGAAGCCCCATCTTCGCAAAGGCGTCGGCTGTGGCTCTATCGATTACAACAGCGTCTACTCCATCTACAATGAAGATATCTGCCTTTTCTTTGTAAGCCAAGTCCACCACCTGGTTGAACAGGGTTTCCCTGTACTGGGGGATATACGGGAAGTCAAATACCGCCACGTCGCGGGGATTCCACCCAAAACTTTGCCATGTCTCGTAGAGGGAGTCTCTGCCTTCGTTGAAAGTTATCCACACCACCTTGGCCCCTTCCTTGGCAAATTCAAATGCGGCTTTCGATACTAGTATAGTCTTGCCTGCACCGCTTGGCCCATACACGTAGCTAACTTTATTATCAAAAAGCTGTTTTAAATCCACAGAATAGGGCTTTTGTCTCTATTAAAAAATTTACGTTTCCCAGATTAATATACTTTGTAGATACTGCACTAGGCAGATGATCTCGGTGGTTGTGCCAACCTACAATGAGGCTGAGAATATCGAGGAGCTGGTGAAGAGGTTGGCCAGTGTGTTTCGTAGCGACTACGAGGTTATTATAGTAGATGACAACAGCCCTGATGGAACTGCCGATGCGGCAAAAAAGCTCTCAGCCACATACCCAGTCCGTGTAGTTGTCAGGCAAACACGTCTAGGCCTCGCCAGCGCAGTTGTGGAGGGCGCCTCAGTAGCTAGGGGAGACGTGGTGGTGGTCATGGACGCAGATCTTCAACACCCCCCGGAGCTGGCGCCTGCCTTGGCCAGAGAGGCGGCTAGGGGCTGCCTTGCTGTTGCATCTAGATATGTGAGAGGAGGCCGCGTAGAAGGGTGGCCAATCACGAGAAGGGTGGTATCTCGGGGGGCCGTGCTCCTCGCAAGACTTCTTTTACCAGAGGCTAGGACGGTTAAAGACCCCGTCTCCGGCTTTTTTGCATATAGAAGAGACTGCTTATCAAGGGTCAAGCCAACCGGCTTGTACAAAATACTCCTAGACGTGCTAGTGCAGTGCAAGCCGGAGTGCGTCGTCGAGATTCCCTTCGTCTTTGGCAAAAGGACTAGAGGGAGGTCTAAGTTGGGGAGACGTCACATATTCGACTACCTCCGCCAGCTACTCGCCCTCTCTAAATGGCGGCCTGTGAAATTCGCCGCGGTGGGGGCAACGGGCATCGGCGTTGCGCTGGCCGTCCTGCACTTCCTCAGCTGGCTCCCCGCCCTCGTCTCAACCGCAATAGCTATTGAGGTGAGTCTGACTTCGAATTATATCTTGAACAGGGCGTGGACCTTTGCCGAGAGGCACACACCCCTACTCGGCGGGTGGGCCAAATACCACCTCGCCACCGCGATAGGGAACTCCACAAACTACTTGGTTACAAACGCCTTGGCTTTTCTGGGCGTGTGGATTTACGTGGCCTACCTTATGGGCGTTGCGGCTGGGTACGCTGCCAACTACGTATTTTCAGAACTGGAGGTGTTTAAATAGAAGAACAAGTGAGAACTTGTGAAGATACTGCTAATGGGATGCGGCAACATAGGGAAGTACATCTACAACGCTCTTTCCCAGAGGCACGAAGTAGCCGTGGCCGACAAGGCCGGGGGGTGTCCTTCTACCATTGCTCGCGACGCTCTGGAGGTGCCCCTCGGCGGGTACGATCTTGTAATCAACGCGTTGCCTGGGAATATTGCGTATAAGGCGTCGCGGCGGGCCTTAGAGGTGGGTGTCGACGTTGTAGATGTATCGTTCTTCCCGGAAGACCCCTTTGAACTCGACGAGGTGACAAAGAAAAGCGGGGCTAGGTACATCCCAGACGCGGGGGTTGCTCCTGGGCTTAGCAACGTGTTGGCAGGTAGGTTGGTGGCGGAGCTGGGCAAGGTTGACGAGCTGGGCATATACGTGGGGGGCATACCCGAGAGACCCGTCGGTCCTCTCGGGTATTCAATAACGTGGAGCCCCCTAGACCTAATTGAGGAGTACACGAGACCGGCCAGGGTGAGGAGGAGCGGCGAGTTAGTGTCGGTTGATCCGCTCAGCGGCGTTGAGCTCGTCCCCTCGCCTCTTGGGATGCTTGAGGCGTTCTACACAGACGGCCTACGCACACTCCTGAAGACGCTGGACGTCCCTAACATGTACGAAAAAACGTTAAGGTGGCCAGGCCATATAGAAAAGATCAAACTTCTTCGCGATTTGGGGTTCATGTCGGAGGAGGGGGATCCGCCCCCGCGCCTAGTGACGGCTAATCTGCTTTCCCGCCTCAAATTCGATGTGCCTGATGTGGTATATATGAAGGTTGTAGGGAGCGGCGGCCAGAAGAAAGTTCAATATGAAGTCACCGTCAGGCCTCGCGCCGGGTGGACTGCGATGCAGGTGGCGACTGGTAGCGTCGCCATAGGGATGCTGTACGTGATCAAAGACCTAGATCCAGGCGTGACGCCGCCCGAGTACATCGGCATGTCCAACAGGCTCTTTCCCCGGCTCCTCGCCGCTGTAAGGCAACACGGCGTGGAAATCGTCCAAGAGATAGTAGAAAGAAGAGCGCTATGACCGGGCTTCCCGACCAGCTGAGGAGGCCTGTAAGGGGCATGCGAGACTGGATGCCGCAACAACTCTACGCACTGAGGCGTATGGAGGAGGTCTTATCGTCTGTAGCCGAGCAGTACGGCTATAGAAGGGTCGAGACGCCTGTAGTAGAACACTTCGAAGTTCTTGCAAAAAAGGCTGGGCAGGAGGTTATTAACGAAATCTACTACTTTAGGGACAAGGCGGGGCGGGAGCTGGGGCTTAGATTCGACATGACTGTGCCCATCGCCAGGGTCTTATCCTACAACCTTGACCTCCCGAGGCCAGTGCGGTGGTACTACTTCAGCAAGGTTTTTAGATACGACGAGCCGCAACACGGGAGGTACCGGGAGTTTTTCCAATTCGGCGTAGAGCTAATCGGCTCAGCCTCACCGAGGGCAGACGCCGAGGTGGTCCAGCTCCTCGCGGCGTCGCTTGAGGCGGCTGGAGCGTCAAAATATGTCATAAGGATAAACGATAGGAGGGCTGTTGACAAGTTACTTGAGTCCCTAGGCGCGTTGTCCCACAGAGATGCTGTGTACAGGGCGCTTGACAAGAAGCTAAAATTGCCCCGGGAGGAAGTAATTGGGATCATGACATCCGGCGGCCTGCCGAGAGATGCCGCGGAAAAGATCTACGACACGGCCAGCGAGATGAGCTTAGACGAGGCCGTAGAGGTCCTAAGGAGGCTGGACGGAAGGCTCGGCGAGGCCTACGCCAAGTTCGTAAAATACCTCGAAGCCGCGGTGCCCCTGGAGAGGTTTAAATTCGATATGTCTATTGTCAGAGGACTCGACTACTACACCGGCGTGGTTTTCGAGGCCTTTGTGGGGGACTACTGGCTCGCCGTGGGCGGAGGCGGCCGCTACGACGACTTGCTGGAGCTGTACAGCGGAGTCAAAATCCCCGCCCTCGGCTTCGCCATAGGCGTAGAGAGGCTTATGGAAGCCGTCGGCTTGCAAAGCGTGGAGAAGCCCCTCGACTACTACATATACATCTTCGACGATGACGCGTACAAACACGCCGTGGCCCTAGCCAATAGGCTACGCAAACAGGGACACAGCGTAGTGGTTGAGTTAGGAGAAAAGAACTTAAAGGACGTTTTTGAGTACGTGTTGAAAATTGGTACCAGATACCTGGTATTGATAGGCCGTAAGGAGCTTGAAAAAGGAGTGGTGAAGATAAGAGATTTGCAAAAAAGAGAGGAGGTCGAGGTGCCTCTCTCGGCTCTACTATCTTAGGATCTGGGTCCCTTTTTCTCCTTTAAAAACCTCGTACCCCTCCTCCAGGGCCCCTATCGCCGCCTTCTTACCCCCTCGTCGGATGAAGTTTATAGCTGCCAGGACCTTGGGACCCATTGAGCCGGGTGGGAAGTGGCCCTCGTAGTAGTATTTCTCCAACTCGTCTACGCGGACGGTAGCCAGCTTTTTCTGGTTCGGCTTTCCGTAGTTTAAGTAGACGCCGTCGACGTCTGTTAGGATAATGAAGAAGTCGGCCCCCAGCCCCGCCGCGATTAGGGCGGAAGCCAAATCCTTGTCCACTACCCCCTCTACGCCTCTTCCGTCACATGTGGGCACCCCTCCCCCGCCGCCGGCGACAACAACGAAGCCCTCTTCAAAAAGCTGGCGTATTGCCTCCATCTCCACGACCTTCAGGGGGGTCGGCGATGGGACCACCCTCCGCATCCCTCCTCGTGGGTCTCGTTTAAAGACCCAGCCGTACTTCTCAGCAAGGGCTTTAGCCTCCTCCTCGGTGTACAGCGACCCTATGAACTTTGTAGGGTCTTTGAAAGCTGGGTCGTCGCAGTCAACCTCTACCCTCGTGACCACGGCAACGCTCCGTCCCCTGCCCAGGTATTTATCAAGCGCCGAGACTATTAGGTAGCCCAACAAGCCCTGTGTCGCCGCCGTTAAGGAATCCAACAGAAAGGCTGGTCTGTCTTTTTGAAGCTCTACAAAAAAACCAACTTGAGGCCCGTTTCCGTGAGTCACCAAAACCCTGTGCCCCTCTTGGATAATGCGGTATACTACCCTAGCCGCGGCCTCCACATTTCTCAAATGCCCCTCCTGTGTTATGGGCTCGGCGGGGCGGCTAAACGCGTTTCCCCCGAGCGCTATTACAACCTTCACCTCCCCGCCTACTCCTTGGTTTTATATATTTTGTAACTGGCTACGGCAGAAATAAGCGCGAGAACCGACAACATTAGCCACGGGTAGGCGGGAGACGACGTCATTAACAAAGAGAAGACGTAGCTGAAATGTAGCCCCAGCGCCATGTTTGTTATATTTATGACCGCGAGAGCCGCTGCTGGGTTCGCGGCAGTTCTTGACGACGTCGCGTAGACAGCCGTAATATACGTACTGAACGAGAGGCCGTAGGCGAATATGAGGATTGGGAGGATGGCAAGTGGAGCTAGTGGTATTATTAAGTAGACGAGCGACGCAACGAGGGGGGCGCCCACTAGCAACAAGAGCTTATTATTCACCGTGTCGTAAAGCCTCCCCACAAAGCCGCCTAGGAAACCCGACAACATGGCCGTAGAGGAGAGTGCGCCAGCCCACTCTTCGCCGAGTCCTCTAAATAGATGTAGCCACGTAGCCGTGAGGCTATTGGCGGCGTAGACGGCGCCCCAAAACGGAAACGAGGCTAGACCATACACAAACGTCGATCTGTTCACTGAGGCGGGGCTTTTGTAACCCCTCCCTCTTAGCAACAAGAGTCCTAGCGCCACCGAGGCGAGACCCGGCGCTACAAAGGCGAGGCGCCAGCCCAAAATATTAGCGACATACCCCCAGTAGAAGCCCACAAAGGCGCCGATGTTGAAAGAGGCGTTGTACCACCCCAATGCCGACCCCACGGCGTCGGGCCTTAGGGCTATCAACACGGCGCCAGCCGTGGAGAAGAACAAGCCTGCCCCCATGCCGCCTAGAGCCCTGAAGAATAATAACCACCCCCAACTGGGGGCGAGCCCCATCAGTACTGAAGAGGCGCCGAATAGGACCATTCCCAACCCCGCTATCTTGTCGTGGCCGTGGCGAGCGCCTAAGTAGCTCGCCGGTAGCTGCATGACCGCTGCCCCTACTATGAACACCGCTGGCAGAAGGCCCGCCTGCGCTGGGCTTACGCCGAATTCTTTCAAAACAAGCGGGAGTACAGGCGCAACGAAGAACCACATAAGCGAGTATACCCCTCTGGACAAGAGGATAATATAGAAAAGACTCATTCAGATCAAGCGCCTACTTCACCCCTCCGTGCCGGAATGGCTCATCACGCGTAATGCGGACTCTGCGGGGTCTGCGGCTGGACGGGCAACGGCGGCGGGAAGCCCAGCTCCCTCATTATGAGGGCAGCCTCGAAGAGGGCGGCTTGCATTATCGGCGTAGCCACATGCGGGGGGAGGTTCTTCACATCAACGTCGCCTTGCACCACCGCCGTGCCTCTTATGGTGACAGACACCACGCTGGGAGCTGAGGCTATGCTTATAGTAAAGGGGATCTCCGTTATCCCGCTTCTCTTCACGGCGCGTTCCCCCTCGATCATGACCTGCATATTCATCTGCAACTGCACGCCAGGTGGAGGCACGCCGAGCCTTTCGGCGTGGATATAGTCAAATCTAATACCGGCGACGCTCACGTCTCTTTAAAACCCCGCTCTTATAAATGTGATGTGAGTATCCAAATCGTCGACTATAGCGAAGAAGCCCACATCGTAGAAGAAGCCGCTGTGGTTGTGTCGCCTCGTTGTAAGTGCAAACCCCCTTCACCACATGCAGACGCCTTCCCATATATTGCACGGGCCATAAGGGAGATATATGGCGTAGACATCAGTAGCGCCTTGTCAGACCAGCTAGACCTCGGATTACGGCGCCTCGACGTGGTTCTGCTCCACGGACAGCTCCCCCTGGGCGACTCTTGGCTCGCTAGACTTCTCCCCAACAGCCAGGAGACGGCGCGGTGCGTAGCACCCATGCCGGACCCCATCACGGCGGCGTTGTCCATTCTGTCCGCAGGTGTCGGCAACGTAGTCGTCGACATGAGATACGGCTATGCCAAGTACGCCGACATAATCGCCGAATACGCAACCGCCACCAACGCCAAGCTACAGCTACTAGTCACCAAGCCCCTGGCCCTCCCAGGAGACGTCATCTTCCACACCTCCACCCCACCCTACCTCAAAGAGAGATACGTCAAGGCAGCAGGAGAAGTCTCCATATCTAGAGGATCCGTGAGGCTGAAACCCCTCTCGTACATCGACGAGGACTGCGAAGTATCTGCGCCGGATTTCGCAAAAACCCTAGAAAGAGTGGCACAGGTGCTAGATCTAGACATGGCGCTTTTAGACCACATGGTCTCACAGCCGGCGGTGAGCCACGCCTACCTCGATGAATTTGCAACAACCTGGCAAATCGGCTACTTGGCTAAGTGGGACTTAATCCGACAAGCCCCAGGCGGCTGGACAGCCACTTCGAAGCTTATGTACTTATACGGGCTAGCCAAAGGCCGTTCAGCGTAAAGACTATTGAGACCTTAGCCAAATCTTCTGCAACTATTTCGTCCAAACCCTATGTTATTGGGCTGAGAGGAAAACTATTCAAGAAACTCAAGAAGAGAGAAGAAAACCTCGCCACCTTGTACTGTCTCTGACAAAGCAATCCCAAGGCGGAGCGGTTGACAATTGTTTCAAATCCCACCCGGACGCGTCACGACATCACAGCAATCCGTAACATATCCTGTTGAACGCATTTATCACAGTTCTTATTCCATCCGCTAGTTGGGGAGTTATACGTTCATAATATCGTAAACCATAATAACTAGTGTGGTCAGGCACTACTCCACAGTCACGTAAACATTGTTTGAAATCGGCGCAGTTATTAGCGTAGCGACAACGCCAAGCACATAACACATAATCAATTGTTGAATCGCAGTGATAATACCGCTTGTACAACTCGTCGGCACAGACCCTCTCACACATCTCGCCCCTGCATCTACAAAGCTCCTCCACAAGCTTTTGAACATATCCATAACACTTACTCCTTAACTCGTCAGACCTACTCTCTATCATTCTGACATACCTTAATACTATGTCATAGGTTCGGGGATCTAGGACCCCATTCATATCTCAACTTTTTCTCTAATTAATAAGTTTTGTTTTATTAAAATTTTGTAACTCGCTTGTCAAGCCCCACTGGTTCCTGTCTATGTTATGGGCATTGTTCTCCACCCTTTTTAGCCAATGTTACATCGCGTGATGGGGTGATTTTAAGATGAATATCTGACGATGGGTACAAAGCGTCTCTTGCCAAAGATGATGCTTTTGTCCACCTTGCAGACCTTACAGCCCGGTCTCCCCTCAAAGCTCCTCTAACCCTGTCTAACCCTCTAGATCAAAAAGCTTCTTTCAATAAAGTCTCTTATTATTCTCATGACAGTGTATGTCAGAATGCCTGTTAGTGTTGATGTAACGTGATTTATAGGCGTAAATAGGGGGATGATAACACAAGTAAAATATTGTCAACTACTTGTGTTAGTGTTTCCGGTACTTTAGAGCTTAGTATTAATCCAATTGGTTGAGCTACATCTGCAACAATTCCACTTATCTGGGATAGATAGAAAAGTTGCATAAGACCACTAGTAATCCCCTCTTCCATCTTTCGATCTATAACGCCACTCAAAACGCCTATCGTTATTACCGTTGCAATTATGGCAACTAGTATCTCCACGACTTGAAACAGTAAAGGCTGTATATAAATAGCTTATGAGATATAACATGCCCAACACCATAACGTTGAAAATACGCCAATTAGGCGTTGGGTCACAAAATCAGATTTGTGAATTGGGAATACATTTAATATTCGCCTATTCTCAAATATATGGATTCTTATTTGTCGGATAGAAGCAATTGTGAATCAGTAAAGGATTGTATAGCGCAAGAACTTGGCGACTTGGGGAGGAGATATTTGGCATGTCGTTGTATGTCAATGGAGACATATCTTGAGCTTACTGATTTTGCTGAGCGGTATCGTAACTATAAGTTTAGGATAGAGGATTGGCAGATAGTTAGCCGCACCGCAATTATAGCCAGCTCGATGTTACGAGATGGGTGTTCTATTGAGATGACTGCTAATTGTCTTGCAGATTTCCTAGGTGACATAGGCGTAGACCGTTATAAAATTGAATACGGCTATATACATGGCCTAAGAGGCGAAGTACTCAGAGTCTTGTACTTAGTCTTCCCCTATCTTAAGGACATCAGGGAAAGGATGGTGGCCGATAGGCAGAGAACTGTTGGAGCGGCGGCACCCTCTAGCCGGGGGAAACTCAGTAGATCAAGCGGATATGGCCATAGTAGGAACGTTTTAGAGATGATTATAATTATACTAGCTTTTATATTGATTATTTCATTGATTATATGGGCATATATGAAAAATCAACAAGTAGTTTCTACAATATCAAAGACCAGCATACCTTCACAGCCACCAAAAGGAGCGCAACCTATTACTACCCAAGCGCGGGCTACTTCTCAAGGCGTCTTGATGCCTAGGATAAGGGCCTACGGCGAGTTACCAGAACATACAGAAACGCGAATAAGTAGCTGACATAGACGTTATCAGAGCCACACTTTCTCATTTTACGCTGTGGCTGGCATATTTTCTTAAATTTGACGCAGTAGCCACCCTTAAAAGAGACATTTCATGAAAGGCTCTGCGAAGATACGATAAGAACGCTGTTAAAACAACAGCCGAGCTCTACTATCACTTCTAGCCACGGCACCGTTTTCAAGACATTGCACTTATTGCGCGCCCAATCTCCCATGTCGACTTGCTCTCCTCGTCTCCAAGCCGCTGAGACTTCTACGCAAGCGTTTACACATCAATTAAAAATTCCGCAACACTACCGCTAAGCTCTTTGGGACATAGTGGTTGCTGAGGAGATGATAAAGAAGACGCTAAAGCAAGTCCGCAACGCGGCGGAAAGGCTAGGCGTGAAGGATTATTTCGAGGTGAGGGTTATGCCGATGTTGCTGGCATCAAGAGCGCGGTTGGAAAGATCGCCACAGTTAAGGACGTCACAGTCGAGATCGTGGACTTCGAGGTGGACTGGGTGTCCTACGAAGATGTAAACATGCCGTATAGCTGACCCGCCGAGCTGTGCGGGCTTAAAGTAACCGTCAAGTACAAGGTTGGTAGCGAGAAGGGGGCACACAGTAACATGGGGCGTGGCGAGCGAGAGGAGGATACACGCCAGCGTGGATGTAGGGAACAAGCTAGACAAAAGCCGCCGCTCTTGTAGTAACCGCGGTGCAAGAAGGCGACGAGGAGGAAAGGAAGAGAATACTCGACAAGGCGGAGAGAGGCTGCATCGTGACCCTCACCACCGACAACCTCTTCGCCATGGCCCAGTACAACGAGACCCTGCTGGAGTGGGCAGTGCGGATTAGAAACAAATATTGAAACCTAGGCGGGGGCAAAGGCCACAATAGCACCCGGGGAGACGCCAGCAGGCCCACTACGCATATTCAGGCTAGCCAGAGACCGCTAAACTACGGCGGCCTCATGTCGGGACATTTACGCACAATTCTCTTACTCCAGATAAGCCCGAGCTCGAATAGCACGGCAAATGGTATGAAGGTGAGGAAAGTTGTCAGCAACGTGGTGTCGGGCGTTATGATCGCGATGAGGATAAGCGCCGCTGCGTATACCAAAGGCCTATAATGCGCTACTGTCCAGGGGTTTAGAAGACAGATTTCGGACAGAACGGCAATTACGATCGGGGTTTCGAAAATCACTCCTGTCCAAAACGCCATTTGTATCCACGTGCTCACTACGGAGTAGATGCTCAGAATAGGCTCCACCTTTATTATGCTGGAAAGCCCTACGATAAATCTAAACAGCGAGGGGTATATTACATATATTCCAAAGAGGTTCCCAGCATAGAATAGGATAATGGCAACCCACAGGTACTTCTTCACAGCCCTCTCTTCGTGGGGGTATAGGGCTGGCTGCACGTATTTCCACACCTCGTATACCAAGTACGGAAATACAACCATGCCGCTTAGGTAAAGAGAGGCGTACATAACAGAGGCGAGGGGGTTCCACACCTCCCCCGCTATTAGGGCAATCTTGACATTTACTGTCTTGTTAAGATCTCGCAACATGGGAGTCAGCGTCTGCATAAATACCCAGTACGCCAAAGGGTTGTACTCGCCTGTGGCGAAAAAAGAGGCAACGACGCTTAGAATATTGCCGCCTTGTAAATCAGGTGCCGGCAACCACGTTATTACGAAGACTACGATAAAGACGATAAAGACGCGCTTGAGCCGCTGGCCCAGCTCAGCTAAGTGTTCCCACAGCGGCATCTCCTTATCGCGCGGAGGCTTAGACTCCACGCGCCTCTCCCCGTAGATCTAAAAAAACTTTCCTCGGGGTTAAATTAATAAACTAGAACTACAGAGGGACTTATGTATCTAATACTAGGCGGCCAGGAGTGGATAGTTATTCTAATAGCGATCGTAATAATACTGATATGGGGCCCCTCCAAGTTGCCTTCTCTGGCCAGAGGAATGGGCGAGGCAATTAGGGAGTTCAGAAAGGCTGCATCAGGCATCGAGGAGGAGCCAAAACGCGTTGAGAAAAAAGAAGAGATAGATCAAAAAATCGTCGAAATGGCAAAGTCCCTAGGAATATCCACAGAGGGAAAGACAAAGGAACAGATCCTTGATGAGATTAACAAGAAACTTGCAGAACTGAAAAAGCAATAATTACATATCGTGAAACTTTTTCAGAGCACGTGCTTCCTTTGGGGATACTGCACATGGTGGTATTAGGGCCTTCGTCATCTTAGAGCTGGGCGTTGCGAGCATAATACCGCTCCTTCTGCAAGAGATGTTCGTGACGTATTTAAAACGTAATTGCGACTATTCGGCGCTAGATCAGCCCGTCGTCAGATCTTCATTTTTCTGCGTTCTAGTTAGTCATCACGCTGAGGGCTATCCCCGAGCCCACTAATGACGCCCCTAATATGTATTTCGGCGAGATCCTCGTCTTGTTAATAGCCCTGTCTAAAATCTGAGATAGAATTGGAGTAAGCGAGGTGGCGATGACCGTTGCCGCTACTCCAATCTGCGACATGGCGTGGATAAAAAATACAGAGCCCAGGGCCTGCCCCACTACGCCTGAGAGGGCCGCATATAGGAGGCCCTCCTTTCTAAGACCCTGGAGTTTTGAAAAAGGCGCAAACAGAGGCACCAGAAGCGCCGACCTAACCACAGCAACTGTGAAGGGAGTCGCCTCCTTTGAAGCAACTCCGAGAAGCACAGAGGCAAGGCCCCATGACAAGGAGGCAAAGGCGCCGTATAGGACCCCCAACCCCCTCGGCCTGCCTCCCAAGGCGATATATAGACCAGCAAAGGCCAAGACGGCGCCGAGCGCTGTTCCTACCTTTAGCCTCTCTACACCTAGCAACCAGGAGAAGAACTGGGCAGTGAAGACGTATGTGTACCCCACAGTTATGGCAGTGGCCACGCCGCTTTGGGCCATTGCCTTGAAGTAAGAGTAGTCCCCCAGGCCTGGGCCCAGCAGGGCTGAGAGCAAGACGACGCCCAGCGCTGTGCCGGATATTCTGAAATCCGCCAGGGGTAGCAAGACAGCGAGCGCCACTAGGTTGCGTAGAGCCACCAACGCCTGGGGCGAGACACCTCTTCTAGAAGCGGCATATGCAATAGGGGCGTTTATAGAAAACAACAGCGTCGCCAGTAGCGCAGAGAGGAGCCCGATCACCGCTACTTGGCCATGTCGCTGTACTTGCTCAGCAACTCTCTCAGAGCCGCCCTAATCGCCTCGCTTCGGCTTGGATAAAGCCCCATCTTTACTAGATCGTCTAAGGTCTCTACGTAAGACCGCGGGACGTGAAAAGAGACCAGAATCATCTTCTCCTTTTCCCTAGTCACACCGCGGCTATTCATTGTGTTTATAAGCGTTACGTAGCAACACAGCGCCCCAGTCATGCCGCTCGGCTACATCGCACGGATCAAAAACACGAGCCCCCAGATATTTTTCAAGCCTAAAACCATCTTCCCGAGCCCTACCGGCCATGAGTTCTGCAAGTCGCTCTGCCAGAGCCGGGCCAACCATGCTACCATATCCGTTAAAGCCGCCTATGACGTACAGGTTTTCTAGTTCCGGGTGCTTCCCATAAAGCGGGCCCCCGTGTGGGCCAACTTCGCAGTAGCCGACTTTCAGGTACAACGGAATCGCGGCGCCGAGCCTCTGCGATACCAAGTTCGCCAGCCTCCTCTGGTAGTTAGGCGGCGGCCCCTCGCCCACCCTCCCGCACCCGTCGCCAGCAATGTACAAGAGAGGCGGGCCTGGCCGCCCGTACCACCCGAGGACGTAGTCCCCTATGCTGTACCGCCGCGCCTTCCTCCCCGTCACTAGCAATACTGCGTAGCACTCATAGGGGGCCAGCGGCAACCTCACGCCGGCCTCGCCTGCGAGTATGTTGTTTTTATACCCGGCAGCCAGCACCACGACGTCGCCCTCTATCCTCCCCCCATCCGCCACCACCACGGCCCTCCTCCCCTCCACCTTCAACAACCCATACGAGTTGGAAAACCCCAACTCGCGCCTGAGCCTAGATACCACATCCCTCACTGGGATTAGGTAGTCCCTGGTCAACACAGCAACCTCGTCTGCGGCAAGCCGCACGCCGTCTACCTTATCCACAACCTCGTAGGAAACGCCACGCAGACGTGAGAGGTCAACCCACCTCGGAAGAATATCGACAGAAACTACCTCTTTTGGATTGACAAATTTTTTCCAAATTTCTAGGCTCCTCAACGCCAGTTCTATATCCTCTCTGTGAGGCATCGACGTGGTCAACACAAGAGAGACGAGGGGGTAGGAAACCTCTCCCCCGACCCCAACCACGTCGAAACCCCTCTCTCTTAGGAAATACGCCGTGAAGACCGCCGCTATGCCGCCCCCAAGTATAACCGCCCTCACGACTTGCGCACTGATAGGGGTTAAAAAGGTGTTCAGTCCTCTGGCGCTGGCTAAAACCCGACAAACTCCAACTTAAGCAATGGGGCAAGCCCGCGCCGGTGCATCGTGAAAACTTAGCTACTCGCCGTGTTTGGGCCTCTCGGCCA
>FPIC01029604.1_pt1 | contig 24735 bp, 24 predicted proteins | sample 1504481 | NCBI WGS metagenome assembly FPIC01 (sample SAMEA4475357, study PRJEB15587) | soil metagenome | biome: Soil; feature: Field | place: India | collected 2015-03-11 | depth 0 m
TTGGGTATTTGTATTTACTTTCTTCTATCTAATCTGATTTAAACGCTTACTGTTATGGCTCAACATAATTCACATACACCTACACCTGCAGGTGAAATTCCAAAACCACAGACAAAGGTTATCTGGAGAACTTTCTGGATACTACTTGCTGTTACAGCTGTAGAATTCCTTTTAGCTTTTACAATGCCTAGAGGAGTATTGCTTACGCTGATCTTTGTAGGCTTAACCATTATAAAGGCATTTTATATTGTAGCTGAGTTTATGCACCTTAGGCATGAAGTAAAAGTGCTTATATGGTCAATTATACTACCATGCATATTTATTGTATGGTTCCTGGCAGCCCTGCTTATAGAAGGAAGTGCCATTATGGAAGTTAGATAAATAATCTTAATATGAATAAAGTTCTTAAAACCGGCATTTTGGTAGTAATACTCATGGTGCCGGTTTTAATTTATATTTTTCTCAGAACCCAGGGTAGCAATCACTATTCGCTTCCTGTAATAACGCCTGAGTTTTACGATAGCACTTCTGTTACTAAAGTTCACCGTATTGAGACAGTGCCCAACTTTAGGTTGATGAGCCAGGATGGAACCTACCTGACACGTGAGGATGTAGATGGTAAAATCTATGTAGCAGACTTTATTTTTACGCGCTGCAAGACCATTTGTCCTAAAATGACTACCCAGCTTACCAGGGTACAGGAATCCATCAGGAACCTTGATAATGCATTAATTATAAGCCATACAGTAGACCCTGAGCATGACCAGGCTGATGTACTTCAGCAATATGCTGATATGTATGGTGCTATTCCTGGTAAATGGTATTTTTTAACAGGAGAGAAAGAAGAAATTTACAGGTTGGCCAAGCTAGGCTACAGCCTTCCAGCTATGAAAGACGATGGCGGGCCTGAAGATTTTCTGCACAGCGAAAAATTTTTATTAATTGATGCAAAAGGCCGTATCAGAGGTATTTATGATGGTACCGATAATGAAGATGTAGATCGCCTAATTATGGAGATTAAAATTCTGCTTCAGGAACCTACGGCCTAAACATTTCGGCTATTGCCAGGTTATTAATTATCATCTATTTTATAATGACTAAAATACTCGAAGCACCCAAAAACGATAATAAGTATCTAGTTACCATTGGTATACTTTCTGTTGCCATTCCTCTGGTGGTGGCTATCCTTTTGTTTATTCCACAAACGGGTAAATTGGGCGACCTTGATGTTTCTTTTTTGCCTTTTTTAAATGCAGTACTCAACTCTTCTACTGCCTTGTTGCTTGTTGCGGGGTATGGATTTATTAAAAAGAGAAATAAAAACCTGCACAGAACAATGATGTTAGCAGCCTTTGCCCTTTCTTCTTTGTTTCTGGTTAGTTATGTAATATACCATTTCCAGGCACCTTCTACCCGCTTTGGTGATTTAAATGGTGATGGTATTGTTGATGCAACCGAGATAGCCCAGGCAGGTGCTACCCGTATAGTTTATCTGGTATTGTTATTAACCCACATAGTAACTGCGGCTATCATCGTGCCGTTTGTACTTCTTTCTATTTACTTCGGGCTTAGCAACCAAGTAGACAAACACCGTAAAATATCAAAATGGACTTACCCTTTGTGGCTGTATGTAGCAGTTACCGGTGTAATTGTATATCTGATGATAAGTCCATATTATGCACATTAAGTTGTTTAATTGCCTGTAGTATGAAATTGTATATAAAGATAGTGGTATGTGTGGTTTTTCTGATGGTTGTAGGCGCCTTCGGTGCTGAAGCATGGGCACAGTGTGCTATGTGCCGTGCCACTGTAGAAAATAACGTAAGTTCGGGGGCCAGCAGGGTAGGCGCAGGTCTAAATGTTGGTATTCTTTATCTGTTATGTATGCCTTATATATTATTTGCCGTAATAGGTTATTTCTGGTACCGTAACAGCAAGAAAAACAATGACAGAAAGATCCGCCTTGCAGGCACTGCTCGCGGCTAAGTGCCCACGCTGCCGCCAGGGCGAACTATTCTTATATCCAGGGTATAAGCTTACGAAGTTCGATAAGATGCCTGAGTATTGCCCACACTGCAACTTAAGGTATGAGGTTGAGCCAGGCTTCTGGTATGGGGCTATGTACGTAAGCTATGCTATTACAACAGGTATTGTATTAGTGATGGGCTTTGTACTTTACCAGTTCTTTAACGATCCTCCTACATGGGTATACGTTACCTCAGTAGCCGTTATTATTGTATTACCCATGCCTTATGTATTCAGGGTATCCCGGATTTTATACCTGTACCTGTTTTCAGGAGTTACTTATAATGAACAAATGGCCCGTAAAAGGCAATCATAAATACAGAAAAAGGTATTTTAGGCCAGGATGGATCTCATTCTGGCCTTTTTTATGTAAATTAACCAGCTTTGTATAGTCTGGAATATTAGTTAGCAGCTAAATTATAGTTATTTACAGCTATAAACTGAACCTTAGCATAGCTTTTGATAGATAACAACCAAAACGCTTTAACCCCAGCGTTGGCTTCATGAATAAAGTGTTATTACAATTCTTCAACAGGAAGTATTTATTTCTTAACCTATCAGTTATAGCCTTGGTTTTTACTCTGGCTATATCATTGATGCTCCGTGCCGATACTTCAGATGATGATAAGGCAGCCTATGTGCATAAAGTTGAGGAAACTGTAAAGCATCATTTAAATAATGTTTACAAGCAATCAGAAAGACTTGTTGAAATTTATACACAGTTAGGCAGACCTACCTTTTCTGAGCTCAGGATCCCCGCAAATTTTCCGTATTATGTATTTGAAAATGGCAATTTAACCTATTGGTCAGATTTTCGGTTTGTGCCTAGTTATGAGCAACTATATGGTGAGTATGATCATAGGTTGCTAATCTCGCGCAGTGGTAAGTTTTTGGTTTACCGGCAGGCACTTGAAGTCAGAGGGCGCTATGTAGAGATTTTTTCGCTTATACCGATTGTAAAGCGCTTCCAGGTTGATAACCTTTATGTGCATTCTGGACTGAATGAAGCTATTTTTTTCCAGGAACAAGTATGGATCAGTTCCATGATTTCGTACGACAATCCGAATGTGGTAGCAGAAAACGGAGACTTTCTGTTTTCAATTGAGTTTCCATCCAACTTTAGGCTTAAAAAAGAAGCTATACACAAGGCTTTTATGCTTTCGGGGCTGTTAACACTTGTTTTACTAACCTGCTTCGTATTTGTATGGGGGCATACAATGTTTAAGGAGCAGAGGTTCGGCAGAGGTCTTATGCTTATCATTGGCTATCTCTTTTTGATCAGGACTCTCTTGCTGGTATTTAACCTGCCATACAGTATTTATAACCTGAATTTGTTTAGTTCCCGCTATTATGCATCTTCGGTAATCTCTCCATCGTTAGGCGATTTGCTGCTTAATGTAGTGGTAGTGGCGGTGTCTGTAGCATATATATTCCGATTTTTCTTTAAAACGCCTTTATATGTTAAAATTAAGCAAAGCACAACGCCTGTGCGGCAGATATTGGCTATAGGTGTAGTTTTAGCTAGTTATATGGGCTTGTATGCAGTATTTAATGTATTGCGTACTATTTATTTTAACTCCCAATGGACCCTTGATATTACCAGCAGTATCAATTTCTCTACTTTTAAAATTGTATCGCTGCTCATATTTGTAATTATTGCCTTTATTTATTTTTTAGGAACTCATGTTCTGTTACTCCTTTTCCAGGTATTAACAATCCGCAACCGCAACATGGGGGTAGTGTGGTTTGCCCTGGGTACTTTTATTTATCTGCTGCTTTCTTTTATTCCTGGTACTTATTTCAGGGAGGTATTGCCGCTACACAGCTTTTACTTTTTTACAGTTTATGCCTTTAACTACACCCGCTATATTGATAAGTTTAAGTATCATACTTATATCTACTTGTTTTTATGTGCTGTAATTTGTGCTGGGGTGGGCACGTATGCCCTGCAGGATTTTAACAGGCAAAATACAGTTGCAAATAAGCAAAAGTTTGGTACCCAGCTACTGGCAGAAAATGACCTGGTAGGTGAGTATTTGCTAAGTGAAGCTATACAGCGTATCAAAAACGATGATTTTATAAAAAAGAGGCTGATGAACCTGTTTGCTTCCAAAGAACTGATAGAGCAAAAGATCAAGAGAAGCCACCTGGGAAGTTATTTTGATAATTATGATATACAGGTAATAGTATTTAATGCCTATGGTGATATATATACAGATATAGGCGAAGAAATTGATTATTATAGCCTGAGAAGGATCTTTGCCAAAGAGCGTTACCGCACTGAGTTCGAGAACATCTTCTTTATGAGCGAACTCGATAAAAATATATTCAAAGAGTATTTTACATTTATTGATATGGAGCACAACGGTATGCTGATTGGCCATATCGTAATCAACCTTAAATTAAAGCGTGTTATACCCGACAACGTATATCCAGAGTTATTGGTAGATAAGAAGTTTATCCTTCCATATTATAACCGTAATTATAGCTATGCTGTGTATGCTGGAGGAGAGCTGCGGTATAGCTCCGGAAACTTTAACTTTGATAAATACTTTCATACGTCTTTGTTCGAAAGAAGCGAATTGTACGATGAGGGGGTGGAAAGGCAAGGCAAGCACCATTTGGCCTTGCGGGGAAGCAATGATAAAACCATAGTGGTAACCTCTGATGTATACCCGCTTAAAAATGTATTTACTAACTTCTCCTTCCTGTTTCTAATACTAATTCTATGCGTGTTTATTACCATTGTAGTATACTCGCTGTACCTGGGCTTATTCTATAGCAGGCTAAACTTCGCTACTAAAATCCAGGTTTATCTTAACATAGCTTTCTTTCTGCCACTTTTCTCTGTGAGCGTTATTATAACCAGCGCCATAAGCAGGGGTTATAAAGAAGACCTGAATAATTCTTTCACAAGGCGTTCAGAAAACATTAGTGCCAATATCGTAAACATGGTAGATCGCTATAAGCGCAACATCATAAGTCACGAAACATTGAACGAGGCTATGTTGCAGGTAGCACAGTTTACAGAAACCGATATCAACGTGTTTGATAGAAGTGGCAGGTTGATCATTTCTACCCAGCCTCTTATATATGAGAAGGATCTGTTATCTACGTATATTAACCCGGTAGCCCGTATTGCCTTGTTGGAAGAAAAAGAAAAGACGGTACTACTTTCTGAAGCAGTAGAAGATTTGCATTATAGTTCTGTATACGTAGGGCTTGTTTCCAATGAAACAGGGAGGGTAATTGGTATTTTGAGTATTCCTTTCTTTGAGTCCAAATACGAGCTGGACAGGCAGATCATTGATGTGCTTTCAACAATCATGAATATCTTCACCGCCATCTTTATCCTCTTCCTGGTGCTATCGTATTTTGCTTCACAGCTCCTTATTGATCCGCTGAGAATGATTACGCAGAAGATCAAAAAAACAACGCTGGAGCGGAATGAGCCTATTGACTGGCAAACCAGTGATGAAATAGGCTTACTGGTAGGTGAATACAATCGAATGATTGCAAAGCTGGAAGCAAGCAGGGAGGCTCTCTCGCGAAGTGAAAAAGAATCGGCCTGGAGAGAAATGGCGCAGCAGGTAGCCCATGAAATTAAAAACCCCCTTACGCCTATGAAGCTTACCCTGCAGCACCTGCAGCGTACTATTGGCCAGGGCGATGCTGATAAGCTTGAAGAGCATACCGAAAGAGCAGTAAGTACACTGTTGGTACAGGTAGATAACCTGAATGATATTGCCACCTCTTTCTCGGCTTTTGCCAAAATGCCTGTTCCACGTAACGAAACGATTGAGATTGTTTCGCTGGTTAAAGAAACTGTAAACTTATATCGCAGTGATGCCTCTGCCCATGTGGAGCTAAACCTGCCGGCAGAAGAGTATTTTGTGATGGGAGATGCCCAGTTAATGAGCCGCATACTCACCAACCTGATGCTTAATGCTATACAATCTGTACCCCAGGGGCGCTCCCCTGAAATACAGGTAGCCTTATCGCTAAATGCCAGTAAAACCACAGTGTTGATAGAAGTGCGTGATAACGGGGTGGGTATACCTGAAAACATTCGTGAAAAGATCTTTGTACCTAACTTTAGTACCAAGTATGCAGGCTCGGGAATAGGCCTGGCAATGGCCAAGCGAGGAATAGAACATGCCGGTGGTAGAATATGGTTTGATACAACCGAAGATGTAGGTACTAGCTTCTTTATTGAGCTGCCCTTGCTGGATGTAAGGTAAGTCCTAAAATAGCTTCTTTGCTAAATACTATTTATAGCACAAAACAGTTTTATAAGTTGAGTATATAAGCTGGCTGGCAATACAAAATACAGTGTTGTCAGCAGCAAAGGCTCAACTCATAAATCCCTGATATGCTTTTGAAAAAGCTCTACGTCATTTGTTTGCTTATGCTTACTTCCCTGGCTACTTATGCCCAGGTTAGTACTTTGCGTTGCAAGTGGCTAAAGCCTGCAGAGGGAACAGAGCAGCAACTGGATAGTCTGAGCCTGGTACCAGGTTCCATACGCATTGGTGGTGTAGCCGATACCAGTGCATTGCTACGCTACGATATAAACAGCAGCCACGTAACAATTGATAGCACCCTGATGGGGCTTGATTCTATACAGGTATGCTACCGGGTTTTTCCTTTTAATTTCGGAGCCCGCAGGTACCACCGGGATATGGTAGTGTATGACTCCAATGCTTTTTTTAAAGACACTCGCACTCATAAAGGCTTGCCCGAAAGCAGGGAGCAGTTATTTGCCACCCAGGGCCTGCACAAGAACGGGAGCATATCAAGGGGTATCTCTTTTGGTAATACCCAAAGCGTTTTTGTGAATTCTGCCCTAAACCTGCAGATGGAAGGTCGGCTTTCCGATAAAATCAATATTCTGGCGGTAATCTCAGACCAGAACATTCCATTTCAACCCGAAGGTAACACACAGCAACTGCAGGAATTTGATAAAGTTTTTATACAACTACAACACGATAAGGGAAATCTTACTGCTGGCGATATTGTGCTTCAGCAAAAGCCCTCTCATTTTCTAAAGTACTATAAAAACGTACAGGGGGGGGCGTTTACCGTACAAACAGAACCTTTTAAAGGCTCTGCTGCCGAAACTTCCATTACAGCAGCTGTTTCAAAAGGTAAATTTCACTCTGCACAGGTGCCTGTTTTGGAAGGGGTACAAGGCCCCTACAGACTTACAGGGCCTAACCAGCAAACCTTTATAATTATTATGGCTAATTCTGAAAGGGTGTTCCTGGATGGACGCCTGCTGGAACGTGGCTTTAACAATGATTATGTAATAGATTATAACCAGGCCGAAATTACGTTTACCAACAAAGTGCTTATAACCCGGTTTTCGCGTTTACGCATTGATTTTGAATATGCAGAGCGAAATTATGGGCGTACGATATTAAGCGCCAGCCACTACCAGAAGTACGATAAGCTGAATGTTTTTTTTAACCATTACCAGGAAGCCGATAATCCCAACAACCCTCTAACAGTTGAGCTGGATACAGCTGCCAGAAGGGTGCTTAGCGAGATTGGCGATGACCTGAGCAAGGCTGTAATTTCTGGTGCGCAACAGGTTCCCTTTACCGAAGGAATGGTGCTTTATACACGGCAGGATACCATTTTACCAGATGGCCGCCGTGACTCGGTATTTGTACATACAACCAGCCGGCAAGGTATATTATACCAGGTTGTTTTTTCTGATGTAGGGGCGGGTAGGGGAGACTATGCTCAGTTACCAACCACTGCCAATGGCAGGGTATTTAAATGGGTAGGGCCAGGCATGGGTAACTTTATGCCAGTGCGGGTGGTGGCTACCCCTAACCGCAGGCGCATGACAAACCTGGGGGCCAGCTATGATCTAACCGGTAAAGACCAGGTATATACAGAGGTGGCCTTTTCTGAGTTTGATAAAAACCTTTTCTCCGACCTGGATAGCGACAACAATAAAGGCATGGCTTATAAAATAGGCTATATAAATAAAGGCCGCCGCCTGCCGGTTGGTGATGGTTATACATGGACAGCTGCTGTAGATTATGAAGCGCTGCAAAAGCATTTTAGCCCAATTGACAGGTTCAGGGATATTGAATTTGACAGAGACTGGAGTGCTTCTGCTGGCGATACCCTGGCTGCTAACGATCACCTTGTAAATATAAATGCTGGAATACGCAAAAATGAATATAACCGTATTAACTATACTTTAAGTCTTCGCGATAAAGGAAGTAATGTGCGGGGTAGCCAACAACGTTTTATCGCTAGTAAATCGTTGGGTAATTTCCAGATAGAAACAGAGGGCTTTATGCTTCGAAACCTCAGGCCCGATTATGAGTCGCGCTGGGAGCGACTGACGGTCAATACCTCGTACCGGGGGAGGTACCTCGTACCTGGTTACCAGTATTCTGTGGATAACAACAGGATAATGGATGCAGGAACTGATTTTATAAGAGGCACTGCCATGAACTTTACCGAGCATAAGTTTTTTGTACGCAACCCCGATACCCTACGCACTACTTATGCCATAGACTACAGCCTTCGCACCGATAACCTGCCCCAGGATGGAGAGCTAAAGCGCAACACGTTTGCTCAGACCTTTAATGCTGCTGCAAATAGCAGGATGGGCAAAAGCAATGAACTTGGATTAACCTTTACCTATCGTAACCTCGAAAACCTGATGGAGGGTTTACAGCAGGATACAAAAAATGAAGAAACCATTATGGGGCGCCTTGACTGGAATGCAGATCTGCTGGAAAGGCATATTCGTTCTGAGCTTACTTTTGCATCGGCCACCGGCCGTGAACTAAAGCGTGAGTTCCAGTTTTTACTGGCGCCGCCCGGCCAGGGCACTCATATTTTGCTGGGCGATACCAACCAGGTAGACCGTAATGATATCAATAATTACGTTCCTTTAAACCCTAACTATCCAACCAATAATACTTATTATAAGGTATTTATACCTACAAATGAATATGTACTGGCATATACTAATACTCTTAACTACAGGCTTAATATATCAGCACCCCGCAAATGGATAGCCCGTAAGGATATGAAAGGGTTTTTAGCCCGTTTTTCTAATGTCTCGTCATGGTCCAGCGATAAAAAGATTACATCTTCTAACCTGGCCGACCGGTTTATTCCTTTTGTAGAAGTAGACGAAGAGTTACTGCTTGCTACCCAGGATGCCCTGCGTAGTACCTTATTCTTTAACCGGACCAATCCACGTTACGGTGCAGATTTTAATTACCTGCGTGGTAAAAATAAACAGTTGCTAACCAATGGTTTTGAAACCCGGGTACAGGAAGAGTACAGGCTTACCTCTCGTGTTAACCTGCTTAGCGTACTTACAATGCAAGCCACCGGGCTAAAGTCTGTCAGGGCCAATACATCCAACTTTTTAGCTACCCGTAATTATACTATTCAAACTTATAGGTTAGCCCCAGAGCTTTCGTATCAGCCGGTAAATCATTTCAGGCTTACAGGCATGGTGAGCTATGCTGATAAAAAGAACATTGCTTCAACAGAGGGGGTAGCGGAGAGCGGAGTATTTAAGGAAGCGGGTATTGAAACAAGGTTTACCAAAGTAGCCTCGCGTATGCTACAGGCCAATGTAAAATATACCCAGATTCGTTTTACTGGAGAAGAAAATACGCCACTGGGCTATGAAATACTGGAAGCCTTGCGGCCAGGGCATAACCTTACCTGGAATGTACAGTGGCAACAAAAGCTTACCAATGGGCTACAAATAAATGTAGGGTATGAAGGGCGTAAATCTGAGCAGCAGGCTACAATCCACTTAGGCCGGATGCAGGTTTCTGCATTGTTTTAACGATTATTAACATTGCTACGGTAGGTGCGCATCATCCGGCTGGCAAATACAAATTCGTTAAGTTGTTCGTTATCCGATTTGGTAATGTTATTATAGTCGCCCTCCCAAACTTTGTGGCCTTTGGCCAGGAAAAGTATGTACTCGCCAATGCCCATTACAGAGTTCATGTCATGGGTAACTACCAGGGTGGTCATTTTATACTCGTCGGTAATTTCTTTAATTAGCTCATCAATAGTAATTGATGTCTGTGGATCCAGGCCTGAGTTAGGCTCATCGCAAAACAAGTACTTGGGGTTCATTACAATGGCTCGGGCAATGCCCACACGCTTTTGCATACCACCACTAATCTCGGAGGGCATTTTGTTGGCTGCTTGTTCAAGGCCTACACGCTTAAGGCAAAAATTTACCCGGTCAGCTTTTTCGGAGGGAGGCATTTTAGTCATCATGTCCAGCGGAAAGCGAACGTTTTCTGCCACACTCTTAGAATCAAACAGAGCGCTTCCCTGGAATAGCATTCCCATTTCGCGGCGTATTTCACGTTTTGTCTCCAGGTCTGCTGTTAAAAAGTTGCGTCCATCAAACAACACCTCGCCTTCATCAGGTGGTATAAGGCCCACAATACACTTTAGTAGTACGCTTTTGCCGGTACCACTGGAGCCAATTAAAAGGTTTGTACGGCCTTTGTTAAACTTGCCGTCTATCCCTTTCAATATTTCGTTGCCACTAAATGATTTTCTGATATTCTTAATTTCGATCATTGCTGTTTATACGGTCTGCCTGGTGTTAAGGTAGTAAGTAAAGCCTGGAAGCGTTGAGAAAAAACATTAGAGCATAAGCTGCGCCAGCAGAAAGTCTGCGCATAATACAGCAATACAGCTATTAGTTACTGCTTTGGTACTTGCCTGGCCTACTTCCAATGCACCACCTCGTGTATAAAAACCTTTGTAAGACGATATTGAAGAGATTAGAAAGGCAAACACAATTGATTTAACCATGGCAAACACTACGTTATAGCCAGAGAATTCATACCGGATGCCATACACGTACTCGCGTTCTGATAATATACCCGTTAAAACACCTGCCAGGTAACCACCCATCAACGAAAGAAACGCTGACATAATTACCAGCAGGGGGATCATGGCAAGGGCAGCAATAATTTTAGGAAGTACCAGGTAAGAGTTTGCATTTATACCCATTACCTCTATTGCATCTACCTGTTCGGTAATACGCATAGTACCCAGCTCCCCTGCAATGTGGGAGCCCACTTTGCCCGACAATACAATACAGGTAATAGTAGGAGCCAGTTCAAGAATAGTCATATCCCTAACTATAGTGCCAATGATATAAAGAGGCACAAAGGGGCTAACCAGGTTGTATGCCGTTTGTACAGCGGTAACCGCCCCGATAAACGTAGATACAATAGCTACAATAACAATAGAGTTAATGCCTATCTTCACCATTTCATCTACAATCCTGGGTACATATACCTTAAAAGCCTCCCGGTTGGAAAGCATATTACCCATGAAAATAAAATACCGGCCAATACCTCTCATTTTTTTATATTTCGGCCAAATTACCTAAAACTACACTAATTCTGAAATGATGAATAAATTAATAATAATAACCGGAGCTACCAAGGGGATAGGGCGCGCTATTTTACAAAAGTTTGCCTTACAAGGCTTTGATGCGGTTATCTGTGCCCGAAACCAGCAGGACCTTGAAACGTGCCAGGCAGAGATAGAGGGAACATACGGCACCAGGGTGTTTATCAAGGCTACTGATATGGGTAATATAACACAGGTAAAAGCGTTTGCAGCATATATTCTATCATTGGGCCAGCCAGTAGAAGTGCTTGTAAATAACGCTGGCTTTTTTACCCCCGGCCAGATCCAGAACGAAGATGAGGGTGTATTGGAAAGTACCCTTACCACCAACCTGGTAAGTGCTTATCACCTTACAAGAGCTTTGCTAGGCGGTATGATTGCTCAGAAAAGAGGGCATATATTCAATATGTGCTCTACAGCAAGTATAATGGCTTATGTTAACGGAGGGTCTTATTGTATTTCAAAATTTGCCCTGTATGGCATGAGTAAAGTGCTGAGAGAGGAAACCAAGGAGCAGGGAATTAAAGTTACTTCTATACTACCTGGTGCTACTTATACAGCCAGTTGGGAAGGTGTGGATTTGCCCATAGAGCGTTTTATGAAAGCTGAGGATGTGGCAGAGGCTACTTGGGGGGCATACTCCTTATCGGCTACCTCGGTTGTTGAGGAGATACTGATACGCCCGCAGTTAGGCGATATTTAGCCTTATAATCTGCAACAAATGCCGTATATTTGTGTTATTGTACAAAGCTCCTTTGTATCCGATCGCTAATTGATTTTATATGACTTTTACCCATCCTGGTTTGATATCACCACTTAAAACCTACTGTAATAGCCTTACCCAATATAGCCGCCGGCAAACCCGCGTGGTTAACATAGGCGATTTGCCCATGGGAGGCCATTACCCTATACGCGTACAATCCATGACAACCATAGATACCATGGATACGATGGGCTCGGTAGAGCAAACTATCCGTATGGTAGAAGCCGGTTGCGAGTATGTACGTATTACAGCACCCAGCGTAAAGGAAGCCCAGAACCTTGAAAACATCCGCAAAGAGTTAAGGGTGAGAGGGTATAATGTGCCTTTAATAGCCGATATCCACTTTACACCCAATGCAGCTGAGCTGGCCGCGCGCCTTATTGAAAAAGTGCGTATTAACCCGGGAAACTATGCCGATAAGAAAAAATTTGAAGTAATAGATTATACGGATAGCTCATACCAGGCCGAGTTGGAACGAATTCGTGATCGTTTTGTGCCCTTGGTTAAAATCTGTAAGGAGTATGGTACAGCGATGCGTATTGGTACTAACCATGGTTCGCTATCGGACCGTATTTTGAGCCGCTATGGTGATACACCGCTGGGTATGGTAGAGTCTGCCCTGGAGTTTTTGCGCATTTGCGAAGATGAGGGTTACTATAACATTGTGCTTTCCATGAAAGCCAGCAATACCCAGGTAATGGTGCAAGCCTATCGTTTGCTGGTGCAAAAGCTGGAAGAAGAAGGCCTGCAGCCCTATCCGTTACACCTTGGAGTAACAGAAGCGGGTGAAGGCGAAGATGGCCGTATTAAATCGGCAGTGGGTATTGGTACCTTGCTGGAAGATGGACTTGGCGATACCGTTCGTGTTTCGCTAACCGAAGAACCAGAGTTTGAGGCGCCGGTAGCTAAAGCCCTTATCGATCGTTATACAAACCGGAGTCAGCATGCTCCTATCCAGCCCGTTGAGCAATACCCGGTTAACCCCTTCCAGTATCAGCGCAGAACTACACGCGAGGTGTTAAATATTGGTGGAGGTAATGTGCCTAGAGTTATTGCTGATATTAGCCGGGTAGAAAATAAGCAGCTTGAAGACCTGAAAGCTGTAGGACATTTTTATATGCCCTTGCTGGATAAATGGAAAATGAATGACCTGGGTGCCGACTACCTGTATGCTGGTCAGCAGCCCATACCCTTTATGGTAGCAAATGGGTCCCGACAGGTTCTTGATCTCTCAGCCTGGCAAACGCTGGAAGATAAGGTGCATAGTTACCCACTGCTAAATGCAATTGAATATACTAATGCCAGCATAGAACGCCATGCAGAGCTTAACTTTGTCCGCCTTAGCGATACAGAGCTTTCGCAGGCTGTGCTAAGCACTTTAAAGCACGATCCTACTGCTGTGGTAGTGTTGCATACTACTAATGAGCACGCTATGCCTGCTTTACGCAGGGCTTTTGTTGAGCTAATTAATAAAGGGATTGATGCCCCTGTAGTTATTATGCGGCAATACTCACTGTTGAATGAAGATTCTTTGCAGTTACGATCTGCTACTGATGCCGGTGGCTTATTGATTGATGGCTTGGGAGATGGTATTTTACTTAGCACAGAAGCGGTAGGAGAGCTGCCAAAAGATAAGTTGCTGGCCTTGATTAAAAACTACAACAATACCTCGTTTGGTATTTTGCAGGCAGCCCGTACACGCATGTCAAAAACAGAGTATATTTCATGCCCATCTTGCGGAAGAACTCTGTTTGATCTGCAGGAAACTACAGCGATGATCCGTAAGCGTACCGATCACCTGAAAGGTGTAAAAATTGGTATTATGGGCTGTATTGTAAATGGGCCAGGCGAAATGGCAGATGCCGATTATGGCTATGTGGGTGTAGGAAAAGATAAAATTGCCTTGTACCGTGGCCAGAACATGATCAAAAAGGCAGTACCTGCTGCACAGGCTGTTGATGAGCTTATTGAGCTGATTCGCGAAGATGGCAAGTGGACTGAATCTGAAGGAATTGAGCTAAATTAATTCAAGATAATTAAGAACTAAGCTCCTTTTAACTTGTTGATATAGTAGGTGCTTAACAACTCTCTAATTTAAGCATTGGTACTTTTCTAAAATACAAATTTATGGCAGCAAGCAATAAAAATAACCCGGTAAGCAGAGACCACAACTCTGTGAAAGAATACTTTGCTATAGGAGAAGTGCTTAGATACTTTTTCCGCAAAAAAGACCCCAATCATAAGCCTAATTTTAGCCTTAGAATGATGCATGGGGTTAATAAAATATCTATTGTAATGTTTCTGGTAGGTATTGTCTTCTTTATAATTAAGTTATTTACCCGATGAACATAGAAGAGCTAAGAGCTTACTGCCTGAGCCTTGAAGGTGCTACTGAAGGTTTTCCTTTTGGTGAAGACACCCTTGTGTTTAAAGTGGGTGGCAAGATTTTTGCTCTTGTTAGCTTAGATACAGAAGAACTCAGGGTAAATGTAAAATGTGATCCTGAGTTGGCCATTGAGCTAAGAGAACAGTATAATAACTGTGTTTTTCCTGGCTACCATATGAATAAAAAACACTGGAATACAGTGATCATAAATGGCACGGTTTCTGATAATATCTTGAAGGATTGGCTAAACAATTCGTACCGTTTGGTTGTTAATAGTTTTAGCAAGTCCAAAAAGTTAGTTTTATAAGTTTAGTTTTAGGTTTAAGTGGTTAAGGGCTCCGGTGTCATTATTTGGCACCGGAGTTTTTTTATGCCTGTTGTAAGGAGCCAGTTTGTACTTTTGAGGCTTGTGGCGCTGGTTGGTAAGTAAGTAAAATATCTTCCATAATGCCAAATACTTTGGCTTTAAGGGCAGCAGTATCTTCCAGGGTCAGGCCTTCTGTAGACACTGGGTCTGCAAATACAGTAGTAACTATACCTGGGCGCATAGTAATAAAATTTTTGGCACGAGGCATTACATGGCGTGTACCCAGTAATACCACAGGCATTATAGGTGTTTGAGTTTCAATAGCAATTCTAAAGGCACCATCATAAAAAGGAGTAAGGGTGTTGTTGGTGCGGTTCATGCTGCCTTCTGGAAAAATTAATACGGAAATTTGCTGGCGCAATTTAGCTTTCATGGCATTAATGCTGGCACGCCTGCTTTCGGAGCTACTGCGGTCTACCATTACTACTACATTGCGGTAAATAAGGTTAAAAACAGGGACTTTGTTCATTTCTACCTTTCCTAAGGGCCTAAACTGCCCGGGTATAGTGGCTACAATAGCAGGCGAATCCATAAATGAATTGTGGTTGCAAGTGTAGATATATGCCTGCTTTCTGTTTACTTTATGCTTGTTTATGGTACGATAACGTATACCAATTGAATAACAATAAGCATAAGACCATATCATAAGCGTGATATAAGCAATTTTTCCGCCTAGTTTTTCTCCCAGAAAAAATGGCAATACAATAAATGGGAGTACAATAAACATTAGAACCACAAACATTATGCTTGCGTATGTTAAATAAAGGTAGCGCAAAGCTTGCATCTTGGGTGAGGGTTTATTTTAGCAAATTGCAAAAGTAATAATTTTTTATACCCGAACGCATCATTTGTAAGTTCTGATTAAAAATAACTGTACTTTTTTAAGTGGGCCTGTAGAGGTTCAACAGTTACTTTCTGGTCCGCTGCCTGTCAATATATATAACTCAGGAACAGCTATGGAACCAAAAAATTTAAAATCATTAGTAGATAGTTTATCATCGATCAATAGCGATCTAAAAAAAATGCTGAAGCACGCCAATGAGAATCTTCAGTTATTGAATAAGTATGTTAATACTTTGCAGAGAATTAACAAGTCACCCGTCATAGACGCCAGGCTTAGCCGGACTACGCTCAGAGAGTATCTGACAAAAACAAGAAACTAATTCAGGCATACCCTCATAGCCGAAAGGTTATGAGGGTAAAGCCATTTATATAAATCGGGAGTATGCTTATGAATGCAAGTTTTTTTAGTGCCCGCCATGTATATTCTTTCAAGCGCAGAGGTCCACTCTCTGTTGATAAAGAATTTTCTGTTACCAATCAGGCTTCGTTTCCTTTCTCGAAAAGATCTGTAAACTCAAACTTTGTCCCATCAAACAGACCCCGGTCGCTTAACTTAAGAAAGGGAATTACCAGGAGAGCCATAAAAGATAAACTCATATAAGGCGCTTTTAGGGTAGAACCCAGTTCTTTTGCTTTCTTATCCAATGCAGAGTAGTTTTGAGCTACTGTATATCCATCCTCGTCTGTCATTAAGCCGGCAATAGGCAAAGGAAGTACATGGTCTGTCTGTCCATCGGTACAGGATATGCCTCCTTTTTGCTCTATAACCAGGTTTACCGCACGCGCCAGCGATTCATTGTTAGTACCTACAGCGATAATATTATGGGAGTCGTGTGCTACAGAAGAAGCAATGGCACCCTTTTTCAATCCAAAATTTTTGATAAAAGCAATTGCAGGTGTCTGGGCCTGGTAACGGTTTACCACTGTTATTTTAAGAATATCATTCTCTATATCGCTATCAATATATTGCCCCTGCTGCCCATGGCTAAAAGTGTAAGCCTGTGTGATAAGTTGCCCATCAAGGGCCTCAATTACCTGTAGTGTTGGGCCTGCATTTTTTACAACAAAATTACCAGGCTCTACAGGCCCTATGGTAAATTTATTTAGGGCTGGTTCTTTACTACTTTGTATAAACGATTTTCCCTGCTCAGCTACCAATTGGCCATTTATGTAGGTTTTTTGTACTGTAAAGGAGTCTGGGTGGTCTATAATAATAAAATCGGCAGGGTCACCAATGCGCAGCCGGCCTACTTCCAGTCCATAATGTTCAATAGGGTTAATGCAGGCCGCTCTCAATACATTAAATAAAGGTATTCCTTTAGCAAGAGCCCTGCGGACCAATGCATCAATATGGCTGTTAATCAATTCGTCCGGGTGTTTATCATCAGAGCAAAGCATGATCATAGAAGAATGATTATGTAGCAAATCAGCCAAAGCGTCAAAGTTTTTGGCTGCACTTCCTTCGCGGATTAATATTTTCATGCCATGTGTTAGCTTACCAAGGGCTTCTTCTGCTGTAAAACACTCATGGTCTGTAGAGATACCGGCCTCAATATAAGTTTTAGCCTGTTCTCCTTTTAATCCGGGCGCATGTCCATCTACGGGTTTGCCGAGTTCATGGGCTATTTTAATTTTTTCATATACATCTGGGTCCTTATAAAGTACGCCAGGCCAGTTCATCATTTCGGCCAGGTATTTTACTTCCGGCCTTTGTAACAACTCTTTTATTTCTTCTGGGCCTAATACCGCACCAGCTGTTTCAAAAGATGTTGCCGGCACGCAGGAAGGAGCACCGAAATTAAATTTAAAGGGCACTGTATTGCCATTACGGATCATAAAGTTTACCCCTTCAACGCCCAGTACATTGGCAATCTCGTGTGGGTCAGATACAGTGGCTACTGTGCCGTGTACAACTGCCAGTTTTGCAAATTCTGCCGGGGTAAGCATTGAGCTTTCAATGTGTACATGCGAATCGATCAAGCCCGGTAAAATATATTCTTGTGCTACTTCGTTACTTTCCTGTATTTCTTTAATTACTCCCCCTTCTACAGTAACAAGTGCCGGGTAAGTACGCTGAGCTTCAATGTCTATAAGGTTTGCGTGTAGGGTAAAAGTGTGCTGATCCATAAAAATAGTATTGTAAGTTGGGTTGCAAATTAGGGGATATTTTAAGTTTTTTAAGCCATAATCTATAAATGCCTGTAGATTTAACCTTACGCTTTCTGCATAAGGTGTTGATAAATACCTGGCACATGGTTAGACAGGTAGTAAACTAAAATTACAAATGAAATTCAGATTCTTAGCTATTTTATTGCTTGCCTTTATGCTTATTACTACACTCGATAGTTGTAAATCTCAACAGAAGCGAGGAGGTAAGCAGCCCCGCCGTGGTGCTATACCCTGCCCGATCAAGGATTGTTAGGTAGTGTAAAGCACATTATCTATATTTGAAGCTGCAACCACGTTTGTTTTGTAAGCTTTGATGAAAAAAATTGTAATTGCGATAGACGGTTATTCTGCATGCGGCAAGAGTACCACCGCTAAACAGGTAGCCGCAGAATTGGGATATACCTACATTGATACTGGTGCTATGTACCGGGCGGTAACTCTCTATTTTCATGAGCATTACATAAATCCAACCAATCCTAAAGCAGTAGATAACGCATTGAGCGAAATCAATGTTAGTTTTCGCTTCAATGAAAAAATTCAGTCTACTGAAACATACCTTAATGGGCTTAACGTTGAAAACGAGATCAGAAAAATGTACATTTCTGAGAAAGTTAGTGAAGTAAGTGCGCTTCCTGCTGTAAGGCATAGTATGGTTGCCCAGCAACAGAAAATGGGCAAAAAGAGGGGAGTGGTAATGGATGGGAGAGATATTGGTACACGTGTATTTCCGGATGCGGAACTTAAAATTTTTATGGTAGCAGATACTACCATTCGTGCGGTACGCAGGCAGCAGGAGTTGCTGGAGCGCAAACAGATGATACCGCTGGATGAGATTTTAGAGAACCTTAGGCATAGGGATTTTGTTGATTCTACAAGGGCAGAGAGCCCGCTGGTAATGGCAGAAGATGCTATTTTACTGGACACTTCTTATATGACCATAGAGGAACAGGTAGAGTTTGTTGTAAACCTGGCTCCTGGCCGGATGGTAGACCAAAACTAAACAGGCTTTGTACGCACATGCAGATCAGAATAGATAAAAACTCAGGATATTGTTTTGGAGTGGAGTATGCCATACAAATGGCAGAAGAAGAGATGGAAGGCGGTGAGCCTTTATATTGCCTGGGAGATATTGTACACAACAGCATGGAAGTGCAACGCCTTGAGGCTAAAGGTTTGCGTATTATCAGCAGAGAGCAACTTGTAGAGCTTTCTGATTGTAAGGTGCTGATCCGCGCCCATGGTGAGCCCCCCGAAACTTATCAACTTGCCCTTGCCAATAACATAGAACTAGTAGATGCCTCTTGTCCTGTAGTGCTTAAGCTCCAGAACCGGGTAAAACACGCCTATGATAAACTGGTTGATAAAGACGGGCAGATCGTTATTTATGGCCAGAATGGCCATGCAGAAGTAATTGGCCTTGCTGGCCAGACCCGGGATAACGCAATTATTATAACCAGCGAGGCAGATCTAGCCAAGCTTGACTTTACCCGCCCGATTACCCTTTTTAGCCAGACTACTAAAAGCACAGAAGGCTTCTATAAAATTAAAGCCTTAATTGAGGATAAAATCAAAGAGGCGCGCCAAAGTGATGAGGCCCTAGACTTTGATGCCAATGATAGTATTTGCCGCCAGGTTTCGAACCGGGAGCCACAGTTACGCAAGTTCTCTGAGGAGAACGATGTAATAATTTTTGTAAGCGGCAAAAAAAGCTCAAATGGCAAAGCACTGTATGCAGTTTGTAAGCAAACCAATGAGCGCAGCTATTTTGTAGAAAACCAAGAAGAGGTAGACCTTAGCTGGTTTACCAGCCATGATAGGGTGGGGATTTGCGGAGCAACCTCCACACCAATGTGGTTAATGCAGGAAGTGGCTGATTTTATTGGAGATTTCTGGGGTGCTGAGTTAACAAAATAAGCCTTGGGTAGTTAATTCTGGGTTGGTGTGAAAAGTAGTATTATTGCAGTTTTTATTCAATAATAATGCAAGTCTTTGTGGTTTTATTAAGCAAAGATTACTAATTTTGCGCTGTTTTTTAACGATCTCCTAGATACTATTTGCTACTAAATATGTCAGATTACATAAAGCTAAAGAGAGGTTTCAACATTAATTTAGCTGGAAAAGCCGAAAAAAAACTTGCCCCGACCGTTCAGTCCAGAACATTTGCTATCAAAACCACAGATTTCTATGGTTTAGGTAGAGAGAAACTCCTGGTTAATGAAGGTGATACCGTGAAGGCAGGATCTCCGATTCTTCAATCAAAGCTTCATGATAAACTTATTATTACCTCTCCGGTTTCTGGAGAAGTAGTAGAAGTTATACGTGGAGAGAAGAGAAAGTTGTTGCAGATCACCATTCTGGCTGATAGTGCAATAGACTATGTACCTTTCAAAAAGTATACTGTTTCTGATATCTCTGGTATTAGCAGAGAAGCAGCACAGGAAGCGATGCTTGAGAGTGGCTGCTGGCCACAGATCATTCAGCGTCCATATGCTGTAATCGCAAATCCTGCAGATACTCCAAAGTCTATCTTTATTTCTGGTTTTGACAGCAGCCCATTGGCTCCTGACTATAGCTTTATATTTAAAGGAGAAGAAAAGTATTTCCATGCAGGCGTGCAGATTTTAAAGAAGTTTACCACAGGTCATGTACACGTGAGTGTAAATGCAGATTCTGAGGTTTCTTCAATTTTCTCGCAGGAGCAAGGTGTTAAAATGCACAAGTTCTCTGGTCCTCACCCTGCTGGTAACGTAGGTATTCAGATCCACCACATAGATCCTGTTAATAAAGGAGATATTGTGTGGACCGTTAATCCATTTGGTGTAATCCAGATAGGTAAACTGTTCCTGGAAGGTGTATTTGATGCTTCAAGGGTAATTGCAGTTGCAGGCTCTGAAGTAAAAAACCCACAGTATTACAAAACCATTGTTGGTGCCAGCATTGAGCCAATGGTTAAAGATAACCTGAAGCAGCAGCCAGAAGAGCTTCGCTTTATTTCTGGAAATGTGCTTACTGGCGAAAAAATACCTGCAAACGGCCACCTGGGCTACTACCATAATATGATTACTGTAGTGCCTGAAGGTAACAAGCATGATTTCCTTGGCTGGATTTTGCCAACCAGCAATAAGGTTTCTTTCCATAGAGCCTTTGGCTTGTTCTCGTTCCTGAATCCATCTACTAAAGAATACAGAGCTGATACTAATACCAATGGTGAAGAAAGACCATTTGTACAGAGCGGTGTGCTGGAAAAAGTTGTTCCGATGGATATTTACCCTGTATACCTGTTGAAGGCTATTCTGGCTAAAGATTATGATGCAATGGAAGGCCTGGGTATTTACGAAGTTGCCGAAGAAGACTTTGCGCTATGCGAGTTTGTTGATGTTTCTAAAAATGAAATTCAGGCAATGGTTCGTGAAGGTATTGAATTAATGCAAAACAGTTAATATTTTAAATGAAAGCACTTAGAAGATCATTAGATAACTTAAAACCACACTTCGGCAAGGGCGGGAAGTTTGAGAAGTATCACTATGTCTTTGAGGCTGGTGAAACCTTCCTCTTTGTACCTGATACGGTAACAGCTCCCCGTGGTGCGCAGATCAAAGATGCAGTAGATCTGAAGCGCCTGATGATGACAGTGGTAATTGCTACGTTGCCTCCATTCTTCTTTGGAATGTGGAACGTTGGGCACATGCACTTTTTAGCAACAGGTGGAGAAGCTTCTTTTATAGAGAAGTTTTTACTAGGCGCTCAATTGGTGTTGCCAATCGTATTAGTAGCCTATGCAGCAGGTGGTTTGGTAGAAGTAATTTTTGCCATTGCCCGAAAGCACCCTATTAACGAAGGCTTCCTGGTAACCGGTATTCTTATCCCGATTATTCTTCCTGTAACTATTCCGCTCTGGCAGGTAGCCCTGGCTACTATATTTGCGGTATTAATTGCAAAAGAGATATTTGGCGGTACCGGAATGAACGTGCTTAACATTGCCATGACAGCACGTGCTTTCTTATACTTTGCTTATCCAACAGAAATCTCTGGTGAGGTTTGGACTTATTTAGGCGATGCTACTCCTGTTGAAGGTTATAGTGGTGCTACTGCACTGGCTATTATCCAGGAAAATGCAGTTTCTGGAAGCAACCTAAGTGCTGTTGATGCTCTTGGTGCGGTTTCTTCCAGCTGGGCCCCCGGCTTATTTACTTTCGAAAATATGTTCTTTGGTGCTATACCAGGCTCTATTTCTGAAACCTCTACATTAATGTGCCTTGTAGGATTTTTAATCATTGTTCTTACAGGTGTTGGTAGCTGGAAAATCGTAACCAGTATGTTTGCAGGTGCCTGGTTAACAGGTTTGTTGCTTGAAGCCTTAGCAGTAAATACTTATATGGCTGTTCCTGCACACTATCACCTGGTAATGGGAGGTTTTGCATTTGCTGCAGTTTATATGGCTACAGACCCTGTATCTGCCAGCCAAACTGAAACCGGTAAGTGGATCTATGGTTTCCTGATTGGTGTTTTAACTGTAATCATCAGGGTATTTAACCCTGCTTACCCTGAAGGCGTGATGCTAGCACTTCTGCTTATGAACGTATTTGCTCCGCTTATTGATTTTTATGTATTGGACGCTAACAAGAATAGGAGGTTAAAACGTGCAACGGTCTAACTTATATATAGTACTATATGCAACAGCGCTTACCATTGTGTGTGGTGTGTTGCTCGCTGTAGCTGCAGAAGGTTTAAAGCCAAGACAGCAAGCTAATATTATCCTGGAAGAAAAAACAAACATTCTTTCAACGGTAATGCCCATTACCCGCGAAACTGATGTGGCTGCGGAATATGACAGAAGAGTTCGTTCTTTTGTTATCAATGCAGAAGGCCAGGTACTTGAAGGTGTTAATGCCTCTGAAGTATCTATTGAAGAAGAATACAGAAAGCCTTCTCAAACCAGAAGATTGCCTGTGTATGAGGTATTTGATCCTCAAAATCCAGAAAATGTAGAGTTTGTGGTATTACCCATGTATGGCTTTGGCCTTTGGGATAATATCTGGGGCTTTGTTTCTTTAAAACCAGATATGAGTACCATCAATGGTGTATCTTTTCAGCATGCTGGTGAAACGCCTGGTCTGGGTTCCCGTATTGCGGAAGAGCCTGTGCAGAGACGTTTTATCGGAAAGCAGATTTTTGAAGGTGACAGGTTAAATCCTGTAATGATGATGAAAGGCGAAGGAAACGATTACTCTGATAGCCCTAATAAAGTAGATGGTCTTTCTGGCGCTACATTAACTGCAAAAGGTGTTAACGCTATGTTTGTAGATTATATGACCAGCTACCAGAACTTCCTATCATCAAGAAGAAACGCTCGCGCAGCTTAAACCTAATTATTATGAGCACTCAAGTAGTAGAAAATAAACCCGCTGTAAAGCCGGAAGTTAAGAGTGAACCTCTTTTCTCGAAGAAAAACAGAAGACTTATCTCTAATCCTCTGGATCAGGATAACCCTGTAAGTGTTCAGGTACTAGGTATCTGTTCTGCACTGGCGGTAACTGTACAGCTAATGCCAACCTTTGTTATGTGTCTGGCTGTAGTTTTTGTGTGTACAGCTTCAAACGTTTCCATCTCCCTGATGAGAAATACGATTCCTTCCCGTATCAGGATTATTGTTCAGCTTGCTGTAGTAGCAACCCTGGTAACTCTGGTAAGTGAAGTGTTGAAGGCTTATGCTTATGATGTATCAAAGCAGCTTTCTGTATTCGTGGGTCTTATCATTACCAACTGTATCATTATGGGCCGCCTTGAGGCATTTGCTATGGGTAATAAGCCCTGGCCATCTTTCCTGGACGGTATTGGTAACGGCTTAGGGTACGGTGTTATTCTTTTAGCAGTGGCTTTCTTCAGAGAGCTGTTAGGTTCAGGTTCAGTATTTGGCTTTAAAGTATTTGAAGCAGCCAGCATTCCTTACCAGGCAAACGGTATGATGATGATGCCTGCAGGGGCCTGCGTAGTAATTGGATTGCTGATCTGGGCGCAACGTGCCAGAAACGGTTATACTGAACATTAATTCTAAAAGGTAAAAGATATCAAAATGGAAAATTTAATTAGCATAGGCGTTAAGGCTATCTTTGTTGATAACATGATCTTCGCTTACTTCCTGGGTATGTGTTCTTACCTGGCAGTATCAAAGAACGTTAAGACGGCTCTTGGCCTTGGTGTAGCCGTAGTATTCGTATTAGGTATTACTGTTCCAATTAACTGGTTAGTGCAGACATATGCATTGTCGCCGGGAGCACTTACCTGGTTAGGGCCTCAATTTGCAGAAGTTGATCTAAGCTTTCTAAGCCTAATTGTATTTATTGCCGTTATTGCGTCAATTGTACAGCTTACTGAAATGACTATTGACAAGTTCTCACCTGCGCTTTATGGTGCACTGGGTATATTCCTTCCTCTGATTGCGGTAAACTGTGCAATTTTAGGTGGTGCACTTTTCATGCAAGGCCGCTCTTATACTTTACCTGAGTCAGTTGCTTTTAGCATTGGTTCTGGTATTGGCTGGTTGCTTGCTATTGTTGCCCTTGCAGCGATCAGAGAGCGTTTAAAATATTCAAACGTTCCGGCTCCTCTGAGAGGACTTGGTATTACCTTCATTATTGTGGGGTTAATGTCATTGGGCTTTATGAGCTTCATGGGTATTTCTCTGTAATCAGAAGATCATTTATAAGTTAAAAAAGGCTTTGCTGTACAGCAAAGCCT
>FPIC01031375.1_pt1 | contig 24730 bp, 16 predicted proteins | sample 1504481 | NCBI WGS metagenome assembly FPIC01 (sample SAMEA4475357, study PRJEB15587) | soil metagenome | biome: Soil; feature: Field | place: India | collected 2015-03-11 | depth 0 m
TGATTTTGGTTCAGAAGAGTCCAGGTTCGAGACCTGGTCGGACAACAACCTAAGCCTCTTAAGCTCACGCTTGAGAGGCTTTTTTTGTTTATCACTTTTTTGCCTTCATCATTTACATGTATAAGTTCTCCAACGTAATGGTTGGTAACAAACAAAGAATTAATATTTTATCTTCCTGAGAAACAATCAACTCAACATTGCGATTTACCGTATCTCTTCTAGCCAATGCCTTATTAAGATTGGCTCTTTAAAAAACATAGTACAACGTCTATATTTTTTAACCTACAACTCTTAAAGAGTTTAAAGTACACAAAGCAGCTGTTAAGCTGTATTATTTATTTGTTTCATGCTGCAGCAGGCCCTGTAGTTAGCGATACCAGAATATGTAGTATGCCTTATGCCCTTCTTTTGTAGCCTAAGACATACCACACGGGCTGCTTAAAAATTTAACCAGTATGCTTTTTAACTCTTTCGAATTTCTCATCTTTTTTCCTACAGTAATATTTCTGTACTTTTTACTTCCACACAAATTCCGCTGGGCTCTCTTGCTTATAGCCAGTTACACCTTTTATATATTCTGGAGGGTAAAGTATGCTATAATATTACTGTTCTCAACACTAGTAGATTATATCTGCGGGCGCAAAATGGCCACCTACAGCGATGCAGACAAAAAGAAGCGCAGGCCATGGCTCTGGATAAGCCTGCTCACCAACCTGGGTATACTATTTACATTTAAATACTATGTGTTTGCAAGTGGAGCAGCTGAAGACCTGGCCTTAATGCTGGGTATGAATTATGCCGCGCCAGCCTTTGAGTTCTTGCTGCCCATGGGTATATCGTTTTATACGTTTCAAACCATGAGTTACTCTATAGATGTGTACCATGGCAGAATTAAAGCAGAAAAGCACCTGGGCATATTTGCCCTGTTTGTTACATTTTTTCCACAATTAGTAGCCGGTCCTATTGAGCGTGCCGGCAACCTGCTGGGCCAGCTTAAACAAGAGCACCACTTCGATTACAACCGTGTAACCAGCGGCCTTAAATTAATGGCCTGGGGCTTATTTAAAAAGGTAGTAATTGCCGATCATCTGGCCCGCATTGTAAACCAGGTATACAACAATCCTAACGATTACCAGGGGGCCTCCCTTTTACTAGCCACCCTCTTTTTTGCCATCCAGATTTACTGCGATTTTTCAGGATATTCTGATATGGCCATAGGCGCAGCCCGGGTAATGGGCTTTAACTTAATGGAAAATTTCAGGCGCCCTTATTTTTCGAGATCAATAAAGGAATTCTGGGGCCGCTGGCACATATCCCTTTCTACATGGTTTCGGGATTACCTGTACATCCCCTTGGGAGGCAACCGGGTAGTAAAATGGCGCTGGTATTACAACCTGTTTGTTACGTTTTTAATAAGCGGGCTTTGGCATGGCGCCAATTGGACTTTTATAGTGTGGGGTGCACTCCATGGCTTGTACCTGGTAGTGGGCGAGCTTACAGCTAACCATAGAGAAAAATTAAACCAGCTAACAGGCCTCAGCAAAAACCCTGCTTTACTCAACACCCTGCAGTGGGCAGGCACATTTACACTGGTATGCCTGGCCTGGGTATTCTTTAGAGCAAACACAGTAAGCGAAGGGTTGTATATAGTTTCGCATATGCCGGCAGGCCTGTGGGAGTCGCCACGCATTTTGCAGGCAGATATTGTACAGATGCTTACCATTCTTCCGGCCAGCACCTTTCTTATTGCCTGCTCAAGCACTGCCTTTATGGTACTGGTAGAGGCCTGCTTCGAAAAATGGGGAGGTATACCTCCTGTTGCGCTGCCAACACCTGTAAGGGTTATTGGCTACAGCACAGCCATTGCCCTTATTCTATTGCTAGGCAGCTTTAACGATACCGAGTTTATTTATTTTCAATTTTAGCCTATGAAAAAGTTTACGATCAGGGTTATTTCTATTCTGGCATGTAGCGGCATACTATATGTAACCATACTAATGCTTTTATTTTACTTTGGCAAAGTAGGTTGGATACCCAACGCACGCAGTACACTAGGCGGCTACGGCTACACCCTCTTACGCCTGGAAGAAGCAAAACAGGTAAAAGACATTGATATCTTATTTATTGGGTCATCGCATATTTACAGGGGTATTGATACACGTATATTTGAAGATAACAACCTGAAAGCCTTTAACATGGGCACCTCTTTGCAAAGCCCCTTAAACACATACCATTTGCTAAAAGAGTACCTGCCCACCATGAGGCCCAAATATGTAGTAATAGACCTTTACTGGACCCCTCTTTTTGATGAAGGCACCGAAGCAACCATAGACATAATTTCTAATGCAGAGATAAGCCAGAACATGGTTAAAATGGCGCTCAAAACCAAAAACATTGTTGTTTACAACAGTTTACTGATCAGTGCCATGCACCAGGCACTAATGCCCAGAGACACAGCCGTTCAGAAAATGTTTGATGGAGACAACTATATACGCGGAGGCTTTGCAGAGCCAGAACATACCCGGAATATGCTTACCCCAAAGCAATTGGCCTCTATGGAAAAAAAGCACTTTACCCCCAATGCCATGCAAATACAGCATATCCACAGGAGCATACAGCTTTGTAAAAAAAATGGCGCTAAAGTAATACTAATGGTAGCGCCGGTTACATCGGAGTATAAGCGTACATTGATCGATTATGATGCCTACACCGCTAAGCTTATAAAAATTGCCAGGCGTAACAGCGTACCACTTATAGACTATAACTCAAAAAAAGATCTGCACTTATCATCTCAGTTTGATTTTTTTGATGAAGATCACCTCAGCAAATCGGGGGTGTTAAAGTTTAACACAAAGCTTATAAACGATTTAAAAATGCTACAGAGATCACCACACCTGTATACTCCTAAAGCAGCCTCTATATCTTTAACAAATAAAAAGCAACAACTGCAAACAAACTGATAAAGCCATCACAAACTATGGCTGCATAAAAGTATAAGAGCATAAGCAGAGAACTGATGCTCTTTTGCTACCTGTGCCATAACCACCAAGGCTTTACCGTTACTTTGATAAGCCAATTAATATCAATACCTTTGCACCCGCAATGAAGAAAGTTAGCTTACATAACAATCTTACTCCACCTTGATCTGACACTCCTCCTTGTCAGAATCTGCCAGGCATCGCCTGGTAGCTAAATTACTTTGCCCTTTGCCGTGTTAACTAAGACAAGCATTTATATGCTTGCACTGCTTTTATTGTGCATGCCGGCCAAAGAAACTTCATATCAGTAAATCTATTTATTAATAATTAACAGTTTATGTCGAACGCAAAGACGGCAACCTATCAGCGTGCCGCAACTTCACAAAAATTTTCTATGCAACAACTTACCGCTTCCATTAAGCAGTCTTTTTCTCTTAAAGGCGGCAATTTAAAAGATGAGGTGCTTTCTGGCCTTACTGTGGCGCTGGCACTGGTACCCGAAGCAGTAGCCTTTTCTATTATTGCCGGTGTAGAGCCCCTGGTAGGTTTATATGCTGCTTTTATGGTAGGCCTGGTAACCTCTGTTTTTGGAGGCAGGCCCGGTATGATATCGGGTGCCACCGGTGCACTGGCTGTAGTAATGGTTAGCCTTGTAGCTACCCATGGTGTGCAGTACCTGTTTGCTACTGTAGTATTGATGGGCATACTCCAAATGGCAGCCGGCTTTTTAAAGCTTGGCAAGTTTGTGCGCCTTATTCCATTACCGGTGATATTCGGCTTTGTAAACGGTCTGGCTATCGTCATTTTTATGGCGCAAATGGCTCAGTTTAAAACCACTACCGCAGAGGGCACCCTTGTGTGGATGCAGGGTACCCCTATGTACATAATGTTGGGGCTGGTAGCCCTAACAATGGCTATTATTTACTTTTTGCCTAAAATTACCAAGGCCATACCCTCATCGTTGGCCGCTATTATTACGGTATCTGCTATTGTAATTGGCTTTGGCCTGCAAACCAGAACGGTAGGCGATATTGCTTCTGTAGCAGGGGGGCTTCCCTCCTTTAGCATTCCTTCGGTTCCTTTTAACATGGAAACATTGGGTATTATTTTTCCATATGCGGTTATCCTGGCAGCCATTGGCCTTATTGAGTCTTTATTAACCCTTACCCTTGTAGACGAAATAACAGGTACCCGGGGCCGCAGCAACAAAGAGTGCGCTGCACAAGGTTTAGCTAACATATTAACAGGCTTCTTTGGCGGCATGGGCGGATGTGCCATGATCGGCCAAAGCCTTATTAATGCAAACTCTGGTGGCCGTTCCCGTATTTCGGGTATTGTAGCAGCAGTTTGCTTGCTGATTTTTATCGTGTTCTTATCATCACTTATTGAAATGGTACCCATGGCAGCTTTAACCGGCGTTATGATTATGGTAGCCATTGGCACCTTTGAGTGGGTAAGCTTTAAGATCCTCAGAAAAATTCCGGTAGTAGATGCTATTGTAATGATCCTGGTAACAGTGGTAACCCTCATTTTTGACTTGGCTATTGCTGTAATTGCAGGTGTAATCGTTTCCGCTCTTGCATTTGCCTGGGAAAACGCCATCCGCATCCGTGTACGCAAGCGCCTGGACGCAAGCACAAACACTAAATATTACGAGGTATTCGGACCGCTCTTTTTTGGCTCTGTTTCTGGTTTTATCGAGAAATTTGATCCTTCTACTGACCCTGAAAATGTTGTAATAGACTTTATCGATTCAAGAGTGGCCGATCACTCAGGCATTGAGGCCGTTGGAAAGATTGCTGAAAAGTATAAGCATGCCGGCAAAAACCTAACTCTTATCCACCTAAGTGAAGATTGCCTTCGCCTTTTAGATAGGGCTGGCGACATGGTGCAGGTTAATATTGTAAGGGATTCGCAAGATCCGCGTTATAAGGTTATTTCTGATGTACTGGAAGATTAACCTGTTGGCATAACAGCTAACCCCAATAAGCATTCCGCAAGCAAAAAAGCAGCAGCCTATGGTTAGGCTGCTGCTTTTTTTTTAACCAGGTTTATACTTAACAACAGCGCCTGGGGCATAAAACCCTACTCCAGGAACGCCTACAAACACACTTGTATAACACAAAACACTCTTACTATTTTTCAACCCCAACCCATAATCAACCGTATGTTTATCAAGCGGTTACACTACAAAAAGATTAGCCATCATTTTATAAAAGTATGTTATACAAGCATACAAATTGAAATATTTATAAACCTGTATGTGGTAATTAACCCATATACACCTAAAAACGAAAGTATAAAATGAAAATAGGTATAGAAGCACAGCGTTTGTTCAGAAACAATAAGCACGGCATGGAAATCGTGGCTTTAGAAGTTATAAAGCAGCTCCAGCAAATTGATAATGAAAACAAATATGTTGTGTTTGCAAAAGAAGACCAGGACATGGGCTGTATAACAGAAACTGATAATTTTAAAATTGCCCCATTAAATAGTTTCGCCTATCCCGACTGGGAGCAGATTGCATTACCTTTTGCTGTAAATAAACATGAAGTAGACTTACTCCATTGTACGGCCAATACAGCTCCACTATTTTGCAACAAGCCGCTTGTACTTACCCTCCATGATATCATCTACCTGGAAAATTTATCATTTTCAGGCTCAGCCTATCAAAACTTTGGAAATTTATACAGGCGCTGGGTGGTGCCTGGTGTAATTCATAAATGTGATGCTATTATTACCGTATCAGAATTTGAGAAAGAAAATATTACAGAAGCCTTAAAAATCCCGGCCGAAAAAGTGCATGTAGTTTACAATGCGGCTAACCCTGTTTTCCGGGTGTATGAAGACAGAAACTTATTAAACAATATTGCAGATAAATATGCCCTGCCTAAAGAGTTTATCTTGTTTTTTGGAAATACAGCCCCTAAAAAAAACACACAGAGAGTACTTCAGGCATATGCCCAGTATGCCAAGCGTGTAATTGACCCTATTCCATTGGTAGTAACAGATTGCGATAAACCTTATATTACCAGGTTGCTGGAAGAAGCCAACGCAGTTGATTTGCTTAGCAGGATTATATTGCCCGGTTATGTATCTTTTGAAGATATGCCATACCTCTATAACCTGGCTACCCTTTTTCTTTATCCTTCACTACGCGAGAGCTTTGGTATGCCAATATTGGAAAGCATGCAATGTGGCACACCTGTTATTACATCGTCTACCTCGGCTATGCCCGAAATAGCAGGTGAAGATGCCATGCTGGTAGACCCTTATCATCCTGAGCAAATAGCAAACGCCATTGATAAGCTTTTGAGTGATAACAACCTATACAAAAGTAAAGTAAAGCATGGATTTGAGCAGGCTGCCAGGTTTAGCTGGAAAAACGCAGCTCAGCAGGTGCTAGACATATACCAACAGGTAATGAATTGATGCAAGACTTCTAACACCTTTTTGCAAATACAAACTACTCCTATACACAAAAAGAGGCACAGCTAAACGCTGTGCCTCTTTTTGTGTATAGGAGTAGAACCTACTTTTTAAGCTTTAGCCCAAGTAACGGTATGCTATTTAGTTTAATGACAATAACGCTACTCCTTTATTACCTAAGTACGTAACACCTGCCATTAAAAAACAGGAGATAAGCAACCCGAGGCTAATAGCCATAAATGCACTTCTGCGCTCCATTTTAAGTACATAAGAAGCAATAGTACCTATATAAGCGCCTGTTCCGGGCAAAGGAATCATAACAAATACCATCAGGCCCCAAAAGCCATACTTTTCCACGCTGGTACCAACACTCTTCTTCGCTTTACGGCAAAGCTTAACTACGCTTTTTCTATATATGCGGTGATGCCAGAACTTTTTGTTAAAGGTATCGATCAGCCACATAAAAATAGGATAGATAAGCACATTGGCTACCAGTCCTATTAAAAAAGCCCACCCAAAATGCAGATCATTAAGTATTCCATAAGGTATACCGGCACGTGCCTCCCCTAAGGGTGAAATGCTTAATAAGAATGTATAAAACAGTATCTCTAACATGTCTTGATTTGAAGTGAAACAAAGTTCGCTAAATGTTTTTAATGTGGTGCATAAAGGGCTTCCAACAATTGCGCCGAAAATTACATAAGCTATATATAAGCTAAGAATAGTAGCATTCACCCTGTTTGTTTACGCTCAACGCACCCGTTTACTCTTAAGCTCCAACGTTAAATATTAACGCCACAGCTTTACTAATAATTCAGACAATACTTGCCTAAACCTTTCACCCGTTACAATCTGCTTATACACAAATTTTTAAGCGTTTTGTAACACCAGAAGTTCTTTGATTAAACCTATTATTATGAGGAGTGCTTGTATGCCAACTCAAAAAAATAACCCTGCTCGCTTCTAATCCCTAGCATAAAAAACTTGATACTAACATCTGTAAAACTAATAAAATTTAGAGCACCAGCATAAGTTGGAGCATTTTTGTGAATATTATATGTATTAGTTACATACAAGCATTTACAAACAGGTACGTAAACCGGCTTTCTTCGGTAATGATCAGAAAAAAAACGTTGAAAAAATATGCTTAGTATAGCGGACAGAAAGGTTTATTTCTTATTTAACCTACTTAGTCGTTTAGTACTACATCATCGCCCATTAAGTTAATTTCAACGGGCTTAAGTAGCACAGGTACAGGCTTTAGATATACTTTAAATGTAGTGCCCTGCCCTGGCTGACTTTCTACTTTTATATAGCCTCCTTTATTTTCTACAATACGCTTTACTATATATAAACCAATACCAGTACCTTCTACATGAGAGTGCAGACGCTTAAACATTTCAAATAGTTTAGACTGTTGTACTTTGGTAAGCCCTAAGCCATTGTCTGATATTTGTAGTACTGTGTACTCTTCATCCTGTAAGGTACGCACAATTACAACGGGTAAACGCTCAGGCGAGCTGTACTTAACAGCATTAGACAGCAGGTTGTACACAATACTACGCAGGTCATGACGAGGATAGTGAATATGCTGCACCTGGAGGTTATCTTCTACCACAGCCCCGGTCTTAAGTATAAGCCCAGCAACTTCTTCCTTTACATCCTGTAATACAGCTTCAAAACTAACTTGCTCTGCTTCATCAGAAAGCCCCTTCTGCACCTTTGCTATATCAGTAAGCTCTTGTATCGTTTTTTTAAACTTGCCTACCGAAGCACTAATCAGTTCCAGCATGGTTTTTTCTGTAGCATCTACACGGCCATCCAACTTACGGTAAAGTACAGAAGTAAGCCCCTCTATGTTTGAGATCGGAGATTTGAGATCATGTGAGGCCCTGTATATAAAGTTATCCAGGTCGGCATTGATCTTCAGGAGCTCTTCGTTTTTAATTCCTAATTCTTCCTTGGCTAGCTTTTGGTCATGTATATTTGTACAGGTACCTACCCAAAGCGTTACTTCCCCTTTTTCACTGCATATTGGTACTGCTTTGATCAAATGCCAGTGGCTTGCCCTATCAACACCTTCAAGGCGGCATTCCAGCTCCAAAGGGGTACCCTCGCTAAGGCTGCTCTCCCAACTGGAGGTTACAAACGGCCTGTCATCACTGTTTACAGCAGCAAGCCAGCCTTTGCTAATAAGCTCTTCTTCTGCTTTGCCAGTGTAGTTGTACCATTGCTTGTTATAAAATGTATGTTCCCCACCTGGCAAAGCTGTAAAAGCCATATGAGGTATAGATTCCAGCACCAATAAAAAGCGCTCACTGCTTTCTTTGATCTGCCGGCGGGCCATTACATGCTCTGTTACCTCGTACCCCAGGGTAAGCAAGCCATCTATTGCTCCATCTGCAGTGGTTACAGGTTCAAATACCAGGTTAAAATACTTTGTATAAGCAACCTGCTTGTGGTCCCAATCCAGGGTTATCGGAAAATCATTACCTATGTAACGCTGGCCGGTGTATAAAACACTTTTCAGCACTTGCAGCACCGCAGGCTCTAGCCCTGGCAATACTTCATTTATAGTTTTACCTTCTATGGACTCAGTGCAGCCCATGGTTTGCAGGTAGAGGTTGTTAGCAAGCTCATACACGAAATCTTCTCCACGGGTTATTGAGAGAAGGGCCGGTGCCTGCATAAATAAGGTCTTGAGCTTGTTACGTTCCAGGTTGGCTTCTTGGTGGGCAAGCTCCAACGCCCGTGTACGTTCCTGCACTCTGCGTTCAAGCTCCCGGTTTAAGATGGTTAACCGTTCTTTTGCTTTGTTAAGCTCTGCCATGGTAAGCTGTAGCTCCTTATGTTTTGATACCAGTTCCAGCTCAGCTCGCTTGCGATCTGTAATATTGGTAAAAGTAGCTGTTAGCCCATCTTCATACTTTACTCCAATTACGTAAAACCATTTTTCGTAAATTTCTGAGTAATACTCCAGGTTTAGCACAAGGCCTGTATCAACCACCTCCTTGTACATTTCAAAACGGCCTGGCTGCATGTTATCCGGAAACAACACCGACATGTGTTTGCCTATAGACTCCTGCCCTAAGCCAGTCATCTTCTGGGCAGATGGGTTTAAAAGCATCAGCTCAAAATCTGTAATTTTACCCCATTTGTTGCGGATGGCCTTAAACAATACCACCCCGTTAGGCGAAGTATCCAGCAGCCCCTGCAAATGGTTCTGTGCCTGTTGTAGTTCTTCTTTACTTCCAGAAAGCTCTTCTTTTGTAGCTTGCAGCAGCTTATAATCGCTGTGCATGCGCAGGTAAGCCAGCAAAGCGGTAAAAAATGCAGCCAGCGAAAAAAGAATTACTAATGCAGGGGTTACTTTTGCATAGCGCTGTGTAGCCCTGCTTCCCTCCCGGAGCAGCGCCAGCTCTTCATCTTTCATTTCATTTACCAGCCTGCGCACCTGGTCCATTACAAGCTTACCCTCCAGAATAAGAGCCACGTTTTCTGACAAGCCTGCATTATGGTCTGCTATTTCTTTTTCAATAAGATCCAGGCGGTTGTTTATAACTTTTTTCAGCGAATCAAGGCGCTGTTGCTGTACAGGGTTGTTTTTTAATAAATCGTCAATTGCCGTAAAGCTATCCTGTACATTTTTATGTGCATTATAATATGGCATTAAAAAGGCCGCATCATTTTTAAGCACAAAGCTTCTCTGCGAGCTTTCTACCTCTTTTACTACCGATATTATTTCTTCCAGTTTAGAAAGCACCAGGTTTGTATGCTCTACCTGCCTGGAGTTGTTAATAAGCCTCTGCAGACTGTTGTATGAAAGTAGCGCAATGGCCAGCAAAATAGACATTGCTATAGCAAATGCTATTCTCAGACTTTTGCCAAAGCTTTTTTTGAAGAACAAGGGTATGTTTAACGCCATAAAATGTTTTTATAGCTTGAGCGTGTTTGCTAGATAATTGTAAAATATGTTTTGTACTGCTTAAGTAACCATCAGGTTACACGAAGTACTATACTTTTTAAAAGTATTACACTTAGCCCCACCCGTACCGTATAGAGTTTACCCTTTTTCTTTTACCATAACCCCCTGCCTATGAGCAGTAAAGGATATTTACACTTGCTTAATCTGCAAAAAAGTATCGATACAAATGCATAGCTACAATTATTGCAATTTATTAGAAGAATTGGCTACAACATCGTGTATAAAGCCCGCGTAGTTAGGCTACTTCAACAAACATAAAGAAATGACAATATCATTCTATGGCGCCGCACAGACGGTAACAGGCAGTAAACACCTTGTAACAACCAGTGAGGGTGTACGCATTTTATTGGATTGCGGCATGTTTCAGGGCAAAGGCAGCCAATACGAGCAGCTTAACCAGAACTTTGACTTTGACCCGTCCCATATAGACTATGTATTGTTGTCACATGCTCATATAGATCATTCTGGCCTTCTACCTGCGCTTGTTAAAAAGGGATATAATGGTAAAATTTTCTGCACAGAGCCAACTATCGAGCTATGCAAGTTACTACTAAGCGATAGTGCCCGCATACAAGCCAGCAACCTGGAAGACCTGTCTGGGGAGGAACCTATTTACGCAGAAGCAGATGTAGAAGAAACGTTGCAACGCTTTGTAGCTATTCCGTATGAAAAGCCTTATGCATTACAAGATGGTATTGTGGTTTACCTAACCGATACAGGCCACATTTTGGGCAGCGCTGCCATTCATCTTACCTTAAAAGAAGGAGGCCAGGAGCGTACCCTCTGTTTTAGTGGCGATATTGGCCGTTTTGCCAATCGCATTTTAAAAGCCCCCCAACCTTTTCCTCAGGCAGAGGTGGTTATTTGCGAGTCTACTTATGGCAGTAAACTACACAGCAGCCTGGAAAATACAGAAGCACGCCTTGGCGAAATTGTAGAAGAAGTTTGTGTAAAGCGTAAGGGCAAACTTCTGATCCCGGCTTTTAGCATAGGCCGCACCCAGGAGCTTATTTACTCTTTAAATTACCTGGCAGAAGAAGGCCGGTTACCCCAGGTAAGTGTATTTGTAGATAGCCCGCTTTCGGTATACGCAACCGATGTTATGCGTAGCCATCCTGAGTATTTTAATGATACTATGAAAGAGTATATTGAGTTTGACCCTGATCCGTTTGGTTTTGCTAACCTGTATTTTGTTACCGATGTAGAAGATTCCAAAATGGTTCAGGCTATGAATGAGCCCTGTGTTATTATATCCTCATCGGGCATGATGGAGGCAGGCCGTATCCGCCATCATTTAAAAGATAACCTGCCAGATGTAAACAGCGCAGTACTAATAACCGGCTATTGCGAGCCGTCTACCCTGGGTGGCAAATTACAGCAGGGCGCAAAGCAGGTACATATTATGGGCGAGCAGGTAGAAGTAAATGCAGAAATAATGAACATGAACGAGTATAGCGCCCATGGAGACTTTAGTGATATATCAAAATTTCTGTTTTGCCAGGATAAGAGCAAGTTAAAAAAGATATTCCTGGTGCATGGCGAAAAAGCCACAATGAAGCAATTGAAAGCCGACCTTGAAGAGCAGGGCTACCATGATGTGGAGCTTCCGGACTTCAGGATGTCATATGAACTATAGCTTTTACACAACTATATTTACCGAAGGCTTACCAGTTGCTCTGCTTCCATTAGTACCGATAGGTTACTATTATAGCTTGACAGTATCCGGACAGGACGCCGGCTTTCTTTTTCCAGCCATATTTTGGTAAGCAGTTTGTTGTTGAGAACCTCAACATAAAAGCCTTCTACCATTTGTCCGTTCTCAAAATTGAGCATTGTTTCTGCTACTTTACGCACCTCATAATAGTCGTAATCACCAGATTCGTAATTGTAGGCTGGCAACTTAGAAGTATAACCTTCTTTTAAAGGCAGAGAGCGAATAAGCATGTCATACAGGTTGGCATCAAAAAAAGACAAGCTGATGCTATCTCCACCCAAAGGAGGTAAATAATGCCCTAACACCAACCCACTGGAAAATTTCATAAACTTTTTACGCCCCGGGTACGAGGCAGGCAACAAAGCATAGCGGCTGCTTAACTCTACAAAAGCAGTATCGGTTAGTACAGTTGCACCTTGTTGCATCTGTTGTATCCTAAGCAGGGTTCCGTTGGCTTTATTTCTGACAAGGGTATGGCTGTAACGGCCGGCCTCAGCTTTTTTACCATCGCAAACCCTATACACGGCATAATGAGTGGTTTCTGGTTTCAGGTGCCTGGCTTTGAGGCTACCCTTACCAGGATACACAACCTCTTGGGCTTTTAGCGAAGGCGATATACTTATCCCCCCCAAAGCAAGCAGTATACATAAAACGTATTTTTTAACCATGGCTTTGCAGTTTTGATAATTTACCTACATCCCTAATGATCCGGCCTAACAGCAGGCAACCTTTAAAATTTTATGTAAGATACTAATTTATAAAAAGCTATGCAATTTATAACTCTTACAAACACCAGTATATTTCAAAAATAAAAACCAATAATTATAATTATAAATCTCTAAAACCAATTACTAAGCAAATATAATTGGCTCTATCATTTTTAAGTATTTACTAAATTTTGCTAATTTAATTTACCGTAGTACATACTACCACCTTAAGCTCTTATATTTAATATTAAATGCTTACACAACAACCTACCACTCCTCGCCTGCTTAACGCTACTGTTATTGTAGCTGCCCTTGGCTATTTTGTAGATATTTATGACCTTCTTCTATTTAGTATTGTGCGGGTGGAAAGCCTTCGCTCGTTAGGCTATGAAGGTGAAGACCTTATGGAGAAAGGTATTTTGCTGCTTGATATGCAGATGATGGGCCTGCTGATTGGTGGTATAGCCTGGGGCGTTTTAGGCGACAAAAGAGGCAGGCTTTCGGTGTTGTTTGGTTCTATTTTTATGTATTCTGTAGCCAACATTGCCAATGGCTTTGTACAAAGTGTAGAAGCTTATGCTGTATGGCGCTTTATTGCCGGCATAGGCCTGGCTGGCGAACTGGGAGCAGGTATAACCCTGGTTTCAGAAACACTGCCCCGCGAAAAACGGGGCATCGGCACCATGATTGTAGCCTGCATTGGTATTTCCGGGGCTGTAGTAGCAGGGTTTATGGCCGAGCAGTTCGAGTGGCGCACCTGCTATTTTATTGGAGGTGGGCTTGGCCTTTCTCTTCTGGCACTACGTATTGGCGTAAATGAGTCTGGTATGTTTAGCCATATTAAACACCAAAATGTAGCCAGAGGTAACTTTTTTGCGCTGATGCTAAACCGAAAGTTAATGTTCCGTTATTTACGCTGTGTTTTAATTGGCTTACCCACCTGGTATGTAATGGGTATCCTGATTTCGTTTTCGCCAGAGTTTGGCAACGCTTTACAGGTAAGTGGCGAAGTATCGGCAGGGCGGGCAGTTATGTTTGCCTACGCCGGCCTGGTAGCAGGAGACCTGGCCAGTGGCTTACTTAGCCAGGCATTGAAAAGCCGCTTAAAAGTAATGGGTATTTTCCTGGCCATGAGCGGAGCTGCTTCTTTGCTTTACCTTATGTCTGTAGGGGTACCCCTGGCTGTGTTTTATGGTATATGCCTCATCCTCGGTTTTTCGGTTGGGTTCTGGGTAATTTTTGTAACCATCGCGGCCGAGCAGTTTGGCACCAATATTCGCGCTACGGTTGCTACCACTGTACCTAACTTTGTACGTGGAGCCCTTGTCCCTCTCACTATCATGTTTCAGTGGGCTAAAGGCCATATGGATATTTTGCAGGCAGGCATGGCTGTAGGCTTATTTACTTTAGTTATTGCATACATTTCGCTGGCCGGCCTGGAAGACTCGTTTAATAAAGAACTTGACTATACAGAAACAGTATAAAACTGCTACCTACCCACTTACCAGAACTTTATACAAGATTCTTATAATTAAGAATTTACCTAATCCTGTATTAACACAGAGTTAATCTTTATTGTATTATAAACCTCGCCTTTAAACATCCGTAACTAAGTTGTTTTCAATCAGCAACAAACCTATGGCTATATTAGGCAAAATTATAAAAGGTGCTATCCATTTAACCAGCACCCTTACATCAGAACGCAAAGACCCCGAGGTACTTCAACTTGAAGTACTTAAAGAGCTATTGACCGAAGCCCGCAATACTGCATTTGGCAAGCACTATAACTTTAAAGAAATACTTGCCAGCGATGATATTCGTAGTGCTTTTATAAGCACGGTTCCTTTACATGACTATAAAGCTATTTACGATAAGTGGTGGCACCGCTTACTAAATACCGAGCCAGATGTATGCTGGCCAGGCACTATCGAATATTTTGCACTTAGTTCCGGCACTTCTGGTGCACCCAGCAAGCATATCCCGGTATCCAATGATATGATCAAAGCTATACGCCAGACAGGTATTCAACAGGTGCTAAGCCTGGCCAACTTTGAGCTTCCTTCTGATTTTTTTGAAAAAGAGATATTAATGCTTGGCAGCAGTACTGACCTTGCCGACAAAGGAGACTATTATGAAGGGGAAATAAGTGGTATAAGTGCCAGCAAAATTCCTTTTTGGTTTGATAGCTATTATAAGCCCGGCCGCGACATTGCTCAGATAGAAGACTGGGAAGAACGTATTAACCAGATAGCATTAAGAGCAAAAGACTGGGATATCGGAGCACTTTCGGGCATACCTGCCTGGATACAGCTTATGCTTGAAAGGGTAATTGAGCACCATAATCTTTCTAACATTCATGAAATATGGCCTAACCTGCAAGTATATGCCACTGGTGGAGTAGCTTTTGAGCCTTATCGCAAGAGCTTCGAAAAGCTCCTTGCCCGCCCCTTAATTTATGTAGATACTTACCTGGCTTCTGAGGGTTTTATGGCTTTTCAATCCAGACCTGATACACAGGCCATGGCTCTTGCTCTCGAAAACGGTATTTACTTTGAGTTTATTCCTTTTGATGGCGACCATTTTGACACTGATGGTGAGGTAAAGCCAGGCGTACAACCCCTTAGTATAAGCCAGGTTAAAACAGACCAGGAATATGCCCTGGTTATAACAACCTGTTCTGGTGCATGGCGGTACATGATTGGCGATACCATTCGCTTTACCGACCTGGAGCGCAACGAAATACTGATTACAGGGCGCACCAAACATTTCATGAACGTAGCCGGCTCACAAATGACAATCGAGCACATGAACAATGCCATGAAAATGCTTGAAGACTCTCTTAAAGTTACCATCCGGGAGTTTACCATGTCTGCTGTTGAGTACGAGGGCCATTTTGCCCACAAATGGTATTTAGGTACTGACGATGCCATTGACCCGGCTGTTGTACGCCAGAAAATGGACGATTACCTGCAGGAAATCAATAAAAACTATAAGCGGGCTCGTACCAAAGCCCTTAAAGAAGTTTTTGTAGAAATAATTGATGCAGAATGTTTTTATGAATGGCTGGAACGTACCAAGAAAAAAGGTGGGCAGATTAAGATGCCACGTGTGCTAAAAAATGAGCAGTGGGATGAGTGGGAGAAGTTTGTAAAACAATATAAAGGAAAGCCTTCTCAGGACAGGGAACCTGTTAAAAAAGAGCCTGCATTACGTACAAAAAGAAAAGCAAACACCTGATTTTATTAACAGGCTGCTTTAAATACGAAGAGGATTAACGGGTTAATCCTCTTCGTATTTAAAGTAAACCTTGAAAATACTTCCTTTATCCGGCTGGCTATCCAGCTCAATAAAACCGCCATTATTATCAATTATCCTTTTAATAATATAGAGACCTATACCGGTACCCTCAACGTGCGAGTGCAACCTTTTAAACATAGTAAAAAGCTTATGCTGTTGCCCGGGGTCTATACCCAGCCCGTTATCCTGCACCGATAGCAGTATATAACCATTAACCGGCACTGTACTTATATGCACCTCTACCTTTCTGTCTGGAGAACGGTATTTTATAGCATTGCTTACCAGGTTGTAAAGGATACTCCGCAGGTTTTTCCGTGCATATTTTACGCCCGGCACTTTAAAATCTAAATGAATTACCCCTCCCGCTTCTTCAATAAGAGGCTCGATATCAACCAGAACATCCTGCATAATATCCTCAAAAAGCAGAAAATCCGTTTGCTCATTTACTGCCTTTTGCGCCTTGGTAATTTCAGTTAAATCATCTATTGTTTTTTTGAATTTATCTACCGATGCTTCTATCATCTGCAGCAAAGTATCTTCAGTATTATCTGCCTTCGCAGCTAGTTTTTTGGTAAGCGCTGAGATCAATCCTTCCAGGTTAGCTATAGGAGCCTTAAGATCATGCGAAGCAGTATAAATAAAGTTATCCAGGTCAATATTAATCTTAGTTAGCTGCTTGTTCTTTTCAGCCAGCTCACGGCGTGCCTTAATATTTTCGGACATATCAAGTATAAGCGCAATATATCCTTTTACCTGGCCCTCATTGTCAAAATCCGGAATGTACTGTACATTGATGTAGCGTGTACCCCGCATTTTATACATTACCTCTCCTTCATAATGGTCCATTTGCCCGGACAATACCTTTAAGATGTGTGGCTTCAACTTTTCAAAGGCTTTACGGCCAATTACATCCTCTACCCGTTCGCCTATAATGGTATTGGCATCTATGCCAAACCACTCCTGGTAGCCAAGGTTTACAAAACGATACCTCAAATCCTTATCAATATAAGATACCAGTGCTGGCAATGCATTGGTAATTAACCTGAGTTGCTTCTCGCTATCCTGGGCACGGAGCGCACTCTCCTCAAATGCCCTGGTACGTTCACTTACTTTAAGCTCCAGCTTGGAATTTAACTCTCTTAGTATTTCTTCTTTTTCCTTAAGCTCCTTATAGGCCCTGGCCAGCTCATCATTTTTCTGCAATAATTGCTGCTCAGAATATACCTGTTTACTAATATCCTGCACCAGGCCGATAATCTCTGCAACTTCTCCATTAATACTTCGCCTAAACACAGAAGCTCTGATCAGGAAAGTGCTCCAGAAACCATGCTTGTGCCACATACGCAAACGAAGCTCGTACACCTTGTTATGAGTAGCAGCAGCCAGGTTCGAAAGAAACCTTTCTTTCAAAGCAACATCATCCTTATGTAACTTCTGTGTGCAGAAGGCATCGTCTATAAGTGAAACCTCTGTAGCGCTGTAACCCAGTAATGTAAACACACTGCGGTTACTGTATATAGTTTCCTGGGTTTTGAGGTTTAGCACAAAAATCACATCTGGTGTAGCCTCTGCAATTCTCTGTATAAACCGCTGGCTTTCTACCAAGCCCATTTCTACCTGCTTATTGGCAGTTATGTTACGGCTGGCCACTTGCACTCGGCTTACCGTGCCTGTTACAGGGTCAGGCAGGGCTTTGTGGGTAGATTCAAACCACAAATATTCTTCCTGTTTGTTGCGCAGCCGGAACTGAACCACCTGCGTGTCTCTACTTACCATCAACTGCTGGTGTAGGCTCCTTACTCTTTCACGATCATCAGGATGGTATAGCTCATATACATCAGTACCTGTAAGCTCATCAACTGTATACCCAAGCAGATTTTTACAGGATGGCGAAACATACATAAAACAACCCTCCAGGTTCAGGATAGAAATAAGATCAGAAGAGTTATCTGCTAATAACCTGTATTTATTTTCGCTCTCTTCAAGGGCTTTTTGCGATAGAACCAGGTTATTTACCTGCGTATTAAGCTCCTCGTTAATTTCTTCCAGCTGCTGTTGCCCTTCTTTCAGCTCTTCGTTAGAAACTTCCAACTCCTCTTGGTACTCCTTTAGTTTCTGCTCTACTTCTTTTAAATGACTTACATCCTGTAAGGTAAGTACTCCTCCCAGTAATGCCCCTGCAGCATTAAACTGTGGAGTAATATGCATTTCGCATATACCTTTACGATGCAAAAGCGGAACATTGATCTGGGTAGAAGAAACACCCTGCAAGGCTTTTAGCAGCAAAGGCTTATATTGCTTTAAAAAAGGAAGCACCTCTAGTATATGCTTACTTAAAGCCTGTTCTTTTAAAATCCTAAACTCTTCTGTAAAGCTCTTATTCCAGGCGGTAATGCTTAGGTTTTTATCAAAAGCCAGAAGGCACGATGGGCTCGTATCTATTAATGAATCACCAAAATCTTTCTGCTCCTGCAGTAATGCTTTCTGCACCTCTACATAAGCGCCAAAAGCATACTCCTGTATATCGATATAAAGCTTTTCGAGCTCTGTGAAAATAGTTGTAAATACTTTAGTTTCTTTACTAAACAAAGGCAGCATTTGTATTAAAAGCTGCTTTCTTACACTATATACTTTTACAAAATCGGTTACCTGTACCAAATGCCTGGGCACACCAGGGTATTGGTTATTCTTCCATAAATCTATATTTGCCCGGGCTCCGTCAAATGCCTTGCCTTCGCATAACTGGTTTAGCATTAGCAAAAGGCTATCGCGTAGCATGGTGGTGTACTCCTCTCTGGCTAAACCGGCAAAATGCTGCAGCAAAGGCACCTTTTCAAGCTCCAGTAGCTTTATATACTCTTCTGATGCCTGCTGAAAAAAATTATCCCTTAAAAACAGAGAATACGCCTTTAGTCCGGATACATCCTTATTGGCAGTATAAAGTACATTATTGTTGACCATACCGGATAAATATTTATCGGCTAAAAATATAAATTGATCTAATCTCTAAGTAAAACTACTATTAATTTATAGCTTCTGCAAAGCCACTAAATTATAATTAATCAAATTCCAATATTGTAAAAACCACAAAAAGCACCCTGTTTAAAGGTGCTTTTTGTGGTTTTTACTGAGGGCTGTTAGTTAGCTAATGCTGTTTTTACCTTTTGTACCTCCAGACTGCTCGGGGTTCTCGTTTCTGCCCTGGTTAGGGCTTTTATTTTTATTAGAATCCTTTTGATGCTCGTGCTGGCCTTTGGTCTTATTTTCTGGCGGATACGGATTTGATTGCTTATTCTTATCCTGGTTGTGTCCCTTTGTCATAATTGTATCAGTTTGGTTTTCAATATGATACGCAACACAGGCAGACTAGTTAACATCTACGAATACGCTCATTTAACTTTTCCCATTCATTGAGCATATCTTTGAGCTTGGCAGCCTTTACCTCAGGTGTACGAGGGTCATGCGCTAACTCGTGTAAACCTTCATAATCAAAAGTAAACTTTTTAATAAGGCTGCTCCACAACATTTTAGAAGCTAGCTCTTCTTCAAATTCTTTATCGCTCCATTGGGTGGAGCCAGTATTTTTAGTACTCATAAACAAACTAATTTCAATTACATTATAAATTGATACATTGCGGTACTACCATCTGTATGCTGGCTGTATCAGGCAACCTCAACACATAGGGCAAAGGTAGTGTATTAAGTTATGTACAAAAGCCAGAGCTTGCTTAACCTTTGTACATAAATGTTACTATAACGAAATAGACGAAACAACGTATTAGTGCTAATGCAAAATGCATAAAAATAAATTGTATTGTTATAAGCTACTTTAATTGTAGCTGGCAAAAAGTAAATTTAAGCTTTAGCTTATCCTGTTTATTTTAAAGTATATTTATATACCAGTACATAATAGTTGCCTCAGGCATGTACTTTGTAACACAACGAATGCTTACTTTATTGCTCTGCTCTTTATAGTAAGAATTATTATCGACTAATGACCTCAGCTCGAATCAAGACTTTCTTCCGTTATCACTACCTGGCTATTACTACTGCATTAGCGATCCTGATGCTAACTTTAATTGTATATCGGGAATCGGTAGAACGGGCTGAAGAGCGCAATAAAGAACTTTTTGAATTACGCGCAAACGAAGCACAGTTAGCTATACAGCGCCGCATGATCAACTATATACAGATTTTAAGGGGAGCGAGGGGCTTTGTTGCTGCTTCAGATACTGTAACTCGTAGCATGTGGGCTAATTATGTAGACATGCTGGACCTGGAGCGCAATTACCCGGGTATACAGGGTATTGGATTTACTCCCTATGTGCTACAGGAAAACCTGGCCAATCACGAGCAGGCTATACGGGCAGAAGGCTTTACAGATTACAGTGTACACCCTCAGGGTGAGCGCGAAGCTTATACTCCCATTACTTATCTGGAGCCATTTAAAGGCCGCAACCTTAGGGCATTTGGATTTGATATGTTTAGCGAGCCTATGCGCAGGGAGGCCATGCAGAAAGCCATAAACACAGACCGCCCCGCCCTAACAGGCAAAGTCACCCTTGTACAGGAGACTGATAAAGACGTTCAGCCGGGCTTTTTACTTTACATCCCCATTTACAAGAACAATGGACACCCTACCAGCCTGCAAAGCCGCAATGAAGAGATTACTGGCTTTGTATACAGTCCTTTTCGCGCTCACGATTTAATGGGTTCTATATTACGCCCTTTTACTGATGTCAACATTGAAATTTATGATGGTAATTCGGTTGCAGAAGACGCTATACTCTATAGCACCAGTACTTCTTTTATGAATGAACAACCTGCAAAGGGAGCACTTCAAAAAGCAATTTATTTAACCATTACCGGCCGCCCCTGGACCATTTATATTTCTTCCAAACAGGAGTTTGGCCCTGAGGATACCAACCGACTTCCTTATTTAATACTTATCGGAGGCAGCATTATAAGCTTGCTTGTATTTTTTGTGATCTGGAGTCAATCTAATATCCGAAAGGCAAACCTTATCCGGAAAACTATTACAGAAAATGCTACAGCTGCCTTGTTTATGATTAATGAGCAGGGCTATTGCACCTATATGAACCAGGCCGCTATTGAACTTTCGGGCTATACACCCGAAGAGATGAAAAAAGGCACTTTTCATGAAATGATCCATCATTCTTATAGTGATGGCAGCCCATATCCTGCTTCTGAGTGCCCTATACTTAAGGTTTTGCCATCGCAAAAAGCACTTCGAAAGCATGAAGATGTTTTTATAAAAAAAGATGGCACTTTTATTAATGTAGCCTGTACGGCACGACCAATAGTAGAAATGGATTTGCCAAACTCTATTGTGATTGAAGTACGGGATATAACAGAAGAGAAAAAAGGCCAGCAGGCTATTATAGAGAGTGAAGCCAGGTTTAGATTGATGGCCGAAAATGCTCCCGTAATGATATGGATACATGATAGCGAGGGCCAGTGTATTTACGTGAACAGACAATGGACAGAATTTACCGGCTTACCGCTACAAAACAGCCTGGGCAAAGGCTGGAGAGTAGCCCTCCACCCCGAAGAGGTTGAACAGCACAGAGCATTATATAACATAAAAAGCTCAAAGAGAGAAAACTTCCGGTTTGAGTATCGTTTAAGAAACCAATCAGGGGCCTATCACTGGGTAGTAACCTCTGGCACGCCTCGTTTTGATACCAATGGTAAGTTTTTGGGCTACATTGGTTCTGTTATTGACATTTCAGAACGTATAGAAGCAGAGCGAAAGTTAAAGCACAACATTCAGCTCCTGGAAATGATATTTATGGAGGCACCTGCCATGGTGGCACTTATTAACCCTAAAGACAAAACCTATATCTCTACTAACCCTTCTTTCAGGAAGCTATATGGAAACCGTAACCTTAACGGCAAATCCATATACGATGCTCACCCGGAACCAGAAGTACAGGGCTACCTTAATTTGCTTGAAACTGTAATCGATACCCGTAAATCTTATATTGGCAAGGAAGCACCCTTATATGTAGATCGTAACAATACAGGGCAGCTAAGCCTTGGGTATTTTAACTTTGTATATCAACCCCTGGCCACACCCGATGGCGAGATAGAAGCGTTACTTGTATTTGCTGTAGAAGTAACCGAACTTGTTGCGGGCCGCCACATGCTGGCTAATGTTAATAAAGAGCTTAGCCAGAAAAACAAGGAACTGACCCGTATCAATAACGACCTGGACAACTTTGTATATACTGCCTCGCACGATTTAAAATCGCCTATTGCTAACCTGGAAGGGCTAATAACTTACTTAAAACCTAAACTGGCTGATAAGCTGGGGCCAATTGAGATCAAGCTTATCGACATGGTAAACTCTTCTATTGAAAAGCTAAAGCAAACCATTACAGACCTTACCGAAATAACCAAAGTACAGAAAGATCTGCAGGACCAGATTGAACCTGTTTCATTTGAAGAAGCCCTGGCAGATGTAAAGGACAATATAAAAGGGATGATCGTAAATGCAAAGGCAATCATAACCACAGATTTTCAGGTACCCTCTATTCCCTATGCCCGCAAAAATCTGCGCAGCATCTTATACAACCTTTTATCTAACGCTATCAAATACAGATCTCTGGAGCGCAGGGCAGAAATACACCTGCGCACTGAACTGGCAGGCGACTATACACTGCTAACCTTTAGTGATAACGGCCTGGGTATTAAACCAGACCAATTGCCTAAACTTTTTGCCATGTTCCAGCGCCTCCACAACCATGTAGAGGGTACAGGTATTGGCTTATACATTGTAAAAAGGATCATAGAAAATAATGAAGGTAAAATTGAAGTAGATAGCATTCCAGATGTAGGTACTACATTCAGGATTTATTTTCGCAACACAAACTACCATCTTGAAAACCAAGACAATAAACTCTATCCAATCGCAAAAACATCTATCCAGGAGCCTAACCAGTAGTGTATTTAATAAAAGGCATTAGGTATAGCACCTCATTTTAGAGAAGACCATTGCACACAAACTGTGCATTGCCAAATAAAAACTAAAAAAATAACAAAAAAGCGTAATTTTAATTGCCTGTTTATTATTTTAATGAAAGACTTGTGAAGTTCATCGTAACAGGCTACATTCTTACCTATATGCGATAATTTTTCGATTTTTAAATTTTTTTTATTCAAATCCTTGACTATAGGTGGTCTATCCGTAAGTTAATCGTAAGTACAGGATCAAGGCCTCATAATAGCACTATTCCCGTCTATTGCACCTCACAAAGCCATTTATCAGAAAAATTATAAAAATATATTAATAATCCTTTTCTATTGAAACAAAAAAGATAGTATATTCGCCCAAGGTTTCTCTCGTAAAAATCCAACTACAAGGTAATGTGATAAATGCTCAAAAAATTAACGGCTTTGCCCTAGATGTTAATTTTTTAAGCAATATAGCTCCTCATAATTAGCAGTGCCTCAGGAGGCAAGTAGCTGGTAATACGTTGTTTATCCAAAATAATCATAATTTTACATTGCTGCCAGACACAAGAAGCAAGAAACTCTTCATCAGGCAATAATATTTATAATAGTAGTCAGAACCCTCATCTTAACACTTACTACCATGACAATCGTAAAATATCAATCTGCTGCAAATAACCTGAAAGATCTGAATTGGGAGAGCCTTAACGAGAAAGACTCTGTTGTAAAAATGGATCACCTTAACCAGTATAAATTCAAGCACCCTTTGCAGGATTGCCTGTACAACATATACTGGAACCATAAAGATTACGAACTGTCAGTAGTGGCATTTAAAAATGCACATAGTGTTATGTCTAATGTTATTAAGTATGACATTGCAGACCACAACCTGCTTTGGCTTAACTATAAAAACAACTCTGAGCAATTATTGGTGGAAATTATTGCAGATGAAGAAACTGACGATATTCACCTTAAATTATTGAAAGGCCCTAGCCACCAGGCAACAGATTTAAAGATTACTTATTTTGCATAACTGAGGTAGCAGGTGTGGTAATAACTACTTACACCCATCAATACAATTTGGACCCTACAACCAAACGTTGTATTCTTGCGTTTTGAAAATAAACAACCGTACAAATTATGGCAAATAGTGCAAGTTACAATGGAGTAAATGATCAGGTATTTGAAGGCCTGAAGCAGCGTCTATCCCAGCTAGGCATTAGCCTGCAAGGCGACTCAGGTAAAATTTCACAAAAAGGCGTATCTGCAGAGTATTCATACAATCGCGAATCGCAGACCCTTAACATTTCGAACTTGAAAGTAGGTTTTCCTGCCAGCATGATTACCAGCACCGAACAGGTAATTGGCCAGATCACCTCAGCTGTTCAAAGTTCAGGCGGACAAGTTAATAGCTAAGTCACTTCTGCTCTCTGGTTATTAATGCGGGCCCGGCATAAACGGTCCGCATTAATAACAAATTAATTACATTATCCTGCTACCTCATTCCTAAAAAGTCTATAATTTAGCTTTTTGAAGCATATTATTTACTTTAACCTACCTATAATGAGGAAATTGCAAGCTTTAGTAGTAGTATTACTTGTTGTGGTTACACACCTTGGTAATGCTCAAAACCGCAAACCCACCC
>FPIC01011028.1_pt1 | contig 24654 bp, 14 predicted proteins | sample 1504481 | NCBI WGS metagenome assembly FPIC01 (sample SAMEA4475357, study PRJEB15587) | soil metagenome | biome: Soil; feature: Field | place: India | collected 2015-03-11 | depth 0 m
AGGTGTCTACGAAACTAGGGGCGATTCACACCAAGCGGCCAAAGCCATCAAGCAGCTTGTCAACCCAGTGACAGCGCAAGGTTCAACACTTCCCAAGAAACCCAAACTCAAGCAAATCCGCTCGATCACTGAAGAAGACTACAGAGAGCTTCAGGAGCATCTGTTAGCGCGTGAATTCATGGACGAGGCCTGGTCGCTAGTACTTGCCTATTACTTGGGGGTACGCCCCTGTGAGATGCGCTCGATCACGGTGACAGGCAATCACGTTCATATCATTGGCGGCAAAAAAAATGCTCCGCAGGATAGGGGCGCCGACAGAACACTGGTCATTGACGACCCTGCCGTGCTCCAGGTTGTGGCTGGCGCCGCGAAATGGATGCGTATCTGCCCTCGCACTAATACAGCTATTCGGGATCGCCTGCGCAAGGAGTGCCGTGCTCTGTGGCCACGGCGCAAACAGCAGCCGACCCTGAAAAGCTTCAGGCACCAGATTGGTTCGAACCTGAAAGCGTCAGGTGAAAGCGATGAAGCTCTCGCCTACATGATGGGGCACCAATCCATTGAATCCATCAGCGTCTATGGGAACCGTCGATCTGGGGCTGGTCACAAATTGCATATCAGACCTGCACAGGACGCTGACTTGTCAAAAGTTCGCCACCCCAAACAGCCTGCTGTTTTTGGTCGAGAACGAGTGGTCGGCCGTATCGAGGCGCCACAGCGCCTGACAAACCGACGAACAACTGCACACCCTGTCGCAAATGAACGTTAGCGTTAGCGGCCGGGTATCATCTCAGGCGCCAGCCATCTGCCTAATCGTAAATGCCCTTCGTCCAACCACCGTAAACCCAGTGGACTCCGGTATTGACTGTTCAAAAACACGCCCGGTCTGCTCCAAGCGCAGATAGCGCGTTGCGCACTTTTTATCCAAACAGTTGGCTTTGAACCCTAAAGGGCTTTGGAAAACCAGCGGAGCCCTGCCAGAGCACACCGGGCACTTTTCCAAAGCAAGAATCGCCTGGTTGTGACCTTCCAGGGCTGACGCTTGCGCAGTGGAGTTAGAGGCAACCAATGCCTCCTTGAGCGCCGTCACTGCCTCCCCGGCCAAGGCCTCAGTAACAATCAGTTCATTTTGCTCTGAATTAACCTGAACCCCCGCAACCTGCTTTGCCTGTTCCAGCACTTTTTGCGGGATTTTTTGCAACGGCTGCGCATACGTAATCAGAGCCATTCGGCAAAGCACCTGGTCAACCAGCAAGCCAAAGCGCTCCGTGCAATACATGTCCGTGGGAGACAGCGGTATCCACTGCTCCGGGCAATAAGCCGCATCAATCTCCTGCCCCATTGCCGGCCAGGCGATAAACCGCTCCTTGCTCTGTGGGGTCACCTCAGGAGCAGGCGCATCACTCAACCAAGGCACAATGGTAAGCAATACCTCCTCTGGCGCTGAAAGGCCAGGAGAACTGCAAAGCAATTGCCACTCCAGCCCACGTTGCCGAAGAAGTATGTGCCTTCCGGCCCAGACACCTTCGTCCTGGCCATTCAGATAAGGCAGCAGTGCCCTCCTCATAACCAGACCGGCGTAACGAGAATAGACAGAAGCAAGAGACTGGTTCTGCCTGAAGCGCTCTGCTGGCGTGGCACGCTTGGCCTGCGCCACCTTCGCCAACTGATCCCACAAGATAGCCAGATGCCGATAATGCTGGTCGTGGCCAAGTATGTTGGTCATATGCAGCGCACCTGTCACTTGCGCCTGCCGACTGACCAACAAATACAGACCACTTTGCTGCAGACCCGTAATCGTCTGGTACAAGCCCTCAAGTTGATTAAGCGTTTTACCAAGCAACGTTGATGCGTTACTGGTTTCCTCTGCGCTGAATGTCATCCCCCACAAGCGACAAATTTCTTCACGCAGACGGTAATCGACATTCTCCGCCTCATAGAAGCGCAGCGCCTGATTCAGCGTCGCCTGCAAGCCACGCAACTCCGCCAGGCGTCCGTGCAAATAGCGTTCAATCTTATCCAGCAAGCGCGCAAAGACACGATTCTCATAGATGCCATAGTCATCTTCGCTGAAGCGGGCCAGTACCTTCTTGGGGATCACGCCACTCAAGGTCTGCCGCTGCCAGCACTCCGAGTGCGAGGCCAGATGCACCAAAGCCCCTTTTGCCAAACGGCGTGCGCGCCCGATATCAGCCACCTCATCCTCATAATGCAGATCAAGGCGCGGACGCTGCGAGATGTGATGCAGATGCCCTTGCTTCACCACATCCAGAAGCTGCTCCTCAAAGGGCTGCAGATGGCTCTTGGCATCAATGATGGAAGCGGGCATCAGGGGGGACATCAAAGGCGCCTGCAGCGCCTCGGCATCAATAGTCGTAATGACCTTGCTCAGCAATTCCGTTGCCGCCGCCAGACTTTTTTGCGACGGCGTAAAAGTGCAAGCCTCATCACCCAACTGGCAGCGCTGGTCCCCATCACTCACCAGCACACCCGTAAATACCGGTGTATGTCCATTGAACGCAGGCCCGTCACCCACAGACTGATAGCGACCGGGCGGAATGAGGGCGGGCAAGTGCCGGCACTGCTCACCAGTAAAACGATCAATCCACATCAGCTACGCCCATCCAGGCGACGAATATCAGCCTCCAACAGCTCCATAGACTTGCGCGGATCACCCGCCAGATCAGCGCTGATCCAGAACTCCTCCAGAGCGCCCTTCAGATTACGCAGCGTCTCGGCAGAAACGTTGTAGCGGCCGGTCACTTTGCCAGGACGCATGATTCTCGTGGCCAGCAAGTGATCGAGCGCCTCCCCCGAAGAGGCCCCGCAGGCCAGCATGACAGGGATGAAATCCAGCGCCTGTTTTTCAAAGCGGTTCCCCCAGCCCAGCTCAAACTGGCTGCCCAACTGTTCGGTGAAGGCATCGCCGGTCAAGTCCTTCAGCAGCTTGACGACCTCCTCCTTGCGCTCAGCACGTGCCTTGCCAAATGCCTTGCGCAAGGAACGATAAGAGTAGTTGGCCGGCTCAAACGGCTTGATCGTGAAGCGCTTATCCTGCTTGGGCAGAGTCATTACATGAGCACGATCATAGGTCTTGTCCGCCAGCTCATTGGTGGTTTCATCGTGGTTGGCAGTACCAATAAACCAGACATTGGCCGGCACCCTGATCTTGCGCCCCTCGACCAGCATCGCAGGGGCATTGGACAACAACGTTTCCGAGAGGCTGATCAAGCGCTCATCCGGGTTGTTCTTCTCCAGGGCAGAGAGGAACTCGGCAAAATACTGCTCAGGGCGCGACAGGTTCATCTCATCCAGCAGGATGATGTTGCAGGTATCCTCCCAGCGCGGCGTCTGCGCTTTGTATAGCGCCTGTAAGCAGTCCTTCTCGTAGAAGCGTCGCTCGAAAGCATTGTAATGACCAAGCAGATCGTCGCGATCACGCCAGCCGGCCTGCACCGCGATATCGGTGCAAAAGCCCCCCATCGCTTTGGCAAAAGCCTTGGCCAAACTGGTTTTACCGGTCCCGCTGATACCCTGGAAGACATGCAACTGGCTCATGGCCAAGCCACCCAGCAGCACCCGGATATCCTCGATCGGATAGAACAGTTCTACGTGCTTTTCAGCTTTAGCAATCCGATGCTGCAACTGTGTGGCGAATGTCTCGAGATCAGGCACTTCATCCAGATCCATACGCGCCCGGTAATCACGCTCACTATCCATCAGCGACATGGCAGGGAATGGCGTCTGGGTCTTCTGGGCACTGGTCAGCTGCTCGATGCGGCTTTCGAGGTCATCAATGTGAACGGCAAGGGTATTCTTGTGTTGCTCCAGAACACGTTTCTCACGCGCCACAGCCTCAAGCTCTGTAGCCGCGACACGCTTACCGCTCAACTCACGACGCAGCTCATCCCGCTCAGGGCGTAGCTCAGCTACTTCTCTTTCAAGATCAGCCTTGCTGTCACGCAGGTAGTCGTTATCGCGCTGCAATTGCGCCGTATCCGATTGCTCCAGGCTGCGCTTGAGTTCACGGTTTTCCTGACGCAGCGCTTCCAGTTGCTGCAGGATCTCAGCTCCGGATACTTCGCCCAGGGATTGCTTGAGCTCCTGAATATCGAGCAGCTGCTCCTTGAGTTCATTCGCCTTGCTCCAGGCCCGCTCACGCTGCTCTTCCAGCTTGGCAACAACCTGGTGATGATCCGCCCGCTCGGATGCCATTTCCTCATCCAGACGCTGCTGCAAGGCCTTTTCCTCTGCCTGGATATCCGCCCACTCACGATCCAGGCGGCTACGCGCACGATCTAACTCGACCACTTTCTGCTTGATGTCGTGCTCACGCTGATCAAGCAACCTGACACGTTCAGCCTCTGCCTCCGTGCAACTGAACTTGATCTCCGCCAGCCGCCTTGCTGCCAGAGAAATTTCACCGTCGAGCTGGTGCTTGTCTTCGCGCAACGTCTGAAGATCCGCTTCATGCTGACGCACCTGCTGACGCTGTTGCGCTTCCAGCTGACGTAAAGCCGCTTCGTTTTGCGCAACAAAGCCGGCTTGCGCATTGGCCTCTCGCATATTCAGGGAACGCTCGGCCTCCAAATTTTCGGCCATCTTCAGCGCCAATTCCTGCTGAGCCTCAAGCAGCTTGTCCCACTCAGCCTCGAGCTCAGCTTTCTCTGCATCCAGTCCGGAGCGGACGGCCACAAGCGCTTCCTGTTCGGCGACCTGCGCCAGTGCCGCTGCCTCGGCAGTTTCAGCTAGTTTGCTGGCAGCAGCCCACCGCTCGGCATATTCGTCATGCAAACGCTCCTTGAAGCGCACCAACTCCTTGCAGAGCGTGGCGAATTGCTCAATCCAGCGAACCAGATCACTGTCGCCCTCAAAACGCTCGCAGACGCCGCGCAACCACTCACGCTCGACAGAAATATCCAGTGTCATGTCAAAGGACTGATAGGCCTTGGAAGCGTTCTCGAAAGAAGCGCTCCATACATTCACTTGCTGCTCCACTGAAGCACGGGCCATACCGGCCGCAGACGGTGCCGCTGCTGGGATTTGCTGTGGACCAAACTTGTTCGAGCTTTTCTTGCCCATTACATCCATTCCTTAAAAAATTCGGTGAAGCCCAGCGCGTACTGGATGTTATCCAGCGTTTCCTCATAGGTGAGGGGGGCGACTTCTCGTCCGGTAAAGCGGCTCTGCGCATGGCTGCTGCGGTTACGCAAATCCGCAAGCAGCAACAGCCTGTCAAGTTGCAGCTCGCGAGCTAACAGCGTCTTGAACGGGTGCCCAGAGTGGTTGAGCGTTCCCATTGCTGCAGCAAACAGCAAAGCCTTCAGGGAGCTGCCTGGCCGAGAGCAAGCCAAAATGATCTGATTGATGTTTTGCCCGGCTAGTTTGCTGATTACCCCGTCGGTAAACGCCGGCAACTGCAAGGCGGATAGCACGCGCGCATTTAGCCCTCGGCCAAGGTTTTTCTGTTTGGGCAGATGGCCTGCTTCAACTGGATATTGGTGAATCAACCACTGCATGAGGACCTCAAGCAGTTTCTGGCACTCCATCACTGCAGCATCCAGTTCCTGCTCACTCTGGTCGCCTTGTTCCAGCTTGTTCATACGCAGTAGCAGGGCTGCCAAATGCCGCTTGATATCCGGTTGCCGCGCCGCCCAGGGGTATTCCGTGAGCACCTGCATATCCGCCTGCTGGCGCATGGCCTGCAGCCACTGCTCAACCGTCTGATCATCCGCACGCGGAACAGAAACCAAAGGCTGCAAATGGTTGAGCAGGTACTTGTTACCCCCCTCAGTCTGCTCCCGCAAAGCATCCTGTAACCACCAGGCGTTGGCTCGCAGCGCAAACGGATCGTCGACTGCCCACAGCTCCAGCCCCTCGTCATCAGGCTTGGCCCAGAGCAGTACCCTTGCAGGCTTGGCGGTATCATCCAGCCGCTGCACCCCAGACAACTTAAGGAATTGCGGGAACTGGCCGCTATCGAGCTGCCGAGCTGCCCGGCAATCATCCCGATAGTCGCGATAAGCTATCGCCAGCGCCTCATGATCCAACGTCGGCAGTGATGACTTGCCCGCCGCCATCACAAACGGCCGGATTGACTTGCCGCTTTTCCGCTCCCCTTTGAATACGGGATAGCGTTGCAGCGGATCTTCGGGCTCGATCGAATCAAGCTGCTCAGCGAAGCGTGGCCAGAACTGACCACTGATAGCATCCTGGAACAGATAACCAGCCTTCAGGTTGTCATCCTCAACAGACTCACCATCCAGCAGTTGCTCGCCTTTTTCAGTCAGCCCACGGGCACTATCAGTCAGCCAGCCGTTACTCACCCCTTGAGCCAGTATCAGCTTGATCAGATTGACATGCAGCCCGGTCAACTCAGCGATTGCCTCCGCTTGCGTCAACTGTGCCCGGATCAACCCCAGCACAGCGCGCTGGAACAGATTCAACTGAGCCTCTTTTGCCTCGGGATAAAGCACGCGATGAACCAGCACCGGCCACAACAAGGGCCTAGCCTCGCCGCGAGGCTTTTCAGCAAACTGCAGATAAGTACCGGTTTCAGCGAATGCAGCCATGCTCACCCCCACACAGCTGATAAAAAGCAGCCAGAGCTGGTACAGCCTCTTGTGCATCCGGGTTACTGGCCAAAGCAGCATCCCCGACACAAATCAGCATCTGCCTTTGCCGGCTCATGGCCACGTTCATGCGGTTTGGCAAACGCAGGAAACCAAACTGACGGTTCAGTTGCAGCTCACGCTCCCCCCCCTCGCTGGCAGCAGCTCGCACCGAGCGATTGGGCTGGAAACTGCGCACGCAAGACAGCAGCACCACATCGAACTCCTTGCCCTGGAAGGCGTCCACCGAGCCAACCCGCAAGCGTTCCTCTGCAACCACGCTTCCATCTGCCTGCACCTTGCGGGTCAACTTGAACTGCTCATGCGGCTCGTAGCCCCCCTCGCGCTTTACCATCAAGGGAGTACCGTCGATTTTCTGCTGAGCGAGCTTCTCCATGATCAGATCGCGCTGTGCCGCGTAGAAAGTAATGATGCCAACAGACAACGCCTCACCGCCGGCCTGCATCAGCTTTACCACTTCGTCAGCAATGCGCTGCGCCTCAATCTCTCGAACCCGGCTAGTTCCCCGGCGCTGATCACGCCCCTGCACCGCCGGCACATCAATCCACTGACAAACATGGCCACGGTAGGACTCCGCCAGCGGCCCCAGCCTGGAAAGCAGCTCCTGGCTGAATACAAACGCCTCTGCCGGCCTGCCGGAATGCAGAACCCCCAGGTTTTCACACTCGTAGAAGTGCTTACTGACAAAGTTGCCCAAGACCGGATGCATGCGGAACTGGGTATCAAGCATCACCACACGGCGAATCGAATCCTGCTTTTCCAAATCCTGTAGCTTGACCCGCATACGCTCGAAAAGACTGGATCGGAAAGCCGCCAGTTGCAGTTCGGTCAGTTCATGCTCCTCCTGCAACTGCCCCTCGATATCCGGCTCAAGCATGTGCGGGAGCTGGCGGTCATCGCCCACCAGAACAATCCGCCGCTTGGCCATGGACATCGGAATAAACAGATCCAATGGATTGGCCCGTGCTGCCTCGTCGATGACAACCGTATCGAACTCGATATCCGAGTTGGAGCTAGTGGATACCTCTTTCAACATTTCCATCTGCTTGCCCGCAGCCTGCTGGCAGGTTGCACCGACCACCATCGAATACTCATTGACCACAGCCCGCGCAGCGGAACGATCGGACTCCAGACTATCGACCAGTTGCTCCAAGACCCATGCAACCCCCTGCTTGCGCTTGGCCATGCGGTCTTCCAGATAGCGATCCACCTCATCAAGCAGCGCTAGGCCATCAGGGTCTACCTGGCGTTTCAGCGCAGCCGGCCGGTAATCCGGCAAGTGCTGATCAAGCAACAGATCCTTCCAGATCTTCAGAGCCTGAAGGGTCGCCGGCTCAACGTGCGAGCTGTCGGCAAGTTCTTCCAGCAGGCGCAGCAGCTCCGGGGCCACACCTTTTTCATGGCGCTTGAGCCAGCTCAGCAGATCCCAGGCACGCTCGCCGCCATCATCGGTAAAGGCAGCAACCTCGACACGCAGAGCACGGATACGCCTGAGCAGCTGAGAGGGAGGCAGACCTCCCGCAGCTGTAGCCGGCGCTTGACCGGCAAGCGTATCGATATACTCCTCGAACTGACTTTCAAGCCGGGGCGGCAATGCCAGGCCGCTTTGCTCCAGTTCACGCAAGTCATGCAAAAGGCGCTGGAACTCATCCGCCTGCTGTGCAGGGCCGGTACTCGCTACCCGGGCAAGGGCCAACCTCGCGGAAATGGCCCGCAACTGCTCAAGCTCAGGGAAGCGGCTGTATTCCTGCGCAATCTTGCGGTGCAAATGAGCCGCCTGGCGTTCCAGCCAAGGCTCAATCAAAGCCGCCTGATCACTCTCGCCGTGCTTGCCGCCCACCCGCGCGCCAGGTAAGCCGAATACATCGCTACGCTCCAGTGCATTGTCGACGGCATCATGCTGAAAACTGCTGACCAGTACCTGCGCCGCAATATTCTGCTTCTCCGCTCGCTCCCCCAGACAACGCTGCAATGCTGCAATAACCTGGGTTTTACCGGTACCAGGAGGGCCGATGATGATTGCCAGATCAGGGGTATTGAGCGCGCAATCCAGCGCCAGCGCCTGCTTCTCGGTCGGCTTGCCACCCTTGAAAGACTCCAGCACGTATGGGGTCAGCCCGCTGATCGGGCGTCGTCGCGCAGCAGGAACCGCAACCCCTTCCAGCAGCCATTTCAATTGCGGCAGCCGCTTGCCCGAGTCAATCGACTGCTTGGCTGCCAAGCGACGCTTACCCATCGAACGTTGGCCGGCAAGAGACAGATACAACCAGCCCTCCCCCGCTTTCGGTCGGATGTTGGTCTTACCCGCCGCCTGTTTGAAAATCACGCAATCTGGCTCGAAGCGAATAGTCCCCCGCGGAGCATTGGCAGTCCTTTGAGCCTTCTCGGATGAAAGCTCTTCCAGCCAGTCCGGGCGCTGATCGCCCAGATCAAACTGATCATTGCTGCTCAGCTCCAGATCGCGCCAGCGCTCGCGGAACGCCTGATACTGCTCCTGCGACTTGGGAATAAGACGCCAGGCATTGCCACGCCCCTCCTGAAAGCCGTGGCACTCGGCGTAAGCCAGAGAACCCAAACTTTCTGCCTGCTCTAAAGCTCTTTGCCACTCTTTATCGTTGTAAAGATTCCAGAGTTCGAGATAGCTGGCGTTGTCACGCAGCGCCGCACTCAGCAGAGCCTGCTGACTGGCGCTGCCGAGTGCAGCCGCAACAGAGGCATCCTTAAATTCAAATTGGCCAAGCAGGATGGAGAATGCACCATCACGATGGGTATGACGGTTAACACGCTTAAGCAGATAACTGCCATCCTGGCGCCGCTCGACATCGGCACGCCAGCCATTACCCAGCAACTGAAAGCCGCCCTTGGTAGCGGTATTGCTGAAACGAGCAACCGTCAGCCAGTCACCCTCAGCCAGGCCCTGTACCACAAAGTGCTCGGCAAACCAGCGACAGGCCAGTTCAACAGTGCTGCCGGCAATTTCGCGCTTGGCGTGCAAATCCTCAGCAAGCAGCTCATCAACACCCAGTTCAAGCTGCATTGCCGTTACTTCAACCGGTGCGCAGTATTGCACCAGCAGCTTGTTTTTCTTCGTACCCGTCAGCAACCAGCGGGTCTGATCACGCAGGGCCAGACGGCCAAATATTTCGGCATCGGCCTTGGCACAATTGACGCGGATGCGCACATCTCCCTGCACCGCCAGCCAGTCATCTTGATAGCGCTGCAGGAAAATCGCCTGCCCGTCCTGCAAGGCATCCACAGACTCATCTGTAGAAAGCGCCAGCACATCGGCTGACAGCATGGGGAAATCTTTAAATTCCATTTGCCATCACCACCGGAATTGCCAGACGACTTTGCTGGAGGGCAACCCGGAGTCCTTATGCCCTGACTTCGCAGGCTCACCTACATGAATCAGGAAGGGTTCCTCATCCTGGCCACGCAGGCTCTCCTTGAGGCCCTGATAACGCTGCAACGGTTTAATGTTCTCCCCGCGCTGCAACTGCAACTGGCTCTCAGGCAGCGGGAAAATCCCCAGGCCCTTGTCGCTGTACTCGATACGGATATGGTCAGCCGGCCAACGGTCATAGCTGAACGTCGGCAGCAAGCGCTTGAGCTCAACCTGCCCTCCCGGCTGCAGCCAGACCTTGCGCCCCGTCGCTACCAGCTCTTGAGGAGTCTCCACATCCCCTTCATGCTCGGCAGGCAAGGCAATGAACTCCTCAAACAGAACCAGACGGCTGTCAGCTGGCGCCTCACAGAAAAAACACTCCGCTTCGTCCGCTGCCCGCAAGTCCACTGGCAACAGGCTGGTACTGCCGCAGCCAGGGCAGCAATAGATGCGCTCGTCCACTTCAACCAGCGCCTCAAGCCACTCGGCCATAGCCGGGCGCTCATAGGGGCTGGCTCGCCCCCCCTCAAAGCAACGGCTAAACAGTTGGGGTAGCTTGCTGTGCTCCAGCAACTGCAGCGGCAGATTAACGAAGCAAGCGTTACTGTCGTCCTCGCTATCGTTGATCCAGGGGTGCTCACCTCGCAGCGCGGCATCCTCGACTTCAGGCTCACCGTCGCTGACCATCTCACCCTTGAACGGGTGGTTGTGTGTCAGCAACTGATAGGCAATAACGGCGAAGCTCCAGCAATCGGTGAGGCTGGACAACAACGCCTCACCACGCACCACTTCCGGTGCGCCATAGTCCACGGTGTGCAGGGTCAAGCCACTGTGGCTATCGAGGCTGATGTTGTCGCAGTCAATCAACCAGGTCTCGGCATGTGCAGAATCATCCGAGACAAAGATATTGTTCGGCGACAGATCACCGTAGAGCATGCCGCGCCCGTGCAACTGATTCAGTGTTCTGGCCATCTGGCCCAGAATACGAATACGCCGACGCAGCCCGCCCTGGCGCAGATAATCTTCAGGTGCCTCTTCTTCAGCATTAGCAAAACTGCCCAGCAGCCCCTGCAAAGGCACCAGCCCGTCCATCAGCTCCATCACATAACCGCAGCGTGGCTCAGCCAGCAGTACAAGCGGTCTAGCCAGCTTCAAATCGGCCAGATCCTGCCGGGTCAGCCATTCGATGTGCTCACGCCAACGACGGCGCGCCTGCTCATCCTTATTGGTAAACCCCTTGATCAGAGCTTGTGGGTACTGGGTGCGGTAAACAACGCCCTGCCCACCACTGCTCAACTCACTCGTGAGCTCATAAACCGAACCTTTGCTGTCCTGCACCATGCGCTGCTTCTGCGGCGCGGCCTTGTTCGTGCTCATCTGTATCAATCCGTTAAGAAAATTCCAGCAATGCTCTTGTCGTCACCATGGCGTGGCGTCGACCAGTCCAGCAGCTCACCCGTCAACCAGCGGCGCATGCGGCGCTTGCTACTACAACGCAGTTGGCGCCGGTAAATGGCATCAAAAAACGACTCAAGCTGCGATGGAATCAGGTCATCCGAGATACCATCCGTCATCAGCAGTACGCCATCACCCGGCTGGCTCAACTCAAACTCGAAACTGCGAGTATTCCGGGCATCCGCCTGGGCCAAGGTCAGGGTCTGATTACCGAAGCCCTGGCGTTGATCGGTCAGCACCTTGAAAGCGCCAGCGCTTCTTGCCAGCAGCAATCCATCGCCAATCTGCCCGGCAACAGCCCGGCCACGGGCATCCACGCGCGCCCACAGGCAGGTCGTTTCATGCAGGCGATAACGCTCGCCAAAACAGGCCAGCCAGGCCTTGCGAACCTCGTCAGTAACCGCTGCATGAGTAATGTCCGCCTGGCACCGAAGCACGTGCCGTGACAACTGCACCGCCTTGTGCGAACCGAAGTGGCTCAAGGGGCGACTGCCCAATCCATCGGCAACTGCAACGCACCAACCGCCGCGTATACCACTGACGGCCAGGGCATCCTGGTTAGGTGAGTCATCCTGCTGGTGGGCGGGGCCCCTCACCGAAGCCCCACTCGCCAACAAGCGCATCAGAAATCCCAGTCCTGATCATCCGTCGGGATTTGCAGCGGAGCAGACTGATTCGGCGTCGCCGAGCGGCTACGTGCACTGACGCTCATCGTCACAGCGCGGAAAAAACGGTGGATATCCGCAGCACTCTCGGCACGGAACAGCGGTGCCTCCGGGTCATTGGCAAAATCACCGAGCATGCTCTCATCGGCATCAGCACCGATGGCCATGGCAAAGCGAGTGGCCTTGGACGAGCGCTCGCCATTGGCCAGACGAGCAAAGGAACCCTGCCAGTCATCAGTAGGGTGGCCATCGGAAACCAGCACGATTACCGGTTTGTAGGCGCGGGAGGGGATGCTGTCCTTGTCTTCGATCATCTGGCTGGCCAGTGCCAGAGCACCACCCAGCGGAGTCGCCCCCGCAGCAGTAAGCGGGGTGAAGCCCTGCAACTGATGAGCCGGAGTCAAAGGCAAATTCACCTCTGCTTGACTGCCAAAGGTGATCAAACTGACCTGCAGTTCAGCCCGCAGGCGGCTCTCGCCGGCAAAGCTGCTGATCATGTCTTTCAGGCCCTTGTTCAGCGCCTCGATCTTGCCATCCACAGACATGCTGCCACTGGTGTCAGCCAGAACGATGATCGGCAGCGGACGGGCGGTTTGGACCTGGAATTTTTTGAGTTCTGACACTGTGTACTTCCTTGATAGTCAATTGGATATCTCCCTATAAGCGCATTCCGTGCCAACTCATGTTTTCTTTTAAAAACAGTATGTTATGCAATCTTGAAGGCCGAGAAAGATCGTTATATACGTAAAAACCGTTATTTATTGGTAATTTTGTTTACCGACACGAACAGGGGCTCATTCACAACGCTGTGGGAAATACCCCTCACAATCCCCAGTAATACTGCTTAATCTTCTGCGCCATCCGCTGTCGGCGTTCGAGCAGAAACTCGTCGAACTGATCCGGCGCGTAGGCATCCAGATTGTCCGGCAGACAGTTAGCAGCCAGGTTCGCCTTGAGGCCCTCCAGGCGGTGGTACGCCCCCACGGCGCGTAACCCAACAGTGGAAGTGCACCCATGATCAGGCTTGGGGCGGCGGCCAGGGGTGCTGCCTTGAAAAAGCCGGACTGCAGAATTCTCTTTCGCAATTATTTGTGAACTCTCAAAAGCCAGAGAACGACCAACATGTAGCCGTCTACAACGGCTGAATGGATACGGCCTTCCATCCCCAGCTTTCACGCTTTTTGTTGTAGACCTGTACCGCCGTACCGGAAACCTGCTGACCGTCTTCGATCTCGCAGCGCTCCACCAATGGCGGAGGAATAAATATTTCGCTTGGGGTAAATCCCATGCCGTTAGAGACGCGAACCGCCTCGGTGAAGTCCTTGCGCAACAAATCGCCTGGCACTTTTTCGCTCGCCTTTGCGGAAAGCACGCGGTATTGAGGGCCACGCTTCGAAACATAGCGAACAAGCTGCACCTCGATGGCATCGCCCTCGGCAAACGCACACGGCAACACCGACATCGGGATCTCACCATTGATCTCCCGGCTGACGATGTAGCGAATGACCTGTTTGTCCTCATTCACCTGGTTCACAACCCCTAAAAGCTCGGGTGCCACATCCCACGCAGTAGCGCCAGGCCGGCGCTCCAGCACAAACAGGTTGAAGCGCTGCTTCTCATCAAACTCGCCCTTGATCCTGACGGCATCCCCGGCCGCCAAACTCATCCGCGCGACCTTTGACTCAGGAATCGACACCTCCGCGGGGATTGAGCCCGTTTTCAGGAAAACCTTGCGCTTGGGCTTGTTCTCTCTACCCGGCACGACAAAGGTCTCGCCCAGGCAAGCATCAATCCAGGGCAAGTCATTGAACAGCAGCGCCTCAGCCGCCTTTGCATGCAGCCTGTAGTAGTCACGGTTGGATACCTTGGCCTGCACACCGGCAAACCAGTCCTGCGCCGCTATACTGGCAACCTCTTCAGGGATCTTGTAGCCCTCCTGCTCCTTGGCTCGAACAATAGCCTCGACCTCATGCTTGGCTGCTGTATGGTCATTAGCCTCCAGCATGCGCTCGGCGACTTTCAGGCGGATTTTCCCGGTGAACTTGTCCTCTGCCGAGCAGGTCAGCGCCTTGCAATAACAGCCCAGCGCAGCGTCCTGATCCTTTTGCGAGACAATTTCCCCCAGCAGCCCCCAGGCCCAGTAATCGTTGGACTTGGCCTTGGTCACCGCAATCCCGAAAGCCAGCGCCTCGTCATGCCGGCCCAGCGCCAGCAGCAGCTTGGCCTTGTTCAGCTTGAGAAATACGTTGTCCGGGAAGCGGCCCATGGCACTATCAATGAAGGGCAGTATGTACTCCTGCCCGTCAGCATCATCCGCAGCGGCCGCCTCCTTGCCCGCGAGCTGGATGACCTTCTCAGCCAGTGATGGAAACTCCCTGCCATCCTCGGCGCGGTAACGCTCATAGTCTTCCCCGCGCAGGTGCTGGAGATCCCAATGGCGGGAAAAGGCCAGCATTTTCAGCTTGTCCTGCCCGGCCAGTTTGGCGGCCAACTGCAGCATGCGAGAGTGGAGCGGAGAGGGCTTTTCGATCTCCAGCTTGAGATAGTCACTTAAATTGCGCTTGACCTCGCCAACGCTGAAGTTCTCCTTGGCCAGCAGCGCCTTGGTGTGCTGGTAAAGCTCCCAGCCGAAACTGGTCTGGATCTCCTGATCGGCAGCACCGTTCATCCATACCTTGCGGTAGATGGCTGCAGCCTGCGCATGCTGCCCGCTCTTACTCAGCCCCTTGGCCTCGCTGATCTGCTGGCCAAAGGGATTGCACAGCGATAGCGCATGGCGAACGCCTTTACTCAGCACATCGTCACCAGGATCGACAGCAAGACTCTCCAACTGGCTGCGATAGTGCGGCAGGTTCTCCAGATCCCCGCCCTTGACGTCTCGCTTGATCAGGTCGACCAGACACCAGGCAAATGCCTTGCGGTCCCAGTCATCTACCTGCGGCGCAGCCATCAACTCAAGCGCCATCTTGTAGGCCTCGTCGATCGCTCCTTCCCTGCGCTTGGCGAAAACCTCCTTGTTGCTAATCACGCTTGCATACCTACCGTAAGAAGCTGCCCCACCTCAGCGGCCAAGGTGCCCGGGGAGCACGCTGCGACCACGGGCTGGCATTTCGTAAACTGGTCTCTGCCGTTGTACCAGATGTCATAAACAGCCACGGCACCATCGCGGGCAAAGCTGTAGCGTTGGCACCACTGCAGCTCAACAACCTTCTGCAACGTGATACCACTGTCAGCGCACAGGCCAAGCACCTTGGCGTGGAGCTCATTGAGGAACGGCTTGGCGAAATGGGCCTCGGCAACTCCGGCCGTTCCGCCATCTGCAAGCGGCAAGCCCTTGAGCGCGGCCAGCACAGCACTCAGCTCGCTGCTCAACTCGGAGAGGTAAGGTGCCGCTACACCAGTAACCTTGCTCTTGCCGTTATAGGCAATGTCTATCCGGGCAGACTCCCCCTCACGGCTGAAGAGGTAAACCTCCTGGTACTGGTGATGGAGTACGTCCTCGATGCTGACCCCACGCCCGGCAATCAACCGACGCACCTCGGTCAGCAACGCGAGCAGCACTGTTGCACTGGCGGGGATGCCGAATGTTTCGTCCTGCGGCGCAGGGGCAACCGCTGCAGATGCTGGCGCTGCAACGCTGGGAGCTGGAGTTGGAGCTGGAACTGAAGCCGGAGCCGGAGCCGGAGCCGGAGCCGGAGCCGCGAGCATGCTGGGCGCTGCGCGGAGCATCTCCAGCGCCGGATTGGCCACCATCTGAATACCACTCCACGGCTGATGGTTCGGCGGATCGAGCAGATACAGGTGGCGCGCCGTGCGCGTGATCGCCGTGTAGAGCCAGCGGAAGTAGTCCGCCGCCAGTTGGGTTTGATGGCTTTTGCACTTCACAAACACATGGTTCCACTCACTGCCCTGCGCCTTGTGGCAGGTGATGGCGTAACCGAACTTGAGCCTCAAGGCATTGAAATACGGATCCGCCATCAGGGCATCCTTGAACGCCTTAGTCCGCCTTGGCAAGTGCTTGTGGCGCATGCAGAAGTCGAGGTAGAGCGCCTTGTTCTCATCTGACGAGAGTGTGGGCTCCTTGCTGTAGAGCAGGTCCTCGATGATCTTGGCCGGGAAAAAATGCGCTGTGCCATCAAGGTCACGGAAGCCTGCCAGCACGTCCCTGAAGCGCAGCGGCACAACAATTTCCTCGACCACTGAGGTTTCGGGATTTCTCCGCTTCAGCTTGACGCTGCGCTCTTCAACCTCTCCGAGCACCTCACGGATCAGGCCGAAGTCACCGTTCGAGATAAAGAACCCGTACGCGTTGCTATTGGCAACAGCCATCACCTTGTCCCCCGGACGCACCTGCGCCCAGCCAGGGAAGAAGTGTTCGCGAATTAGCCGGTTGTAATCGCCCACGTCAGCGTTGGAATGAGCAATGACGATGGACTCGCCGTTGATCTTGCCACCGCAGGAGTCCAAGTAACGCTGCAACAGCGCCTGATGTTCGACCTTCTCAACGTCTGGATAGGCGAGGTCCATGGTCAGGCGGTTGAACACCTTGCTCTGCAATGACTGTCGCAGGGGCTGAGCGTTGGCCAGAATGCCGCTCTGCGCTTTCTGCCGCACCACCTCAGACAGCTCGTATTCGCTGCAACGGACGCGGTGATGGCGCAACAGATACTCCGCATCCAAAGCAGGGGAAAAGTTCATCCCCACCGGTGGCAGCTGCGCGTCGTCGCCGATAAAAATCACCTTCTTGCGGTGATCGTTATGGTCCAGATTAACGAACTCGAACAGGTCGGCAAGCAGATAGCCCGAACCAAAGCGGAAGAACTCTGCCTCCTGGTAGATGTCCGCCACCATGGACGCCTCATCCACGATGTACACCGTATCCACCGAGAGCGTGTTCACCGCCAGCTTGGCGTAGAACTTGAAAGTCTCGGTACCCTCGGTGTCTGCATCGCGGTACTCGTCCATATCGTCGAACGCATAGAGAGTCTTGTGCAGGGTGTAAGCCGGCGACTGGGTTTTGCTGGCGATCACCTTCGCGGCCTTGCCGGTGGGTGCGGCGAGCACGTAGTTGCGGCCAATGGCCCGGAAATACTCGGTCAGCCCCTTGGTGATGAAGGTTTTGCCGGTGCCCGCGTAGCCTTTGAGAAGGAAAACGCTCTCCGACCTACTACTTAGGAAGCGCTCGATCTGTTTGACCAGCTCCGTCTGGCCACTGGTCAGCGTATAGCCGGCAAAGGCGTCGTGAATACTGAGATGCTGACGCGTGTTTCCACTGCTGAAATCGATAGAGTCCAGGACCTGAGCCGAGGCGCACTTGAAATCATCCAGCCGGGCCTGATCAGGTGCCGGTGTGCTTGACGCGGCCTCAGCCCGAGCGGCTTTCTCTGCAGCCTCCAGGCGGTTCAACTCGTCTTCCGCCCTGGCCAACTGCTCGGCACGGTCGTCTGCAGGGCTGTCCGGCTCCGTGTCTTCGACTGGAGCCGTGAACGGCGGATAGCTGTTGGCAGACTCACCGCTGTAGGTCTTGTAGAACCACTGGCCGATCAGATATGCATCCCCAATCAGGGCAAGCGAGACGCTGGCGTCGATAAACCCGCCATGCGCGGCTTTATTGCCGATCATCCGCAGCGCATGCAGCCTCTGCAGCACGATGTCGCCAACCAGCTCCACAAAGGCCGGGGACTTGAGCTTCTCGAAAAAGCCATCACTTGGTTCACAGGGCAGGCGCAAATCCCGGTAGAGCACCCCCACCAGCACCTCTGCAAAGCAACGCAACTTGACCACGGCGGTATGCGGGTCAGCAAACACATAGCGTTCTGCCAGCGAGGCATGCTGATACAGCTCGGGCCAGCGAGACTTCAGCGGGGCAAAGTTATCCGAAACCATTCATTTCCCTTACTCGACCGGGCGACTGCCTCACGAATCCATTGATGCATTTAGCGACAGGGTGCCGCATGGCACCCAAGGGCAGGTTGACGACCGTCAAATTAGCCGGTGACGCAACAGGCAAATTCACTCACCAAAGCAGACGGCTAATCAGCGGAAGCCGTTTCCACTACGGCATTCCTAAACTTTATTGGCAGGTTATAGGCGTAACTCATTATCTGAGGGAAAAGATTTATTTCGGATTTACCTCGAGGCTTCCAGCGCCTCAGGAAGTCTCTGTGGCCGAAAAATACCAAGTGCAACCGGGCACGAGAGCAGGCAACGTTTAGGCGTTTGCGGTCAAGTAAAAAGTTGAGGCTACCTTCAGTACGCACTGTTGAATAACAGACGATATCAGCCTCGCTACCCTGAAATGCGTCGACCGTATCGACAGCAACCTCTAAGGTTCCCAGGCGCCCATTTCGCCACCCGATAGCACGCAGGCGTTCGCGAATCCGCTCCTTCTGCCCGCCGTAAGGGGTAATAACGGCCACCGAAATTTCAGACTGTATTGATTCGGCAAGATCGCCCAGAAACTTGACGATCTCCTTTGTCTCCTGAGGGTTCTCCTTACTTTTTGAATTACGCGACTGTTGCTGTCGCCCTTTGACATCCACCCAATAGATACTTTTTTCCAGCACATAACGCTTTTCGAACTCATCACTTTCGCGACCATTGTGCAGAACACGCTCGCCATGACGGGTATAGAAAAGCTCTGCAACCAGATCACCAATCGCCGGAGCCATTCGATATTGCAAGTTCAGCGTTTCCCGGCACTGTGCAGGCAACCGCTCAAACATGACCTCGAAAAAACTATTATCGAGGAAGCTCTCCTGCAGAAATCCGAGCTGTTCAGCAGCGTCGTCCTCCCGCAACAGAGGAGCGATACTGGGCGGCAACTGATAATGATCCCCCACTAAAATTACCTGGCCCGAGCGCAGAATGGGAATGAGAATTTCGGGCACGGTTGCGCGCCCAGCCTCATCGATTATTGCAACGTCGAACTGCAACTGGTCGATGCCTCCTTTATTGGTGGCCAAACCAACACAGGTAGCGCCCACTAGGTTTTTGTCAGCGAGCAAAGTGATGAAAAACTCATCCTGTGCAGCTCGGGATTGAGTGGTCTGCCGGATCATGCACAACCACTTATGACACAGCTCGGCCTGCTCACGCGGTAGGCTTACTGCGCCGTGCACGGCACGCGCGTCAAGCTCTGCCAAATAATCTGTGTACTGACTATCAAAGCCCAATGGCTTAATAGCAGAACTCATCTTTTCAGGGTTGCCGATGCGGATTGTACGAACGGGCTGATCGAAGGTCTCAGCGTGCTGACTAAGGAACTTACTCAGAGCATTGTCCACTGCAGTGTTCTGCTGCGACACCACCAGAACCCGCACGTTAGGACGCCGACGAAACAGTTGATAAAGCATTTCGACGATTGCTGTGGTCTTGCCTGCTCCAGGTGGACCTTGGATCAAAGCAATATTGCGCTCTCTCAATGCCAGCTCAACCACCCGCTTTTGACTCTCATCCAAAGCACCCGACCATTCGATGGGCGCATTGAGTTGCTGCTGTTGAGGCAGATAATGTTCAGGAGCCAGCAGGATGTTTTTCAGTGCTGGATTGACCAACTGATCATTGAAAAAGTCTTCCAGCGCCTGCCCCTGACGCTTGAGTGCTGCACTGGGTATGGTAACGACCAGCCGCAGCATCGGCAGCGCATCGTCTGGCAGAAGAAAAAGCCCTTCGATGCTGATGCAATCCTTTGTACACGTGTATATAGGCCGGTTACGCCGTTCATTGCGTAAGGCCGGAATGAAGTCATTACGCGTTGCATCCCATTGCAGCAAACGAACACAGTGATCCGGGTTGAGAGTATTGTCTTCGGAAAGGACTTCACGCAGCTGCTCCGACACCTGATCGAAAAGCTCACGCTCCTCTTCCGGCATCTTGTCCCGCATAAGGCGCAGAACACCCTCATCGCGCGGAGCCAACGCCAGCGGATAGTCCAAAGCAGAAACCTCCTCACATCTGCGCTGATAGGCGATAACCTGCTCCCAACGCTGATAGAAGCGACTTTGTGCAATACGCTCTGGAGAGTCCTGCATATCCAGCGCAGCCTGGGCACAGAAGCGTAAAAACTCCTCTACGCCACACGACCAGCCAACACTGGTCCGCCGGGCCAACTGCTGTCCGATAAGGGTAAAGCGAAAGGGTGTGTCTATCCCCACCTGGGGTAGGCCGCACTGCACAACTCGCCGCACCTCAAGCATCTGGTTGCCCTTACCTGGGGTGCATTCGACTCTTACCGAAGCTTTGGCCAGGGAGATGACGCCTGTGGCACTGGCATAGCCCAACAAGGTCCAGGGTTCGTCGACCTCGAAGAAGCACTGATCAGTAACAACCTTGAGATGCTGCTCATCAACCTCGACATACAGTTGTTGATAGGACTGCACGCCTCGCGCCTGATAATTGAATTCGCTCACCTCAATATTGGAGCGTTGCTGCGCGAACGGATTACCGGTCAGGCACAAATCATAGTGGGTCGGGTGTACCCAAACCTTTTGCCCGGAGAGCAAACGGACAGCCGGATGCTGCAACTGATTTATAGGCAGCGTGGCACGGAGCATGCCGTCGAACAAGGTTCCGATCACTACCTGCCTCACCTTGTGATCGACCACAAACTGCACAGGTTCGCCTGGCATGATGTGATGGTAATACAAGGCGCCTCGGGACACGCAGCCGTAAAAACGGCCTGCCACATGCTTGTGCGCCGACTTGATTAGCACCGGGATCTCATCGGTGTACGTCAGCGCTAAGGCTTTTTGCGCAAAGTCGTCGCGACCAAAGGAAATTCGGTGGCCAAAACGCGGCAGGGGGGTATCAATTTCATCCATGGCCACCAGCACCAGTTTGCCTGGATATAGCCATTCCATCGGCAACAGGGGCTCTGCCGGATCGAGCTCCAGCAACTCTTCAAATCTCTCCTGACACAGCAGGTTCTGCACCTGCTCTTCGGAAAAAATCAGGTACTTCTGATACTCCTGCATCCGCACCATCGCATCCTCAATACGCGCATATTCACGGCGCAAGGCAGATTTGCGATATGGGCTAGAGGCCTGGTCGGCCACCTCAGTGCTGATGATCTGTTCGAGCTTTTTCAGCTCAGCCGGAAGATCCGCGACCGCCACGCGATGCTCTCGAATGCCCCTAAGCAGACCTTGGGCGTGCTCGCCGGCCATATTCCGGTAGATTTTGTCTCGCTCGCTGCCCTGGCGTGCCTTTGCAGCACCGGCACGCTTGCGGATCGCCTCGGTTCTCTCGCGCTCAAGCTCCTGCTTCTGGCGTTCCTCTTCAGTCATGCTGTTCAAAACCCAGCTAACTACCTTCGCAGTCGCCATAACGGCAAGACCAGCAGCGACGATAAAAGGAAACGCCATGCCTTACTCCTGTGCGCCGTATAACAACAGAGCCGCTTCTTCAGCCGTGATCTGCTTGGACTCCAACTGCTTAAGAACCCGGCTCTCGAGGTCAGCCTTGTTCTGCAATTGAGTCAGTGCCCGCTCATGCTGGCGCTGGCTGTCCATATCCTGGTTACCCAACTCAACAAGTCGCGCTTCGTGAGATCTGCTGTGCTGATCATCCAGCAAGTGCGCCTTGGTCACTTCGTGCTCGCTCAGACGGATGTCACGCTCGCCCTCGATCAACGCGCGCTTGGTCACTTCCTTTTCTTTCTTGTAGTCCGCATAAGCCTTCAAGCCCTCTACCGACCTGTCGGCCAGCTGCAGGGCTTGATTGACGCTGAACCCTCCGGCATTGCTTTTGGAGGGAGTTTGTTTAGGCACAGTTTTCTTGGGTGTCGATTTGACTGGTGGCTTCATTGCGTCTCTCCTGTGGGACTAAGCAGCAGTGCCAGGGTGGCATCAATACAACTATCGAGGCAGACCTGCAGACCGATAAGCTCCTGAAAGCTCCCCAACGCCAGACGCTCCTGCTGCAGCAGCTTGTGGATAGATGTCAAAGAGTCGAGTTGCTGGCCAATTTTCGCCTTCGTAAGCCGCGTTGCTCTCTCCTGCCCCTTTAACAGTTGCTCGATCTTGGCGCGCCGACCACTGCCTTCGCGGCGCAACTTCTCTAGCGCTATCTGGCCGATCTTCAGCTCATTCGCCAGAGTCCTCTCCAACTGCTCGTTGAAGGCTTGCAACTGCGTGGTCACCTCCTGGGCTGCGCAGTAACGCAGGTAGCTGGTACCCGCCTCGATCACCGCGACCGCCGCATCGATCCAGACGGCGGTCGGATTGAGCCTTACCAAACCACCGACACCTCTGGTCAGTAAAACAGCGCCATACCGATGGACCTGAGCATCCTGCATAACTTGCTCACCCACACGGGCAAAAAGGTCAATTGTCTTCACTTGCCATCTCGTATCGGGTGAATGCCTTCCACGTCCAGCCGGCGCTGGATGCAGCTCCAATCAAAGCCCAGGTTTTGCCAGCGCTCATCGATCTGGTGCTGACGGTTGAACACGCATGCCTCGTCCTCGTGACCATTCGCCAAATCTGAGAACAGATGATCGACCACCCTCTCACGCATGTCTGGGTGCACCCGCGGCCATACCCAGGATGACGCTGGGTCTGGCTCCGGGACGAAAGCGTCTTCTGCTTCCTCAAGGTCTATGAAGGTCGCGAATCTACAGTGCTCTACCGGTACCATCCGTGTCAGATGCTCTGGAGCACCTTGCGGTAGGCTGTAGCGCGTGGACAGGCAGAATACCGGGCTGGCTAACTTGAATTCGCAATCGTGCCCGGCGCGCAAGTCCTTGTCCGTCAAATTGACGGCGATAGCCCAGGGGGAATCCTCAGCCACGCGCAGCGTCAGTTCCCATTCCTGGCTGGGAAAGCCCGTTTCAGCAAAACAATCGTTAAAATCCTCAAATGCGAGCGCCAGATATTCTTCGGGATGGCGCCAAATCCGGTTCTTCTGCCGCTCACAGTCTTCATTCCAATCGAAACTGGGCCAAGGGCGCGGCTTGCCCTCGCCCCTGTGCCAGGGGCGAATAACAAAGCCTGATTCGTCCTTGATTTCAACGGGAGCCAACAGGGTGGTGCCACAGAAGTTGTGCTTTTTATACTGGCCATCTAGCCACAAGGATCGCGTCTGGCCATGCAACAGGCTCATGCACTTGATAAGGTGCTTGGCGCGCTGGGTCAGTTGGCCGTCGCCATCGATCAAGCCCAGCCCATGCAGACGCCGCAGAATCGGCTGCAGTTGCTGACCACTTAAGCCCGAGACTTGGGCGACCCAGCCGATACCCTGCCCGGGCATCAAGGTCAGCGCATCCATCAGCAAATGCGAAAAGCCCCCCAACTGATCGAGCAGCCGGTGTCTAAGCGTTAATTCGTAGAGACGGACGGGGAGATACACCTGCAGGGTATCTGATACTGCACATGAGAAGCGGCTGTAAATCATCAAGAATCCCTACCTGCTGCTTAACCAACCCGCAATACCATAATGCCACCATACATGCCTGGCATCACACCATGACCTCAATACCAGTTAGAAAATGAGCCCGTAGCGCTTGAGTATTCTGCCGCTCACTCACAACCCCCAGTAATCCTGCTTGATCTTCTGCACCATCAACCTACGGCGCTCGGCCAGAAACGCTTCGAACCGCTCGGACTGGTAGGCTGCCAGATCCTCCGGGAGACAGTTGGCGGCCAGATTGGCCTTAAGATCATCCACTCGGGTGATAGCACCGTAGCGGGGCCTTCCCTTCTAGCACTGCTGAAGCAGTTCATATCGCTCTTGTCCGCCTTGACGTCGCCGCTCTCGAAGAAGATAGCCAGGGCTTCGAGGATGGTCGATTTGCCATAGTCATTACGACCGACGATGCCGGTCATGGCTTCGTCGATGGGAATGACGGTGGTGGCGCGATAGCCGCTGAAATGGGTGAGCTTGACGGACTTGAGACGCATGGGGATTTCCTTATCTACAGCTGGCCGGAAAAAGCTTTTTGGCTAAGGGACTCAAAAAGCGGAACATCTGCCTCCTGAAACTTCTCCGCCAACCGTTCCATTACGATTTTTTTAATGCGAATGAAAGCCTCCTGCTCAAACATGGGCGGCTTAAAAACTGGAGCCTCTCTTAACCTTGCCAGAGTAATTTCTTTAAAGGTTGCACCTTTGGAGTTCTTATCAATCCACGAGCGAAATCCAGCGCTTCTGAGCAGCTCCACCAAAAACTCAGCCTTCATGTCATGGGCCGGTGAGATTTTTGCCGTCCCCTGCGTTAAATTTGCACCCGCAAGAAAAGCCGGAACAACATCAGCAGAACCAACACTCGCCCTAATACAGTAAACAATATCGCCCGGAGCAACTTCCGAGCGTTTAAATTTACTTGCTATATCAGCAGATGTGCATGCATAGCCTGACCGCACCAGCTTTCCATCCTTGAAATCACCCGTCCTAATATATGGCACGCCTCCATCCAAATGCTCACCAGCCTGAACTATGCCGTAAGTGATAATTGAATCTTTTCTGACTACATCTGCCAGAGCAAAAGTCTCCCACCCCTTCGGATTGGTCACCGGGTC
>FPIC01020899.1_pt1 | contig 24624 bp, 20 predicted proteins | sample 1504481 | NCBI WGS metagenome assembly FPIC01 (sample SAMEA4475357, study PRJEB15587) | soil metagenome | biome: Soil; feature: Field | place: India | collected 2015-03-11 | depth 0 m
GTCCCCGGTTCGAGTCCGGGCGCCCCGACTCGATTTAAATTTTCCCCTTTCTTATCAAACTGTCAACTGATATCCCCTCACCACCTTTGAAGATGAATACAAGCGCTATCAAAAAGTATAAACCAGCAAGTTCAAATCTTAAATCAGTTGTAAGATGCCGATAAATTGCAACAGCCATTGTGAAGGCAATAAAAAATGCAGAATGTCTCGTGAATAAGCCAATCGCAAGCAAAATTCCACCGATGAATTCAGACGCTGCTGCAGCTAAAGCAAATAACTCGGGAACAGGAAAACCAATACTTTTTACTGTATTTATAAATCTCCATTCATTTCCACCAAAGAAATGTCCAACCGCACCTTTAACCTTCCCAAGCCCGTGGAAATACATAAGCATCACTCCTGAAGCAAACCGAAGTAATGAAACTGCAATAGTTGAGAACTTTGCCATTGTATATCCCTTTTTTGATTTTAAAATAGAATTTTCAAAAGAAAATTTCAACTTCGTGCATCCCTCCGCACCCGCACGATGGTAAAGTCTGCGTTGATAAATTTTGTCCTTCGAACTTTATGGAAAATTCACCTGTTTGCTTAAACTTGAACTTATAAATACAATTTCTAAAAACTCTGTCAGCCACAACTTCATTCCAATTAACTGGAAAAACTGGTCTTTCAATACGAATGCCTTCATAATCAGGTTTGATACCACAGATATATTCATAGAAAGCCTTGAACATCCACGCCGATGAACTTGTAAGCCATGTGAAAGATGCTTCTCCAAAATGAGGTGAATCCTTACCGCAAATATATTGGGGATAAACGAACGGTTCAGCTTTATATCTTTTGTCATTCATAAATCTTAAAGGTATAAGCTTTGAGTAGATTTCAAATGCTTTCTCTTTAAACTCATCTTTGAGCATTGCTAATGCTATGATTGCCCACGAATTTGCATGAGTGAAGACACTCCCATTTTCTTTTTCCCCAGCCAAAAACCTTGTTATTATGCCAAGTTTTTCATCGACCTTTGTATATGCTGGATCAAGCAGTAAGAAGCCATAAGTTGATTCAAGAAATTTTATCACAGATTTTAAGCAGTTAATTTTTCTTTCTTTATCGCAGGCATTACTTATGACCGCCCAGACTTGTGGTTCCAAATAAATTTTCCCCTCTTTTGAAAAATAACTTCCAATTTTTTCGCCATCGTCCGTAATTGCTCTAATGAACCAACCAGTGTTGTCAAGTTTTTTATATTCTTCATAGCAATGTTCATTGATTGAATCTTTGAGTTTATTTCGCTCAACTTTATAATCTTCAACATCAATTTTTAAAAACTCATTCAGTTTTATCCATTCATTTAAAGTGTAAAGCAAAATCATGCTTGCAAGTGTCGATTCCCCTATATTTTGAATCCCAGCAAAATTTAAGGCGTCATTCCAATCCCCACCTCGCAAGAGAACAAGTCCATGTTTTCCTCGCAATCCAAGGACGAAGTCAATTGCTTTTTTAAGGTGAAGATAAATGGAATTTTTTTCATCCGAATCGTAATAATTAACCTCATGTTTCAGAATCTCTAAATCACCTGTTTCTTTAAGATATTCAAACATCGTTATGCAAAGCCACAAGGGATCGTCACTTTGATTTGAAATCTCAGCGTAGTTATCAATTGGATTAAAACCATGACATGTGTTCCCATTTTTAAACTGAAATTTGAAAAGATAAATAAGTCGTTCTTTGCAAATTCTATGATTTATCGGCAAAATTCCGAGTATCGATTGAAGTGCGTCTCTATAACCGACCAAATCGAATCCAGCTACATAATTGCTTGCTGGATATCTATGCAAATTGAAGCAAATCCAGTTTTGGTATTTGTTCCAATTATTTACAAAGATATTTACCACATCATCTGGTGTTTGAACTTTAATTCCTTTTTCGATTAGTTCATGTTTGATATACGAAGAAGTCTTTACAAAATCATTTTTCGCAATTTCAATTTTAGCATCAGGCTTTGTCCTTTCGTTTAAAATTCCGAGCGAAATTAAAATTTCCTTTTCTTCTTCATTTTCGATTTCAACATCATGTTGAAATGCAAAAATGGCTTCTCTTCCATTTGCTATTGATTCAAAACACCAATCTTCTTTTACTGCTTGTGGTAGTTCAATGGTTCCATCTCCAATAAACGCTGACTTCAAAGAATCGAAAGATTCTGGGATTGGATCAGCTGCGAAAAATACAACTTTGTCCCAACTTTTGTTTGCCCTTTCTTTTATTTTATCAATCCAAAATGTCTTCGTTGCATATAGAGTTTTATCTTTAACCCAAGTTCTAACGAAAAGTTCGTAGGCATAGGGATCAAGTATTGAAGGGTGCAAATTTCCAAGCGAGAGTTCAACGGCTGAAAAAATTTTAAAATGCTTTTTTCGTCCTGATTTATTCTTGATTTTTATAATCCAGTATTCAAGGTCTTTATCGATTGGCACGAAATAAGTTATTTCTCCAAAAATTTGCTCTTTCATCGTCTCAATTTTTAAATAGCCGATGCCGAAGTGAACCTTCCAAAGGTTAAATTTGTAGTTTGAGGGTAGGTTTAGGCACCAATTTTCATCTGTTTCGATATCTTTAACATAAACAAAACGCCCAAGTTGAGAATTTACTTTTGGAATCCATTTGATTATCGAGTTAAATGTGGGGTGCTCGTGGAAGCTTTGTCCTGTCCCGTTGTAAAGGATAAGGGCGCTATATTTGCCGTTTGTCAGTATAATTGACCAGTCGGAAGGTGGTTTTCCTTCATGAATTATCTCTTTGGTTTCAATGTTTAAAGTTGTTTGCATATGTAGTTGCAATTTTTTGTGAATATGTTTAAATTGTGCTTAGGAGAAAGTTATTTAAAGTAGGTTAAATTTTGAAAATTTTTCATTTCGACATTTTAAATCTATTTACCCCATCGTCTTGATGGGGAATTTAAGCTGAAAACAAAATTTTATTGTGTAAGCCATGGAACTTGGAATCGGCATGGCGGGGAAGAGGCATTCAAATGTGGTTATAATCCTTATGAATGTTGTATTGACCGTTTTGATTTCAGATTTTATAGCATTTGTAATTGAGTGGATTCGCGGGGGGAAATTAGAGGTTCTTTCTTTTTTTATTGTACCTACTATTACTGGCATAGTTCTCGGGATTTTGTTTTCGTTGGGTCGGATTTCAATTGAGAAAAAAATCATGGAAACTGAAAAGTTTTGGGAAAACATTTTTCATTCTTCCGTTAGCGGGATAATTCTAACTGATTTAAGTGGTAAAATAAAATATGCCAACGATTACGCTCTTAACTTCCATGGTTACACTCTCGATGAGATAAAAGAGTTTTATATTTTTGATCTTGTCGTTCCAGATTTCATAGAGGTGGTTAGGGAATATATAAGAAACATAATTGAAGGAAAGGAACACGAGGCTTTTGAAGTTGGATTTTTAACGAAGGCTGGGGGGATAAGATATGCAGAGTTAAATGGAAACTTAATAAAGTATGGTCCTATTAAGTTAATTCAGTTTGTTGAAATTGACACCACTGAGAAAAGAAGATTTGAAGATGAGCTAATTCAAGCTGAACGAAAATACAGGGATCTTTTTGAAAATGCTGTTATCGGGGTATATAGATCAACTCCAGATGGTAAAATAATTGATGTAAATCCAGCATTTGTAAGGATCTTCGGGGCAAAAAATAAATACGAGATATTGCAGAGAAACGCTTCTGAGTTTTATGTAAATCCAGAGGACAGGCTTAAGTTTGTTCGAGCTTTTGAAATTACTGATATGGTATCAAATTATGAGAATAGGTTAAAACGCCTTGATGGCAAGGAAATATATGTTCGCGAACATGTAAGGGCTGTTAAGGATGCTGTGGGCAATGTTCTTTACTATGAAGGCATGATAGAAGACATCAGTGAACAAAAGATGTGGGAGGAAAAACTTAAGGAATCTGAAGAGAAATATAGAACCCTTGTTGAAAGTTCGCTTGTAGGGACATATATTTTCCAAGATGGCAAATTTAAATTCGTAAGTGGTCAGCTTGTATCGATTTTAGGTTTTAGCAAAGATGAAATACTTGACACAAGATCCATTTTTGAGTTTGTTCATCCCGATGATAGGCAGAAAGTATTTGAGATGTTCGCTTCAAATTTGAAGGGAGATATTTCCAGCGGTAGTTTTTCTTTCAGAGTTATGAAGAAAAATGGTGAAATTGCGTGGGTTGAAGTTTTTAACAATCCCATAATTTATGAGGGTAAGCCTGCACTCCTTGGAACAATGCTTGATATAACAGATAAAATTAAAGCTGAACAAAGAGATAAACTTTTATCAAATCTTCTGCTCAATTTAAATGATGCTGTTGTTATAACCGATGAACAAGCGACTATACTTGAAGTCAATGACGCCTTTTGTAGAATAACCGGTTATTCGAAGGATGAGGTGATTGGTGAAAATCCGAGGATTTTGAAGTCTGGCCTTCATGATGAGGAATTTTATAGAAACATGTGGGATTCAATTTTAACAAAAGGGCATTGGTCAGGTGAAATAATTAATAAGCGGAAAAATGGGGAGCTTTATTTTGCTTTCCTTTCAATTTCATCTATTAAAGATGAGTTGCACGGAGTTACATATTACCTTGGGATTCAGTCAGACATAACTGAGAGGAAAAAGATAGAAGAACAGATCAGATATCAAGCCAATTTAATTGAAAATGTTAACGATGCGATAATTGCTGCTGATTTGAATTTTAGAATAACATCATGGAATAAGGCAGCTGAGAAGATGTATGGATATAAAGCGGAAGAGGTCATTGGAAAGGAAATAAGCGAAGTTATCCCAGCTGAATTTCCAGGTCTATCAAGGGAAGAGATTAGAAGGATACTTTGGGAAAAAGGCTTTTGGAACGGGGAGGCAATACATTACAATAGGTTTGGTGAAAAAATATATGTGAGCAGTTCACTTTCGGTCGTTAGGGATTCCCGTGGAAATCTAATCGGGACTGTTGGCATAAATCGTGATATAACGGAGCAGAAGAAAGCAGAGGAAAAGTTAAAGTTATACGCCGAACAACTTGAAATTGCAAATGCACAACTTCAAGAATTGAACAGGCTCAAGAGTGAATTTCTTGCAAATACTTCGCATGAGTTGAGAACTCCTTTGAACTCAATTATTGGTTTCTTGAACTTGATAAAAGAAGGATTGTATGAGAATCATGAAGAGATGATGAAATTTATAGACAATGCTTTGATGAGTGCGAAACACCTTTTGAATATCATAAATGATATACTTGACATTGCGAAAATTGAAGCTGGCAAGCTTGAACTCAACATAGAAGATGTTGAAGTGTCGGAACTTCTTTATGAGGTTTGGACATTGTCCCATGTTCAGGCGGAGCAGAAAAAGCTCGAATATAAATTTATTTATCCCGATCGAAAAGTTTTTATAAGGGGGGATAGAAACAGATTGAAGCAAGTTTTGTTAAATCTTATTGGGAATGCGATAAAATTTACACACAGAGGTGGGATAACTGTTAAGGCGGAGGTTTTTGAGGATAAGGGTTTTTGTCAATTTACAGTTATTGATACCGGCATCGGAATACCAAAGGAGAAACAAGCTAAGCTTTTCCAAAAGTTTGTTCAGGCTGATGGAACAACAACAAGAAAATATGGAGGCACAGGGCTTGGACTTGCGATTACAAAAAGTTTGGTTGAACTTATGGGTGGAGTTGTTGAACTTTACAGCGAGGGTGAGGGTAAGGGCACAACTGTAGTATTTACAATTCCGCTCTCTGAAACTACATATGATGAAAATTTTGAAGTTGAAGCAGGAAAGGTTTACGGCGATTCAGGCTTATTAATACTTGTTGTTGATGATGATAAAAAGTTTGCTGATTTTTTGAGATCATTTCTTGTTAAAAACTCCTTCAGGTTTGTCTGGGCGAGCAATGCTGAAGATGGATGGAACTATATTTTAAATCTTAAACCTGATGTTTTGATCCTTGATTATGCAATTCCATATAAGGCATCGGCTGAAGTGAAGAATGGATTTGATCTTTTTTTGAAAGTGCGTGAGACCCCGGAGGTTAGAGACATTCCAATTATAATTTTGACGGGCCATCTGCAGAAAGTTAAGGAACTTTTAAATCTTTCATTTGTTAACTTTCATCCAAATGTTATTGAAAAGCCGGTTGATCCAGCTTATCTTTTGAACCTTTTGAAACAGTTTGTAAAAGAAAAGGATGAAATTAACATCCTGCTTGCGGATGATGATGTAAATGTTAAACTTTATTTACAAAAAATTCTGCCTGATGGATATAAGATCGACTATGCGAGCAATGGTAAAGAAGCCATTGAAAAAATCAAGGTGAATAATTACGATATACTTTTACTCGATTTAATGATGCCCGAGTTAAATGGATATGATGTGATAAAAGAATTAAGGTTGAATAAGCTGGCTCCGAATCTACCGATTCTTGTAGTGACCAATTATCCCGAGCCAACGACTGAAGAAGAAAGAGAACTTCTTTCAAAAAGCCTAGGCATCATCGTTTTTGACAAAAGTGAGCTTAATTTGAATCCCGATAGGTTAATAGATTTGATAAACAAACAACTTAAAACAAAGTAGAATAAGGCGATGGTCCATGTCCTTGTTGTTGAGGATGATGCTATGACGGCGCAATTGTTTAAAATAATTTTGGAAAGAAAGGGTGGTTTTAAAGTGACGGTTACAGACAACGGAGAAGAGATAATAAACCTTTTAAACTCCGGTGACGTTAATTTAATCATAATGGATGTCTCACTTCCGGGCACATTTGTAAACGGGGTTCAAGTTGATGGGTTAAAGCTTTCAAAAATGATAAAGGAAAATGAAATTACATCAAAAATTCCAATTATACTTGCAACTGCGCATGCCATGCGTGGTGATGCTGAAAGGTTCCTTGAAGAAAGTAAAGCGGATGACTATATTCCCAAACCCATTGTAGATCATAATTTGCTAATTGAAAAAGTTAAGAAATATCTAAAAAATGAGTGAAGAGATAAAAAAGGGGAAAATTTTAATTGTTGAGGATGATCAAAACTATGCAAAGATTTTGGAAAGGGTTTTAACAAAAAATGGTTATGATGTTAAGATTTCAAATGACGGCATTGACGGTTTTAAGCAAATGCTTGAACTGAAACCAGATATAGCAATAATTGATTGGATGATGCCTGGGATGAGTGGAATTGAGCTTGTGAGTAAAATTAAGGAACATCAAGAATTAAAGTTTTGCTATGTTATAATGCTTACAGCAAGAGTTGAAACAGAGGATAAAGTAACGGGTCTTGAAGCAGGAGCAGATGATTTCATAACGAAACCAGTTGATTTTAATGAACTTATAGCAAGGGTGAGAGTTGGGTTTAGAATAAGAGCTCTTCAATCTGAAGTAGCTGAACTTGAACATGAAGTTGCACTTCTTGAAATGGCAAGGACGCTTGGACACGAAATTAATAACCCACTTAATATAATTTATCTTGCTCTTGAGCTTATAAATCGCTCGTTAAAGGATAACGACATCGATAAAGTTCGGGAAAACTTAACTCGAATTTTTCAGGCTTCCGAAAGAATAAAAGAAATCGTAAATAAGCTTATCACACTCAAGAAACCCGCCTTTAAGGATTACGTAAACGGCAAGCGGATGCTCGACTTGGACAAATAAACCCTTACAAAATTTCCAATCTTTTTTGTAATTTTTACCAAGCCTAAATTGGGGACAGTAAAAAACCTTTATAGATCAATAAAAATTCAAACTTTATAAGTTAACTTTTACCTGGCACAATAGTTGAGGTTTTTAAATTGTAGATTTGTAAACTTAAAATTTTTTGCTATGTCGATTGTTTGTAAAATTTTGGTTTATACGAGTGATCTCAGATTCAGAGAGAGAATAAAAGAAATCTTCAGCGAAAAAGATTATATCGTAAGAACCACGGAGTTATTTACAGAGGTTGTTGAAATATTGTACTTTGAGCTATACGATATTTTGGTAATTGAGCCTGGATTTATAGGGGACCTTAGCGAATTATTGAAACTTGCTGATAATATTTTTCTTGGCATACCCATTGTGGTTGCTTGCAATGAAAATAAGTTGAGGATAGAAGATGGAAACAATTCAAGGTTTTATTTTATCAACAAGTTCGCTAATCCCGAGGAATGGCGAAATGTTATTCAAATTGCAGTAGATGAAAATTACATTATAAAGCCAAAGGAGGTCTAAAATGATTTCAATTGTGATTCAAAATATTATCTTCTGTATTCTTGCGATTGGAATTTGGTTTGTTGTTAGAATTTTCAAAGAGGAAGTTCGAGGTTTTAAATGGGTTTTTGGAAGCGTGCTGCTCTTATGGGCAGCGTGGCTTATAGATGTTCTTTTTAAATTTAATTTTCTTTCTATTTCAGTTCTTCTGCTTGGGCTTGGATTTGGAATTTATGGTTTAGTTTTGATTTCAAAGAGAAGAGAAAAAGAATTGAATGTTATAGATTCGATTGAGTCAGCGGTAAATTCAATGATTAAAAAAATTGGGGCAAAGGGTGCTGTTATCTTTTTAGAAGGCATTGATAAAAATTTAAAGTTTGGAGCTGATAAATTTGATGAGGGATGTTTAATGTTGTCAATCCCAATAAAATTAAGTGATGGTACACCATGTTATATAACTTTATATGGAGATAATCCATTTGCCAAGTTTGAACAAAGTGATTTTGAAACTGAACTTGCCTTTTTGAAGCTTTGCTTAGAAAACTTAAAGTTAGCTCAAGAGATTGATCTTGTTAAGGGTGACTCTGTTAAACTTAAAAATTCAATTTACGAGTATATCCACCTTCTCACACATGAGCTTAGAAAGCCATTGACGGGCATAATTGGGTTTTCAGAGATTTTAAGGGAGGAATTTAAAAATTTGAGTGAGAGAGACATAATCGATTTTATCGGGAATATAAAAAAGTCTGGCGATGAGATGTTGACGACATTAAGGTATTTTAGCGAGATCATAGAAGTTGAAATAGGGAAAGCTGAGCTGAAATTTGAGAAATTCAATCCGCTTGAGGTTGTCAACGATGTGATAAGCTATTTTACGAATGAGATTAAACAAAAGGGTTTAAATGTTATTATAAATTCTGATGAAAGTTTTGAAATTGAAGCTGATAAGAAAAAGTTTAAAGAGATAGTTTATCAGTTGATTTCAAGTGCTGTTAAATTTTCACGTGAAGGGTCTTCAATTGATGTGGGGCTTGTAAAGTCTGGGGATAATTTTGAATTTAGTGTGAGGGATACAGGGATTGGGATTCGCCCTGAGGATATTTCAAAAATTTTTAAGCCATTCCCTAAGATAAAGACTCATTTAAACGGCTCTGGACTTGGTCTTGCTCTTGCCAAATGTCTCGTTGAATTGCATGGAGGTAAAATAACTGTTTCAAGCGAATATCAAGTTGGAACTGAATTTAGGGTTATATTGCCATTAAAGAGGGGTCATAACGGTCTTAAAAAAGAGGAAGTTAAAAAGTATGAAGTGATATAAAGTTTCTTTCTCATGGCTACCTCCCTTACGAAAGGCATGGGTCATTGCGCCCATGCCTTTTCACTTTGTATTGTTTTGTCAACAAGTTCTCTTATCACTTTTATATGTTTAGGTGTTGTGCCACAACAACCTCCGATTATGTTTACTCCTAAATTAATAAGTTTTTCAACAAACTTGGGTATGCTGTTCGGAGTGTCCGGGTAAATTAATTTATCGTTTATTCGTTTTGGTGTTCCAGCCGACGGTTTTATAATGATGAAAGTTTCCCTTGTGATGGTTCTTAACTTTTCAGCAAGTATGGTCATTTCGGCAAATCCATTTCCACAATTTGCGCCGGTAATTTCAGCTCCAAGGTTTAACATCTCTTTAACGCTGGTTTTTAAATCAGTGCCACCATAGGTTTGAAATCCATTTTTTGTCAAATGAAAGCTCATCGAAACCGCTATAGGTAATTTTGTCTCGGTTCGGGCAACTTGATAGGCTGCTTTCATTTCCTCTACGAAGATCATCGTTTCGATTAAAATCGCATCTACACCGCCATCATTTAAGCCACAAATTTGCTCTGAAAAATAAGCGTCTATATTTTTAAATTCTTTATCCGTTGGTTTTAAACCGGTTGGCCCAACACTGCCGAAAATAAACTTATTATCAATTTTAGCTTTCCGCGCTATTTGTGCTGAAGCTTTAGCCAGTTCATATATGTTTATGTCTTTGATTCTTACAGGATTTGCTCCAAACGAGTTCGTTGTTATTATATCAGCGCCAGCGTTAATGTAATCAATGTGAAGTTTTTCCACTAGGGATGGTTTTTTAAGATTTAATATCTCAGGGTTTTTTTCGTTTGAAAGTTTTAAAAGTTCAGTTCCGATCGCGCCGTCACTTACAAGTATTTTCGATTTTAGCAGTTCGAGCATAGATTTTTTATTAAGTTCACGATTTGTATCGATGTATCGAAAAGTATCTTGGATGCATTTTTAAGCGCATACGATTCTTTCATTCCAAGGTGTGTCATGGTTATTATTGATGTCAGCCCCAGGCTTTCGGCTAATTCTTTTAAGTCGCCCTCAATTTTTCCAGTTATAGCAATAATTGGTATATTTTTAGCCCTTTCAATTATTCCCTTAATTGCTTTGCCATATTTAACTTGGGAATCAATTTTACCTTCGCCTGTTATTATGAGGTTTGCATTTTTTATTTTTTCATCAAATGAGACGAGATCAAGGAACAAATCAATTCCTCTTACAAGTTCTGCATTGCAGAATGCGACGAGACCTCCTGCAAGTCCTCCCGCTGCTCCAGCGCCTGGGAGATTTTCTATGTCAATTCCGTATTTTTCTTTAATAGAATCAGCTAATTTTTTAAGTGCTTTGTCAAGAGTTGGAAGTTCTGATCTTCGTGCACCTTTTTGCATAGCGTATGTGAAAGAAGCGCCTTCGGGACCACAAAGAGGATTTAAAACATCTACAGCAACTTTAAATTTAACTTTTTTAATCCGTTCATCTACAGCAGAGTCATCTATTTTCTTCAATTTGAGAAGATTTATTCCGCCTTGCTTCAGTTGCTTTCCGTTTTTATCAAGGAACCTATACCCTAAAGCTGTCGCCATACCCATTCCACCATCGTTTGTGGCGCTTCCACCAACTCCGATGATTATTTCGTTTATATCGTGTTTGAACGCTTCTTTTATTAATTCTCCAACTCCATAAGTTGTGGTTATTTTAGGGTCGCGTTTGGATTTTGGAACAAGCGTTAACCCGCTCGCAGAGGCCATTTCAATTACTGCTGTCCCACTTTTAATTAAGAATTTGGCTTTTACCCTTTGTCCCGGCAGGGGACCTGATACGATCGCATCATGAATTTCACCACCGATTGAATAGTGAATTGCGTCGACAAATCCTTCTCCTCCATCCGAGATCGGAATTTTTACGATCTCGCAATTCGGCAGGACTGATTCAAATGCGCTTGAAATTATCTGTGTAGCTTCTATAGATGTAAGGGAGCCTTTAAACGAGTCAGGGGCTATTACGATTTTCATTTTTATGTTTGAGTCGATTTTTGAAAATCTTGGCTGAAAGGATTATAGCGGACTCCATACTTTTTTCATTCGCGATTAATTTTCCTGCGATATCGTAAGCGGTGCCATGATCCGGCGATGTTCTTACTATGTTAAGTCCAGCTGAAAAGTTAACAGTTCTATAAAAATCTATAAGTTTTATCGGGATGAGCCCTTGGTCATGATATAGCGATAAAATCGCATCGTAATTTTTATATTTTTTCTCGCCGAAAAATCCATCTGCTGGAAATGGACCTTCGATTGAAAATTTTTCTCTACTAAGTCGATGAATAACTGGTTTTATGATTTTTTCCTCCTCTTCTCCAATAAGTCCATTCTCACCAGCGTGTGGGTTTAGCCCAAGGATTGCGATGGTTGGCGAATTTATACCAAAATCTAAACAAAGTGAATTAATCAGGATTTCAATTTTTTCGGTTAACAATTCTTTTGTTAAAATTTTGCTCACTTTAGATAGGGGTATGTGAATCGTCACCAGCCCAAGTTTAATTTTGTTGTTTACGAACATCATCAAATATTTTTTTGAGTTCGAAAGTTTCGCTATCATTTCTGTTTGTCCTGGGAAATTAAATCCAGCGAGATTTAACGCTTTTTTAGAAACTGGGGCGGTACATATAGCGTGGGCTTTTTGTGTAAGGCATAGCTCAACAGCAAGTTTTATAGATTCTCCAGCAATTCTGCCGGATGTCTTCGTAGGTTTGCCAATGTTAATTTCAAAGTTTTTAAAATTTTTCATCGGCAAAACATTTACAACTCCATCTTCAATTGAAAGATCATCCTCATCAAACATAATGTGAAATTTTAGATTTAAACGCTTGGAGTAAATCTCGACGATTTTAAGTGGTGCTATGATAAATGGGTTGGCTATGCGTAAGACATTTCTCTTCACCATTGATTTTAAAGCAACCTCAGGACCTATGCCATTTATATCACCCACGGTGATCGCAATTTTAGGGTTCATATGTCTCAACGGATGTTAATTTAAAAGAACCATACTGATCAGTGAAGACAAACTTTCTTCTGATTGGTTCGTAATACCATATTTCCTCAGTCGGTCTTCCAGGGGTATATTTTCTTTCGATTTTCGTCGGTTGCCCGTAGAGTATATAAACCTTCCCTTTATCCGTCCTCGCTCCATCCCTTTCTCTCAAGGTTGCGAAATTTATATACGCATAATCAACCCTTCGGTAGTATTCAGCCATCAATTCGTTATATAATGTTTTCGGTGTCGGATCTCTCTTTGCCCAAAATTCTTTAAACTTTTGTAACCTTGCTTGTTGTGTTCCAAATCTCAATTTTGCCATTTCATCTGGCGTGGCAATATACTCAAGAATTTCAATTGCATAGTCAAGGTTTTGAAGTGAAAATGGCATGTCAATCCATTCAACGCTGAACTTCTTTGTGAATGATTTTTTAATTTCCTTCCCAGTAGGGTCTTTAAATTTTACGGACATTATAAGCTCATACTCTCCAAGGTCAAGTGAATCACCCTTAAATGGAATGAGAAGCGAATAATATCTCTGCGATGGCATTGGAACTAAAAGATAGGTGAAAATTGTGTCGTAAGGATTTTCTTTGAAAAGAAATTGTTTGTCGTTTTTAATTTCATCGCCCTGAATTGTAACTTTTTTCATTTCTTTTCTTTTTCCAAATTCGGAAAGGAAAACAAGGGAACATTCGACTGTCTCTGGTTTATCGGTGAATTGAATATATGCGACGAACCCCTTCCCGAAGTTAACTCTGTTTCCAATGTTGGTTGGTATTAAAATAACCGTATCTCCATTTGTATGGCTTTCTTGGATGATCGTAAGATCCGATGTTTCAAATGAGTTAGGTTTAAATGATTTTAAACTAATGTTTCGTTCCCTTTTTAGAATCTGAGTTGCCTGTTCATCTTCGACAATCAATATCAAACGATAATTTCCTGGTGTTAAGTCAAAGCGAAAATTCCCCTGAGTGTAAATATCTTTTGAAGTCGTTTCATTATAATCATTAGTTGCTCTATGACCTCTGAATATCTTCCTCGCTGTCGATCTCCCATCTTTATCAAGGATTTCGACGCTTACAGTGAAATTTGCAATATACAAAGGTGAATCCAAGGGGTTTTTTACAAATGTCAGCAGTGCGTTTGATATTCTAAAGTTTATGTCAATTCTGCTTTTCGTTGTGTCTTCGCTTATGAGGTTTATAACTTCATAAAAGAATAGTTTCCCGAATTCTCTTTCAGTTGTTGAGAAAAATGGGCGGAAAAATGGAAGTTGTGCAGATAAGGTTGAGGTCAAAAGAAATAAGATGAAAATCAACTTTTTCATGTTTACCTCTGAAATTTTTTCTCTTGCTTAATTTAAACATATAGATGCGAAAATTCAATCCACCGTTTAATTCAGTTTATGGATTTGAGTCGCTTTTGATACCAATGTTTTATTCCTTCAGCAATATATATATTGCAACTATCGTGGTTAATTCGAAAATTAAAAGCGTAACCCCAGCAACTTTATCATAAGTTTTAACTGTGTTAAGTTTTTCAGGATCCCCTGTTTTTAAATATTCACCGTATAATTTATCAGCCTGCATTTTGAAGTAAACCGAGACTGCTCCGCTTGCCAAACTTAATCCCGCTATTGGTAAGACGGATTTAAGTTTATCTTTCGGCTTTGTTCGCAGTTCTGATTCAGCGCCTGGTTGTTGAGGCAGGCTAACTTCGATATTTCGGTTCCCCCCATCTATAAAAACTTCAACTTCACCATAACCCTTTTTTCTGATTTTTAAACTTTTCCCAAGCAAATCTTTCATTTTAAAAATCGCTGGGGTAGTTCCGATTATTGAATCACCAAGAAAAATATCCGCCGAGAATGGAATTGAGTTAATTTTGATAAGTTTTTCAAAGGATATAAAAAGGTTCAGCGTGTCGTTTTCTTTAACTTCTATTTTCTGAACTATATCCTTTTCAAGCCAATCTGTTGTTTTAGGGTATTTCAAATTGAGCGTGTAAGTCCCAGATTTGATTTTCATATTTATCAAAGGGGATCTTCCAACAAATGTTGAATCAATGTAAACCAAAGCTCCACCCGGTTCCGTGTTTATGTTAATAAACCCGTATTTTTCTTGAGTGAAAACATTGGCAGAAATTGATAAAAGAAAGACAAGCAAAAATATCATCTTATTTGGATGTCTGTGTTTTAAAAGCATAAACCATTCTATCTTCTGAAGCCACAAAAATAAAATTTTTCCAGATGACAGGGGTTGATTTTACTCTTCCAGCAGTTTCGTAATTCCAAAGCAATTTTCCATCCGTGATATCAATTGCATAGATGTTTTTGTCAAGTGATCCAATGAAGACGACATCATCGGAGACAAGCGGGGCAGAATTGATTACGCTTTTCGCAGAGAAAGTCCAAAGAACAGTTCCATCCTTTTCTCTCAAAGCGTAAAATTTCCCAGAGGCTGTCCCAAAGAAAAGCAATGAGTCCTTAATTGCGCATCCACCATAAATTTTTGAGTTTGTCTGAAATTTCCACTCAAGGTTTCCATTTTTAAGATCAAGGGCGTAGAAAGTTCCGTTTAAAGCCCCAACAAATACTTTTCCTTTGTGTATTGAAACTGGGGCAAAGATAGGGGAGTTTGCGTTAAATTTCCAGCGTAATTTCCCTGTTTCAAAATCAATGCAATAAACATTTCCATCGTCACAGCCGAAAACTATCGCATTTCCATCTGAAGCAGGTGATGAACGGATTGGTTTTGATGCTTTAAATTCCCAGATTTTTTGTGGTATGTCATATTTTATTTGATAGTTTATCACATGGCTATCAATTGTTGCGACGATGAGGTTATCATAAATAAACAATGGTGATGCTTCAATTTCGCCAATTTTTTCACGCCATATGACCTTACCGAGATTTAAATCAAGCGCTTGAAGTGTATTTTTACCGTGGGCAGTTGGGATTACGATCTTATTTTTATAAAGCACGGGAGTTGCTGATATAGAAGATTCTGCTTCAATTATACCTATTTTTTTTCCTGTTTCAATGTTGACCACATGGATTTCTCCATTAAGCGTGGCGATAAATAAAATTCCATCCGCAACAATCATTGGAGCGTACGAAAACCCTGCGCCAGCGTTATATTTCCACGCCAGTTGAAATGGGGGTGAGATGTTGAAGTAAGAAACATTAAGATTTTCTGATGAATTTCCATATTGAATCCAATTGAATTCACCAAGGATTATATTTTTTTCAAGTCTAAATGATGAACAGGAGACAAAAACGAGTAGGAGGAAGACGCTAATTTTTTTCATGCGATAAATTTAAGTGTTTTAAAAATCCCAGCCGAAAAAGAATTGATGGAAAAACGACTTTTGAAATTTTGATAAATTGTTTTCAAGCCTTTTTCCAACATCATATCTTAATACAATGACTCCGCCGATATTAAATCTTATTCCAAACCCAACGCTTCCGAGTGTTTCAGTGTATTTGTTGTCCCATGCATTCCCAGTGTCGAAGAACAAGGCACCTCTTATTGAGCCTATGAAAATTCCGCCAAATGGGAATTTGATATCAAATTTATCTATGAACGGAAAGCGTAGCTCTTGGCTTACAAACCAAAGTTTTTTACCCCTTATTGACCATCTTTCATATCCTCTCAAATCCCAACTTCCGCCCATGAACCATCTTCTCGCCTCTTTACCCTCATTGTAGAAAAGTGTCAACCTGACAGCATATGCTGATCTTGTGGATAATCTGAAGTAATGTCTGTAATCAAAAATAAATGTGTAGTAATTGACATTTGAAAATTGTATATCTGTGGTATAAGCAAGGGTTATGTTGAACCTTTTACCGTCGATTGGTCCTGTTGGAGACCAAAGTGAGTTATCAAAAATGTAAGAAAGCGAGTTTGAAAGAAGCATAGCTTTTCTTTCCCTGACCCCAAAGAGTATCTCTTTATCCGAGCGATTTAACATAATGCTAGCTTCAACTCTTCTGAAGACTGATATTGGATAGCTTAGTGCGAAATATCCTCCGTATGCTTTTTCGTAGTAAAAAAGATCAGGGTCAGTAAGATCATATCTTCTCCCAGCTAAGTGGAAAATCCCATATGCGAAATTCGTTCGTTTGCTCAGTGAGACGCGCGAAATTGCAATGTTGAAACTTTTTAGAATTTCGTCCTTTGTCTGTGCTGTGTTGTAAATCAGGATATAATATCTTTCGTTTCCGAGAAGATCACTTAAAGCAATTGCAGCACCACCAACCGTTCCAAATATGGGATCTGTTGAGATTTGGCTTTGTGCTATATCAAGATCATATTTTCCACGATATGTCGTGACATTGACCTTTTGGATTCCGTGAATTTTGGGCGTGTCCCAGTGATTTTTGTCAATTGTTTGATAGTTTATCTTTTGAACGAAATTTGGCTTTTCAATTTTTTCATAGACATTCTCAATCATTCTAATTTGAAATTTCAAATTTTCAAGTGCAACGCAAACTATCCTGCCATCGTCAGTCCATGTTGGATCAAAAGCAGCGGTTGTTAAATTTGTGATTTGTTTTATTTCGACTTCCTCGTATCCGTTCAAATTAAAAGTTCCGTCAAGTTCAGCTATGAATTTCTTTTGTGAAAGGTCGATTACCCAGATATTTTGTGTCCCGTCGATGTCCGAAGAAAAAGCGAGAAATCTTCCGTCTGGTGCCCATGAAGGCGAGCTACAAGAGAAATTGCCGTAGATAAAATACTCGATTTTATCGTCATTTACATCGTAAAGGAAAATGTTATATTTCCCGTCGATTCCAAAGTTCATTCTGTCAGAGATAAATGCGATTTTATCACCTTTCGGCGACCATGCAACTTCTCTGTCGTCGTAAAAATCGTTTGTTAATTTTTTCAGGTTTTTCGTCTTGAGATCGAAAATGTAAATGTCGCTATAACCTGACTTATCTATAGCTGTTATAGCCAGTTTTTCCGCATCGGGAGAAAATGAAAGGGATGTTATCATTACAAGCGAATTAAATTGAAACATATCTGTAATTTTTTCGCTTCTTAGATCGTAAATATGTATTGCGTCATGATCCCCAGATTTTGTTATAAAGGCAAGCTTGTCGTTTTTAACATCAATTTTTGTTTTGAAGAGGTGAAATGCCTCAAGTTTATCTGAGCGTTCTCCCTCAATTACTATTTTTGGTTTTGTTTTTAATTCAAGGTCGATTTTGTAGATATTTGTGTATCCAGTTATATTTCCGACAAAGTAAATTTCTTTTTTATCGCCGTTTTTGTAAAAGACGGGTTTCATATTAAATCCTTCGACGACAAGTGGTTTGGTAACGGCGCTCGGTGGGTCATTGTATTTGAGAAGTGGGTAATATTTTTTCTTAAGGTGATAGAGCCATTCCTCATCAAATTGTTTGTAATTTTTCCCAATCGTTAACTCAAAGACTTTTTCGAATGAGTTAGCTTTCCAGAAGTTTTCAAGCAAAAGAAGAATTTTTTCCTCACCGTATTTTTGAGCTATATATTCGAGTATATTTTGTCCCTCTTTATACATCAGAAATGTCCCCAAAATTCTATCCATTTCGGAGAGAGGCACAATGTACCCGTTAAGGACGGCGTCTCTTAGAAGCATTTCAGCTTGGTTATCCCATTTTGTAGACCAGAATTCAGCGAGTCCCTCTGTAAACCACAATGGTGGCATCTTTTCTGTCGGCTGTTTGCGATCCTTTAGAACGCGTTGAACTTTATGGAGTGTAAATACATGGATGAGTTCGTGTTTTATTACATGTTTGAATTGATAAAGTGAACCATCAAATGGTATAACAACCCTTCCTTTTATGAATTCAAAAAATCCGCCAACTCCTTCTGGGATTAATCCAGGAGTTGTATTTGTTTGTTGGAAATAAAGATGGGAACTGTAGAAAACGAGCGGGATTTTATTCAAGATGTTTATGTTGAACTTTTCTTGAAGTTCAGCATAAGCTTCTTCAGCAAAGTATGCGCCTCGTTCAGCGATATCTTTCATTTCAGGGTGATAATAGATGTCAAAGTGTTCAGTTTTTAAAATATCCCATTGAAACTCTGTATATTGAACTTTGTTTCTCCCGAAATAATACCATTGGGCAAGACAATTGGAGTAAAGGAAAAGGAGGCACAAAACTAAATTTATAAATTTTATCATGGCTTTAATTCGACTTTATTAAGAGTCCTACTCAAATTTATAAACGCTGTAACAATTAATCAAGTTCTTAGTGGCTGAATTTGGGTTTTTTAAGCCAAATTTTGAAAAACGATATTTTTTTGTTAATTTTGGTTGCAAAAAATCTAAAAATAAACTACAAGAACCTAATGGTTAAAATCGGAGTTCCAAAGGAGACCTATCCTGGGGAAACAAGAGTAGCAATTATACCTGCTAATGTTCAACAATTCAAAAAAATTGGGGCTGAAGTTATAATTGAGTCAGGAGCAGGCGAAAAGGCCGGTTTTACTGACGCAGAATATCTTGAAAAAGGGGCGCAAGTTGTGAAAACCCGAAAAGAAGTTTTTGAAAATGCCGATGTTATACTTCAAGTTCGAGCTCTCGGGGCAAATCCCGAAATGAGCAAAAAAGATATTGCCTTGATGAGGGAAGGGCAGATTTTAATTGGATTTATGGAACCTTTCTTTGCGAAGGACTTGGTTGAAGAGGTGGCAAAGAAAGGAGTGATTTCTTTTGCACTGGAACTTTTGCCGAGAACATCTCGAGCTCAAAGTATGGATGTTTTATCTTCAATGGCAACTATCTCAGGATATAAGGCTGTTTTACTTGCGGCGAGTCATTTACCGAAGATGTTTCCAATGCTTACGACAGCAGCGGGGACAGTTTTACCTGCAAATGTTTTTGTTATAGGTGCTGGAGTTGCTGGGCTTCAGGCAATTGCAACAGCAAGAAGGCTTGGGGCTGTTGTGAAAGCGTATGATATAAGACCGGCAACGAAACAAGAAGTTGAAAGCTTGGGGGCAAAATTTGTTGAACTTGGTCTTGAATCTCAAGAGGCTGAGGATAAAGGTGGGTATGCTCGGGATATGGGAGAAGAATTTTATAGAAAACAGAGAGAAATGCTGACAAAAGTTGTGGCTGAAAGTGATGTTGTCATCTCAACGGCTGCTGTCCCTGGGAAAAAGGCACCTATATTAATTACCGAGGATATGGTCAAAAATATGAAACCTGGTTCAGTTATCGTTGATCTTGCTGCTGAAAGAGGTGGAAATTGTGAATTAACTAAACCTGGCGAAGTGATTGAAAAGTACGGCGTTACAATAATTGGGCCTGTCAATGTCCCAGCAACAGTACCTTATCATGCAAGCCAAATGTATTCGAAGAACATCACAAATTTCTGTATGCTTTTCATTAAGAACGGCGAAATAAACATTAATCTTAACGACGATATTTTATCAAGCACATTACTTACAAAAGATGGAAAACTAACAAACCCAATCTTTAATTAAAAACAAAACTTAGAAAAGAAAATATGGATTCATTCATTGCGGTATTAACCATTTTCGTTTTGGCTATGATTGTTGGATTTGAGGTTATCACAAAAGTTCCACCTATTCTTCATACGCCGTTGATGTCGGGTTCAAATGCAATTTCTGGAATCACAATTATAGGTTCAATTATAGCTGCTGGAGCTAAATACACGACGCTTGCTTCTGTCCTTGGAGTAATTGCAGTTGCATTTGCAACCATAAATGTCGTTGGTGGTTTTCTTGTCACTCATAGAATGCTCGAAATGTTTCGGAAGCCAAAATCAGATCAGAAGGAAAAGAAATCGTAATTAAAACAAAAGTAAATTTACTATGCCACAAGCACTTGTAAATATTGCTTATTTAATTTCGGCTTTGTTATTCGTCTTTGCTTTTAAAGGTTTGTCCCATCCACGAACTGCGATTAGAGGTAATCTTCTTGGAGCACTTGGAATGTTGATAGCAATTGTTGTAACATTGATGGATAAATCAATTGTAAGCTATGAACTTATCATTTTAGGTTTTATAATTGGTGGGGTTATTGGGGCGGTTTTAGCTATTAAGGTTCAAATGACAGCTATGCCCCAGATGGTTGCTTTGTTTAATGGTTTCGGAGGTGGTGCTTCGACGCTTGTTGCTGCGCTCGCTTTTATTGAAGCAACACAATTAAATAAAACTCTTGGAACGCAAGAAACTGTCGCAACAGTTGCGTCTGGAATAATTGGCGCAGTTACATTTTGGGGAAGTCTGGTAGCTTTTGGAAAGCTCGAGGGCATAATTGAGGAAAGGCCGGTTAGGTATAAGGGAGACCAAATTGTTAAAATTTTATTTGCACTTTCTTCTATTATCCTTGGCATTTACTTTGGACTTGAGCGAGATATAAACTATTACTGGTATTTAGTGGCGGCATCATCAGTTCTTGGTGTTCTTTTGACCATTCCGATTGGCGGTGCGGATATGCCAGTAGTGATTTCTTTATTAAACTCATACTCAGGACTTGCTGCTTGTGCCACGGGTTTCGTTCTAAATAATAATGCTTTGATCATTTCTGGTTCGCTTGTTGGTGCATCTGGAATTATACTTACAAATCTTATGTGTAAAGCGATGAATAGATCTTTAACAAATGTTTTATTCGGTGGATTTGGTGAGATAGTTGCAGGTGCTGATGAAGACAAGGTTTATGGCGGTAAGGTAAAATCAGCTTCACCTGAGGAAGTAGCGATGCTCCTTGAAAATGCAAGACGTGTTGTTATAGTTCCTGGTTATGGAATGGCAGTCTCACAGGCGCAATTTGCAATTCGTGATTTGATGAAAGTTCTTGAATCCAAAGGGATTGAGGTTGAATTTGCAATTCATCCAGTTGCAGGAAGAATGCCTGGGCATATGAATGTTTTGCTTGCGGAAGCAAATATACCTTATGAAAAATTAAAAGAGATGGATGAGATAAATCCAACATTTGAGCAAACGGATGTATCAATTGTAATTGGAGCAAACGATGTTGTGAATCCACTCGCTCGAACAGATTCAAACAGTCCAATTGCAGGGATGCCAATTCTTGATGTTGATAAATCAAAAACAGTTGTCGTAATAAAACGAAGTTTAGCACCGGGATTTGCTGGGATACCGAACCCATTATTTGCAGCTGATAATACCTTGATGCTTTTTGGAGATGCGAAGAAAATGGTTCAGGAATTGATAAATGCCTTGAAAGAGTCTTGAGAATTGATCTTGATGTTTGTTATCTCTAACCCCGACAAATATGTCGGGGTTTTTTATTTTATAAGTTCCTTGGAGCGAATGAAAATTTCATCAAACATTTTTTCGGTCAATTTCCCTGTGAAAGTATTCCTTTGGCTTGGGTGATATGAACAAAGTAGGGTTATTTTTTTCTTATCCCGTTGGAAAGTTAATTCATTGCCGTGATAGAATTTCAAATCGCCGTTTATTCTTTCAAAACCAGTGTCAATCAAAGTTTTCGTAGTTGTTGCGAATGAGATTTGTCCAAGCGTTACGATGACCTTTACATTTTTTAGAAAAGTTAACTCGCTTTTCAAATAGTCATTGCAATTTTTGATCTCTTGTGGGGTTGGTTTATTTTCAGGTGGGGCGCATCTGACGACGGCAGTGATATAACAGTTGTTAAGTTTTAAGCCATCATCTTTTGAAATTGATTCGGGTTGATTTGAAAATCCGAATTTATAAAGTGTTTTATAAAGCCAATCCCCGCTTCTATCCCCTGTGAACATTCTTCCAGTTCTATTCCCACCGTGTGCAGCAGGTGCAAGTCCAACGATTAAAAGTTGAGCGGATTTGTCTCCAAATCCTGTGAGTGGTTTCCCCCAATAATCCCAATTTTTAAATCTTGCTACTTTTTCCTTGGCTACTTTCTCACGCCACTTGACAAGGCGGGGACATTTACGGCAGCTTATAATTGTATGGTTAAGCTCTTCGATTGATTTAAAGTTCAATTTTTGAAGATATCCTTTGTTGAATTTTCAGGTCGAGATATGGTCAATTGTTTTGCACTTAGAAGAAATATAAATGCCAAATACAATGGACAAATTCGCATCGCCAGCAGGAAATAGATAAACCCATTCGTTCACTTTTGATATTTAAGGCGCCAAGATTTTGGGGGTCGCAATAGAACAATATCAATCTAGTGAAAATTTTTAATTCAGCCTTTTGGGAGTTTAAGTGTGCTTAAAATACGCGATGCTTTTTTAGCATCGGCATCGTTGTCAAAGGCAAAGAAAGCAACAAATTTGTTGCCCAAAACTGAAGCCTTCACGAAAGACAAATTAATCCCCGCTTCTGCTAAAGCATTAGTCATCAAGTGTCCTAAACCTGGTTTATTTTGACCTTCGATACGGAGCACAACGGGAGTGGACACCTCAGAAAAGCCCGCAGACTTTGCAGCTTCGGTTGCTTTTTTGCCCTTGACAGGACCAAGATAAACAACTCCAGAATTTGCTTTTGCAGGGTTGCGTTCAACCAAAACAACTTGCAAGTCAACTTTTGCTTGGGCAAATGGTTCTAATACCTTGGCAAGCGTTCCTGGTTTGTCCTCGATTTCCCCGCTCCACAAGGCGACTTTCTGCACCTTTAAAGGCATATTTACACCTCCTAATTTTGATTTTGTAAACCCAAAATCTTGTTGACTTGTAATTAATATATAAAACTTGCTCACATTTGTCAAGATTTTCCCATGATGATATTTGTATTATTCTCTTACGCCCTACTTAATGCAAAACTATCAATCCCCCTGAAATGTTTTGTTGGGTCGATGCTGAAGTTGAACGTTTTAAACAAGGGTGTTTTAATAAAGTATTGATTTGCCATAATCATAAGACATTCTGCCAGAGAGGTTGGTAGAGAAGTGAGGTTTCATGAAATGCTCTTGCGAAGTTCGTGGTTGACATTTGGTTTGGAATTTATTATATTATAGCGCGTGAACCAATCTGTTTTATAGTTGGGCACAGCTCAATGTGTCCAACTCTGATTATATATATTTTTTAAGAGGTGAGGCAAAATGAAAATTTATAAAATAAGAGTATCATTATTGCCTCTGCTTATTTTTCTGCTTTTTTTCATTTCTTTTGTTTCCAATGCTCAAGTTATAAAAACTACGATAGGGGATATTCTTGTAAATCCAGACAAATATGATGGAAAAATAGTTGAGGTTAAAGGAATAGCTATGTCAGTCAAATTTAAAATCTCTAAGAGAGGCAATCCCTACACTACATTTAAATTAACAGATGATAGCAACACCCTTACTGTTTTTAGCTTTGGAACTTTACCTATTTATGAAAAAGATAAGGTAAAAGTTATAGGAAAATATCAGAAGGTTAAGTACGTGGGTGGTTACGTTTTTTATAATGAAATAGATGCTTCAGCGGGAAAAGTAGAGAGTGTGAGATAAAAAATTGATTCCCAACCTTTATTCTCTACAGCTTGCAAAATATCCACAATTAGATCATTAATCAGGTTTAGAGCAATTTTTTACATAATTTATCGTTATGGGGGTTATTTTACCAATGCTTTAATTAAATAACTTTCTAAACTTGCAAACACAGATAGTTTTAAGTTGGACTACAATTTTTAATTTTGCTTTCGTTGATCATAAAAAGTCTTGACAAAGGATTAAGGTTTTGTATCAATTTAGCATGGATGCAGTTTTTGAGGAAAAAAGGAAGAATGAACAAAATGGTTAAGAAAAAGATATGAGAGCGATTATAAAGCTTACAGTGTGAATCAGACAGAATGGAAATTGAAAGTTTGTTTTAAAGGTAATTTTGAGGCTAGCTTACGCCAGCCCTTTCAAGGTTATCACTTGTAAATTAAATTGAACAATTGATTTGCCAAATCTTTGTTAAGGTCTTTGAGAATTTTATACTCATCCAGCGCTGAACCTCTGTCTCCAATGGCTAAATAAGCTACTCCAAGAGCGTAGTGTGCCTCTGCAAAATCAGGTTTTAATCTTATTGCTTGCTTAAAGGATTCAATAGC
>FPIC01015009.1_pt1 | contig 24575 bp, 17 predicted proteins | sample 1504481 | NCBI WGS metagenome assembly FPIC01 (sample SAMEA4475357, study PRJEB15587) | soil metagenome | biome: Soil; feature: Field | place: India | collected 2015-03-11 | depth 0 m
AGCCGGTTTAAACCGGCTTTTTTATTGTTTAATTTATTATGAATATTACCTAAGAGGCATTTACCTGCTATTTCAATCCAACAATGCGGTATTTTCTTTCTGCCTCCACACAAAACACTTTTATCTTACTATAACACTACAGGCAAAACCAAATGCAAAAAAAGCCATAATACTGTTAGTCAGCACACAAGTTTTGCATAGAATCAATTTACCTCCTATTAAAATACATCTGTATGCTTTAGTAAATACTTATAAAAAATAAGGCATCATACTTACTTAATTTAGCATAATATATTCATGAACAGGCTTTATGCTTTATAGATTAAAATGAAGCTGAATACTATGCTCAATTTACTTGTACGTTTTACCCTATTACTTTTATTGCTGGTACTTACCAGTACTATTGAGACCAATGCACAAAATATAGTTGCCAGGTTATTTAAAACAGGCAAGTACAGAAATTACAACCATGCCAAAATGGGCAACTTTAACAAGTGTGGCAGCATGGGTGCCTATAACACTTATAAAAAAGAACGTATTCGGGTTATAACAGCAAAGCATGCTCCAAAACCTGCTAGCCCTAAACCTCCCGCAAAACCTTCTTCGCCTAATGCCGATGCTCAGGCAAAAGCTCAACCTAAAGAAAATCCTGCATCTACATCTGCTTCTGCTGGTACAGGCTCAGGAACTTCAGCTCCGCCAAAAAGCCTACCGGCAGAAACACCTGCTTCTAATTTAATTGCAAGCTCTGCTCCGGCATTACCAACTGCACCAACTGCAGCTACCAAAACAGCTCACCAAAAGAGCAACTCTACTGCACTTACGCAAGAAGCTTTAAAAAACATGACCGAAGAACAGAGGAGACAGGTTTTAAAAACCATGCAGCCAGAAATAATATTACCTCCCATTCGCTTTATACAAGATCAGGATGAGTTTTCTGTAGCCAATATGGATTCGTTTATGCAAGCTATGGAATATGCACAGGAAGGCAAGATAGTACTTATAGAAGGGCACACAGATGATTTGGGCAGCGAAGACTACAATCTGAAGTTATCTATGAAAAGAGCCGAGAAAATACGACAATTATTACTTTCGGGTGGTGTGGCAGATGAACTGATTTCTGTAATAGGCTATGGCGAAAGCCAACCCCTGGTACCTAACAACTCTACTGAAAACCGATCCATCAATCGAAGGATCGAATTTAAAGTGTTTAGTATTGCAGAGTAGAACCTAAAAAACAGAGGGCGTTTATAATTAAATAAACGCCCTCTGTTTTTTAAAGCTTTCTCTCAGTGTTTACTCCTGTCTTTTATCAGTTGCACGATCAGGTCATCCAATAGTTCTTTTGTATAACCAATTCGCCCGGCATACTCTCGGCAAATATTATATTCCCTGGGCTCAAGTTTGTCGTCCTGCACCATCATCATTACCAATGTTTGTAGCTCAAACGTTTTTTGTATACGCTCTTCTGGTATAACAAAAGAGAGACTACCTATATTATCTGTAATTAACCTGGTATCTTCTGGTGTCAACCCTAGCCTGTCTCCTATCATTAACAGAAAATCACTTTCCTGTTCATCCAGTTCTCCATCAGAAATTGCTACAATGATCAGGTTTTGAAAAAAAGCCAGTTTCTTTTCTTTGGTGTCCAATAGTTCATTGAACGAAGTAGTACTCGCCATATCTAAATGATTAAATTAATACATAATTTTTTAAAAGCCCTTGAGCTTACAAACCACAACAAAGCCTTTATTTACAAGTAGTTGTAGCCTTATACTTTGTACGGGTTTAAAGCACATATGGCTAAAAGCTACTTAAATAATACAAGTAAGTCTGGTATATAAAGAAAAAGCAGCTCCAATTTTACTGGAGCTGCTTTTTATAAGTTGCTATGCAGGTAACTACATCTTTTTTGCCTTTTTCTTTGTAGTAACAGGAAAGCCCCGATCACGCATTAAGGCATCAATTTTAGCGTCACGGCCACGAAACAATCTGTACGCCTCTGCGGGGTCCATTGCGTTTCTTGGCGCAAAAAGATATTTAACCAATCGGTTTGCTACATCTTTATCATAGAAACCACCCGGTGCTTCTTCAAATGCTTCTGCGGCATCAGCTGTTAAAACATCTGCCCACATGTAGCCATAGTAAGCTGTAGCGTATCCCTCACCGGAAAATACGTGCCCAAAATGTGGAGAACGATGGCGCATTACAATTTCTTTAGGCATGTTCAGCGATTTAAGCGTTTCCTTCTCAAAAGTGCGGGCATCCATGTTTGTTGGGTCAGCCATGTGGAACTTCATATCCATCAATGCAGATGCCAGGAACTCAGTAGTACCAAACCCCTGATTAAAGGTAGATGCCTTTTTGATTTTTGCTACCAGGTCAGCAGGAATAACTTCACCGGTTTTGTGGTGCCTTAAGTATTGGTTAATTACCTTATCGGTAGAGAGCCAACGTTCCAGCAATTGCGACTGGAACTCTGTATAATCGCGTACACCACTATTTAAAGTTGGGTATTTTACGTTAGATGCAAAAAAGTGTAAAGCATGCCCAAACTCATGAAAAAACGTTGTAGCATCAGACCATGAAATTAGCATAGGCTCTCCTGGAGCTGGCTTTACAAAATTAGAGTTGTTTGATGCCAACACTGTTTTTTTACCATTAAAAGTAGTGTGGCTGCGATAGGTAGTTGCCCATGCACCCGAGCGCTTACCCTGGCGCGCAAATGGATCCAGGTACCAAAGGCCTATATGCTCGCCTGAAGTTTTATCAGTTACTTCCCATACCTTTACATCCGGGTGAAAAACTGGTACAGATCCATCTGGAACTGGAGTAAAGTTATAGTTAAACAATTCTCCTGCTGTAAAGAAAAGGGCCTGTGTCAGGTTACCTAGCTCCAGGTATTGTTTTACCTGGTCAGAGTCCAGGTCATACTTTTTCTTCCGTACCTTTTCTGCATAATAGCGGTAATCCCAGGGTGCAATGGTAATTTTAGCCCCACTCACATTGGCTATTTTCTGCATATCAACTACCTCTTCTTTTACCCTCGCCAGTGCAGCAGGCCAAACTGCATTCATTAAATCCATGGCAGCTTCTGGTGTTTTAGCCATACGGTTCTGCAGGCGCCACTCAGCATAGTTGTTATGACCGAGCAACTTTACGCGCTCGTTTCTCAACTGCAGTATCTTTACAATATTATCATTGTTATCATTCTCATCGCGGTTGTCAGCACGGGAGTAATAATTGTTCCATACCTTTTCACGTAGGCCTCTTTCGTCAGAATAGGTCAGGAACTGGTCCATTGACGAGCGGGTATTGGTAACAGCATACTTACCTTCCTGCCCTCTATCGGCAGCTTCTTTGGCGGCTGCTTTTACAAAAGATTCGGGCAATCCTTTAAGCTGGTCTTTGGTTAGGTATACAACGTACTTTTCTTCATCGGCCAAAATATTATTTGCAAAAGAAGTGTATAGTGAAGATAACTCTTTATTGATAGCCGCATAGCGTTGTTTTGCCTGTGCATCAAGCCCGGCACCTTCCATAGCAAAATCTTCATAAATAAGCTGAACTACACGTTGCTGGTCGGCAGGCAGAGGTGTTTTCTGAGCATTATCATAAACTGCTTTTATACGCTCGAACAGCTTAGTATTCTGCGAAATTTTTGACCTGAAATCCGAGATTTGTGGAGCAAGCTCAGCTTGTATTTTTCTAAACTCAGGAGAAGACATGTTGCTTGACCAGATACCATAATAGGTAAACACCCTGTTTAGCTCTTCTCCTGCTTTTTCCATGGCTTCAATAGTGTTCTCAAAAGTAGGTGCGCTAGGGTTGCTCGTTATTGCATCTATCTCGGCAAGGTGCAGAGCCATTCCTTTTTCCATGGCTGGCTTCAGATCGGCCAGGTTCATTTTATCAAATGCAGGTACACCACCATAGGGGCCAGTCCATTCGGCAAGAAGTAAATTTTGTACTTCCCTGGGCTGCGAAGCTTGAGCCTGTTCTGTAGGAGCCTGGGTTTGCTGCTGAGTGGTTTGTGGCTGTGTAGTTGTACAGCCAACAAAAGCGAGTGCAGGTAGTACTTTCCACAAGCTACCAGCTGATATTAATTGCTTCTTCATAGAAAATCTAAATAATACAGATGAATCCTAACAGGATTCTGTTTTACAAATTGGTAAAACCAAGTTAGCCATTATTTAGTAATTTTCCGTGATTGCGACCTATTAATTCAAAGTAGTGGGCAAACTACACCAGCGGGGGGTATGCCAAACAAAGGTGTGTTTCATTTTCCGGCTCCCAATAAATTCATGTGCGGTTTTGCAAGGGCTGCCTGCAGATCATCATCTTCTATCTGGTAATGTACCAGGCTGGCTTGTTGTACCAATGCAGTGAAAAGGCGGCGGTGAAGTTTACTCTGTGGCAAATATTCCGGGTGCCATTGTACACCTACCATAAAAGCATGCTCCCTGTTTTCTATGGCCTGCACTACCTGGTTGGGCTCCCGGGCTACAATATCAATAGCTTTTCCAGGCTCTTTTACAGCTTGGTTGTGCAGCGCATTTACACGCAGTTTATTTGTGCCCAAAATCTTTTCCAGCTTACTGCCCGATTTGATAAATACTTTTTTTACAGGAAATATACTTGCCGGGTTAGGCTCTTCCATATAATATGTATTTAGCTCCTGGTATAACGTACCTCCAAAATATACATTCATTAGCTGAGAGCCTCTGCAAATACCCATTACAGGCAGGCCTTTTTTAACAGCCTGGTCCAATAACTGCAACTCCAGGTGATCGCGGTCTTTATCAAGGCCAAATACCAACCTGCGGCTAAAAAGCTTACGCACAAAAAACAATACCGGGAAATACACCCAGCTTATCATTCTGCCTACCCTCTGAAAAATATTGGTGCGAGGTTGCCTCAACGTCCTGTTGAGATATTCATCAATTACATGGTCCTGCTCATAGGTACTAGGGTCTACATCCGCTCCTCCGCCAATAATCAATGCTTGCAGCCCATCAGCAGTTCTGGGTCTAGAGGGTGTAATGCGCACAGGCTTACCTCCTGCCAACAGTACCGAGACTGCCGAAAAAATCCAGGCTACCAAGCCTCCTTTATCGGGCCCTGTAATACCAATTGTAGGTCTGTTCCTGTTAATTTTGTATCTTTCTATCATGTTATCCATTTTTGGGTTAAACCAATCCATTTCTGTTCAAAACCTAAAAGTGTACTTCTTTTAAGGTTCAGGTAGTCTTCACTCATCAATGCAATTTTATCTGGCGTACAAGCTAGCTTTTCAACCATAACCCAGAGGTTCCACTCCTGGGCCAATGACCATTCCGGGTCGGAAATTGAACTGTTAGGCAACCTGTAATGGAAAGTTCTTCTGGGTTTTACCTTACCAACATCTTTGAACTTGGCAAACAACTCCTGATGCAAAAAAGCAAAAAGCGGGTACATATCAAGAGGGCGGTTCCTGTCGGGGTTAAACCTATGGTAATCCATAATAAGCATTTCTGTATCGGGCATATATGCTGGTGATATAGCCAACTCAACATATTCATCCGGAAAAGGATCTATAAAAGGGCTGATTTTACGGGCTAGGTTGGTTTGCCCCGCCTTTAGCAACCAAGGGTACATTAATAAAAAGGCTTGTAAATAGCTTAAGATAACTTTAGTATCCAGGCTCGGCAACTCAATATTGATATGCGTACCAAACGCATTGGTAATAAAATCTTCTGTTCCCTGTGCATGATGCCTGTATAAGGCCACCCTTAGTTTTTCTAATTCCTCTAACTGGCTAAATTCTACGGGTGGGGTTGCAATTTCGTATGGAAATAGCTTTCCCGCTATACGCTCAATTACCTTTTCTAACTCTTCTTCAAGCGTAGCGGCACCCAACATTACTTCTTCCGGATGAATATTAAAAGGCACAAACATTTTCTTGTATCGCTTCTCTGTAAGTAGTGTCAGGTCAAACTCAACAGAAAAGTCGCCTAACCGGGTACCTTTCACATCCTGGGCAAAACGATTTTTTACATGCACTTCGCCACCATACAGGTCTTGTATAATTCGTACAGATTCTTCTATACCCAAGTTCGAAAATTCAAGCTCAAAACCGACAGTGCGCGGTTTTCCGTGCTCATTGTATAATATGGGTGGGGCATTAAATTGCATATTAACCATTTTAACTCTTGAGGATAAACGTAGAATAAGCAAGGCGGTTAAAAAATAAACGTGCTAGTTTTGAGATAAAAAGCCAAATAAACACCTGCTGTTACGCACTATACGTTAGCAAGACAGTGCAACCAACTATTTCGTAACCATAACCCGTCGGGCTTTTTAAAGGTATAGGTTAACTCAGGCAATAAAATTAACCATGGCAGTTTATACTTCATGATCCAAAAAGCTTTTATTCTCTTTATAATTTTAGCAGCCGCAGGCTGCACCAGCAGAAGCTTAACAGAAACTGGCCTGGTTACAGATAAAGCTATGGTAGTTAGTGCGCACCCACTGGCTTCTGCAGTTGGTAAAGACATATTGCAACAAGGAGGCAATGCTATTGATGCAGCAGTGGCAGTACAATTTGCACTGGCTGTGGTATACCCTGATGCCGGCAACATAGGGGGCGGAGGCTTTTTGGTTTTGCGCCTGCAGGATGGATCTGTTGATGCCCTTGATTACAGAGAAAAAGCTCCTCTGGAAGCTTATAGAGAAATGTACCTCGATCAGGAAGGTGAAGTTATACATAACCTTAGCGAAAAAGGGCATTTGGCCGCTGGCGTACCTGGGACAGTAGATGGTATGTTAAAAGCTCATCAAAAATATGGAAGCTTGCCATGGACCAGCCTGGTTCAACCTGCAATTGATCTTGCTCGAAAAGGCTTTCCTCTTACTCAAAAAGAAGCTCATAAACTAAACCTTCAACGCAAAGATTTTATACAGTACAATACCCGGGAACCTGGTTTTATTCTAAAAAACCGCTGGCGTAAAGGTGACACCTTAAAAATACCAGACCTGGCCTTAACCCTTGAACGCATTCGTGACAAAGGCCGTGCAGGTTTTTACGAGGGCACTACTGCAGAACTGATTGTAGCTGAAATGCAAAGAGGAAACGGCTTGATCAGTAAAAAAGACCTTGCTGCTTACCAGGCTGTTTGGCGCCAGGCCCTTACAGGTAAAGCAGGTAACTATAAGATTATTTCTATGCCTCCTCCCTCCAGTGGCGGGGTAGCTTTAATTCAGTTGCTTAATGTTAACCAGGCCTACCCCCTTGCAGAATGGGGTTTAAAAACCAGCCCTACGGCCCACCTTATGATAGAGGCCGAGCGCAGGGTATACGCAGACAGGGCCACCCATCTTGGAGACCCCGATTTTTATAATGTACCGCTTGATGGACTTGTAGATACTGCTTATATAAGCAAGCGTATGGCTGGTATTTCGTTAGATAAAGCCACCCGCAGCAAGAATGTTTCTGCAGGGTCACCTGCTCCTGCAGAAAGTAATAATACTACGCATTATTCTATTGTTGACTCGTTTGGAAATGCAGTTTCGGTTACTACTACGCTAAATGCCAGTTTTGGAGCTAAGGTTTTTGTAGCTGGGGCAGGCTTTTTGTTAAATAACGAAATGGACGACTTTAGTGTAAAGCCAGGCCACCCTAATATGTATGGCCTTGTAGGAGGAGAAGCAAATGCAATAGAGCCTGGCAAGCGTATGCTAAGCTCTATGACTCCCACTATACTGGAAAAAGACGGCCACTTGTATATGGTAGTGGGCAGTATGGGCGGCTCTACTATAATTACCACAGTGTACCAAATTATTACTCATGTAACCGAGCATGGCCTACCTATGCAAGGCGCTATAAATGCAGGCCGTTTTCACCACCAATGGCTGCCCGACCTTGTACTTACTGAATGGGGTGCCCTGGGTTTAGGAACCAGCATACAGCTTTGGCTAAAGGGACACAGAATTGCACCTAACCCCAAAGGAATAGGCAGGGCCGCGGGTATATTAGTGTTGCCTGATGGGAGACTGGAAGGTGGTGCCGACCCCAGGGGCGATGATGCTTCGGCCGGTTTTTAAATTTACTCATTAAAAACAACCTTACCTTTGCAGCAAGATACTAATATGGAACAGGCCAAATTGTTTATGCTTCTTATTGGTTGCAGGCCACCTGGCAGGCATACAGAGCAGCACGATGTATTTTTTAGCATAGGTACAAGCATTAAGGCATTACTACCACAGATAAAGAAATTCTGGCCGGGAGCCGGCCCTTTGCATATTGATGCCTGGCGTGAGGTAAAGCAGGTAAATGGGTTTGAGGTGGCAGTTTACCCTAAAACAGGAATGGCAGGAATAAGCGCTCTAGGAGCGCCTGCTCTATTTTTTATAAATTTAGGCGGCTACAAGCCGGGTGATTTTGAGGAGTTTCATTATAAAATGCTGGTGGCTGCCCACTCAAAAGCTGAGGCTATTAAACAGGCTAAACAAACAGCTTTTTACAAACATACCGGCTTTAGAGGTGCTCCCTCACATATAGACGATAAATATGGTATTGATGTGGATGACCTCTATCAGGTAGAGGATATTTTACCTACAGGCGTAAAGGAGCAATACAGCATAAGGTTGAGCCCTACCCTATTGGCCGAAGAAGATGCGCTGCATCTAGGGTATTTTAAGCTGAGTTCGTTTCAGTAAAAAGCCTGCTGTAAGTTAAATCATCCACTACCATATCGATTAACTTTAAGTAAATTAGTATACTCCTGTTACTTCTAAAATTGCTCGCTATTTCCTGGTTGCATCTTATTCCAGAAGGCTGTTCTCATTTTTCAAGGCAAGCCTTACACTGTTCTTTGCTATATCCAGGTCTAATAATATTGTAAACATGCTTTCTACATTCTTGCCATCCCTTGTAGCAGGTTCCCATTTAGGCAGAGAGTACAATGCTTTTACTAGCGCTTCATATACTTCCTTATATTCAGGGTTGCGCTCTATAGTTGATTTATAATTACTTGTAACAGACATGTTTCCATGTTCATCTATCAGCAGCTTTAGAAAGATAGTAACGTTATGCTTCTGGCTTTCCAGGAACTCTTCTGTAAAACGGATACGTCTTCCCAGCTCATGTATGCCATTATCTCCTTTTGGCATTCTGGCCAGTGAGTTTACCGGCATTAGGGTATAATTTATCTTGGGCAAAAATGTAAGAAGCGGGTATTCATCTACAGAAGCCTGTTCTGTTTTAGACCAGACCTCCGTTTTTCTGAACTTTACATATTCAGCATAAATATCCATTTTGGGAGCACTCAACTTTTGGGAGGTAGACCCAAAATAATGCTTTCCGCTTTTAAAAACGCTATTTTCATACGTTTCCCTGCACCTCAATACTGATGATCTCTTTGTGGCACGATCATATCCGTAAAATTTCCATTCTCCCTGCATCAGGGTATCTTTTACTGTGCCCTGCACTTTAAAAGTTTCGTTAGAAAAATCATTGTAATATTCCGAATCCCAATTGCCGGTACCATTCCTAACGGTTGCATTACCCTCCTTATCAAAAGCATCCAATACTGTTATAAACACCTTGTAAAAAACAAGCCTGTCTTTAAGCATGCCGTTTTCATAAAAAAATTCCCAGATACCAACCCTGGCATTGCCTTCATAAAGCCCTTTTGCCATTAAAGTACCATTGGGGTAATAAAAGCTAAACACACCTTCTTTTATATTGTCTATGTAAGTACCCTTCATCTGCAAAGAAGAAGTTTCTACATAGTAATCTTTTACCTCCCCGTTAAAATGATAGCTGGTAGTATCTATAAAACCAACACGTACATAGCTGGCCAAGGGTTGGGTAGTAAGCTCCCAACGGCTATTATAATAAGTTTTAATAAATTTATTCTGAGCAGTTGCAGTATTGCAAAGCAGCATACAGGCGCAAAGCATGCATAATAACCTCATTGGAACTATAGAAGTTGAAAGATTTACAGAAAATACACAAATAAATGCACTTCTGTAAATCTACCTATACTGCTTTAATTTTAAAATAATTGTAATAGCTCAGGCCAGTACATGAGATCGTATTACTCAATCCGCAAATTAGCCACCGGGTTGGCAGTAGCTGCCCGAAGGGCCTGGTAAGTTACTGTTAAAAACGCTACGATAACAGCAACCAGGGCGGCTGCTACAAAAATCCATAATGGAATATCAATACGATAGGCAAAATCCTGCAGCCACTTATGCATAGCATACCAGGCTAGCGGAAAAGCAAGCAATGCTGCAACCAGCACCAGTTTTAAGAAATCTTTGGATAGCAACAGTACTACACTGGAGTTATCGGCTCCTAATACCTTGCGTATACCAATTTCCTTTTTCCGGCGCTCTGCTGTATAGGCAGCCAGGCCAAATAAGCCCAGGCATGCTACAAATATGGCCATACCTGTAAATATCCAGAGTAACGATTTTAGCTTGTCTTCCGCACGGTACATTTTTTCAAAATTATCATCCATAAAAATATATTCTATGGGGTAGTCTGGCGAAAAACGGCTCCATACTGTTTTTACATGGTCTATAGTAGCAGCTACATCAGTAGTGTTAAGTTTAACAGCAACCTTCCAGTTTGCTCCTGGAAAAATTTGAAGCACAGTAGGATCCATTTTATCGTACAGGCTTTTGAAATGGAAATCTTTTACCACGCCTATAATTTTTCCTTCTTTCAATGAGTCAGGGTTATTGCTCCATACGTTCCAAAGCAGGGTTTTACCGAGGGCTTCTTCAGGAGTACCAAAGCCAAGGTCCTTTACGGCCGTTTCGTTAAGCATAAAGGCATGATCTGCATCTGTTTTATACTCCTTTGAAAAGGCTCTACCCGCTATTACCTGCACATCAAGGGTTTTGATATAATCGTAATCAACCATAAGATGAGAAACAGAATGGTGTACCTGCTCGCCATCGCGGGGCACAATTATACCATCGCCAGCGGTAGCATCGCCCGGAAAACCATATCCTATGGCAACGCTGGAAATGCCCGGTGCTTTAACCAATTCATTTTTAAAGGTTTCGTAATTGGTAAACATGTTCGAGCCCCTCATCGGGAAAAACATAATTTGTTCTTTATTGAAACCCAGGTCTTTGTTGTGCAGGTACGATACCTGCCTGAAGACAATCATGGCGCTAACGATCAGGGAAATAGACAAGGCAAACTGCACTACTATTAGTCCATGCCTTACCCAGGATATTTTACCAAGCCCTACATCGGGTAATACATTACCTTTAAGCACTTTAACCGGCTGGAAACCCGATAAGATCATAGCGGGGTAAAAACCTGCCAGTATACCTACCAGCAAAGTAAGGCCGAGCAAAAGCAAGAGCAATGCGGGGTTTGCAAACACATTGAAAGACATGGTCTTTTCTGTAAATTGGTTTAAAGAGGGCAACAAAAGAGAACATAGAGCAGCCGCAAATACTACACTGATAAAGGTGAGCAAAATTGTTTCGCTTAAAAACTGGAACATAAGCTGCTTACGGCTGGCACCGATAGATTTGCGAACACCTACTTCGTGCGCTCTTTTTAATGATTTAGCAGTTGCCAGGTTTACAAAATTAAAACAGGCAATGAGCAGGATAAAAATAGCAATAATGCTGAGTGCTCTGACATAGGTTATGTTGCCACTTACCGGTGAGTTGAATTTAAAGTTAGAAGAATATAGGTACACCTCGTGCAAAGGCTGCAGATAAGGCAGGTATCCATAAGGCTGATTGTTGGCAGGATCAATCTGCTCATTTACAATATCTCTAAATTTGGCCTGTGTAGCCTGCGCATCTGCTCCTTCTTTTAGTTTTACATAGGTATAAAATTGCTGCCATCCCCAGCTCTTCATCCTTTCGGCAGGGATTCCTGCAGCAGAAAGAGGAAGCATATAGTTTACAGGAATATGAAATTTAGGATTATGCTCAAATACCCCCTTTACGATCATTGTAGATTTATTTACTGCTACTTCTTTGCCTACAGGGTTAGCATCACCAAAAAACTTTTGGGCAAACTTGTCAGAAATAACAATTCCGTTAGGATCATCAAGCGCTTTAGTACGGGAGCCATGAATAAAGTGCAACTGGAAAATATCTAAAAATGTAGAATCCACTATAATGCCACCAGATTCATACAGTTGCTTTCCCTCAGTCTCAATCAGGCTTTTGTTATCCCATGCCTGCATAAGGATGCGTGCCATTTTTTCTACCTCCGGAAAGTCTTGCTCCAGGGTAGTACCAAACATAGGCGGTGTAACTGCAAGCACCTGCCCAGCCTCGGTTGCGGTGCGGTCATTGTATACGCGGTATACCCTCTCCCCTTCTGGCAGAAATTTATCATACTTCAATTCATCCCAAACAAATAGGCCAATAAGCAGGCAGGCCGTAAGGCCGAGCGTTAAGCCCGAAATGTTGATCAAGGTAAAACCTTTATGCCTGAGCAGGTTTCGGTAGGCGGTAATGAAATAATTCTTGAACATGCCTTTACGTTTTTAGAGTTGAATAGCTTGTTTATTTATTGAGTATATGTGGCTATTCAGATCACATGCCAATATCAAACATGCTGTTTATAAAGCATTTACACACAACTTTCACTATATTAATGTGCAGATACGCCCGGTGAGTGTGCGTTTTCGCACACTTTGCCTACTGTTTAAAATTTTTATTCATTCCTTAAATTCTGTACCGGATTTAGTATAGCTGCCCGAAACGCCTGGTAGCTTACTGTTGCTAAAGCTACGAATGAGCCTGTTGATCCTGCTACTAAAAATATCCATAGCGGGATGTTAATCCGATAGGCAAAATCCTGCAACCAGGCATGCATAGCATACCAGGCCATAGGAAAAGCTAGTAAGGTTGCCAGGAGCACAAGCTTTAGAAAATCTTTAGAAAGCAATACTACCAATCCCGATACATCTGCACCCAAAATTTTGCGGATACCTATTTCTTTTTTTCTACGTTCTGCTGTATAAGCAGCAATACCAGACAGCCCCAGGCAGGCTACAAATACTGCCAAGGCAGTAAAGATCCAGAGCAGTTGTTTAAGCTTTTCCTCAGCCGTATACATTTTCTGAAAGTTCTCATCTATAAACGTAAAGTCAAGAGGGTATTGAGGAGCGAAACGATGCCATACCTCTGCAACCTGGCGGATGGTGCTGGACAGGTCATCGGTATCTAACTTGATAGCTGCTTTCCAGGGAGCCCTGGGGTTGATCTGTAATACAGCTGGTTCCAGTACATCAAAAAGGCTTTTATAATGAAAGTCTTTTACCACTCCTACAATGTGCCCTTTCTTAAGTGGTTCAACATCATCTTTTGCCCATTTTTCCCAATGCAGGGGCTGCCCTAATGCTTTGACCGCACTACCAAAGCCCAAGGCGCGTACAGCAGTTTCATTGATTATAAAGGCATGTTCGGTATCTGTTACATATGCTTTGGAAAAATCTCTGCCGGCAATTATCTCAATACCCAGTGTTTTGATATAATCATGATCTACCATCAATTGAATTACATCATAGCTTTTTGTTGTACCCTCACGAGGTACAATTACTGCATCGCCTGCTACCAGGTCGCCAGGAAAGCCAAAGCCAAAAGAAGCAGATGATACCCTTGGTAGTTGTAATAACTCTGTCTTAAAGGCTTCATAATTTTTTGACATGTTTTCGCCCCGCATCTCAAAAAACATAACTTGCTCATGGTTAAAACCGAGCGCTTTGCTTTGCAAATAAGCAACCTGTTTATAAACAACCAATGCACTCACAATCAGAAATATAGACAACCCAAACTGCACTACAATTAAACTATGACGTAACCAGGGTATTTTGCCATAGCTTCCTGCCTGCGTGGCGCCACGCTTTAGTACCTTAACCGGTTTTAGCCCCGAAAGTACCAATGCAGGATAATAACCCGCCAGCACACCTACAAGCAGGGTTAGGCCAGGCAACAGCACCATAAGCATAGGCTGTGCAAACAGGTTAAATTGCATGTGCTTGCCTGTAAAGCCATTTAAATACGGCAGAAAAAAAGAAGTAAGTGCTGTGGCAAATACAACACTTATAAAGGTAAGCAGCACTGTTTCACCTAAAAATTGCAGCATAAGCTGTCCCCTGCTTGCACCAACCGATTTGCGTACCGCCACTTCCTGGGACCTGCGCAACGATTTAGCAATAGCCAGGTTTATAAAATTAAAGCAGGCAATAATCAATATAAATACAGCAATAAGCCCCAGTGCTCTCACATAGGTTATATTACCCCGCTTTACACAGTCCATCTTAAAGCCGGCGGAGTGCAAGTATACATCTTGCAGGAGCTGAAAAAAAGGTGTAAAACCAGGCTCTCCATCGGGTAACTCGGGGGCTGCTCGTTCTATAACTAAGTTCTGGAATCTGGCCTCTAAGGCATTATGGTCTGTCCCCTCCTTGAGCTTTAAATAGGTATTAAATACAAGCCAGGTCCAGGAGTTACGCAGATCTTCGCTAAGGTTGGCAGCAGCCAAAGGAAGTATATAATCTATATGGAGGTGAAAGCGCAGATCATTGTTTTTAAGTACTCCTTTTACATGATAGGTCTTTTCTCTTATTTTCACCTCTTTTCCTACCGGGTTCTGGTTTGCAAACAAGCGTTCTGCCATGTTTTCGCCAAGCACTATGGATGTTGGTTCTGTAAGTGCCTGTAAAGGTGAGCCCCACTTAAAAGGTAATGGAAAAACATCAAAAAAAGTATCTTCTGCAAACCACCCTCCTTCTGAGTATAGCTTATGATTGCCTGCTTCCACTAATTGTTTTGAAAGCTCTTCCTGTATCCCTACAGCGGTTTCTACCTCGGGAAACTCCTCTCGCAAGGTTGGAGCAAAAACAGGTGATGTGCGGGGTACCAGGTCAAGCCCTTCTGGCCGGGGCATTTCATTATAAATACGGTATACATTACTTCCACCGGGTATAAAAGCATCATGCTGAAGCTCATCAATTACAAACAAGCCAATAAGCAAGCAAGCTGTAAGCCCCAGGGTTAGGCCCATAATGTTGATTGCTGTACAACCTTTATGCCTCAAAAGACTTCTCACAGCAGTAATAAAATAATTTTTTAACATAGCCCTTAATACATCTTTGCTAGCCAGCCAGCCCTACAGAAGAAATGCCAGTTTGAAACTAACCTGAGTGTAAGCGAAATAAAAATTGAGTTATACACCCAGTGTACCAAATCGCCCGCCAGGTGTACGGTTTCGCACACCTGCCTGCTTTGCCAAACACGTTTGATTGTTAAAATTCAGTATATTGTAATACTGGCATAAATATAGTTTCTTCGCTGCTATAGTATACACAGATTATGATATTAAAAAAGGCTTCCGTACTCATTATAGACGATGATACCGATGTACTTACCGCACTTAGCCTGTTACTACGGCCACAGGTAAAGGATATTGTTACCGAAAAAAATCCGGAACTACTGCCAAGCCTGTTAGCAAAGCAGTCCTTCGACCTGATCTTGCTGGATATGAATTTCAAAAGCGCCCTTAACACTGGAAATGAGGGCTTTTTCTGGCTCCGCAAAATCAAAGAGCTTAAATCTGAGGCTGCTGTTGTTATGATTACCGCCTACGGTGCAATAGACCTGGCTATTCGGTCTTTAAAGGAAGGCGCAGCCGATTTTGTAGTAAAGCCCTGGCATAATGATAAGCTTATTACCACCCTGCAGGAAGCTATCAGCACAAAAGATAAAGGTAGTAGTTTTACTACCGCTACTCAAAACACACCGGCTATAGGCTCAGAACTCTTGGGCGAATCAGAAGCAATGCAGGAGGTGTTTTACAAGATCCGTAAGGTAGCACCCACCGATGCCAATATTTTAATATTAGGCGAAAACGGCACAGGCAAAGACCTAATTGCAAAAGCCATACACCAGCACTCCATGCGCGCTGCTAAACCTTTTGTAAAGGTAGATGTAGGCGCCCTTACCGAATCGCTTTTTGAAAGTGAGCTGTTTGGCCATAAAAAAGGGGCTTTTACCGATGCCCGCGAAGACCGCCCTGGCCGTTTCGAGTCGGCCAATGGCGGCACCATTTTTCTGGATGAGATTGGCAACATAACATTGCAACAGCAATCCAAACTACTGAGTGTTTTACAAAACCGCAAAGTAACCCGTGTAGGTGCTAATGAAGGTACCGATATTGATGTAAGACTTCTTTGTGCTACTAATGTATCGCTGGCCGAACTAGCCAGTGAGTCACGCTTCCGTAAAGATCTGATTTACCGCATTAATACCGTAGAAATTATAGTGCCGCCCCTGCGCAGGAGAGGCAGCGATATACTGCTTTTGGCTAACCATTTTACAACTGTTTACGCCAATAAATACATGCGGCCTGTACCTGGCTTAGCCAAAGCAGCCCAGGAAAAGCTACAGCACTACCACTACCCTGGCAATGTGCGGGAGCTGCAACATGCTATTGAAAGAGCCGTGATTATGGCAGATGGACCTGTACTGGAAGCCGAAGATATTATTTTTTCGCCTATCGAAACAGCTCAGACTGCAGCAGCCCTGGCCAACGAAACCAACCTGGATGAACTGGAAAAAGCTACCATACTCCGCGTGCTCGAAAAAAACGGGGGCAACATGACCCGTGCTGCCAAAGAACTGGGTATTACCCGCACCTCTCTCTACAGACGCCTGGGCAAGTATGATATTTAAATCCTTTAAAGGCAAGCTGGTGATCAGAGTGTTCTTTCTCCTGATCACCTTGAGTATACCGGCTGTACTGCTTATGCAAGGCTGGGCAGAGCTGTTTGTGTTTTTAGTGCCCCTCATCATGTACCAGGTATGGGAGCTGATCCGCTTTTTGAGCCATGCCCAGGATGAGCTGATCCGCTTTATTGAGTCGGTGCAGTACCGTGATTTTTCCAGGTTTTATGATGAAAAAAAGGCAGGCAGCGATGTACTAACACTGCGAAAAGGCTTTAACGAGATCAATGCTACCTTTCTGAGCATCTCTAAAGAAAAAGAAGCCCAGCACCACAACCTCCAGAAAATTATGGAAATGGTGGATACTGGCATACTCTCTTACAAAGTAGAAAACGGGGAAATTGTGCTGATGAACGAAGCATTGAAAAAGCTCCTCCATATTCCCTATATCAAAAACCTGAGTACCCTTGCTAAGCGCAACCCCGGCATTTATAATGAGCTGCAGGCTGTACAACCGGGCCAGAATCGGATTGGCAGCATCCAAAGCAGCCACCTGGAAAAGCAAACCTACAAGGTATTGCTCTCTGCCACTGCCTTTCAGCAAGACGGCAGCACCTTTAAGCTGGTGGTATTCCAGAACATTAACGAGGCGCTGGACGAAAATGAATCGCAGGCCTGGCAGAAGCTGCTCAACGTAATGACTCACGAGATTATGAACTCCATAGCGCCCATTTCATCGTTGGCCAACACCCTAAAGCACCGCCTGCACACCATAGGTACTGAAGGACTAAGCTCTCACGATGCTGAAGACCTTGAACTGGGCATAAGCAGCATTGAGCAACGCAGCAAAGGCCTGCTCCGCTTTGCCGAAACCTACCGGAGCCTGAGCAAAATTACGACCCTCAACCAAGAAACCATTTACCTCCATGAGACTTTTGCCAACCTGAAACGGCTTATGCAGCCCACCCTGTTGCAAAAGAATGTCGAGCTAGAGGTGCTCATAGCCGAACAACATCTTAGCCTGCAAGCAGACCCCAATCTCCTGGATCAGGTACTTATTAACCTGCTTGTAAATGCAATAGAAGCCGTGAAGGAAAAGCCGGAGCCGCACATTACTCTATCTGCCCACCGAAGCGAGAATCATAAAATACTTATTTCCATTGCTGACAATGGCACAGGTATGACCAAAGAAATACAGGATAAAATCTTTATTCCCTTCTTCAGCACTAAAAAACAAGGCAGTGGCATTGGGCTGAGTTTATGTAAGCAGATTATGATGTTGCACAGGGGCAATATACAAGTGCAGTCCGTAGAGGGAGAAGGTACAGTTTTTACGCTTAGGTTTGGGTAAATCTGTCTACTTTTGCACCTCACCTGCCTGAAACGGTAGTTTGCAGGCTTAATTTTTTATTTCAAAAGTACTAGCACCTTGGCTTTCGACCCTTTTAAAATAGACCTGCCCGTTCGGGACATAATACCTGCCGTTAGAGAACACCTGGCCAATGGAAATACGCTTATTGTTAACGCACCTCCCGGAGCTGGCAAAAGTACGCTCCTTCCGCTGGCTATATTGGATGAGGCATGGCTAAAAGGCCAGAAGATTATTATGCTGGAGCCCCGGCGCCTGGCAGCCCGTACCATTGCAGAACGCCTGGCATACCTGTTAGGTGAGGAAGTGGGCCAGACTGTTGGCTACAGAATTCGCTTTGAAAACCGCACCAGCGAAAAGACCCGCATTGAGGTAGTAACTGAAGGTATTCTTACCCGCATGATCCACAGCGACAATGCCCTGACAGGCGTTGCAATTGTTATTTTTGATGAGTTTCACGAACGCAGCATCCATGCAGATGTAGCAATGGCCCTGAGCCGTGAGGCACAGCAAACCCTGCGCCCCGACCTGCGCATTATGGTTATGTCGGCCACGCTGGATATGCCTACTCTTACCGAATTGTTAAAAGCACCTGTAGCGCAAAGCATGGGCAGGCAGTACCCCATTGAAACTATCTATACTGGTGAAACCGATGAATGGCTGCTACCCGAAATGGCTGCACGTACCGTTATTAGAGCCAGCCGCGAAAAAGAAGGTGACATACTGGTGTTTTTACCAGGCGAAGGCGATATACGTAAATGCGAAGCCATTCTGCGCAAAGAGCTTAAAGGCTTTGCTATACACCCCCTGTTTGGCATGCTCCCTCCCGGCAAACAGTGGGCAGCCATAATACCCGATAAAAATGGCAAACGAAAAGTAGTATTGGCCACCTCTATTGCAGAAACAAGCTTAACCATAGAAGGCATTACCGTAGTGGTAGACACCGGCTTTGGTAAAACCTCACGCTTCGATCCAATATCAGGCCTATCACGCCTGGTAACCGTACATATTTCAAAAGATGCTGCTGATCAGCGTGCAGGCCGTGCAGGCCGCCTGGGGCCCGGCACCTGTTACCGTATGTGGACCGAAGCTACACACGCCCGCTTGTCTGAGCATCGTACCCCCGAAATTATGGAGGCAGACCTGGCTTCACTTGTTTTGGATATGGCACAATGGGGTATTATCGATATAAGGCAACTAACCTGGTTAAGCCCTCCGCCAAAAATGGCCCTTATGCAGGCCAGCGAAACCCTTCACCAGCTGGATGCACTTGAAGGTGGCCGCATAACAGAGCACGGCAAAAAAATGCATGCCTTGCCCTGCCATCCGCGTATTGCGCATATGTTACTAAAAGCACAGCAAGATAACCAACTACACCTGGCTACCGATATTGCTGCTATTCTGGAAGAACGCGACCCTCTACCCCGCGAAGCAGGAATTGATATTAATGAAAGAATTAAGGCCCTGCGCAGGTTCAGGAAAGAAAACGGACAGTCCAAAGCTTTTAAAAAAATAGAGAAGATAGCTAGCTCATACCGCCGCCTTTTTGACCTGGAGGCAGAAAACGGAGCTATAGACCCTTACGAAACAGGAGTACAACTAGCCCATTGTTACCCCGAACGAATCGCCTATGCACGCCCCGGCAATAATGCCCAGTTCCAGCTGGCCAATGGTAAGCTGGCTTCTGCTCATCATAAAGACGACCTGGCGCATGACCCCTGGTTAGCCATTGCGCACCTGAACGCTAGTGAAGGCATGGGCCGTATTTTCCTGGCCTCTCCCTTAAACCCTAAAGATCTGGCTCCCCTGGTAAAACAGGTTGATGTAGTAAAGTGGGATACTGCTGATGGTGAACTTACAGCTTCGCGTGATCTACGCATAGGAAGCATAGTATTACAGTCTAAACCACTGCCACAGCCCGATGAAAAATACAGGATTCAGGCCATTTCTGAGGCTGTTAAAAAAGAAGGAACAGAACTGCTAAACTTTAACGAACAGGTAACACAATGGCAAAACCGGGTACTTAGCCTGCGCAAATGGCACCCGCAACACCGCTGGCCCGATGTAAGCACTACTACTCTACTTATGACTAATGCAGAATGGCTTAAGCCTTATTTAGCAGAAGTAGAAACTCCCGAAGATCTTTTCAAAATTGAACTATTACCCATTCTGCAAAAGCAAATTGATGCAGAAAAACAAGCAAAACTGGAGCAGCTTGCGCCTACTGGTATTACCTTGCCTGATGGTTCTGCCATGGAGCTGCATTACCACTCTGATGGTACGCCTCCACGTCTGGAAATAAGACTACAGGATGTATTAACGTGGCAAAACAACCCTACCATTGATGAAGGCAGAATGGTAATTGACCTGGTACTGCTTGCTCCCGATTTAAAATTAATTTCTAAGGTTTCTGACCTGGCTGCTTTCTGGGACAGTGAATATTCATCAATACAGAAAACACTTATTACAAAATTTCCTGCTATTAATTGGTATAGATAAATACAGTTAAGCAACTTACCTTACAGCTTAGCTACCTATACTTTACTGTATTATATTTTTGTTAAATAACATTTTAGTGTTAAGTTCTACAAGCTTGGTATTGTAATATTGTGCCAGCAAGCATAGTTTCATGCTTATTCATTTAAGAGAAGATAATATTATGTCAAGCCTTACTACAGACCTTTACCCTGCGCTACAGGAAAAAGCAGAAACATTTACAAAGCAGTTTGAGCAGATTCCCACAGATCGTAAAGAGCTTTTAGAAAAATTAACAACTTACATTCAGGAAAGCCTTCAAAAGAATGATAGCGTAGCACTTTTCTTTATCTGCACTCATAACTCAAGGCGAAGCCATCTATCGCAAATCTGGGCACAGGTTGCAGCTGCTTACTATGGTATACCTTCTGTTTATACCTATTCAGGCGGAACAGAAGCTACGGCTTTTAACCCAAGGGCTGTAAAAGCAATTCAAAAAGCAGGTTTTAAGGTAGAAAAAACAGGAGCAGAAAGTAATCCAATGTATAAGGTAAGCTACTCCGATACGCACCCTCCTCTTACAATTTTTTCAAAAGTATACGACCAGGGTGGTAATCCAACAACCAATTTCGGTGCGGTTATGACCTGCACTCATGCCGATGAAAACTGCCCTTACATTCCGGGCGCTACCCGTATATCTTTGCCCTATAACGACCCTAAAGAGTTTGATGACACCCCCCTGGAAGAAACTATGTACGATGAAAGAACCTTTGAAATTGGCCGGGAACTTCTTTATGCATTTAGCCTGGTAAGAAAGTAAGATAATATTTTATTATACTGTTTGTTACAGCTTTCTTAAACAACTTACATTTAGGTAGAATTGTATGCACTATTTTATTAAGTTTGAGCGTTAGCATAGAGTCGCAAGACAAAACATAACCACTACCCTGAATGAAGTTTACTAAAATCTCTTTACTCGCGGCTTCTTTCTTTTGCCTGATGGCTTGTTCTGAAGGGAAAAAGAACTCTAATGTAGCTGCTCCAAGCAATACAACGCCCACAACTACCAGCGCCCCCGCATTGCAAACATTGCCGGTTGCTGCTGGTAACGAAAAAGCTACAGTTGCACTAAACCCTCCTCATGGAGAGCCAGGGCACCGTTGCGATCTAGAAGTGGGCGCCCCATTAGATGGAGCTCCAGCAAACCCAACAACAATACAAGGTGCACCACAAGTACCAGTGTTTAATCCGCCTCCATCATTTTCAACTGCACCATCTGCAGGGGGTACCACAACCGGTGCAGGGCTAAATCCGCCCCATGGGCAACCTGGCCATGATTGTGCAGTAGCTGTAGGGGCACCATTGCCTAAAAAGTAATTAAGGTTTCCTTTACAAATACCTACTCAAAAACAAAAAAGGAGATAGGGGCAAAAGCTCTTATCTCCTTTTTATTTATAGGATAGTTATTAACCTTAAAGCTCCCCATTCTTCCGGCGAAGCTCGTATTTACGGTTCCTGATTTCCAGCATTCTTTGCCTGTGGCCTTTCATACGGCTATCATTATTTTTAACACTTTCCCTATCTTTTTGTTTTTTAGTGCTATACTTCCCTTTGTAGCTTCTATCCTCATCTTGATCTGCATCACGATTGTTTACTGCATGTTTTTTAGGATTGTATTTTCCAGCCACATGATCGGCATGGTAAGCGCCCCGCTCTCCCATTGGTTGCTCCTCTCCTACTGTTGTATCAGCAGCAGTCTGGTGTTCCAGTTCTGAGTTAATTTCAGCACCAATCAATATACTTAAGCTGGTAAGCTGGAACCAGAGCATTAATATAATAACGGCAGCCACAGAGCCATACGTAGCATCAAAATCGCCAAAATTGTTTACATACAGGCTAAACAATAAGGAACCGGCCATCCACATACCCGTAGCAATAGCAGCGCCCCAGCTTACCCATTTAAACTGCGGATTGTCGCGATCGGGGCCAAACTTGTATATAACACCCAAAGCAAACATTACCAGTATAAAAAGTACCGGCCAACGCACCCAGGCAATTAATGTCTGAATGCTTTCGGGTAAACCCAGGTTTTCGATAAACGCCGGGAAACCAATTACAAAAGTTGCTGCAATAGCGGCAACAATTATCCCACCCAGCGTTAGAGACAGGCTAATTATATTGTTTTTAATAAAACCACGGGTAATTTTTTCATTATAAGCAATATTTACCCCATCAAATATAGCCTTCATGCCCTGGTTGGCAGTCCACAAACTAACCAGTATACTTAATACCAATGCCCATCCCAAAGAACCATCAGAGCTTCCTGACAGGTTTTGTAGACCTTCTGATATCATATCATGGGCTTGAGAGGGCAAAACAGCTGTAAGCTCACTCATATGCTGTTGTACCTGCGAGGGATTAAATACCAACCCATAAATAGCTATCATGGCTGCAAATAAGGGAAACAGCGATAAAAAGAAATAGTAAGCAACCCCTGCGGAAACTACATCAAGATAATCATCTGTAAAATTATCTTTTACTCTCATCAATACATCTTTCCAACCCTTCGAGGGTATTTCTCTAGGGCGTTGGGCTTCTCTTCCTTTATTATCTTTCATTTGATTATTTTATATAGACCTGAAATACAATTAATTACATTAATCTACGAGTTAAAAAAATGAAATGTTAACAAATTACCTGCTCAGGCAGTTATAATTCACCAACCGTCGTCTGTATTTATTAAATAAATAGCACTTAAACCGCTACCCCCCTTTATACCGTATTTACTTAAAGTAATCCGCTGTGGCTTGTTTTGCACATTTTAAATTCAAATCAGGCACCGGGCGAACTGCTTAACCAGAAAAGCTAAACAGCAGAACCTTATTTATCGGCCTGTTTTGCTTTTACCAAAAAAACCTACTCTATGCGCTCCGGAGAATATGTAATTTCTAAAAAAGTAGATAAGTTATTTATTAAACTATATGGTGTATACTCCTTTATACTTCGTTTTTTTAAACAAGCCTTTCTGCCGCCTTACGAGTTTAAAGAAATTATTAACCAATGCTTTGAAGTAGGTGTACGCACCTTGCCTCTTGTTACACTTACAGGATTTATTATTGGTATTGTATTTACCAACCAATCCAGACCCTCGCTGGAGTCTTTTGGAGCTACTTCATGGTTACCGGCACTAATGGCAGTAGCTATTATCAGGGCTTTAGCCCCGTTGGTTACAGCACTTATAGCCTCGGGCAGGGTAGCATCAAAAATTGGGGCAGAGCTAGGTTCTATGAAGGTATCTGAGCAGATTGACGCCATGGAAGTATCAGCCATAAACCCATTTAAATACTTGGTTGTAACCCGCATTTTGGCTACCACTATTACCATCCCAGCGCTTACATTATATACTGCTTTTGTAAGTTTACTGGGCTCGTATGTAAACGTTCGCCAACAAGACGAAACCAGTTTCAACCTTTTCTTTTCTGATGTATTCGGAGCAATTACTTATCTGGATGTTTTTTCGTCTGTTATAAAATCATTCCTCTTTGGTTTTACCATAGGTGTAGTAGGCTGTTATAAAGGCTACAATGCTACTAACGGTACCCAGGGTGTGGGCAGGGCTGCAAACACTTCTGTAGTAATAGCAACCTTTCTCATTTTTATCGAAGAGCTGCTGGCCCTTCAGATCATTAATGCCATACGCTTTCAATAAGCTGCTTTCATGAAAAAAAATACACCAAAAATTGATACAAGTAAAAAAGTAATTTCCATCAGGGGCTTAAAAAAAGCGTTTGATGATTTTGAGGTGCTTACCGGTGTAGATATGGACCTATACCAGGGTGAGAACCTGGTTGTACTGGGCCGTTCGGGAACAGGCAAGTCAGTTTTGATTAAACTAATTGCAGGCCTTTTGCAAGCTGACGAAGGCTCCATGATAGTATTAGGGCAGGAAGTAACTAATATAAAGCCCAAAAACCTGGATAAGCTCCGGCTTAAAATTGGCTTTTCGTTTCAGAACAGCGCCTTGTATGATAGT
>FPIC01034727.1_pt1 | contig 24344 bp, 24 predicted proteins | sample 1504481 | NCBI WGS metagenome assembly FPIC01 (sample SAMEA4475357, study PRJEB15587) | soil metagenome | biome: Soil; feature: Field | place: India | collected 2015-03-11 | depth 0 m
GGCGTACACGGAGATGGCCGCCGCATACCCCTCAGCGGGTGGGGGTCAGTATTTCGTGTTACGAGGGTTGGGGGACTTCTGGGGGTTGGTGGCGGGGGCGGCCCTGATGCTGGCTTACACGGTGGACGTGGCGCTGTTCGCTATGGCCTCAGCGGGTTATATCAACTTCTTCTTCCCACAGTTCCGAGAGTTCCACGTTTCCATCCCCTTACTGGGTTCCTTTAACCCAATCTGGCTGGGGGAGACCCTGCTTTTGATCGCCCTGTTGGTCATCTTGAACATCCGAGGGATCCGAGAATCCTCCATGTTGAATCAGGTGCTCGGCGCCCTGGATATGGTTCTGGAAACTTCCATTGTGGTGATTGGGTTCCTCTTCGCATGGCGCCCGGAGTATTTTCTCCATCAATGGCAAACCGAGTTCCCATCCATCGAGCGTCTGCTCTATGCAACCTCTCTTGCTGTGATCTCCTATGTGGGGCTGGAATCGGTATCCCAGGCGGCAGAGGAAACCATCCGTCCGGCAGCGGTGATCCCCCGCACCTCCATGGCATTGATTATCGTCGTTCTGCTGTTTGCGATGGCCTTCCCGGTCGTATCCTTAGGGATCCTTCCTTGGCATGAAATCGGAGGACGGGAAGGGGATCCGGTGGCCCTATTGGCGAGTCGGCTGCCCTTCGTGGGTTTCCTGGCCGGCCCGGCCACAGCGATCCTCGCCGCCACGATCCTGTTGATCTCCGCCAACACGGGGGTCATGGGATCCAGCCGGCTGGCTTACAGCATGGCCCAACTGGGGCTGATTGGGGAAGGCCTCTCGGAGGTCCACCCGCGCTATCGGACCCCGGTGAAATCGATCCTTTTCTTCTCTGTGATTTCTGCAGTCATGGCGCTCTTTGCCTTTCTCAGCGGGCGCCGCGCGCTGGAGGCGATGGCAGATATCTATGCGTTTGGGGCGATGCTGGCTTATTTTCTGAGCACCATCGCCCTCCTGATGCTCCGCATTCGCGAACCATATGTTCCACGTCCTTATCGGATCCCCCTGAACCTGCGCTGGCGGGGTGTGGAGATCCCGATTTTGGGCGTTTTGGGCGTTCTGGGGACCGGTTTGATGCTCCTGGTCGTGCTGTGGACGCATCCGGTTGCTCAAGTGGCGGGCCCGCTGTGGGTTGCCCTCTGGATCGGATACTATGTCTGGTATCGTCGGCGGACGGGACGGCCGATTTGGAAGAGCCTTCCTCGGGACTGGGTCGCCGAACAAATCCGCATCCTGGAAAACAGCGGCGAATGGGATTTGTTAGAGCGTTTCCGGATCGAGGTAGAGCACTGGCGGCGATCGCAGCAGGAGGCGTGAGCGGATGGGGCCTGTGTGGGGTTTCCGGTTGGCCCTGGCGACGCTGATGATCGGGTTGGGGGTTGTCATTATCGGACGCAGCCTTTGGATCGTCCTCGCCCAAGGCCTGGCTCTATCGGCGCTGTTTTTGCCGATGGGGGTGGGGGTCTTGATGATCGCCTTGGGGATCAGCCGCTGGCGGGATTGGATTCGTGGTCGAAGGGGATCATTTCTGTCGCGACGGTGAAGCCGCTGCAACAAAAATTCCATAGAGAACGCAAGACGACGAGACAGGTGGCGATGATCGGACATCCCTTAGGTGTTTTCCTGGCCCTTTTCTTCCTGGCGGTATTGCTTCTCACACTGATTTGGATGCTTCGGGTGCCTCGCCCGGTGCCGATGGAGGTGGCCCGTGCGGTCTATTCCGTGGAGGCCGCGCGCTGCATCGTGGTACCCATTGTGGAAGGGATTTACTCGGAACGGGCGGTGGAGCTGGCCTGCCGGCTGGGCGAGCGTCAACATGCCCGCCTGGTTCTGGTGCACGTCCTCGAGGTCCCCTACACCGTGCCGCTGGAGACCCCGTTGCCGGATCTGGAAGCCCGAGGCCGACGTGCTTTGGAGACCGCCCGCTTCATCGCGATGCAGCACGGGATGGAGCCGGAGATCCGCCTGGTGCGGCATCGCTCGGCGCCGGAGGGGATCCTCAGCGTGGCCCGCCAAGTGGGGGCGGATCAGATTGTGATGGGGATCGGGCTCAAGCGGCGGGCGCCCAGCGATAGCTTGGGGCGGACGGTGCACGAGGTGATGCGGCGGGCTACCTGTGAGGTGATCGTCGCGAAAGCACCGATCATGGAGTGATGGGGGAGATCCACTCGGAACGGAGGAGGTTGCGATGGGCCAGACGATCCAGCGGCGGGTGAAGCTGATCTATCCTCCGGCGCTCATCGATGAGCCGCTGCTCTATCGGCTGATCCAGCGGTTCAGCCTGCTGGTCAATATCCGGCGTGCCCACGTGGAGGCCACGGAGGCATGGCTGGTGGTCGATCTGGAGGGGCCGCCGGATCGGGTGGAGGAAGGCCTCTCCTGGATCCAGAAGCAGGGCGTGATCGTGGAGCCGGTGGAGCAATTGTGAGAGCGTCCTCTTGTCGTCCATCAGTTTTGGGGAAATGAAGGGGCAGATCGCCTCTTCCCCTGCATCCCGAAGGGCTGCGGAGGGAAGGAGAACCCTTTGGGGGCTGGGGGCCGCCAAAGGTGACCCCCAGCCCCCAAAGATTTCTACGCCCCAGGAGACTATTTCAATGAAGAGGGAGTGCGGGCTATGCGCATTGTGATCTTGGGTTGTGGCCGGCTGGGCGCCTACCTCGCCCGGCGGCTTGCACATGAGGGTCATCACGTCGTCGTGATCGATCGCGAACGGGAGGCCTTCGAAGGGTTGGGGCCGGATTTTCCAGGGGAAACGGTGGTTGGGATGGGGATCGATTCGGAGGTGTTACGTCGTGCGGGCATCGAGCAGGCGGATGTATTCATTGCGGTCACCGGTTACGACAACACGAACATCATGGCCGCGGAGGTTGCGCGGGAGATCTTTGGGGTTCGTCGGGTCATCACCCGGCTGAACGATCCCCTGCGGGCGGAGATCTTCCAGGAGCTGGGGCTGACGACGATCTCGCCGACGGCTTTGGCTGCTGAGGCTATCCGCCGATGTTTGGAGGAGTGACCGATGTATCTGATCATCGTTGGTGGCGGCAAGGTCGGCTACTATCTGAGCAAGTCCCTGCTGAGCGAGGGCCATGAGGTTCTCCTCATTGAGAAGAACCCTCGTCGCGCCGCCTTCCTGATCGATGAGCTGGGGGCGGATCACGTCTGGGTGGGCGATGGCTGCGATTCCAGCACCTTCGCCCAGGTAGGGATGAACCGAGCCGACGCGGTGATCGCGGTCACCGGTGATGATGAGGACAACCTGGTGGTCTGTTTGTTGGCCAAGCGCAAGTTTAACGTTCCCCGCACCATCGCCCGGATCAACAACCCACGCAACGCGGAGATCTTCGCTCGCTTAGGGATCGACGTGACGGTTTCCACCACCGAGATCATCCAAGCCCAGATTGAGCGGGCCCTGCCCCTGCGCTCTCTGGTGCACCTGTTGGCCCTGCGTCGGGGTGGGATCCAGCTGGTGGAGGGGAAGGTCGCCCCGGGCGCGCCGGCAGATGGACGGGCCCTGCGAGAGCTGGGGATCCCAGCAGATGCCCTGGTCGTGATGGTGGTGCGGGGGGATCAAACCTTCATCCCATCGGGGGAAACCATCCTCCGGGCGGAGGATGAGATCTTGGCCGTCACCACCCCTCAGAGCGAACCGGTGTTGCGGCGTTTGTTGCTGGGAACATAAGGGTCGCGGGCCGATCGCCCAATCGAATCATCCACTGCGTAGCGGGGGGAAGCAAAGCGCACCCGGAAGCAAGGGGCAGCCACGAAGCGGCTGCCCCCCTGCTGTATGGGGTCCTTCGCCCTCCCCTTGCGGGCTCCGCACGGTGTAACCCCCGCCGAGATGCCCCTAGGGTGGACCGAACGGTCAGAATCTATTGACGCGCTAGGCCCCCAATTTTGTTTCAAAATGAAACAGAATTGGGCAAAATTTGTTTCAAGTTGAAACAATGTTGCGCGAAGGCTTGCCTGAGCGGACGTTTTGGCCAAAATGGAAGTTGGACTTGTGATTCCACAAATTCTGCCGTAAGGAGGTGGATGGGGCGTAGAGTCTTTCGAAACCTGAACGGTGGGGGGCGCGGACGATGGATCGTCCTGCCGGGTAGGATCAGTGTGTGTAGTGATTGAAACCCTCACGGATCGAAAGGAGCTCAGCCATGGCACCCTGGGTGGCGGAAATCATCGGCACGATGATCCTGATCCTGCTGGGCGACGGCGTAGTGGCCAACGTGGTCCTGGGCAAGACCAAGGGCCAGGCCTCTGGGTGGATCGTGATCACCACGGGATGGGCTATGGCGGTGGCCATGGCCGTGTATGCGGTGGGGCGCATCAGCGGCGCCCACATCAACCCGGCCGTGACCATCGCCCTCGCTGCTACAGGTAGGTTCCCCTGGGCCGACGTTCCTCTCTACATCGTCGGGCAATTCATCGGGGCCTTCATTGGGGCCGTGTTGGTATGGTTGGCCTATTATCCCCATTGGGCCGAGACCCCTGATCCGGATCTGAAACGCGCGGTGTTCTGCACGGCCCCGAACATCCGCAACTACCCGCTGAACTTCATCACCGAGGTCATCGGCACCTTCATGCTGGTCTTCGGCGTGCTGGCCATTGTCGCGAACAATCTTCCCGCTGGATGGGTCCCATTGCTCGTCGGCTTCCTGGTGTGGTCCATCGGTCTCTCCCTGGGCGGGCCCACGGGCTACGCCATCAACCCCGCCCGTGATCTGGGGCCGCGGATCGCCCACGCCGTGTTGCCCATCCCCGGCAAGGGCGATTCGGATTGGGCCTACGCCTGGGTCCCGGTGGTGGGCCCCATCGTGGGCGGCTTGCTGGGTGCGTTCCTGTTTGTTGCACTTGGGCTGTGAAAACCTGCCTTCGGGTGGGGGGAGGCACAATCCCTCCCTCCACCCGCTTTCTTCACAAGCTCCCAGGAGGTTGCCATGAAGAAACTGATTAACGATCCGATGAATGTGGTTCCCGAAGCTCTGGAGGGGATGGCGAAGGCGCACCCTGACCTCATCAAGGTACACTTCAACCCGAACTTCGTCTACCGAGCGGACGCGCCCCGCCCGGGCAAGGTGGCGGTGATCTCCGGTGGGGGCAGCGGCCACGAGCCGATGCATGTGGGCTTCGTCGGCTATGGGATGCTGGACGCCGCCTGCCCCGGGGCGGTGTTCACCTCCCCCACCCCGGACCAGATGTATGAGGCGGCGAAGATGGTCCACGGCGGGGCGGGGATCCTGATGATCGTGAAGAACTATGCGGGGGACGTGATGAACTTCGATATGGCGGCGGATCTCCTCCGGGGCGAAGGATTTGAGGTGGAGAGCGTGCTGATCGCCGACGATGTGGCGGTCGAAAGCAGCCTCTACTCCCAGGGCCGGCGGGGGACAGGTACCACGGTGCTGGCGGAGAAGATCTTAGGGGCCGCCGCCGAGCGAGGCTACGATCTCAAGCGCCTGGCCGCCCTGGGCCGCCGCGTGGCGGAGAACGGGCGCAGCATGGGCATGGCCCTGACCTCGTGCACCGTCCCCCACGTGGGCAAACCGACCTTCGAGCTGGGCGAGGATGAGATGGAGATCGGCATCGGCATCCACGGCGAGCCCGGCCGCTATCGGGAGCCCCTGAAGAAGGCCGATGAGATCGTGGAGCGCCTGATGGAGCCGATCCTCAATGACCTTCCCTTCAAGGCAGGCGATCGGGTGATCTGTATGGTCAATTCGATGGGCGGGACCCCGCTCAGCGAGCTTTATATCGTTTACCGCAAGGTGGCTGAGATCTGTGAGAAGGCGGGCATCCAAATCGTCCGCAACCTGGTCGGGGCGTATATCACCTCCCTGGAGATGGCGGGGACCTCCATCACATTGCTCCGGGTGGATGACGAGATGCTGGAGCTGTGGGATCACCCGGTGAAGACCCCGGCCCTGCGCTGGGGGATGTAATCTTCGGACGGTGATGGCGAGAGTGGGGGGGACCAGGAAGGCGGTCCCTCCCATTTCTGAACATCTCAGCTGAACGGAGGTGTCCAAACAATGCCGGTGATGCGGGATGATGTAGTGGCCTGGCTGGAACGATGCATGGTCGTGCTGGAGGAAAACCGGGAGTATCTGACCCAGTTGGATGCGGCCATCGGTGACGCAGATCACGGCGTGAATATGGATCGGGGCTTTAAAGCGTTTAAGGCCAAACTCCCATCCGTTGCCGATAAGGACATCGGGACGATCCTCAAGACCCTGGGGATGACCTTGGTGGCGACGGTGGGCGGCGCCGGCGGGCCGCTCTATGGCACCTTCTTCCTGCAGATGGGGGTGAAGACGGCGAACAAGCTCATGCTCACCCCGGAGGACTGGGCGGAGGCCCTGGAGGCTGGGATCAACGGGGTGATCGCCCGCGGCCAGGCCCGCCCGGGCGACAAAACGATGGTCGATGCCTTGTTGCCGGCCTTGGAGGCCTTCAAGGAGGCGATCCGAAATAGCACCCCCTTCGGGAAAGCGCTCCAGCGGATGGCCGAGGCGGCAGAGCAGGGGATGAAGGCCACCATTCCAATGGTGGCCCGCAAGGGAAGGGCCAGTTACCTGGGCGAGCGCTCGGCCGGCCATCAGGATCCGGGGGCGACCTCGGCTTACCTCATCCTGAAGGCCGCGGCCGACGTTTGGGCCAACGCGACTTGAAAGGAGATGAGAAATGGCGGCTCGAAAGGGCAAGAAACCAGCTCGCCGACGAAAAGGAGGTGTCACCATGGCGAAGTATGTGATGGCGATCGATCAGGGGACCACCGGCACCCGGGCGATCATCTTCGATCACGAGAGCAACGTGATCGCCTCGGACTACAAGGAGCACGAGCAGATCTATCCGCAGCCCGGCTGGGTGGAACACAACCCGATGGAGATCTGGGAGCGGACCCAGGAAGTCGTGAAGAACGCGTTGGCCAAGGCTGGGATCAGCGGGGCGGATATCGTGGCCATCGGGGTGACCAACCAGCGGGAGACCACCATTGTCTGGAATAAGCGGACCGGCAAGCCTTACTACAACGCCATCGTGTGGCAGGATACCCGCACCGCCCCGATCTGCGCTCAGCTGGATCGGGAGGGCTATACGCCGATGTATCGGGAGAAGACCGGCCTTCCCATCGCCACTTATTTCTCCGGCCCCAAGCTCCAATGGATCTTGGATAACGTCCCTGGGGTGCGAGAGGACGCGGAGAAAGGGGAGGCCCTCTTCGGCAACATCGACACCTGGTTGATCTGGTGGCTGACCGGCGGGCCCGATGGGGGCGCCCACGTCACGGATGTTAGCAACGCCAGCCGCACGATGCTGATGAACCTGCGCACCCTGGACTGGGACGATGAGATCCTGAAGATCCACCGCATCCCGCGCCAGATGCTGCCGCAAATCCGGCCCTCTTCGGACCCCGAGTTCTATGGCAAGACCTCGAAGAGCGGGCCCCTGGGCGCCGAGGTGCCGGTGTGTGGCGACCTGGGCGATCAGCAGGCGGCCCTGGTGGGGCAGGCCGGGTTGGAAGTGGGGATGGCCAAGAACACCTACGGCACCGGCTGTTTCCTCCTCCTCAACACGGGCACCAACATCGTCCCCTCCAAGAGCGGCCTGCTGACCACCGTGGCGTATCAATTCGGGAAGGGCCCATGCATCTACGCCCTGGAAGGCTCCATCGCCATCACGGGCGCCCTGGTTCAGTGGATGCGGGATAACCTGGGCCTGATCTCCCGCTCGGCGGAGATCGAGGACCTGGCGCGTACTGTGGAGGATAGCGGCGGCATTTACTTCGTGCCCTTCTTCTCGGGGGCCTTCGCGCCTTACTGGCGGCTGGATGCCCGAGGGGTGATCGTGGGCCTCACCCGCTATATCAACAAGGGGCATCTCGCCCGCGCCGTCCTGGAGGCCACCGCCTACCAGACCCGGGACGTCTTCGACGCCATGTACGCAGACTCTGGGATCCGGCTGGCGGAGCTGCGGGTGGACGGCGGGATGGTGTATAACGAGTTGTTGATGCAGTTCCAGGCCGACATCTTGGGCGTGCCCGTGGTCCGGCCGGTGATCACCGAGACGACCTCTCTGGGGGCGGCCTACGCGGCCGGGATGGCGGTGGGCTTCTGGAGCGGGCCAGAGCAAATCCGCCAGTATTGGAAGGAGGACAAGCGCTGGCTGCCGAAGATGGATCCAGAGACCCGCGAGAAGCTCTACGCCGGGTGGAAGAAGGCGGTGGAGCGAACCTTCGGCTGGGTGGAGCTCTGAGCGAGCGATGATCGGTGTCCACGGATACGCGGGGGGTGGACCGATATTGGCGCGGCGCAAGCGGGCCCGCCCCCCCTTTCAGGATCATCGGGGCGGGCTTGTGGACCCGCCCCGATGCACCTCCAGAGGAAAATGCATCCTTTTGAGGAAAGGTTTCTGGGATGACTTATTCCGTCATTGTGATTGGAGCAGGATCGACAGGAGCGGCGACTGCCCATGATCTCGCCCTTCGAGGCTTCCGGGTGACCGTGGTGGAGCGGGGCGAGGTGGCCTCGGGGACCTCGGGGCGGAACCATTGCTTGCTGCACTCCGGGGGGCGCTACGCCATGCGAGATCCGGAATCCGCCCGTGAGTGCATTGAGGAAAACATGATCCTGCGGCGCATCATGCCCGAGGCCCTGGAGTTGAACGACGGCTTGTTCGTCGCTTTGGATGAAGAGGACCTGTCCTTCAAGGAGCGGTTCCTGGCCGCCTGCGAGGAGTGCGGGATCCCGGCTCGGGAGATCCCTGTGGAGCAGGCCCTGGCCATGGAACCTCACCTGAACCCGAACATCCTGGCCGCTGTTCAGGTCCCGGATGGGGTTTTTGAGCCTTTCCGGTTCTGTCTCTCCTTTCTAGCCACTGCCAAGCAGAACGGCGCGACGGTCTTGACCTACACCGAGGTGGTGGACTTTGTCTTTCAGGGTCGGACGGTCGCAGGGGTCCGAGTGCGGGATCGTCGAACGGGGGAGGAACGGGTTATCGGGGGGGATATCGTGGTAAACGCCGCAGGCCCATGGTCCGGCAAGATCGCGGCCATGGCGGGAGTCGATGTCCCGGTCATTCCCACCGCCGGGGTCATGATCTCGGTGGGCCGTCGGTGGAATCGGATGGTCATCAACCGCCTGAATATGCCTGGGGACGGTGATATCATCGTCCCCCAGCGACGCACAGCGATCATCGGAACCACCTCATGGCGGGTGGAGGACCCAGATTTCATCCCGATCCCGGAGGACCACGTCCGTCTGCTGTTAGACCGGGCGGAGCGGTTTATCCCGGGCTACACTCGGGGAGGGATTCGGGGGATCTTCGCCGTCGCCCGGCCCCTGGTGGGGCGGCGCGGGGTCGCCGCCGATGGGCGGGAGCTTTCTCGGACCTTCGAGTGCTTCGATCATGCGGTGGATGGGGTGGAGGGCCTGGTCACCATCACCGGAGGGAAGATGACCACGGCGCGGGCGATGGCGGAGAAGGCGGTGGATGTGGTGTGTGCCAAGCTGGGGCTGGAGATCCCATGCCGGACCCGCGAGGTGCCCTTGCTTTCCTATCGGGCGTTCTTCGCGGGATCGGCATGAGATGGGCTGACGGGCTACGGGTACGACAACGATGACGATGGAGGAGGAACTCGCGGATGCCCACATGGCAGCTGCGTGTGTTGCGAGGACGCCCTGGGGGTTCACCTCGCCTGGAGCTTTATCAGGTGGAGCTCCCATGGGAGGTTTACCTAATCGACGCGATTGAGAAGATCTGGGCTGAGCAGGATCGCAGCCTGCTCTTTCGACATGCATGCCACCATGCTTCCTGCGGCGCATGCGGGGTCCGGGTCAATGGACGGGAACGTCTGATGTGCATCACCCCGCTCCGAGAGTTCTCCCCGGACCAGCCGATCCAGGTGGAGCCGTTGCGGCATTTCCCTTGGTTGGGAGATCTTTTGGTGGATGTGTCGCCGATGATGCGGCGGATGGCGGAGGTGGGCTTTGTCATCATCCGCCGCGATGAACTCACGGCGGATCGGCCATTGCCTGAAGGGGTGGAGCGGGGGACCCGTTTCGAGGATTGCATTGAATGTGGGTTGTGCCTCTCAGCGTGCCCGGTGATGGCGGCCGATGATGCCTACTTGGGGCCGGCCACCCTGGCCGCTATCGAGCGGATGTTGGCGGAACCCCGCGGTAAGGACACCGCTCGGCTCCTCGCGTTGGCGGATGATCCGCATGGGGCCTGGCGTTGTCACTCCGCAATGGAGTGCACGGCGGTTTGTCCGTCGAATGTGGATCCGGCCGCCGCGATTGGACGCTTGCGCCGCCGATTGATTGCAGAGAAGCTTCGCCGCTGGTTCGGAGGTGGGCGATGAAAGAAGCGCCGCGCTGGAAGCGGGCGACGGGCTGGGTCGACCTGCGGGGGCGCCGGGAGGGCGGGCTGGCCTTCGTGCTCATGCGCCTGACGGGTATCGGCCTGACGATCTATCTGTTCATCCATCTTTACGTGCTGCGCCTGCTGATCCAAGGGCCGGAGGCCTGGGACGCGTTCATCGCCCTGGCGAAGTCTCCCTTTTTCCTGGCGCTGGATGGCCTGCTGATTCTCGGCCTCCTTTACCATGCGTTGAACGGGATCCGTGTGACCTTGCTGGGCTTGGGGATCGGCGTGCCACAGCAGGCTCGGCTCTTCTGGGGAGTGGTGGCGATGACCCTTCTGATCACCGGCATTGCGGTCTATGCGATTTTCTCCATCACCGGCTAAGAGGTGCAAACCGAACTCTTCGTATAGGAGCGCGAGACACCGATGTGGATCTGGCAAGCCGTCACCGGATTGCTCCTGTTGATCCTTTTAACGCTTCATATGGTCTTCAACCATTTTGTGGTTGAAGGCGGGCTGCGCACCTATTGGGATGTGGTGGCTTACCTCTCCAACCCGGTTGTCTTCGTCTGGGAGATCGTTTTCCTCATTGTAGTCACCGCCCATGCGTTGATGGGGGTGCGGGCGATCCTCTTGGATCTGGGGATCCGGCCGACGGCGGATCGCTGGCTGAAGCGAGCCTTGACTGTACTGGGCGTTGTGATCATCGGCTATGGGGTGTGGCTCTCGTGGTGGATTCGGTCGAAGGGAGCATAATCTGTGACTGGGAGACCCTGTGGGCTCCTTATGAGGAGGAGATCTACGACTGGATCCTGGCTCGGCTTCGGCGGGGAGAGCGGGTGCTTGACATTGGGGCAGGAGATCTGCGGCTTTCGTTTCGCATGGCGGAACGAGGGTGCCAGGTCATTGCGGTGGAGCGCCAGTGGGCTGTGCTAGTTAGGGGTCTGCAGGCCCTCGGGATCCACCCCGGGGTGCTGCGCTGGGAGCAGCCCCTTGTGCTCTACGAGGGACGCATGGTCGTGGTCTGGGCAGATGCTCGGACCTGGCCTTTCCCCCCGGTAGAGAGCGCTGTCCTCCTGATGCGACATTGTGTCGCCTTCCCTCTCTATATCCGTAAGCTCCGCGCGGTCGGTTGCCGTCGGCTGTTCACCAACGCCCGCTGGCGGATGGGGGTGGAGCAGGTGGATCTGACCCGCGCCTTCTCTTTTGAGGAGATCCCGTTGGGTTGGTATGCTTGTCGGTGCGGGGCGGTGGGTTTCCGAGAGGGCCCTCCTGAGCGCATCGATGCCGCTGTTCTGGAGCAGGTGTGGGAGGTGGAGACGTGCCCGGCGTGTCAACCGGCCTCCCAGGGATCCGAGAGGAGGTTCGCATGAAGGAGGGGAGGCTTGCCCCCACGAGGGGAGAGCCCGGTCGAGCCGTCGGGCGGTCTGTTCATCCAAATCAAAGGTGTCCCCGTTATACCCTGGATGAGGTGGAGCCATGATGCGGTTGAGCGGCAAGAAGGTGGCGATTCTCGTGGAGGAAGGATTTGAGGACCTCGAGTTCTGGGTCCCCTTGATGCGTCTTCAGGAAGAAGGGGCTTCGGTGACCGTGGTAGGCCTGGAGGCCGGGAAGATCGTCCGCAGCAAGAGCGGAGGGCTCACGGCGAAAGCGGATGTGGCAGCTGATCAGGTCTCTGCCGCGGATTTCGATGCGGTGGTGGTCCCAGGCGGCTGGGCGCCGGACAAGCTACGCCGTTACGAGGCGGTCCTCCGTTTGGTCCGCGAGGCTTACCAGCAGGGCAAGATCGTGGCGATGATCTGCCACGGCGGCCAGGTGGGGATCTCGGCGGGTATCGTGCGGGGGCATCGGGCGACCGGGAGCCTGGGGATCAAAGACGATTTGATCAACGCCGGGGCGATTTGGGTGGATGAACCGGCCTTCCGGGACGGAAATCTGGTCTGGGGCCGTGTGGTTCCGGATATCCCAGCGTTCTGTCGGGAGCTGGTGGCGGCCCTGGTCGGCGAGCCAGCTCCTCAAGCTTCAGCCCCCCGCTGAGAGGTCATTATGGTTGCACTGGTGATTGTGGCCCATAGCGCCAAACTGGCGGAGGGGGTGAAGGAGCTGGCCGAGCAGATGGTTCGAGGCCGGATTCCGATCCTGGCCGCCGGCGGTCTGGATGAACACACCCTGGGTACCAACGTGGATCGAATCCGCCAGGCTTTGGAGGCAGCCCTTGCCCAGGCGGACGAGGTCTTGGTTTTGATGGATCTGGGCAGCGCCGTGATGGGAGCCCAGATGGCCATCGAGATGCTTCCCCATGAGGCTCGCTCCCGGGTCCTTCTCAGCCAAGCGCCGCTGGTGGAGGGCGCGATCGTCGCCGCGGTGGAGGCTTCGATCGGAAAGACAGTGGCTGAGATCGAGGCTTCAGCCGTTGAGGCTTGCCGGATGCCGAAGGTGCCTCGAGGAGGATGAAGGGGAAAAGGGTTCTCGGGGAAGGTCGACCTTGAGAGAACAAGGCTTCCTCTGCGTCCTCCCAGGTTGCTTAAGGCTTGGGAGGGAGAGGGGGGCTAAGGTTTTCATCGCCCAGTGGAATGTCGATCCAGCAGGCCATGCGATGGGCTCTCATCCCTTGCGCGGGGTGGCAGGAATGCAGCAGGTCACCTTAACCTTAACGAACGCTGTCGGCCTGCACGCCCGGCCGGCAGCGCTCTTCGTGCAGACAGCAGCCCGGTTTCGTTCCAATATCACGGTGCGCAACATCACCCGCGGGACGCCGGCGGTGAACGCCAAGGCGATCCTGGCGGTGCTCACGCTGGGGGCAGAGCACGGCCATGTCATTGAGATCTCGGCGGAGGGGCCAGATGAAGAGGAAGCCATTGCCACGCTAAAAGCCCTGGTCGAATCCCGCTTCGGAGAGGATGGAGGATGAGCCGTCGCTTGCGCGGCCTTCCGGCCTCCCCAGGGGTGGCGCTGGGCCAGGCTTGGTGGTTCCGGCGAGCCGTCCCTAGCGTGATGCGGGCGCAGGGGGAGAATCCAGAGATCGAGCGGGCTCGGTTACAGGCTGCTCAGAAGCAAGCCGCGGCGGAGCTGGCGGCGTTGCGGGAGACCCAACGGGACCGCTTGCCTCCCGAGGAATTGGCCATCTTCGAGGCTCAGGAGCTGATGCTCCAAGATCCCGAGCTGATGGCTCAGGTCGAGGCGGAGCTCGCCGCAGGGGCCTCCGCGGAAGCGGCGTGGGCGAAAGCAGTGGAGGTCTTCGCGGCCCAATTATCGGCGTTGCCCGATCCCTATTTCCAGGCTCGCGCCGCCGATGTGCGGGACGTGGGAAACCGGGTGTTGCGCCATCTGATCGGCGGTTTGGGGGCCTCCCCGATGCCGGAGCATCCGGTCATCGTGGTGGCCGATGACCTGTTGCCCTCGGAAACCGTCAGCCTGGACCCCCAGCGGGTTCTGGCTTTTGTCACCGAAGGGGGCGGACCGACGGCCCATGCGGCGATCTTGGCGCGTCGCCTGGGGGTCCCGGCGGTGGTCGCCGTGGGTGAGGGGCTTCGAATCGTTTCCGATGGCGTGTTGCTGCTGGTGGACGGCGAGGCCGGATGGGTCGAAGTGGAGCCGGAACCGGAGGCAGTGCAGCAAGCCCAGGCCCGACGCATCCTGTGGCTGCGCGAGCGGGCGCAAGCGGAGGCCGCGGCCCATGAACCAGCCCAAACCCGGGATGGCGTGCGGATTGAGGTGGCGGCCAACGTGGGGAGCCTGGAGGATGCTCGGGAGGCCTTCCAGAAGGGAGCCGACAGCATCGGCCTATTGCGCACGGAGTTTCTCTACTTGGAGCGGACCACGGCGCCTGCGGAGGAGGAGGAGGTCGCGGTCTACCGGGCGCTCCTGGAGGCGATGGGGGGGAAACCGGTGGTGGTGCGCACCCTGGACGTCGGCGGGGATAAGCCCTTACCCTACCTCCCGATGCCTCCGGAAGCGAATCCATTCTTAGGGGTGCGAGGCGTGCGGCTCTCGCGGCGGCATCCCGAGCTGCTGCGCCAGCAGCTTCGGGCTCTGCTGCGGGCCGGCGCCGGGTTCCCGCTACGGATCATGTTTCCGATGGTGAGCACGGTGGAGGAGATCCGCTGGCTTCGCGAATTCTTCGAGGAGGTGCGCTCCTCCCTCGCGGCGGAGGGACATCCGTTGCCTCAAGATCTACAAGTAGGGATGATGGTCGAGGTGCCGGCGGCGGCGCTGCTGGCCGAGCATTTCGTGCCCTGGGTGGATTTCTTCAGCATTGGGACGAATGACCTGTCTCAATACACGTTGGCGGCAGATCGGACGAATCCCGCGGTGGCCGGGATGGCGGACGGACTGCATCCGGCCGTGTTGCGTCTGATCCGTCACGTGACCGCGGCGGTTGAAGGAACCGGGAAGTGGGTTGGGGTCTGCGGGGAGCTGGCGGGGGATCTCCAAGCGGTGCCGATCTTGATCGGGCTGGGAGTACATGAGCTGAGTGTGAATCCGGTGCGGGTGCCGGAGGTCAAGGCGGCGATCCGGCGCTGGTCTATGGCGGAGGCCCGGGCGTTGGGGGAAGCGGCGCTCCGTCAGGAGGACGCGGCGGCCGTGCGCCAGCTCGTTCAACCCTCGGGCTAAAGGGGAATCTGACCTGTAGTCTCCCCAGACGGTGCAGGAGTTTCCGGATGGGGGATCAGGAGGGTGGGGCCCTTCCCCATTTACATGGAGGGGTGGGCCACGTAAGCGGCCCGCCCCTCACAGAAACCATATTTTGCTTTAAGGCCAGATTCGGAAGGATGTGAAGCCTTCTGCTTGACGGATGCCATCCGAGGCGAGGGCCCGGATCTCCACCAGCGATCCGCTGGGGAATGCCCCCACGATGAAAGCCCCTTCCGTCGTTCCCGTATCATCGGTTTCCAGAAGCAATGGATCGTGCCCAGGGATCTCGACACGCACCCGAGCCCGAGCGATTGGGCGGCCCTCTGCATCCATCACGAAGACCACGACTCCCTGTAAATCTCCAGCGGCCAGGACGGGACGTCGCAGCGCGATCTGAACCTGAAGGGCAGGGAGGGGTTCGATCAGGCGGGCCGGAACCCGTGGGTTCAAGCCCCGCATCTGCGCGTAGGATTCCCCTAAATTCACCGGCCGCACGGTCTGGTCGACCGGATCCCACATGACTTTCATTCCCTGGAAGACTTGAACAAGGCGCCCATTTTCGAGATAGGGTTCTGTAATCGGGTTGCCGATGATGCGCGCGCCGCCATGGCGCAACCAGAAGGCAAGGAACATCCCGCTGACCGTGTGACCGGTCTCCGGGATATATCGGCGGAACGGCCGGCCCAGCGGGATTTGAGAGGGCGGGATGGGCGGGCTCCCCAAGCCCATCGCTGAGGCGATGGGGAGCAGCCGCACCGCCTGCTCGGGGGGCATCAAGGGATCCCAGCGTAGACACGCGTATTGAAAACACTGGATCTGGTAAGGAGGCTCTGGGATCACAGGGGTAATCGGATATCCGAGGAAACGCACGCCTCCATGGGCCTCGAAGAATTCTAGAAAAGGCGTTCGAACGGCGTAACCGGTTTCCGGGAAGAAACGCTCCTCCGTTCCCTGAGCGAGCCACTCCTGAGGGAACCTTAGGACAAGGACCAGGGCTCCAAGGACCACATATATACGAAAAAGGGGTGCCCTGTTCATCCCGATATCCTGAAGACAGGGCTTGCCGTCGGATCGTCGATCGACAGTAACGATTCCACCTGGTCGCGTTCGGCTCGGAGCTCCCTTACAGAGGCGGAAGGCCCTCCTCGAGAGAACCCGCGGTGAAACGCCCGTATCCGTATTGCATTGGGTGAGAACGGCTGAATCGTTACGATCGCTATTCCATTGGGACCTGGGGGATCACCCGGCCTCGGAGGCGATCCATGATGTCATCCAGATCTCGACCGGTCACAGTGATCCCGTGGTTGCGCAACCCGATCACCGCCCGCGCTGGATCGGGGGCTCGACGCACCAGTTCCGCGACTTCGGCCGCGAGCTCCCACGTCCCGCATGGATAGTTTACCGTGGTCACCGGGATGCCCTCCATCCATGCATGGACGTGGATGATCGCCCCCACCTGTGGGTGCTCTCGGTAGATCATCCAATGCTCGATGGCGTCCACCGAGACGCGGCGAGGCTCGATGTGGGGTGGGACGCTGAGAAGGATTACATTGCGTTCGGCGTCATAGTCTTTCACCAGAAGGATGTCCCGACCGATCACTTGCAAGTTCCCCTTGTCGACCCCGCTGGCGCTCATCCAGAACCGCTTGGCATCCTCCCGCACGCTGAGGTTGCCGTAGCTCAAACCGCCCAGCCCGTACAGCCGCTTGACGTGCTGGAAATCCCGGGGCGGGAGGATCTCCTCCAGGGGGAACGGGGCGGGGAGCAGGTTCAATGAAGCCAGGAAGCGGCCTGCCTCCTTTAATTTTTCAGTCCGCTCGTTCCCGTTCCAGAGTTCCGGTGGCAGATCCGGATGGAACTCGTTGTTGATCACTAGGCGGGCCTGGGCCAGTGGGGCCAGCCGTCGGTAGACCCGCTCGAAGAAATCCTGTTCATCCTCTCGGCACGCTTCCACGTAATGGCCCAGCTCCAGGGTCACGAAGTGCGCTTCCCATCGGGCCCCGTTTGTACCCCTGATGGAAGGCCCTGGAGTGAGGACGATGAGGAGGTTGGACAGGGCGCGGACGAGGATCGGATAGCAGGTCTTCAGGAAATCGGCGGGAGGCTGCGGAAGCTCCACGATCGAGGTGACAAATGTGCCCTGGGATTTGCGTCGGAAAGGGCGCGGACGCAAGGGGTCAGTGAAGTTGAGGACCAGGCGGACATCCCGGGTCGGTTCCTCCAGGAACGTGTGCCCGTGGGCCCGCAGGGTCCGCCATAGCCCCTGTCGGAACCATTGCAACCCTGGCGTGGCCGCCTGTCCGACGATCACAAAGTCCATCTCGCCCTCCATACCTCCAGGGATGCATCACGAAAGCCCAGGGGAATGGAGCCATCTTCAACGGCCCCATTCCCCTGAAACGCTCAATATGCGCGCGCGAACACGGCCATTTCGGCCGCTGGCTCCCCGCAGACGATGCACCGGCCTTGACCACCCGGCTGCTCCAGCGGGATGCATCGATTGGTCGCTGTGGTGTCTGCCTTGATCTTCGCCTCGCACTCGGACTTTCCGCACCACCATGCCCAGGCGAACCCATCGGCCACCGCCTCCCGGAGCTGGTCGTAGGTCTCCGGGTAGTGAGTGTGGGCCTTATGGAAGGCGAGCGCCCGCTGATAAAGATCCGCCTGGATGGCGCTCAGGGTTTCCTGCACCGCGCCCAGGAGGCCGTCGATGGGAACCGCTCGCTTCCGGGAAGCCCCCGGTTGGTCCCGACGGGCTAACACCACCTGGCGCTCCGCCACATCCCGCGGGCCGATTTCGATCCGCAGCGGCACCCCCCGCAGTTCCCATTCGTTGAATTTCCAGCCTGGCGTGTATTCCTCCCGCGCATCCACCTCCACCCGGATCTCCGGTTCCAGTATCCGTCGTACCTGCTCACACACCTCCAACACCTGAGAGCGTTCCTCATCGCTCTTCCAGATGGGCACCACAATGACCTGGATCGGCGCCAGGCGGGGTGGGAGGATCAACCCGTGGTCGTCCCCGTGCACCATGATTACGGCACCCACCATCCGCGTGGAGAGGCCATGGGACGTGGTCCAGGCGTATTGCATTTGATTTTGGGCGTCGAGGAAGCGGATCTCGAAGGCCCGTGAGAAGTTCTGGCCCAGATTATGGGAGGTGGCGGATTGCAACGCACGGCCATCCCCCATCATGGCCTCGATCGTATAGCTTCGTAGCGCGCCAGCGAACTTCTCCGATTCGCTCTTGCGGCCCTGGATTACTGGGATCGCCGCATCCTCTACTGCGAAGTCTGTGTAGAGATCTAACACTTGCAAAGCTTCCTCTTCCGCCTCCTCGTAAGTAGCGAAGACGGAGTGGGCTTCCTGCCAGAGGAACTCCAGGGTCCGCAGGAAAGGCCGGGTCCGCTTTTCCCAGCGCACCACATTGCACCACTGGTTGATGCGCAGGGGAAGATCCCGATAGGATTGGATCCACTGGGCATACATGTAACCGATGATGGTTTCAGAGGTCGGTCGCACCACCAGAGGCTCTTCCAGTGTCTCCCCGCCTCCGATGGTAACGACGGCCAGTTCCGGTGAGAAGCCGCTCACGTGCTCTTTCTCTTTTTGGATGAATGAGTAGGGGATGAAAATCGGGAAATAGGCGTTCCGATAGCCGTGGGCTTTGAACCGTCGATCTACGGCCGCCTGGATGTTCTCCCAGATCGCGTAGCCGTAAGGTCGGAAGACAATGCATCCCCGTACTGGGGCGTAATCCGCCAGCTCAGCCTCCCGGATGACATCCAGATACCATTGACTGTAATCCTGATGGCGAGGCGTGATTCGAGCCATCGTCCAGCCTCCTGCCTATCCCTGAATGAATGGTTGAGCGAGGAGCTTCTCCCTCCACTCCTTTCCTTAGTCAGGCTAACGGGCTTTTTTGTTGTAGGGCGCTTGCGCGTCTGCCCCCGCTTTTAGGAAGAGACCAGCAACGCAGCGGCTGTCCGTGAGAGCTATTGTAATCACCCTTGAAGGCCTTTTCAAGCGTGGCTTAACCCGTGGCAGGGCTTTTCAAAGTTCTAACAAGGGCGGCATAACAGTGAGAAAGAGGATGGCCCCTCCTCCGAAGGGCCGCGGGGAGGGGGGCATTTTTTGGGGGGCTGGACCAAGGGCCTTCTTCAGCCGTTCTCCTGCAATGCAAATATGGAGATCGGCATTCCGCTGGATCAGGCGCCGGCTGCGCGACACTGATCGACCAATGTTATACTTGTATTTTGAGGTATCCAACAGGCGAGGGTTCAACTGTGGAAGGGGATCGCCGGCGTTATGAACAGGCGTTGAAGCGCGGGCATGAAGCACTCTGGCAGCGGCGATGGGCGGCGGCGATCACGGCCTATCGTGAGGCGTTGGAGGCCTTTCCGGATCAAGTGGAGGCCTTGACCGGATTGGGCTTGGCCTATATGGAGGCTGGACGTTACGAAGAGGCCCTGGGCGCGTTTCGACAGCTGGCAAGGCTTCGCCCAGGCGATCCCACCCCCGTGCTTCGCCTTGCGGAGGCCTACCAGCGGGCAGGCCGGCTCTCGGAAGCGGCCGCTCATTACCATCAGGCTGGCCAGCTGTTCGCCGATCAGGCGGACCTCCGGCGGGCGATTCAAGCGTGGGTCCAAGCGGTCCGCCTGGATCCCGGGCGGGTGGAGACGCTGGAAGCGCTGGCTCAGGCCTACCGACAGCTCCAGCAGCCGGAAGCGGCGATCCGGATCGATTTGGCTCGGGCTCGCGCATGGGTGCAGCGAGGGGATCTGCAGCGGGCTTTGGAAGCGATCAACGACGCCCTGGCGCTGGATCCGGATCATCCGCAAGCGCTGCAGGGGCGAGACTGGTTGCGGGCTCAGCTCGCCCGTCGGACGGGCACGGGTCCGTTGCCAGCCCTCCCGGTGAGAGAGGGGGAAGCCGAGCAGGCCCGGGCGGAAGCGTTCTGGGCGCTGCCGTCGGAGGCGGCGGAAGCCCCTGCCGATCCGGTTCGTCAGGCGCTCTCCCAAGCCCTTCAAACGCTGGCGGACTTGGTGTTCTCGGAGGCTCCGGGGACGTTCTCCGGGGCGGAGTGGTTCCAGATCAACGCATGGTTGGGCCGGGCGGTCGATGCGCACTCCCAGGGTCAGTGGCGGGAAGCCCTCGCTCTTTATGAGCAGGTTGTGGCCGCTGGATTGGAGCATCCGGCCTTGATGTTCGCTATGGGAGCGACCCTGGCCGAATTAAAGCGTTGTGATGAGGCGGCCTCCCGGCTCCAAAGTGTGATGGCTTCCTCAACGTACCATCTGGCTGCCCTTCTTCTGCTGGCTCGCTGTGAAGAGCGCCAGGGATCCCCGGAGCGGGCGGTAGAGCGCTATCTGGAGGCCTTGGAACATATCGACCGGGGGTTGCTTCGGGAAAGTCAAGTGGAGTGGCTGCGCAAACGGTATCGTTTCCTGCGGGCCTGGATCCTCCGGCATCCTGAACAGCAAGCGGCGCTGCGGAGGGGAGCTCAGCAAATCCTGGAAAGCCCCACCTGGCTGGATCGAGCAACCCTGCTCCGGAAGGCTCTGGATCAGTGGACGAGGGATACGCCGTTCCAGCTGACCCTGGCCGATGCGCTGATGTTCCCGGATGGGGAACGGCTCCTGATCGAGCTGGGTCAGGCTTATACCTGGGCTCAGCGCGGCCTGTTCTACAGCGCCCTAGAGGAGGCCTTGCGGATCGTTGGGGAGATGCCCTTCGCGCCACTGATCCATCTGGCCTTAGGCCAGTTGCTCGTCTGGGGTCAGCGCAGCCTGGCTGCAGTGGGGAAATTCCGGGCCTTGGGTGAGTATCTCCTGTTTCTGGAAGATCCCTATATGGCCCTTGCTGCTTTCGAGCAGGCTGTGTGGCTGGCCCCACTCGATCTACCGACTCTGCGACGGTTGCTGCAGCTCTCCCAGGAGTTGGGGGATTCCTCTCGAACGATCCAAGCGTTCGCTGGCATAGCGGACGCGTATTTGCAGATGGCGGATCTGGAGCAGGCGGAGCGGATCTGTCGGGAGGGGCTGGATTGGGCTTCACGGCGGGGGCTTTCGGGCACGGCGCTCCGACCGCTCCTCCGCCGGCTCGTGGAGATCGCGGTGCAACGTTTGGATTGGGGACAAGCGATCGAACATCTGGAGCGGCTGCGAGCCATTGACTCAAACGACCTGGAGATCCGCTGGGGCTTGGCGGAGGCTTATCTGCGGACCGCCCGGGTGGACTCAGCGTTGCAGGAGCTGCAGTATTTGCTGGAACAGGCACGGAGCGCCGGCCGGCTGGAGGAGGCCGCAGCGAACCTGGAGGAGCTCCTGATGCTGCTCCCGGAGGAGCCTCGCTTGCGACAGCTGGCGGCTCAGATCTGCTTGGAGCTCGGTCAGGTGGAGGCGGCCATCGCCCATCTGGAGCGAATCGGCGAGCAGTATCTTCAAGAGGGGCGCCTCAGCGAGGCCCGCGCTGTTTACCAATCGCTGATCCAGCTGAATCCGGACCGCGCTGTGCATTATCGAGCATTGATGGAGCGATCCGTTTGAGCATCATGGGGTGAACATGGGTGGGCGCTCTATTCGGTAGTGGTAATTGTAATTTGCGATTTTTTTTCTTCGTGGGGTGCGGGCCGCCTTAAGGGCCCGCATCCCACGAAGGGATTCCCCCCGCCCTGTGCGGAAAAGCCACACGGGGCGGGAGAGAAGGGTGGGGCGATTCCCCCCCACCCCATTGACCTTAGGAGTTACACGCTTGGTCTTCTCCTGGGGATTGTGGGCAGAGCCACGCGCTGAAGGCGCGCGGCTCTGCCCTCCTCCCCATAGCCCAAAGGGCCGTGTAGAGGGAGGATCAAGGGGGGTGGAGCCATTCCATCTCTTCTGGGGGCTCTGAACTGCGTAACTTCTAGACATTTGGAGCTCGCCGCTACTGAAAGCTGGAAGGGGTGGAGTGGTGTTTCTCACCATCCGCGACCAAAGGTTCAGCCGAACGGGTGAACTTCCGTGCGGGATTTTCTTTATCTTTTAGATCAGCTCAATTGGATCAGTCTGATCGATATCGGATTGGTGGCCCTGCTCTTTTTCGGGATCCTGTATTCCCTAAAGGGGACACCGGCGGTTACGTTAATCCGGGGTCTGTTTATCCTGATCCTGCTGGTGCTGATCCTGAGCGGCCCTCTAAGCTCCCTTCGAGCGATGCGCTGGCTTCTCGAGCGAACCCTGCCCGCCCTCCTCATCGCCATCCCGATTATCTTCCAGCCGGAACTCCGGCGGGCTTTGGAGCGGTTGGGACGTGTTGGGCTCTGGTTGCAGCGGGATCCCCAAGAAGCGCAGGTCGATGAAGTCATCGATGCCCTGGTGCAGGCCTGCCCGCGCCTGGCTGAACGTCGCCATGGCGCGCTCATCGTATTGGAACGCACCACAGGCCTCCAGAACTATGTTGAAACAGGGATCCCGCTGGATGCGCGGGTGACTCCCGAGCTGCTCATGACGATCTTCGCGCCCAACACCATCCTCCACGACGGCGCGGTGATCATCCGGGATGGGCGGGTGGTGGCTGCCGGTTGCATCCTGCCTCTCACCACCGGATGGGTAGGGGATCCCCAGCTGGGCCTGCGCCACCGGGCGGCGATCGGGATCACGGAGGTCAGCGATGCGCTAGCCATTGTGATCTCCGAAGAGCGAGGGACGATCTCCGTAGCCCTGAACGGGCGGATGGTGCGCCGGCTGGACGCTCGACGTCTGGAGCTGGTGCTGCGGAACTTTTACAGCCCGCCCCCTGAGGTCGAGCGGACCCAGCGCTGGCTCCAGGAGCTGCGCGCCCTGGGACGGCGGGCGTGGGTGATGCTCTTCCCCCATCATGGAAGCCAAGGGTAGGGCTTTATCGATTTTTGAGGGTATGGGATGATTGAGGGCCAACGGCCCCAAAGTCCCCCGGGAGCCCAAATTGAAAATCAAAAGCCTAAGAAACAGTAGAGGCGATGGGATGAAATGAAAGGGATCCGGTGGCTGCAGGAGAACGGGAGTCTGGCCCTGCTGGCCTTTGGGATGGCCTTTGCCCTTTGGGCCGCTGCAGTGTGGGAGGAAAACCCGCCGGTGGAGCGGACGCTGGCGGATTTGTCGCTGGTCTTCCATGGGCTGGGACCTGATCGTGTGGTTTTCGAGGTATCGGCGGAAAGGATCCGCCTGCGGCTTCGGGTACCGCGCGCCCTTGAGGGCAGCATCGGCCCCCAGGATGTGGAAGCCTTCATCGATGTGCAGGGCCTGGAGGAAGGCGCTTACGAGCGGCCGGTCCAGATCCAGATCCGACGACGGGGGATCCAGATCCTGGCCGTGGAGCCCCCACGGGTTCGCTTTCGCCTGGAGCGTGTGGAAAGCCGCGAGGTTCCGGTTTCCATTCAGGTCGTAGGACAACCCGCGATCGGTTATCAGGTGGGGGCTCCACTTCCCGCGCTCTCCCAGGTGGCGGTGAGCGGCCCGCGCTCGTTGGTGGCGGTGGCCGCCATGGCGGTGGGGAAGGTCCAGATCGATGGCGTGCGGCAATCCGTGGAAACGGAGGTCCGGCTGGTGGCCGTCGATCCTCAAGGGAAGGAACTTCCAGAACTGAAGGTGATTCCCGAACAGCTTACCGTAACCGTCCCGGTAGAGCAGCGTCTGGGCTTCCGCGAGCTGCCGGTCCGGGTGACTCTGGAAGGACGCCCGGCCCGAGGGTATCAACTCACAGAGATTTCGGTGGATCCGCCCACGGTGACTTTAACCGGGGACCCCCGGCGGCTGGAGGAGGTGGGGAGTTATATCTCCACCGAGCCCATCGATATCTCCGAGGCCCGCGGGGAGCTCATCGCGACGATCCCATTGGTGATCCCTCCGGGGGTAGCCCTGGTGGGCAGCCCGACCCAGGTGGAGGTGCGGCTTCGGGTGGAGCCGATCCTCAGCACCCAGGTCTTCCAACAGGTCCCGGTCATCGTGGAGGGGCTCCGGCCTGGGATGATCGCTCGCCTCTCCCCGGAGAACGTGGATGTCATCCTCCGAGGGCCTTTGCCCTATGTGGAAAACCTCCGACCGGACGAGTTGCGGGTATGGATCCATGTGGGGGATTTGGAGCGGGGAACTTACACGCTGACCCCCACGGTCAGCTTGAGCGCCACGGTGGCCAATCTTTCGTGGACCCTGGTCCCTCCGAACATCCAGGTGTTGATCACCCCTGCCCCGACCCCAACCCGATCGCGTTAACTATAGAACTTGCTCTTTGCAAATAGCAGCGTTGCGATGAGCTTTCGATTTGTGGAATTTCCATGAGGGGTGGGCCGCGTAAGCGGCCCACC
>FPIC01016328.1_pt1 | contig 24177 bp, 13 predicted proteins | sample 1504481 | NCBI WGS metagenome assembly FPIC01 (sample SAMEA4475357, study PRJEB15587) | soil metagenome | biome: Soil; feature: Field | place: India | collected 2015-03-11 | depth 0 m
TTAAAGGAGGCTTTTTTGTTTCTTAATACTACGATTAGAGTTTTACCTTCAGCACCATGTTCACATATACAGTGTAACTCTCCAGGTTGTTTATATCTTTTAACTGCTTGGCAGTAAGACCGAACTGCCTGGCAATAGAATACATAGTGTCTCCAGGTTTTACAGTATAGGTTCCATCTTTAGCCATTTTGCCTTCTACAGGTAATTTCTTAACCACTAATAATTGACCTGGTGAAATACTATTACCTTTAATATTATTTAGGCTTTTCAGTTGGTCTGCAGTCATCTGGAACTCTGAAGCAACAGAAGCAATAGTGTTCCCGGCTTGTACCTGATAAAGAGTTTCATCATCAGCAAGCTTAATACGATCAAGGTTAGAATCTGCCGTTTCATTTTCAGATGCTTCTGGCTCTGCTTTACCTATAAATTGTATACCGCTTTTCTGCATGGTAACAGGGGCAATAATAAGCTCACTGTTTGCAATTTTCTTAACACGTAAAGGCTTATATGGATCCAGCTTATCAGTCTTCAGGTTATTGAGAGTACGCACTTCATCTTTTGTCATATTAAAACGCCTTGCTACTTCATCAAGAGTTGTATTAGGCTCTGTAATATAAATCATAGCATTGGCATTAAAGCCAGACCCACCCAGCACATAAAATTCAACCCTTCGGTTTAGCTGGCGTCCAATAGGCGTTTTATTACTGGCTATAGGCTTATCGTAACCCATCGCATTTATAACAAGCTTGGTTCTATCAAGCCCGTTTGCAGCTAAAAAGTCCTTTGCAGACTTACCACGCTTTTCTGATAATACTTTGTTGTAGGTTGCCGTACCAATATTATCGGTATTGGCATTCATTTCTATCTGAATATCAGGGTTGTTGTTGGCAAAATTAATAAGCTCACGCAGTACCAGTACAGCTTCCGGGCGCAGGTCATACATATCAAAATCGTAGTAGATGTTTTCAAAAATCTTACGGGTTGCTTCTTTATCAGACCCTTTGATTTTCACATCGTTTACAAGCATTTTAGTACGGTTCGCAACATCCTTTTTATCTTCATCCACACCTACTTTGTAGTTTTGTGCAGGCAGATTGTGAAAGAGAAACTCTCCATCTTTATTGGTAGTACCTTTTTTGATAGGGTTATTATTCTCATCCATTAAAGCCACATCTACTTCTGAGGCCGGAGTAACATTATCTTCAAGGGTAAGTTTACCTGCAATACTAATACTTTTATAACCTTCCAGCGAATCTTTGCTTATGGTAGCAATCATAGTGGTATTGCTTTCAATGTCAAAGGAATAGATATCGTCATGGCCTTGTCCACCCTCACGATTGCTGCACAGGTATCCCTTTTCTTTACCTAAAAACAAATAAAAATCATCGCGGGCTGAGTTAAATGGCTGTCCCATGTTTTTTACTTCTTCAAAATTCTTTCCTTTTGCAAGGAAAATATCTAGCCCACCAAAACCCTCATGTCCATTTGAAGAAAAGAACAAGGTATTTTCCCTGTCATAATAGCATGGCGACATATCATCGAAAGGAGTATTAACATGTGCTCCCAGGTTAATGGCAGCAGACCACTCCTCTCCTTCGCCTGATTTGGTGCTGTACCAGATATCATTCATTCCAAAACCTTCTGGACGGTTAGAAACAAAATATAAGGTATCGCCGGTACCATTCAGGGCTGGCTGCTTGTTAGAATAGCCAGCAATATTGATGTTATCGTTTAAGCGAACAGGGGCCTGCCATCTTTCTGCTTTTAACTCAGAAACATATATAGCGCAAAGGCCATCAGATTCGTGGCAGCTTGTATAGTAAAATTTATCGCGGGTGGCATTGAAAACACCAGCCCCATCATTAGATAGGGTATTAATAACGTCAAAATTATCTTCATTGGGTAGCTGTTGCCATGTACCATCCAATTGCTTTTCAAACCTGAAGAAATCACTGTAAAGCTCACCTGTACGGTTATCTGTTTCTTTACCTCTTACACCCGGGCGGGTTGAAGTAAATACAAGTGATGAGTCATGCTGGTAGGTTACCGGAGCATAATCTGTAAACTGTGAACTTACCGGCCCCTTTTCTATTTTGAAGTTGTAACTTCTTACTGGCTTTTGTCTTTCCTTAATCGCTACTGTACACCCATCTCTACCTATTGTTGCCTGCTTGAGCCAAACAGAATCTTCTTTTGTAGAAGCAGAAAAGCCTTGTATAAATTGCTCGTAAGAATCACGAGCTTTCTCATAATGCCCATTTGTTTTCTGCATAGCAGCCAGCCAGAAAGAAGAAAGTGGTAAAGCTTTACCATCTAATTCCAAGGCTTTTTCATAGGCTAGTTCTGCTTCTTTATACCGAAATAAAGCCCTGTACCCTTCAGCAAGCTGAAAGTATGTATAAGCATGATCTGGCTTTTTCTTCAGCGCTTTTTTGTAATGTTCTGTAGCCGGAAAATATTCTCCATTCTGAAAATACCGGTCACCAATACGGGTTTCAGTAGGAAGGCTGCGCTGTTTCTGCTGAGCCTGTGCAGGCTTCATCACTCCCACCCAAATCAGTAAAACAAACAGAAATGATAGTGTACCCCTTTTCATAGTATATTATTTCTTTACAGATGCTGATATAAAATCTTTGTCATCCAATTGAGGATGCTTAAGGAGACATTAGCAGCACCAGATATTTTAAAGCGATATTAAATGCGAGGTGTATCGAACCTCTTAACTTTTTGCTTTTTCACATTGCGCACAGCCAGTGAGATTTCGAAGGCTCCCCGCCCGTTTGTGTTATAGCGTAAACTAGACGAGTTTACATCATAGCTAAAGCCAAGTGTAAATGATTCATTACCAAAGCCGGTATTAAAAATAAAGGCATCATTAAGACGGTACCATGTACCAAAGATTACATCTGTGTTAGCAAAAGGAGAGCCTGTCGCGCCAATCATACGGTAGGTAGCGTATAAACCTGCATTAACCTGTAAAATATCTTTCTGGCTCATTACTAACACGTTTGGAGAAAGAGAGAACTTCTCCGTAAAATGTGTGGAAAAACCACCATGGTACTTTAATAAAACAGGCAAAGTATTTCTGATCCCCTCGATCATAGATTCGTTAGGAGTATTGATATGCGAAAAAGCTAAACCTGAATAATACGTTGTACCTGTAGTTTTATAGTTATTTAAAGGGTTGTAAGCATAAAAAATCCCGGCATTCAAATCAAACATCATTCTATTGTTTGATAAAGCCGAAATATCTGCACTCATAGATTTATCCAAGCCCACGTATGGGTTAAACTGGCTTCCCCACTCCAGGTTATTCATGTTGATAGAGCGCTGAATAATACCGGCCTGTGCAGCTACAGATAGCACAGAGGTGGTACTGTTACCCAGAAGATTTCGGGATAATGTTAAGTTGGCTCCGGTTGAATTGAAGTTGGCATCCCCTGCCCTATCATTGTAAACTGAAATACCAACACTACCTAAATGGGGCTTTAGTGTACCTTTACCATAAACCGGCATAATACCTGATACCTGGTGGGTTACATAAGGTACAACAATGCTTCTCCATTGGTTGCGGTAGTTGACATTGGCTGCATAGTTACGCTCTGCACCTGCCAGAGCAGGGTTGAGGTAAAGTGATGCCGCATAAAATTGAGAAAAATGTGCATCCTGAGCGCTTGCGTTTTCAGGCCTGGCTATAAAAGCTATAGCCAGGGCTAGAAACGCGAATCCTTTCCGTAAAATATTTTTCATAATTATTTAATCAATGTAGAAGTACCGGTTTTTTCAAAAGTAGATCCGTCTACAAATTTTCCTTTCACAACATAAGTATATACACCTGTTTGCTGCTGATGGGCACCTGTCTCATTTACACCATTCCAACCCATTGTATTGGCAGCCTGGAAGCTACGGGTTTCATATACTACTTGTCCCCAACGATTGTAAACAATAAACACAAAGTCGTCATTTATCACATTGGTTGCAAACACACGAAGCGTCTGGTTTTCTGGCTGTGGATGGTTGGGTGAAAAGATGTTAGGCACGTAAACTACTTTATTGGTAAGTACCTTAATAGTTACCGAAGTAGAATCTTTACAACCATTCTCTCCTGTTACTACCAGTTTTACTTCGTAATCACCACCATTGGTAAATGAATGAGTAGGTGAAGGTTCTGTGCTTACAGCACTACCATCTCCAAAATTCCATGCATAGGTATCACCTTGCCTAGGATGCTCATGCGTAAATCGAATGCTATTATTAAGCAAGAATACCTCGTTGTTAACAGCTGAAGTGATAAAGCTTGCATTAGGTGCATCTCTAAACACTACCACGAAAGTAGTATCAAAACTGCTGCATTCATTGGCAACTCTTAATGAAAACTCTATAGGGCCAACATCATCTTTAGTAGCCGTGTATACTGTGTTTTCCTGAGTTTGTGTGGTAAAGGTACCAGCTCCCTTAGTACTCCAGAATAAGGTATATTCTTCTCCACGTACAGTTGCTCTTAAAGGCAGGTTTACATTATTACATTCTGTTTCTGCAGGAGTAAAATTAACAGAAACACTTTCGATATAGCGAACAGCAAATACTTTGGTAAATGTACAATTAAAGCTGTTTTTCATTACTAACTGATAGCTACCTGGCTGTGTTATGGTTACGCTGGCCTCAGTGCTTTTCCAGGTAATGTCAGATGAATAGGTCCACTCATAAGAAACGATATTATCATCATCTGTAGCTTGCAGAAGTAGTGACTCTCCCGAGCAAACAGTATAACTATCTTGTACTAGAGTAGTTGGTAAAGGATTAACAATAATCCGAACAGAGTCTTCTGTTGTAGAGCGGCAACCAAATTCTGAAATGGCAGTTACTGTATATACCCCGGCACGGTTGGCAGCATATGTTGCAGCAGTTGCCCCCGGAATAACAGAGCCATCGCGCAGCCACTGGTAACTTGCACCGCCCGTAGCAGTAAGTTCAAAAGAACTGCCTTCACAGATTTGCTGATCACCTACAGGGCTAATACCAGCAACAGGCAACGGATTAACAGTAATTGTATAAGCCACAGAGCTGTCAACACATGTCTGATTGTTTCGAAGTACTACTTTATATGTATATGTTCCTGTACTGTTAAGAAGCTGGCTAAACCTGTTTTCTGAACCTGTGTAAACCAGGGAATCATTACGGAACCAACGGAATTCACCTGTACCCGTCACATTAAGGTCAAAAGAAGAATTGATACATACCTGGTTTGTAGCCGAGCTTATTACTGGTTTATGAGGAGCTACGATCGAAACTTGCTTCGTATTAGTTCCTTGGCAATTACCATTAGAGTAAATATAGCGAACAGTATAAGTACCTGCTGCTAACCTGGATGGCTCAAATAAACCACCCACAAGTTCAGTAGTAGCCCCATTTCTGATAAGCTCAAATTTACCTCCGGCAGGCACACCTTGTAGCTGTACTGCAGGTGCACTTGTACAATATGTATCTTCCAGGTTCCGGAATTCAGGTACAAGTTGTTCCTGAATACGAATCGTTACTTCACCAGAACCAGAACAAGTACCGTTTAACTGGTACACCAGCTGGTAAGTACCTTCACCAATAGCACCTGGATTTAATACATTGTTTGCAAGCGCAATAGTTTCTGAACCTCTACGAAGCATAAAACTTCCGCCTTGTGGCTGGGCAGATAAGGTAACAGCAGTTTCATTTAGACAATACAGTGTTCTGATGCCATCCAGGCTTACTGTTTGCTCCGTACCAACAGTTACAGATTTGCTGGTTCTCGCCTCACACTGTCCAGGCCTGTCAAGAATATAGTTAACTTCAACGGTTGAGCCTGCATAATAAGCAGGATTAAATACAGTTACACCCTCTGAGCCAATGGTAAAGTATCCGCCACGAGGATCACCCTCTAAAACAATAGGCTCTGAAGTGTTACAATAAGATGAAGCAAGGTTCAAAATACGTGCTTCCGGTTGACTGGAGATGGTTACCTGCGCAGAAACGGTGCCCTGGCAGTTTTCTCCATTTAATTTATACTCTACAGTATGAGTGCCAGCACCCAGTTGCGAAGGTGCAAAAACAGATCCAGCTACACCATTAATAAAGAATGTACCACCTGCGGGAGCAGCTTGTAGCGTAAATGCTGCATCTGCAAGACAGTAGCTTGGCGATAAATTAGATATAGTTGGTGTAATAACGGGCGAAACCTGTACCTGTTTACTTACAGTACTTCCCGCCAGGCAATTGGACTCTGGTAAAGTATAAACAACAAGGTGCAAACCTTCTCCTAATGCCTGCGGATCAAAATAAGTTACTGGTACACCATTAACAGTAAAGGTACCGCCAGCAGGAGAAGCCTGTAACTGAACACGCTCAGCATTTACACAATATTGCGAGGCAAGATTTGTAATAACAACATCTGCTAATAGCTGCCCAACATTAATTGTTTTATAAGCAATACCAGAACATTGGCTACCCTCAGTACCAAAGCTATACTCAATAAGATAACTACCAGTTTGTGAAATATCGAGCGTACCTGTAGTTGATACCACTCCATTTACTTTAAAGGTACCACCAACAGGCTCTGCTGTTAATGTTAAAGGTGTATTAGAAGGACAGTAAATATTATCAAGAGTTATAGTAGGTGTAATAACAGGGGCAATGCGAACAAACTGTCTTGTAACACCTGAGCATCCATCCCCTTCAATACGATACACCAACTCATACAAGCCAGTTTCAAGCGTAGAAATTTTTAAGGTATAAGAACTACCTGAAACAGACTCAATCTCAACATTATTGCGAAGAAGCGTAAACCTGCCACCCGCAGGACTAGCCTGAACTGTAACATTAGCAGCGTTAGAGCAATACTCAGGAGCTAGCCCGCTAAGTTGTGGTGTAACCACTGGTGTAACTACTACAGACCTAGTAACAGATGCAGAGCATGACTGGTTGTTTGATACAGTATATGTTACAGTATAAGTACCCACCATAGAAGGTGTAAACGAATTTGAATTAATGACAACACCATCTGGTCTGACAATTCTGAAGGTGCCATTTTCAGGCTGACCGCTAAGGTTAATAGTTCCGCCAGAAACACAATACTCAGAAGCAAGGCCGGTTATGCTTGCTACAGGCAGAGGTGTTATGGTTACAGGGACCTCCGTAGCGTTTTCACTTATACAACCAGAAGCAGATATAGCTGTAACTCTGTAAGTGCCACCATGTTGTGCCGAAACATTCTGAATTGTAATAGTTCTCTGATCTGAAGTAAAGCCATTGGGCCCTACCCATCGATAACTAATACCGGGCAGATCTGCTGCAGACAAGGTAAGTGTACTACCTGCACAAACTACACCAGGGTCATTTACTACAGGTGAAGCAGGAGGTGTAAAAAACTTAAGCTCTACAGAAGCAGTATCAGCACAACCATAAGCACCAGCTGTTAATACTACACTCCATCTACCAGCTTCTGTAATGCTATTATTTGTTGAACCAGACCAGGCTGGGTAAACTACACCATTTTTCAACCAGGTATATTGGCTGGCAGAACTTCCTCCAGATGCTACAACCTCTAAACTACCACCAGGGCAAAGTTCAACCACCGAAGGTAAATCAGAACCATTCCCTCTTTTTAAAGATACAGGTACCCGAGGCGCAGAACTTACATTTGCAGTAAATGTTTTTGTACAACCCTCTTTTGTAATTTCAACTGAATAACTACCAATGGTGCTAACTGTTAGCGTACCTGCAGAAGTAGTGATCGAGCTACCGTTGGGCAAAGTCCATTTATAACTTGTTCCATCGTTACCTGCGTTTAGTACAACAGTTGAGCGTTCGCAAAGAACCACATCCTGTAGAGTACTTTGCGGCAGTGGCTTAACAGTAACTTCTACAGTTTCGGGTACATTATATTCACACAATCCTCTGCGGGCAAAAACCTGGTAAGTTCCGGCTTGCAAAGCAGTAACATTTGTAATTGTTAGGGTAGTACCTGCATAAGAAGTACCATCCGGCATAACCCACCTGTAATTTAAGCCTGTTTGTGGCTCTTTAACAGTTAGTTGCAACGTACCCGCTTCGCAAACAGAAACATTTTTGTTTTCAACCTGAGGTGAAGCTGTAGGAATTGCAACGTCAGTAATCTGTGCAATAGCCTCGTCTGTACATGTTACGCCATTCTCACCCACTACCACTTTCCATTCGCCTTCCTGGCTAACTTCTATAGTTGTTTGGTTCGCCAGTTGGGTTTGTTCCACATTATTAAAGAACCACTTATAAGTATCTCCACCTGAAGCACTTAAGCTTACTGTCTGCCCAATGCACTTTTGTAAAGGGCCAGAAGGCGTAAGGCTGGCAACAGGATTAACATTAACAATTGTAACAGAAGCCTCATCTGTACAAGCGTTGAGATTCGCCTGTACGACAACTTTCCATACTCCGGCCTTGTTTACGACAATCTCAGGCTGATCAGCAAGGTCGGCCTGCTCATCACCATTATGGTACCAGGTATACTTGCTACCACCAGAAGCTGTAAGCGTAACTGACTGACCATTACATATTTCCAAAGAACCTGTAGTAACAATTTGGGCAGTAGGGCTCGGTTGTGACACAACTTCTGTAATGTACTCTGCAGAACAGGTAGCACTAAAGATAACAACCCGATATGTACCAGCCTGATTTACAGTTAGAGTACGACCTGTCGAATTTGCAGGCACATTGGGTCCACTCCACTCATAACGTACACCATTTGCACCAGCATCAAGCGTAAGTGTTGATCTTTCGCAAATGAATTGCTGTGGCAACAAGCTAGATTCTGGCAATGGGTTTACCACTACTTGTTGTGTAAATGTTTCACTACATGCACCTGCTGTATAAATGTAAGTTAGTGTAAAAGTACCAGCCTGCTTAGGATCAAACACCCATTTTTGCTGATCGTTTTTATAAAGCATACCAGCAGTGTTCGGACTAATCGTATAATCTCCTCCACCAAATTGAGGATTAAGAACGCTTGGTGCACCGCCTACGCAATAGGCATAACCAGGATTAAGGCCATTAAACATACCTTCACGGAAGTTCGTAATAGCAACCCGGCGAATCAAACCACCTTTTGTACTATTATCTGCAACATCAATAAAACCTTTTACATACATTGAGAGTGCAGCAGGCTCATTGAAGGTAGCTACATTTGCAGGTCCATCTTTATTACCTCTAGTACCATTGCCTGCAATAGTGCTCATAAAACGGTTAGGGTCTATAAGACGGACACTATTATTTCCTGCGTCAGCAAAAAACAGATTTCCAAAAGCATCAACGCTTACATCCAACACATTTGATAAACGGTGATCCTCAAACGGTCCATTTTCAAAACCAGGTAACCTGTTGTTAATCACCACAACCCTGTTCTGAGAAAAATCATCTGGGTTAACTTTATTAACATCAATACGCCTTATAGCATTTGTAGCGTTATCCGATACAAAAACATGATTTTCATTGGCTGTAATACCGGCAAGAAGGTTACTGAATGAAACTTGTAAAGCAAAACCATCAGTTACATTGGTACTTGTATTACCATTTCCAGCAAAAGTTACAACAGTATTAGTTTGCACATCAAAACGTTTCACCTTAAAATTTCCCCTATCGGTAATATATAGATAACGGCCATCTGGCGATAAGGCAAGTCCTTGAGGATTATTTAACCTGGAAGCCTCTCCTGCTCCTTCTGCATCTCCAGCAACACCATTACCAATTACTGTCCTCACTAAGCCACCTCTAATGCGTTTTACTTTATGATTACCGGCATCTGCAAAATAGACATCTCCATTTGGAGCCACTACCACACCCACAGGGTTTCTTAAAAGCGAGCTTGAAGCAGGTACTTCTCCGGAGTTATCTCCGGCATAAGAGGATATAGAGCCATCACTATTTTTAATAGGCTGTTTACCAGCCAACAAAGTAATATTGCCTAATACATCTACTTTATATATAACGTGGTTCTCAAGATCTGACAAGAAAATAGTACCATCACAATCCGTATTGATACCTTTTGGCTGGCGTACTAAAATAGAACCAGGTATTGATTCAATAGGACCAATTACCGTAGTTACACAGGGAGTAGGTGTAATAGTAAATGATTTGCTAGATGTAGAGTTACAAAGGGTATATGAAATTTGATGGGTACCCAAACCAGCATCAGACGCTTTGAAATACCACCTACCGGTAACATCATCCTGAAAAACACCATTACCAGCAAAAGTACCGCCAGCATTAAGGGGTACCAGCTCACGGTTAGGCTCGGCTATACAAAATTCAAAGGTGGTAGTATCAGCTAAAATACGCCAGGTTGGTGCTCTGGGACAAGAATTGGTAGTTGTTGTTATAACATCCGATAACAAGGAATATCCGCATCTGTAATCGGGTGCACCTGCTTTGGTAGCTCTTACAACTACAGAAACAGATTCGCCAGGCTGTAAACCACTTTTTCTGTATGAACCTGTTTTACCTAAATCAATAAAATCATCATTATTAATTTTGATTTCATATTTGCTGGCAAAAGAGTTAACCTCCCATTTAAATAAAATATCGTTCAAGCCAGGTGTAGCTTCAACGATTGGTTTTGGAAAAGGATGACTGTATTTAAATCCGTTGACTTGCTCCTCATAAGAACGGATAGGGTTATTAATTACAACATTTCCCTGGTAATTGGTAACTGAAGTTGTACCCCAGGTAATGTTAGCTAGTTCATTACAATTGTTATTTAAAATTTCAAAACCAAGGCGGGCAATTAATGTATAAGAATCAGGAACTTCCACCCCACTTCCTGCAAACCCAGCATCTCGCTGCACAAGCAAGTTAAAACTCTGCGACTGAAGCACAAACTCCATTGGCTCATAGGCTGGACTAAGATCACTCCATGGCCCTTTCTGTTTAATATGCTTATTTCTATCTGACTCAATTTTAAGCGGCCCCAGGTTAAGGGTTAATGGAAGGTTTACATTCCCTAATTGAAAAGCCTGATAATTGCTTTCTCTCTTGATATATAAATCAATAAAAAGAGAATCTTCTTTAGCAGAAAGAGACGAACCTACACGAAGTTCAATGCCTTGGGCCTGCGTAAAAACTATACCAGTAGAAAAGAATAAAAAAACTAAGGGTAAAAGTTTCTTGTACATAGAATTGTAATTTGATGGAGCAGGAAAAATAATCCAGAAAGTAACACGGACGTATTTCTCTTACATACAAAACTATGTAAAATGATTTAAAAAACTATGAACTATTTACAAAATAATTTCACTCTTTCTTTATTTAAAAAAAAAGAGACACCTAAGTGTCTCTATCTCAGCTCTATAAGTTTTATAAGGGTCTTTTTACCTTCATAATTTAATATTAAATAATACATTCCTGTAGGAAAGCGCAATTTGGAGGCACTAAACATAACATCGTAAACTCCTGCTTCATGATACTGATTGACCAGATCCGTTACTTTGTCGCCTTTGCTGGTAAATGCTTCAATCAAAACAGAACCACTGCGCGGAATAGAATAACTAACAGTAGCTTCGTTAATATAAGGATTTGGATAAGCTTTAAAGTCAAAATCTATGCCTGCAACCTGGTTAACGGGCCTATGCTCATAAAAATCAGAAAATGTTGAGCCACAAGCATTTTTAACTTCTAACTGATAGCTACCATGAGCAGACAGTGTTATTGTTTGGCTAGTTGCACCTGCTATAGGGCTGTTATTTAAATACCATTGATATTGCTCAGCTTCAGAGCCTTGCAGGTTAGAACCACTAACAAAAAGTACCGGTTTAGCTGGAAGCGGATTAACGGTAACCTTAACAGTATTGCTTATGGTTGAACCCACACAATTACTTGCTCTTACCTGGTAAATGCCTGATTTATTCGCCTTGAGAATTGAATGTACTGCACCCGGTATTTCTCTGCCGTCTTTAAACCATTGTAGAGAACCAATAAAATCAGTTTTCAACTCATAACTATCTCCTTCGCAAATAGTTACCTCCCTTTTTGATAGTATTTCAGGTTGCGCAGGCGCTTCAGAAAATGCAAGAGGCGCCGGATCAATGAATTGGCCAAGTGCCTTAATATCAGCCAAGTTATCATAGTCTGTAATAGCAACTGGCTCTGTAATCCACTTAATTATACTTACTCCGCAGGTGCTTACTACTGGTATTTCGATAGAAGCTAGTAAAGAAGGTTCTGATGTTATAAACTGCCCTCTACGGCTTGAACTGGCATGGTTGATATCCCGGATAATATTAACAGATGCATAGCTATCCCCTCCTACTGTCATTAAACCATAAGATCTGTTATTCGCTGTTACTCTATTAAAATTAGAAACTCCTTTATGAGTAGTTAATTTCATTTTTTCCATGTCAAGTAAATCAGCGGGCAGGGTTACAGCAAAATTAGATGATCCAAGAGCGAAGTCCTCACCTTCTGTTTTCTGAATATACATATCAATATACAATTTACCATTATCAAGCGATTGCTCTGCCCATACCCTGAACTTACCCTGAGCGTTGGCATTTATTCCAGATAATAACACAAATATAACCAGCAAAAGACACGCCCTGAGGACAGGCGACTTAAGCAAAAAATGTGTAGAAGTTGTATACATATATATAAAGCGTAAATCTGTTTCGATAGAAATAGGTATAAATTATGGATTAAGTGCAGTGCTTACCAGAAAGGAATTGGCACTAGGCAGCATAACTTTATCGGCATCAATGGCATTGCATTTACCATCCAGGTTAAAGTCTGTATTCTTATAACCCATATCCAAAGGGCTATCAGCGTCGTGCTTAATCAAATCAAAATCCTGGGCGGTCATTCGCTGGTTTGAATTATCAGCGTTACCCGCAATCATTAAAGCAGGTGACGAAGCTGAGGGCAGGGCAGTAATGAAACCAGCACCATAAATGTTTTCTCTTTTAGTTAAATCAATAAAACCCTGAGAAGCAGATTGCCCTGGTACTCCTGCCACCAATGTAACAGGCACCCCTACGGAAGACATTACAGTAAGATGATTTCTGTGCTTTACCACCACATGCCATCCGTTTGCTGAAACAGGAAGGGAAGCAAAAGAAAGATGTGCTTTAGTACCTGTCTCAAAATCACGAATAGAACCATCTTCCATTAACCAGGCAAAGGCAGTGGCATTTGTTAACACCTTATTATCAAATGGCCTTAACTCTATTGTTACAACATCAACCGCCTGAGCAGGAACTGTAAAACCTGGTTTCATTTTTCCAACCTTTGCATCTGGAGATAATGGAGAAGTACTTTCAAAAGCTTTTAGAAAAGGCGTTAAAGCCACATTCATATTGCCGGCTCCTTTATAAGGCCCTTCCAAAAATACTTTAACAGAGAGGTTAAGCACTTCACCACCTTGCACATGCTGCCCTAGTGCCTTTACAGAAAACAACCCTAGCAGTAACAGGCTAAACAGAATATGCATAGCAGCAGCCCGAAATCCCGGCACCTTAAAAAGCAAGCATACAGTGCAACCAAGGCGGTTTATGTAATTTTTTTTTAATACTTTTTCTACTGTAATAACAAGCATTTTTTCTACAGTTTTATCTTAATAGTAGCAGAATTAACTCTAAACCAAACTTTATAAAAATAAAATTATGAAAGAGTAATAACAGAGAGCAAATATTAATAATCTATATATTTTCTTACATCAATTTACATAATCAAACCTATGTAATGTTAACTGGTTCACAATATCAGTTTCACTAGGAATTCATATAACCAGCATCAAATTAAAAGCTTGATTTGTTATATAGATGTGATTATCAGATCATTGAGACATATAATACACTTATATAAACTTTCAAAGTATTATTTGTCTCTTATAATCTTACGCAAATGTTGCTAAAAGGGATATAAAATCAAAACATTTGTCGATAAAATTACATAAGTATTTTTATTGGCTAATATAAACGATAATAAATATAGAGTAGCATCAGAATGATATCGAACAAGGAAAACCTAAAAATTTAATGACACAAGTGGGATCCTTTTGAATAATTAGTAGTTTTGACGCCAATAACAGTACACGTATGAAATTTCTTCGAAGAATATATAGCCTTTGGTGCTTATGGTGGTTTACTATTATTTACCTGTTACTTTTTCCTTTTTTTTATTTATGTATACATGTAGCACCCTGGCGTAAGTACAGTACTTATTTATACAGGATTTGGGCTGGTATTTTGTTTCCGCTTTGCGGGGTAACAATGAGCAGGAGTTTCCAAAGCAAAATCCCTTCAGATCAACCATTTGTGTACTGCCCTAACCATTTTTCTTACTTGGATATACCGGTAATGGCAGCTACTACTCCTGGCTTTTTTGCTTTTGTTGGAAAAAAATCGTTAGAAAAAATTCCCTTATTTGGCTATATGTTTAAAAAACTACATATACCTTTAGACAGGGATAGTCGCAAAAGTGCGTACTCTACTGCACAACGAGCCAAAGAAGCCATAGACCAGCACAGAAGTATTGTTATTTTTCCAGAAGGTAAAATAGATTATAAGGCACAACCTGGTTTGCTTCCATTTAAGGACGGGCCTTTTCGCATTGCAATAGAGAAACAAATTCCAATAGTGCCTGTCACAATTCCATTTAATTGGATAATTTTGCCAGACGACGGAAAATATTTTATTAACCCGGGCGTAATCGAGGTAATATTTCATGAACCTATACCTACAACAGGTCTTTCCATGGAAGACTTACCAGTCCTCCGGCAGCAGACACATGCTGTTATTTATAATACATTAAGAACTTATTTTCCCGATAAGCTGGAATAGTTTAGTCTTGATATTCGCTTTTAAAAAAACATGAAAATAGATAAAGCAACCATTCAGAAAATAGCCCACTTGGCCAGGCTAGAGTTCCATGACCATGCAGAGGAAGCTATGCTTAAAGACCTTAATAAGATTGTATCGTGGGTGGAAAAGTTACAGGAACTGGATACTGCAAATGTAGAGCCCCTTACCCATATGAGCACAGAATTAAATGTGCTACGGGAAGATAAAGTAAGCGACCCCTTACCCCATGACCTTGGTTTATTGAACGCCCCGCGTAAAGACTCTGATTATTTTAGAGTACCTAAAGTAATTGAGTAAAGCGGGCTCCTGATCAGTATTTTTCTATACCCTTACCTGCAACATGGCAGGCAAATACCTGGCGCCTGCCCGTTGCATTAGTCAGCTGGCAGGCTTCTTTACTTATACTTTATACTGATGGCTAATCTATTTTTCTGGCAAGGGTGGCATAAAGCACCCAGGTATTTATATCTCTTCTTTCTTTTCCTTTTTGGAGTAAGTCTCCTTTATTTTGGATATGCTTTGTTATGGGGTCCTTCACATACCATGGCGCTCGATACAGAAACTGACTTATCCAATGTAAGGGTAGTTACAGACAGCTTTACACAACACCTCTTTTCTTACCAGACTGAAGCAGAGAGCTATCTGATCTTCAAAAAATTCATTGTTTCTGATCTGCAGATAAGCCAGTTGGTAAATGCTTTTACCCTGGTAGTAGTGTGGCTTTCTATAGCGGCTTTGCTTGCCTCTGCTACCTATTTATCTTTCTTTTGGTTTTACGGCAGTATGGGCGTACTTATGTACTTACTAACTACTTTAAACGCAGAACTTCTTGGTAGTTGGGGGCTTGATAACAATGTGTTGCTGGCTATACTAATTATTTCTTTTGTAGGGCTTAGCTACTTTTATTATGCTGTCAGTAAGCATACAGGTTTTAATACACGTTTTTTAGCTTTTGTAATACTTATTGCGCTGCTTGCTCTCTTCCTGATTACCGGTACCGATGCACAGTATCCTGCCTTGTACCTTGGCCGCTATGGTATAATAATACCTCTGGTATTTACAGTACTCTTTATCGTACTTAGCTCAATAGAGTTGATCCGTTGCTTCCTTTTGCTTACCACCTGGTCGCGCATATCGCCAGGAAAAAATACAGCATTACTAAACTTTACTATAATTTCTCTTATATACCTGCTTAATGTATTGCTTGCTTATCTGGAATTACGAGGGTACATTGACCTGGATATCATCTACCTGGATGCCTTTGCGCTCCTTCCCCTGGCTGCTATAGCCGGTATATGGGGCTTTCCCAAAAGATACATACGCTTAAAAAGCATTATACAAAATGAGAGGGCTTCCCTTTTTATTTATATTGCTTTAGGTACAATTTGCTTCAGTACCATAGCATATGCTTTTACCATGGCCAACGATCCGCTTACCGAAGCACTGGCCGAAACCATATTGCTTTCCCAACTGGCTTTCGGGTTTAGCTTTTATATATATATTGTTTTCAATTTTTATACACCAATGCAAAAGGGCATGCCGGTGCATAAAATTATTTTTCAGCCTGCTCGCATACCACTGGTTGCCCTAATGGGCCTGGCTATTGTTTTGGCAGGTATTTTTTTAATGCAAAGCAATATATCACCTTTTTATAAGGCAAGTGCCGGTTATTACAACGGGATAGGTGATGTACATCGAGCCGAAAATGAACTGTTTATAGCTGAGCAATACTACAAGGAAGCCATCAACAATGATTATTACAATCATAGATCAAATTACTCATTGGCAACCCTGGCTCAACTGCAAAACGATTTACAACTAACCGGTTATTATTATAGCCGGGCAATAGATCTTAAGCCCAGTGTGCATGCTTATATCGGATTAAGCAATAACTACCTGCAGCGCGACAGGTATTTTGATGCACTCTTTGTATTACAGGAAGGTAGCCGCAGGTTCCCGGAAGAAAGTGCTTTATACAATAACATTGCACTCCAGTTTATCAGGACCAACGTAAACGACTCTACCTATTATTATTTTGATCGCGCAGTAGCCCATACCAGTCAGCATAAGGAGCTTCTGGAGGGAAATATGCTTGCCTTCCTGGCAAAAAACAGAATTATCTACGATACCATACAAACACGGGCAAATGCCTCCTACTTACCCTATGAAAACAATTTACTGGTAATAAAAAACCTTAAACAGGAAAAAGCCACCCAGGAACTGAACCAACGTTTTTTACCCGACTCTGTACTCTCCAACGAGGCATTTTGCTACCTGTATAACCTGGGCCTAAACCAGGTAAAAAGCCCTAATGCTGCGGTAATAAAAGCAATAGATCATTACCGAACAGTACCACAAAATTTTGTGTACCATGAGGATCTTTCATATGTTAAGGCACAAATGCTCTATCATCAGGGCAATACCCAAGAGGCAACCCGTATGCTTGAATCCATAGCTTTAAGCAGTGGCGCTATGGGTCCTTTTTATTTTAATACCCTGGGCCTGTGGATGATTGAAAAAAGAGCCTACAATGAAGCTGTGTATTACCTGAAAAAATCTTATGATAATGGTAATGACCATGCCGCAATGAACCTTGCTTTAGCTTACGCCAAAAGCGGACAACCCGAACAATCTGCAGAGTATTGGCGCATAGTAGCCAGTAGTCAGGATAGTGTGGTAAGAGCTACTGCAGTGCTGATGCAGCAATTGTTAAGCACAACCTCTCCAGAGCAAATACGCCAGTATAATGATGAATATAAACTACAAGCTCTATACTACAACAAAAACCGTATAGGTAGCGGCCTGGCCGGTCAGATTTTCGGGCAGATACGCAATCCGGAAATACAGAGCTATGCTGCATCAGCCCTGATGGGTTACTATTTCAAGGAATCTAACTGGAATGAAGCGGCTGCAATATGGCAAAGTATGCGCGAAACAGCAGCCCGTTATCCTGAAGCAGCTTCAGAACTAGCTATACAGTATGCACATTTACTTACAGAACAGCGTAATTACCGTGAGCTTTACACCTGGCTTGATCAAAATGCTGCTACAATACAACAACCTTATTTTAGGGAATACTTTAGAGGAAGGGCTTTGCACGGTACTGGGCAGCTACAGGAAGCCCGCTCTGCCTACGAGAAAAGCCTGCAACTAAACCCTTATTACGAAGAAACCATTGTATCGCTTGTGGCTTTACTTAATAATCAACAACAATCTGAGCAAGCCTATGAGCTTCTGGTTGAGTTAATTGAACTATCGCCCCGAAACCCCGAAATTCTTAAAGCTTACGTGCTGCAAGCACTGCGGGTACGCTTACCTAGCTTTGCCGAACAGGCTAAAAATAGGTTGGATAGCATGATAAGCCCGGCTGAACAACGTGCATTTAATCAGAGATATGAACAGTTGCAGGAAGAAATAAGACAGGCAGCTGATACATGGTAATTACCACTTATCCTTTTCTAAAGCAGCTCATCAATAGCTTGGCGCAAGTTTTGAGAACAAGTATTAATCTTAAAGAAGATTAACTACTTTGCAAGTATAACAGGTAAGCAAATGCCTCTGCCTTTAAAGCCGTTGTATTACGGCTATCAGCATAACTCCTTACGTATATGACTAAAATTATTGAAACCCATTCTATTGAAAAAAAATATGTAATGGGTAGTGAGGTTATTCTAGCGTTAAAGTCAATCAGTATCTCTATTCACAAAGGCGAGTATGTAGCATTTATGGGCCCATCCGGTTCTGGTAAATCTACGCTTATGAATATAATAGGTGCATTGGATACCCCCAGTAAAGGTAGCTATATTTTAAATGGCAAAGATGTAAGCAATATGAGCGAAAATGAGCTTGCCGAAATAAGAAATAAGGAAATTGGCTTCGTGTTCCAGACATTTAATCTTTTACCTCGTTTTTCTGCTCTTGAAAACGTAGCCCTACCTCTTATATACGCTGGCTATAGCAAATCTGAGCGCACAGAGCGGGCAATAAAAGCCTTAGAGGATGTAGGGCTTGGAAACCGCTACAAGCATAAACCCAATGAAATGTCGGGTGGACAGCGCCAACGGGTAGCTATTGCACGCGCCCTTGTAAACAGCCCGAGTATAATTCTTGCCGATGAACCTACAGGAAACCTTGATAGTAAGACCTCTTATGACATTATGGATCTGTTTGACGAGTTGCACAGCAGGGGTAATACCATAATTATGGTAACACACGAAGAAGACATTGCTGGCTACTCCAGGCGAATTGTCAGAATGCGCGATGGTCTTATTGAAAAAGACGAGGTAAATCAACCCGTTAAAAGAGAAAAATTAATACATAAAGAAGAATAAAAAATATTATTGCCCTTTATCAATATAATGTAAAAGCAAGTCTATATCAATAAATTATGGACTTGCTTTTTATTTTTCATATACTGCATTTCATAAAATTAGCCTACCGGTTTATTACATATTCTGGAACCTAAGCCAGAGCCTCTTTTTGAATTTTAGAAAAATAATTACTTATATTTAACATCTGGAAAAATCAGATACAGTACCTATTCTGCTGAAATTGATAATTAACCCCCACCAAGGAATTCAAAAGAAAGCAATTTCCGGTTTGTACCTGATACAAAGCTGGTAATGCTTAAATTATACAACCTACCTTATGAAAGTCTATACAAAAACGGGCGATAAAGGACAAACCTCACTAATAGGTGGAACCCGTGTATCTAAATCGCACGAGCGTATAAATGCCTATGGAACAGTAGATGAGCTTAACTCATACATTGGCTTACTTAGAGACCAGGAAGTAAACCAGGCACGCAAAGAGTTTTTGCTTGAAATACAGGACCGTTTGTTTACGATTGGCTCTCACCTGGCAACAGACCCCCAGAAGTCTAGTTTCAAGCTACCCGACATTGAAGAAAATGATGTAAAAGTACTGGAACTGGAAATGGATCGCATGAATGAAGCATTGCCCGAAATGCGTTTTTTTGTGTTACCCGGTGGCCATAGTTCTATTTCCTACTGTCATATAGCCCGTACTGTTTGCCGCAGGGCCGAGCGCCTGGTAGTAGCGTTACAGGAAAAAGAACCTGTAGAACAGGTAATTCCAATTTATTTAAACCGATTATCCGACTATTTATTTGTACTTTCCCGTATGAATACCCAGGAACTGAATGTAGAAGAGATGCCCTGGAAACCCAGAAAGTAAAGTACACCATCTAATTTACAACAACCTACTACACCACCACAATCCAAATTATTAATATTATGATTGAAACCATGCAAATAGAAATTTCTGCGATTAAAAAGTCGAGAGTTTCATCGGTAGATTTCGATAACCTAAAATTTGGGAAGGAATTTGCTGACCACATGTTTACGGCAGACTACCGTGACGGCCAATGGCAGAATTTAAAAATTGTTCCTTACCAAGCCTTGCAGTTTAGCCCGGCTATGTCTGCATTACATTACGGCCAGTCTATTTTTGAAGGGCTAAAAGCCTACAAAAATGACGAAGGCCAGGTTTTGATGTTCCGCCCTGAAGAAAACCTAAAGCGCCTAAACCAATCGGCTGTACGTATGTGCATGCCAGAGCTGCCCGAAGAAGTGTTTATGAATGGCCTTACCCAATTACTTTCTCTTGATAAGGATTGGGTGCCTAATAAACCAGGTGCATCGTTATACATACGCCCCTTCCTGTTTGCCACAGATGAATATGTAGGCATACGCCCATCAGATACTTACAAGTTTATTATATTTACCTGCCCCGTAGGCTCTTACTATGCTGAGCCTGTACGTGTACGTATAGAAAGAGAATTTTCTCGCTCCTTTCCGGGCGGTACTGGTTCTGCAAAAACTGCAGGCAACTATGCAGCGGCCCTGTATCCAGCCAAAAGAGCACAGAATCTGGGCTATCACCAGTTGGTTTGGACAGATGCCAGCGAACACAAATACATTGAAGAGTCGGGTACAATGAATATAATGTTCCTGATCAATGATACCCTGGTAACACCTACTACTACAGGCGATACGATTTTAAAAGGAATTACCCGCATGAGTGTGCTAGAGCTTGCACGCAAATGGGGTGTAAAGGTAGAGGAGCGCAAAGTAGCTGTAGACGAAGTAATAGCAGCCTTAAAGGACGGTAGCCTTAAAGAAGCATTTGGTACAGGTACAGCTGCAACTATTGCCCATATTGATATTATTAACTGCGATGGCGTTGATTACAAACTTCCTTCTATAGAAAATCGCAAATTTTCACCCAAAGTACTTGAAACCCTGGATGCCATTAAGACTGGACAGCTACCCGATGAATTTGGCTGGATAACTAAAGTGAATTAAAAAGAAACAATAAAGTAAAAAAGGCAGACCTTCAACAGGCTCTGCCTTTTTTTATGCCCTGCATCTTCAACAATTTAACCATCACTATCCGGGCAGCGCACATAAAATACTGGGGTTTATTTCTATTTTAGCAAAAATTTATACCCGTTAAATTGCTATGTAATGCAAATGATCAAAAACAAGCCTGCTATTATAAACGCATGGTGTTCTTATGATTGGGCTAACTCTGTCTACAACCTTATTGTTACCACTGCTATATTCCCGATTTATTACAGCGCTACCACTCGCGAGGCTTTTGGAGGAGATGATGTATTATTTTTTGGCTTAGCCTTTAAAAACACAGTATTATACACCTATGCTATATCGTTTTCATTTTTCATTATTGTTATACTATCTCCGCTGTTATCGGGTATAGCCGATTATAGTGGCCGTAAAAAACGGTTCATGCAACTGTTTACTTACCTAGGCTCACTGGCTTGCATTGGCTTATATTTTTTTGATGGGCATAATATAGAATATGGAATTTTATGCGCAGTACTTGCCAGTGTTGGGTATGCCGGTTCATTGGTATTTTACAATGGCTTTTTACCCGAAATTGCCACCCCTGATCGTATGGATAAAATAAGCGCCAGGGGCTTCTCAATGGGATATATCGGTAGTGTTGTACTTCTTATACTAAACCTGGTTCTTATCATGCAGTGGGAGCCTTTGGGCTTTACCTCAAAAACAAAGGCTACACAAGCAGGTTTTTTACTGGTTGGTATCTGGTGGATAGGCTTTGCCCAAATAGCATTTCATTATTTAAAAGATTATCCTACAAAACAAAGCTTCAACAAAAGCTTGTTAGGCAAAGGGTTTTCTGAGATAAAAAAAGTTTTAGTTGCTTTAAAAACCCAGCGTGTTACCCTTCGCTTTTTGTTATCATTTTTCTTTTACAGCATGGGCGTACAAACTGTGATGCTTTTAGCGCCCCTTTTTGGAGAATCTGAAGTAGGTATCAGCGGAGAAGAAATGATTATAGTAGTCCTTATACTACAAATCCTTGCAATTGCAGGCGCTGTTTCATTTGCAGCTCTTTCAAGTAAAAAAGGAAACCGCTTAGCAATCAGTACGGCTTTGTTTGTATGGATAGGCATTTGTATAGCTGGCTATTTTTTACAGGACAAGGTTTCGTTTTATACACTCGCTGCCTTTCTGGGTTTTGTAATGGGTGGTATACAGTCTATTTCCAGATCTACTTTCTCCAAAATGATACCCGAAGCATCTACAGAAACCGCCTCATATTTTAGCTTTTATGATATTACTGAGAAAGCTGCCATTGTATTGGGCAGCTTTTCGTATGGTATAATTGAACAGGTTACAGGTAATATGCGAAACAGCATGCTATGCATGGCACTGTTTTTTATGGCAGGATTACTTATTTTACAAACCAGCCGCTTCAACCTGCGCAAAAAGGAAGGCCTTGTAAAGTCGTAACCAAAAAGTTACAAATCACATTTTATATATTTTAAAACGCTTCATTTCATTCCTGTTGCTATGTACTGGCTGCTAAAACTGGTTATTACATTTACTCTGCATATATTTTACAGAAAAGTTACTGTACTACGTAAAAGAGATTTAATTACAGAAGGACCATTGCTGGTAGCAGCAAACCACCCTAACACTTTAATGGATCCCCTTATTGTGGCTTCGCTTTTACCTCAGCGTGCTGGCTTTATGGCAAAAGCAACTTTTATGAAGGGAGCTCTTTCAAGGTGGTTCTTTAAGCAATTTCATATAGTGCCTGTGTACCGCCAACAAGATGCTGAAACCGGCAAACCTGTTGACAATAGTGCTTCATTCAAAAAATGCTTTCAGTACCTGGCAAAAGGTGGTACACTGATGATTTTTCCAGAAGGCACAAGCGTAGCAGAAATGAAGTTGCGTAAGTTAAAAACTGGCGTGGCAAGAATTGCACTTGAATTTGAGGCTCAACATCAGTTTAAGGCTGGTTTACGCATTCAACCCATAACGCTTAACTACTCAGATCCGGCTACCTTCAGAAGCCAGGTAATGGTGCATATTGCCACACCTATCATCGTGGCTGATTATGCAACCGAGTTCAAAGCAGATCCTGCACAGGCAGTTTTATTGCTTACCCAACACGTAAGCGAATTGATGGAAGAACGCATGATTACTACCAATCATAAAAGCCAGGAGGAGACACTTAATATGCTGCAGGTGGTTTATGTAGACCATTTGCATAATACTTTGCAATTACCAACCGACTCTAAAACTCAGTTTGAAGTAAAAAAAGAACTTGGAAGGGCGCTTATGCATTACGAGAAACATGATCCACAGCGCTATCAATCCATCCAAAATAAGTTAGAGCACTACTTTGCACTTTTAAAGCAAAGCAACCTACATGATGATTTAATGCATAAATACCCTACCACTTCTTCTGTTACCATAAAGGCGCTTTGGCAAATTGTGATTGTTATTGCAGGCTTTCCTTTTTACCTGGCGGGTTTAATAAGCAATTATATCCCCTATCGTCTGCCCGCTGCCCTAAGTAAAAAAATTTCCAATGAGGTAGAATACAGGTCCAGTTTAATGATGCTGATCGGGATGTTAGTATTTCCTGTATGGTATGGTTTCCTGCTCTATAGTTTGGCAGCCTATAGCCAGTTACCTGCCTGGAGTATTATACTTACAGCAGCAAGCTTTCCATTTCTGGGCTTCTTTGTTCTATATTACTGGAACCGGATAATTTCCCTATATAATATCTTTAATTATATCCTGCTTACTAAAAAGAAAAGAGACTTACCAGATAGACTAAAAGAAATCAGGACACAGTTGATACAGGCACTGGAAAATACAAGAAATGAATATATGAAAGCCAACTGATTTAAAATTGCCTAGCATCATAATTTTAAAAAGGCTATAAACAAAAAAAGGACTTTCGAAAATCGAAAGTCCTTAAAAGAGCCTCTTGCCGGGATCGAACCAGCGACCTACTGATT